>PPYE01433411.1_pt1 | contig 36645 bp, 38 predicted proteins | sample 1559881 | NCBI WGS metagenome assembly PPYE01 (sample SAMN08240022, study PRJNA423297) | Human gut metagenome, whole genome shotgun sequencing project.
CGCACCTTTCCATTGATAGTTTGGTTGATATCCTGCCGCCCTTCGCCATGTGCAAGGCTTTCCCTTGCTCGGACTACTATGGCGGCTCCGTTGCCATACCGGATTTTCAGGCTCTGAAAGCCATAGCCTATGAGGGCATTCCGGGTTAGGCAATCCCCGGTTAGGCAGTTTGGGACAGCGTGTTGCGATGTCGGAATGGGTTTTCGTCCGTTATCCGCTTACTGCGGTTGGCTGCCGTGGGTATTTCGCAATAAGTGTATATATGTCACCAATTGCCACGGCATGCGGCGAATACAACTATCCTGCGCCGCCGGCTCAAGTATACCGCCTTGGACTGCCCTTCAAGCAATCCAGCTTTATTCCTCATTCACAACGTTTCACCTTGCCGTTCAGTAGTGGTTAGATAGTTTCCCAACTTACGGCGTTGCCGATATGCTACACTCCCCATTGGGTTTCCCCGCCGGATAAATCGGCTGGTGATAGGGCAATTTTTACCTCCCTTCGGAATACCTTTTCCTACTGCCGCGCTACTGGCAGAATCCCAAATTGCCCGCGAGCTGCTTTGGCTTACGCCGCAGCCCTTCCGGGCGCACTATATAATTTGAATAGGCGACTATACACCGTCAAAATCATGATGAACGACAGCACCGTGATGAACAGGCCGCCCAGCAGGGTGACCGCCCACAAAGGGATGCTGTCCCAGAATCCCACGTTGTTGATCTTGTCGATGATTTCCTGCGGAAGCGTGGCGCCGCTGCTCCCCGACAGCCCGGATTGAGTAATGATGGTGGAAACCATCCCTTGAATGATTTTGAAAACAGCCAGCATCAGGTCGAGGCCGTATCCTACTGCCGCCTTTGCCAGTGCAAAACGAATGAACATCTTGAAGGCCGCTTCCGGTCGCTTCAGGTCGGTAAAGCTCGAACAGGTTTTCACCACGCCAACTGCGAAAAACAAAACCAGCAGGCCGTACCCAATGGCTTTCAAGGCTCCGTTGATGTCCAGCATGACCTGCCAGATTCCGCCGCCCTTAAAGGTTGCGGGGTCCTGTGTAAGCAAAGTCCAGATTTCAGCTAGCTTGTCGTTCCATGTTCCCAGCGCCGAATTTAAGTTATCGATAATCCAGTTTCCGGCTATTCACCTCCTTCTGTTGATTCAATATAGAAACCGGCTGTCAAATGACAGCCGACCTTTATTTTGTAATGAGATCAAGAATTTCCTTGGCAAAGGTCACGACAAGGCCACCCGCCAAGGTGAGGAAACCCTGCGAGCGTTGGGAAGGATCGTGGCTTTGGAAGGAGAGACCGACTTGCACCACGCCCCAGCCTAAGAGGATGAGGCCGACGGCGCGAATCAAGGAAAATACAAAGGTGGAGAGGTTGTTTACTACATCCAGCGGATCATTGGCAGCAAAGGCAGTGAGAGTAAAACAGCAACCACATAGCACCACGGCCATGTAGAGCGAAAATCCCAGACGTCCCTTCCTGCCGAGGTGTGTAGTCTTTGTGGGCTTCTCATCCATTGGAAAACTTTTCTTAAAGATAAAAGGATTCAGAGTTTTTTTCAGAAGCATTCCTCCAGTTCAATGTGTATTGTTATGGTTTTAGAAAATCCTCCGGTTCCAGCAGTTCGAAATCGTCGTACTGGTCCGGGGAATAGTCGATATCGTCAGCGGCGTCCTTTGCCTGTGTGTAGTCGTAGGGCGCAGCGCCGCCATCTTCGGTCAGCCGGATATTGGGATGGCGCATCAGGTCATACTTGTCATCCATCATGGGGCGTTCCCCACGGACAAACAAAATCGCCTTGCGGTTGTCCAGCATCCGCACTTCATCCGGGGTTAAGAGTTCCCGGCCCGTCTGCTGGTCGTTCACGCTGAAACTGCCGCTTCGTCCCCGGCTCCGGCCATAGGTATTCGTATCCAGCGTTTCCTTTCCCATGAGTTCGGAAACGTATTTGTGGGTTTCCTTTTCATTGCCGCCGAGGTAGAGGAACTCATCGCATAAGCCCACCAGCGATTCCCACTGTTCTTTAAACAGCGCCTTGATTTGCGCCATATTCTGCGCGATGTAGCTGCAAAAGATGTTGCGGCTTCGCATGGTGGAAAGCCAGGGCAGAAAGTTGTCGGTAGGCAAGGCGATATTTGGGGCCTCGTCAATCAGCAGATGAACCGGCACCGGCAGCCTACCCTTGTATTTTCGGTCGGCTACGAAGTACAATGTTTGGATGAGCTGCCCGTAAATCATGCCTACCAGATAGTTGAGGGATTTATCGCTGTCGGGAATGCAGCAGAACAGGGCTACCTTTTTCTCGCCCATTTCCTCCAGATGGAGATCGTCGGCATAGGTCAGCCTTGCAATCTGCGGCAGATTAAAAGCGGAAAGCCGGACGCCAACACTAATCAAAATGGATTTTAAAGTTTTTCCAGCCCCCATCTTAAAGACATGGTATTGCTTCACGGCAATACTCTCCGGGTCCCGCATTTCAAGCCTTGCGAACAAGATATCCAGCGGGGATTCGTATTCCTCATCTTCTTCCCGCACCTCCGCTGCGGACAGCATCTCCATCACCATGGCGAAGTTCTGTTCTTCCGGCGGTGCTTCATGCTTGAGGTATAGGACGAGGGCCTGCAGAAGCGCGGTTTCGGATTTCTGCCAGAAGGGGTCGCTGCTCTGCGCTCCGGGCGGGGTGGTCGACTGGATGAGGGTTTCAATCAGGCGCAGCACGTCCTTGTCATCCCGCACATAGGCAAGAGGATTGTAACAGAAGGAGGCGTCGGGATTTAATAAATCGAATACCCGCACTTCAAAACCATTTGCTTTCAAGACCCCGCCTGTTTTCCGCAGGATTTCAGATTTCGGATCGCAGATGACCAGCGAACAGTTTCCACAGTTTAAAGCGTTGGGAATGGCATAGGACCGGCTTTTTCCAGCGCCGGAACCGCCGATGACCAGCACATTGGTGTTGCGCTTATGCTTGTGGCCGTCCATCCCCATCTGAAAATGCTGGGTTAAGATGAGGTTTTCCTTGGGGTGCTTCTTATCCCGGTATTTCTTGGCGATCTGGAACACATCGCCCCATTTGGCGGAACCATGCTCCGCGCCCCTGCGGGTATTCTTCCGGCTGGAAACCACCACAAGGGCGGCGATTCCATACGCAAGAGTAAAAAACAGCAGGCACCGGGCGGAGTATTCCGTCCAGTGAATGGAAAAGGGGGCGTTCATAGCGGCTGAGAGCTTCCCCAGCAGATCCACGAGGTTCATTCCCTCGCTCCAGCATCCGGCAGTCAGCAGCGCCGCCCACCAGACGATGGGAAGGGGTAAAAGCCACACCCACCATGGATTTTTTCTTGCCGTTATTCCGTCGAAGAGACACCCGCCCCTTCTTTACTGCCGGATAATGAAACAACATATTTTGTGGTTTTCTCGATAATCCTTCCTTTCCATGAAAACAAAAAATCCCCCGGAACCCATGGGAGAACATTCCCACAGGTTCCGGGGGATCAGCTATATTTATCGGGCAGGCGCACACCTGTATTTTGCCTGCATCAGTTTGATGAGGAGGCGGTCGATCCCGCCGCAGCTGCGGTTCTCTTCCAGATAAGCGTTTCGCATCCCATTTAGGGACAGCGTGGCATACTGGTATTCTTCATCATTCAGGTACAGTTTGTGCTTTGGCATACGGAGGACTCTATCAAGAAACGGCTGCAGTTGGCCGGATAGCTCCGGCCCTGCTTCTTCCTGCGCGCTGCGAAGCGCCTTGGCCAGTATGTTTTGGTCCCCGCCGGTCATCTTCACCATCCGCTGCTTTGTCATGGCGACCCCATCCTTTCTCTGTTATCATTCACACCATACCACAACGGATGGCGGAAAGCTACCGGACAAAAGAAAACAAACGGAAAACTCTCAGCGCTCATCGTTCCGGCTCTTTCTCCGCCTTGGCTTTGGAAGCCTTGGCGGGCTTGGGCGCTGCGACGGAGAATTCATCCGGCTGGATGGTCTGCTCCAAATCCCGGAAGCTTCTCTGGACGTCCCGGTTAATCGAATAGGCCGCCCGTTTGACGTCGCCTATAAAGCCGCGCTTTTCTTCCGGCGTCAGCTGGGCGCAGCTGTGACACACCTTATCAAACTGAAACACCGAGGCGTCAAGTCCGAATTTCTGCGCCGCTACATAGGCCGCGCAGTAGGCTTGTGCCGCATACGCCTGCCGGTAATAGCCGCTGCCCACCGCATCGAAGCTGGCGTGGGCCTGCTCTCTGGCAATGGCGCAGATGGTGGCAGTTTCATCCATCCCGTTGCGGACAAAAATAGTGCGCTGCTTGGGAACATACTGCGCCTGTACCCCTTGGGGAAGCTGGTCGGAAATGGCAAGCTGTACCGGGCTTTGCTCCACCATGGCGGCAATGATTTCCTCCGGCAGATGCTTCTGCGGGGGCAGAGGCTGGGGACCTCTGGTTTGGGAGATGTCATAGGCTTTGGTAATGGTATAGCCGTTCGCCTTGATGCCGTCTTTTTCATACTCCTGTTCGGCAAAGAAGGTGTACCCCTTTTCACCGGAACGGATGGAGCGTCCGGCTTCCTTCCATTTATCAAAGGTACGGGGGTGGGTGATTTCAGGGTTCTGTTCGTAAAGAATGAGAAGGTTCCGGGTGCTCTGCGGGGTGCAGTTCGCCATGAAGTTGAGAAAGCCTTTCATGGATTCGTCATCCTTGAACACGGAATCGGCCTGCGCGTTGACTCTCGACCAGACTTCCTCACGCTCAGCCTGCTTCATGGCGGCGTATTCTTCCTTGGACAGCTGGGGCTGTTCCTGCTGGGGCTGCGGTTCCTGTTTCTTTCCGATGAAACTGGATAAGTCGATATTGCATTACCTGCCTTTCTGTTTTTTCTTTTTCTTCTGTTTGGCATGGCCGGGGGCGGGGTGCTGGCGCTCCTGCTGCTTGGATTTTTCTGCTTTCTTCTCCGCCTGCTCCTGCCGGATCTCCTGCAGCTGCTTTTTCACCGAGGGCTTTTGTTCCGGCTCTTTATGGCCTGTTAAGCCGGGCGAAGAGCTTTTGCTGGGCGAGGAAGGCGCGGACGGACTCTTTTCCGCCGGTTCCCCGGCTTCCTTCTCCCGGCCAGAAGTAAAATTTGCGGCGGCGTCCTGCTGGGCGGGGCCGATATTGAAATCGTCCTCAAAGCCGCCCACCTCAAATTCCACTTCGCCCTGCTCGGTTTTGACGGTTTCCGTCTTGCTGGGAGCTGTGGGAGCTTGCTTTTCCTGTTCCTGCACTTTCTCAATAGTGGCTTCGCCTGTCTGCGCTTTGACCGCGTCAAGGCCGAGATTGTCGAAAATGCGCTGGATCTTAGAGGCGTCGTCCGCGAACACCACCACTTCGATGCGGTCAGCCTTTTTCTTGTTTCGGATGGGAACATACAAAAGGCCGTGTACCTTGGCTTCCTTTGCAAACTCCTTCATGTTTTCGGTGGGGACATTAAAGAATTTGAACGGGCGCTGTTCCTTGAGCATCCGCACAAGCCTTGTCTTACCGTGGGTTTTCTTCTGATCCTTCAGTACGGCATAGACAAACAGCGCAAAGTTTTTTGCCGCCATGCCCGACAGCTTGAGGGCCATTTCTGTGCCCTCAAGGGTAAATCGGACAATCTGGTCGGCTGGATCGCTTCCGTAGTTCAATCAATTCACCTCCATGCTGAGCATGGACGCACTTCGCGCCCTGAGCTCAACTTTAATTTATATTTTGCGCCCGCGAGGGGAAAGGGTTGCTATTAGCGAGCTTCGTAGGAATTTCTGCTTTTCTTTTTTTCCGTCGCGGCTTCCTTAGAGAAGGAATCCTCGCCGGGGATGAGAGACAGGCTGGAACCGGTATCCCATTTCACTCCAAGCTGCCCCATATCGTCCACATAGGAAACCGTGCCCTTGGTACCGGGCGGTGGGGCCTGCGGATCGTCCATGGAATGCAGGGTGATGCGGGTTCCGGCAGGGTACTGCCGCCGCAGGAATTCAACCTGTTCCCTTGTAGGCCGTTGGTTCAAACAATCATCTCCTTTTCGGATTTTCCCGATTCCGGGATTGTTTTTTCTTTTGTTCCTGTACTTGCTTGTCCTTGCGCCGCTGTTCTTCCCGCTGTGCTGCCTGCAGGCGTTGTTCCATCTCAATGGAGTGGGTTTCAATATTCCGGCACAGCTTGGCGGTATGGCGCAGCTTTTTGAGCTGCTCTGTGAGGAGGCCGATCTGCTGGGAACCGGGTTCGTAGCGGTAGAGCTTCTGGCGCTCCTTTATCAGCACAGCGATTTCATCTTCCGCTTTCTGACGGATAGCATGAAGCTGCCCCCGGTCCTCGATTTTGTTCTGGAAGATGAATTCCGCCTGCTCGATCCGCTGATCCAGCCTGCGGATATCCCCCCGCACAGCATAGCTTGGGTACCGGGGTTTCTTGGGCAGCGCCCCCATCTTGTATAGGTAGGAAAAATAGAGCGCCCGCAGGCCGGAAAGCCTGTGGGGCTGTGTTTCCCCAAGAAGGAGAAGGAAGCGGTTGGCCGGGGGCTGTTCTTTCCCAGCCCGGTGAGGAGGCTTAGGATAAAGGATGCGGCGCTGGATGGCCTCCGGGGTGTACTGTTTCCCCAAGGTTTTAAACCGGACGGTGCGCCCACTGCCCGGCAGAATCAGCGTGGGGTATTTGCGGTCAAACCGAAAGGCATAGCCCTTCTGCTCCAAAGCGCGCAGGAACTGCTTCCATGTGAGAGAAGCGGAAACTGCCGCATTGAGATCCTGCTGGATGGGCGTTTTCCATGTGGGCGCTCCGTTCTGCTCGGCCAGCCACTGGGCATAGGGGCGGGCAATTCGTTCCGATTTCTCCGTATGGATAACGGAGAGGCCATGCTTTCTGCACAGTTCATCGGAAATCTGCCGCACCTCGGTGACATAGGTTCTTTCATTGCTGCGGTATTTCCTGCCGGTTTTCACGGAGACGGAATTCCACACAATGTGGTTGTGGATGCATTTGGTATTGAGATGGGTGCTGACCACCGCCTGAAATTCCCCGCCGAGCAGCCGATCCGCAAATTCCAGCCCGATTTGATGGGCCAGTTCCGGGGAAACCTCCCCAGCGGCAAAGCTTTGCACCAGATGGAAGCCCTGCACGCCTTTCTCCTTGTGCCACATTTCTTTGACACGGCACATATCCTCGAAGGCGGTTTCACAGGTACAGCCGAGGGCGGATTGAAACAGGTCCTGCTCGGTTTTGTTTTTGTTGAGGGCCTTATCGATTTCCCCCTCCAGTGATTCCTCGTTTTCCCTGCGGGAACACTTTTTCTCATCGAGGGTATAGTCGATGGCATTGTCGAGGCGGTGGACGGGGATAATGCTGGTATACGCGATGGTGCTTTTCTCCTTTCTGAGTTTTAAGCGCGGGCAGTTTAGTCCGGTTCAAGGTTTGGCTGTGTACGCGAATTGCATCCAACCGCAGGTTGGCTACCAATTCTCCTTTACTTCTTCCCAAACCTGACGGGCCAGATTGGTCATTTCTTCGACGCTCTGCTGGCTGGCTTCGCCGTAGGTATTGGCGACCTTGGCAAGCTGATTGGCGTTATTGCAGAGTCCAGCTACCTTGTGGAGCAGATCCGCATGGTGGTCGCAGGGCCTTGCCCGCAGTTCCGCCCCCATGATGAGGGTGCGGAGAAATTCCTCACGGGGAAGGCCACTCAGTTTCACCTGCGCTTCCAGATGCGCCAGTTCCTTTTTATTCAGGTGAAGAGGGATGATGTGGTTTCGTTTTCTCATATAGACTCCTTTTCAGCGTTCCCCATCGTCTCGCCGGGGCCTGCCACGCTTTCTGCTTGGCGCGGGTATAACCTGAATGGGCAGATGCTCTCTCCCGAATACAAGCCCCAGCTTGGAAATATCCTGCACCTGCCATTTCGTCAGTTGCTTGACCTTATTTCGGTAAACTACCATGCCTTCCTGACTCGGAAAGCGCCGCACCAGCACACCGTGGGACAGGTTCTGTTTTTTATCATAAGTCAGAACGTCCTCTATTTTTTGGATGTACTCTGGAAAGGATTGGCTGTATAATTCCCGGTATGGAACAGTCATAGCGAGGAACTCAAACTCAAGCTTTACCGGAGTGTTTTCATGGGGGATGTGGATGATGTTGATTTTTTCAGTTGGATTCATCTGGCATTCCTCCGGTGACGAGATTTTTTCTGCTCCGGCGCTCTGGCAGGGTATTCGTAATGGACAGGGATATCCTGCAGGCGCAGCTTTCCGCAATCCGGTGCGAATGCCGCATACCGGGCGTAGGAATACCCTTCCGCATCTACAAGAATACCATCCCTGCTGTTTTCGCCCTTGACCAGCACACAGTGCCAGCAGAAACTGCCGGGGTCAAACCACATCTTGTCGCTGTAATCGAACAGGAAAATCTGATCTTCCTTAAGGCCGTTTTCCTGAAACTGCCGGAACTGCTCATCGCATAGAACAACCACCTGTTCCACCTGAAAACGGGTTTGTCGCTCCGGCACAGGCCGCAGTGGGTTCTGCCCATTGAGGTCGCTGATATGGCTGGGCCGGTGATAGAATACAGCGTGCTCCTGATAGGCTTTCGGTTCCTCCAAGGCAATGTGTTCTACCGGCACGCCCTGCAGATCGACGCTGCGGTAATCCCTGCCGTAGCCAAGATACAGGGTGTCCTTCCTTTGGGCAATCAGCATATTTCCTTTTTCCCCTTCGGCACGTACCATGAGGCATCGGAACAGGCCGCCCGGATCGGCGCTCATGAGTTTCCGGTTATCCTTGAGGAAGGGGTATTCCGGGGAAACGTCCTCCGAGAGCTTTTCAAAATCCTCTTTGCTTAAAATGATGACCTTCGCCACCTCAAAAACGCCGGGGACGTAGCTTACCTCGTTCCGGCGCAGGCTGTCCAGTGTTTTGGCGTTTGCCGCGAACGCGGCATATTGCTTTTCTTTCAGTATCTTCACCTCTCATTTTCAGCGGCTCCAATTTCAGCAGACATACTGTGGCTGATCTCATTCCCGCATACCACCAGCATACGGCACCGGCCCAGCTTCTGACGGGCGATGCTGTGGAAATCCCTCTTTTCATCGGCATTGTCCGGCTGGAGGTACTGCGCTTCACTCAGTTTCGGACAGATGGGGACATATCCCAGCTCATAAACCTTGCGGCAGTAGCGTTTGAGCAGGCGGGGCGCGGCATCAGAGGCGGCGCAGATGTAGGCAAATGCTTTTTCCATGATGAGTTTCCTTTCCTTTATATATCTCTGATAAAATGGCAGCAGCAGGTTGGTTGTCCACGTGGACGTCCAGCCTGCCGTTTGGTTTTCTGTTGGTCATCCACATGGACAACCAACGGATTATCTGGCGGTTTCTTCCGCTTCGGTATGGGCTTTCAAAGCAAAGCGCACCCGGTCGGAACCCAATTTGTAGTAGGCGTCGGTGACCTCAATGCCCACAGCTTCATATCCTTCCAGCTTGGCGGCGAGAACGGTGGTCCCGGCCCCGCAGAAGGGATCGAGGATGCGCCCGCCCGGCACGCAGATCTTCACCAAATCCCGCATAAGCTGCAGGGGTTTCTCGGTGACATGGATACGATTCTGCGGATTGGCATAGCGAAATACTCCCGGTAGGCATCCCACAGGGCGGTTCACCGGCATGGGGCCGTTGCTGCCCCACACCACATATTCGCTCTGCTGGCGGAAACGGCCTTTTTGCGGACGGGAAGTCATCTTGTCCCAAACCACCGAACCGCGCCAGATCCATCCCGCCCATTGGAGAGCGTCGGTGATGGAGGGGTACTGCCGCCAGTCAATGAACAAACAGACTGGAGCTCCAGGCTTACAGGCTTTTCTGGCGTCATACAGCCATTCCGCCATCCATCTCGTCCAGCTTCTCTGGTCCCGGTTATCCCCGTCAAAATCCGGCAGGGCGTTCTTCGGGTCCATGCTGCTGTATTTCTGGTTGGTGGTGCGGTTTTTCTCCGAGGGTTTCCAACCGCCCGAAGCATAGGGCGGATCGGTGATGAGGGCGTCAAACACCCGCGGCTTGAATGCCCGGATGATCTGCAGGGTGTCCCCGTGCAGGATGCTCCAGCCATCCCCGCCGCTGTGTTCCATAGACAGAATGGTTTCGTCAACAATTTGAGACAGTTCTTTCGTTTCGTTCAGAGGCATCTTCCTTTCCTTGTTTGGTTATCGTTCTTCTCCACGATGGTGCTTCTTCATGGTAATCCGCTGCTTGAGCTGGAAACCAGGCGGCGGAGTGAGAAGGGACGACTTACGCTTGAATTTGCGCTCAATGACAATATCGTCTGGTCCGATGTGAATCACATCGCTGGTAGGGTTGTCAATTATCATGCCGGGGAGGATAACTGCATTTTCACGAACTTCAATTTCTCCGCCGAGCTCGCCATAAACAGAAGCTTTCTCCATAACAGTGGGGATACCGCCGGTTACAGCGTTTGCAAAAAGTTTGGCGTTCCCCGAGATATGGACGTCGCCATGGACATAACCGGCAGCAATGATGGCATAGTCCTCTACGATGGCATTTCCGCCAATTCTGCTGGGGCCGGAGATAGAGGCGCAGCCACGGGCACAGGAATAATCCCACAGGATGGCATCTCCGTGTATATATGCTTCTTCTGCTGCGACCGCATTGTCTGCAACCCAGCTTTGCCCATCCTGACTCAAATTTTCTTCTGACTGCACAAAACCGCCAAGGTCACCAACATGAACGTCTTCTCGGATGTCTCGAAGAGCTCGAATGCGATGCAGCCATGGGTACTGTGGATGGGCGATATTGGTAATCTCATACTTTCTAATTATCTTGCTACACCTCGTTCCTTTTTGGTTTTTGCAGGGGATTTTTCCGACAATTCTGTTTCCACATATTCGCTGATGATGTTCAGCGCTTTGTAATAATTCCCGGACTGGTAGACACGGCTGCACATCTCTTTGGCCTGTTGCGGCTGTCCATTTTCTTTCAGCAGCCGGGATGCCCTGCCGAGAATAGCGAAGATATTTCCATCCTGTCCCACCAGCTTCATTTTCGGCCGTTTGGGAACAGGCTGTTCTTTGGAAGTTTCTGTGCCCTGCACCTGTTCTACTGTAAAATCAAAGGGTTCTTCTGCAAAATGAACATACAGCACGCCATCGCCGGTCTGGATTTCCTGCTGCTCGGATCCCTCACCCCAGCCATCGAAAAACTGGCCCTTGAGATAATCTTGAAGATCCTGCATTTCTGCTTCTGTGAGAGACTCCTTCAGCTTTACCGTGGTACAGCCCATGAGTTCCCCATCCCGGATTTCCACCGAGGGGATGGCGCTCAGTACCTTTTTCTTGACGCTGGGATTTCGATCCTCGTCAAAGTAGGGCATTAAATTCCAGCCGTCATCGTCGCTGCTGCGCTGCTTTACCGCTTTCTGAATACTTTCCTCGTAGTAGGCCATGTCGACGCCTGAAAACAGCGTGGGGTAATCGGCCACGCCGTTGTTCCAGCCATATTCGTCCACGTCGTTTTTGTAAAAATCCCCGGTCAGTGGGGAATAGAGTTTCAGCGTGATTTCTTTCTCGTCGATGTTCCAATCTCCTTTCTAACGAGAGCAGGCCGCCCTCTGGCGGGCGGCCTGTTTCTCATATCGTTCTTTTGTCAGGTCGGCATAATCGCAGCTCTCTTTTTCCGGCAGGTTCTTCACTATGCGGTATTTGCCCTGATAGGCTTTTGCCAAATGTTCGGCTGCCCATCGTCCGGCAAAATCGTTATTGGTGCAGATTTCGATTTCCTCAATTTCTGGGTGCCGCCCCAGAAATGTTTCCAGTGCGGGCGGCTTTTTAAAAGAAAAGGACTGCGTTTCTTGTCCTTCCTTGGGGGCGTAGATCCCGCCAAGGGACAGCCGCCATTTATCCGAAGTCCCTTCCAGCGTCAAATGGGCAAGGATTTCGATGGCCGCTTCATAAACCGCCAGCCGGTTGGTTTTTCCCTCGGGTGGAAGGCAGAAGCAGTATGCTTTTTCGCTGCCGGACATCTCTGCCTTGAAGGGTTTTCCTTTGGTGCAAGTACCCCGCAGGAACGCATACCGGGCAGTACCGGCTTCGTCTTTTCCAACGAACACGGCATTGTGGTAATCGGCGCTTTCATAGAGTATCCCGGCCCGGACGCAGGCTTCAATGACCTTGCGGCTGATCCCGCGCTTCATCAGGTAGGCAAACACCCTGCGGTTATTTTCCGCTGCCGGAGGCAGGGCGAATTCTTTTTCCTGCTCCGGCTGGGAAGGGGGCGGAATATAGCCGGGGCTTTCTTCGCACAGGGCCAGCACCGCATCCACAAACTTTACCCCTTCCACCTTAATGAGATAGTCGAGGGCGGATTTGCCGCCGATATCCCGGCTTTTCCAATGCCAGAAGCTGGTTTCTTCGTTGATTTTAAAGCTGTCGTGCGCTCTCAGCTGAAATTCACCCCGGCTTTCGGCTTTGACCAGTTCTCCGGGGCGGTACCGCTGCAAAAATTCAATGGCAGTCATTTGTCGGGCGGCGATGATTTGTTCTTCACTTACTCCGGGCATGGGGAGTCTCCTTTCCTGTTAAATGACAGCCGCCCGCAGGATTTTGGCCTGATCGGTGCGTTCCCACGGAAATTCCGGTTTGCCGAAATGCCCATAGGCGGCTGTCTGTGTGTATCTTGGCGTTAAAAGGTTCAGTTCTGAGATGATCTCCGCAGGCGTTAAGCCGAACACAAAGCGCGCCGCCTCCGCCAGACAATCGTCGGCACAGACTGTGCCGGTGCCGAAGGTATCCACCTCTACCATGACCGGCTCGGCTTTGCCGATGGCATAGGCAAGGGTGACTTGGCATTTTTCGCACAGCCCTGCCGCCACAAGGTTTTTGGCGATGTATCGGGCCATGTATGCGCCGGAACGATCCATTTTTGTGGGGTCTTTCCCTGAAAAAGCGCCCCCGCCGTGGGGAGCGAACGTGCCATAGCTGTCCACCATGAGCTTTCGCCCGGTGAGGCCGGTGTCGGCTTCCGGGCCGCCCAGAACAAACCGCCCGGAAGTGTTCAAAAGGATTTTCGTATCCTCATCCGGCGGCAGGGCCTGCAGCGCCGGGGCCAGCACCTTGTCGGTGAGTTCCCAGCAGAGTTCGTCCATGGGTTTCTCCGGGTTGTGCTGGGCCGAAAGGACAACCGTATCCAGCCGCAGAGGTTTTTCATCCTCATCGTACTCCACGGTGACCTGCGCTTTCCCGTCCGGTCTTAATCCTTGGATAACCCCGGTTTTTCGGGCTGCGGTGAGAGCGCTGGTGAGGTGGTGGGCCAAAACCACCGGAAGAGGCATTCTCTGCGGGGTTTCCGAACAGGCGTAGCCCACCATCACGCCCTGATCGCCAGCGCCGAGCTGCAGAGAGGGACTGCTCCCATCTATATTTCTTCGCTGCTCTAACGAACAGTCCACCCCGGCGGCAATATCCGGGCTTTGCTTATGGACGAGGCACTCTATGGCGTATCGTGCCGGATCATACCCTACCTTTTGAAGAACAGAACGGGCGATGGCAGGGATTTGCGGCTCAAACAGGCTGGTAATTTCTCCAGCCACGATGATCTGCCCTCTGGTGGCCAGCACTTCGCAGGCCACACGGGAGAGGGCGTCGTGGGAAAGGCATTCGTCCAGCACACTGTCGGCTATGAGGTCGCACAGCTTATCCGGATGCCCTTCCGTTACCGATTCGGCGGTATAGAATTGATTCATGGCATTCTCCTTCTTTATCGTTCCTGCCCTTTGGATTTCTTGGGCACTTTTTTCTCTGGTTGTTGAAGTCTTTCTGCAGGGTCGTATGGCTCCCACATGATAATTTTCAGAACAGGGTTGACCATGCATTCCTCCGGCAGATGATATTTCTTTTCGAACTTTTCTGCTTGTTCATCCGTCAACCCGACATATTTTCCATCCTCTTTTTGACAAAGCACAAAGGGGCCGAATACCGGGAACGGTTTTTCTGTGGTATCGATCAGCCGGTTAGGGGCCAGCTTCAGCTGCTGGTGCATAGCTCCCATCACGATAGATACATCCCTGTCCATTGGGAAGGGCGCACGGTCAAAAACGCCGCCGCCAATAGCCTTGGCAATGGCTTTTTCTACATCTTCTGTTTCTATAACTTTGGCGTACTGGTTCGGATTTGCAATCACTATTTTCATTCTCTCACCTCACTTGCAGGGAAAAGGGCTTGAGGCTTTTCCCGATCTCTTCGTAACTGTTAAAATGCACCTCGCAGCCTAAGAGATAGGACACGGCTTCTTCCCATTCCTTTAAGGGGTATCTCTCCTTATCTTGCAGGCGGTATAAATCCCCAAGGGCCGCCCATTTAAGCTCCGGCTGCAGGCGCAGGTTGGAGATATAGGTGCGATGCTGTTTGGCTATCACATCCAAAAGTCCGGCTTTTTTCAATCGATCCCTCCCGTGCAACAAAAAAATATGGGCGGGTACCCTGTGGCCCCCGCCCGGTTGAATGATTCTTTTTGCCTTATGACCAGTAGTCCTTTAAGAACCTGACCGCCCTGCCGATCTGCCGCTTATCCTTTCGGGACAGCTGATTTTTCTTGGCGGGCGCCTGCATCCAGAGCAGAACCTTTTTCTGTTCTTCTTTTGTGGGCTGGGCAGTCAGGACAAATGGCTTTCCAGCCAGCGTATCCGCTTCTTCCTGCCTGACCTGCCGGTAGGCTTTCCGCATTTCGTCAGGAGATGTATGATCCCGATGCAGCCGCAGGGCCGATAGGGCCTTTAGCAGCAGGACGGCAATTGGTTTTCCTTCCATGCCGCACAGGTTGTACTGATCTCTTGCTACATTGACAATGCATTGCGCTTTTTCTTCAGATTTCATAAGTGTTCCCCTTTATCTGTGTATTTGCCCTTTCAGGCAACCACAGTATATCGGAACCCCCTGCGCCATAAGAGGATATGGTTTTTCCAAGAAGCGTCCATATTGAAAACTTTCGGCGGGGCTATTTCTTCCTGCGGTTACGGATATGCAGGAACACAAGGCCGCCTAAAATGACAGCGCATAAACAGATTAAAATAATGGCTTTTGGTTCCATAGGTGTTTTCTCCTTCCCTTATTTTTCAATATGTTGTTTGCTGCGGTGTTTTCTTATGATCATCAGTGCAGCAAAGCTCCCTGCCGAGAGAAGCGCCATCCCCAAGGGTAGTGCTAAGGATGAATCGTCCCCAGTCTGCGGGACTTTCGGCGTAGGAGGTGTGAGCTTATTGTGCATCTCCACCACGGTGGTCTCTCCCGCCTTGATTTCTATGGTCTGGTCATCCGGCAGGATGTACTTTTCGGCATCCTCTCCAGCCACTTCGGATACGGTGTATTCACCCACTCGGAGGGTGACATGGATTTCTCCCTTTGCATCGGTCTGGAATTCCTGCTCATAGGGGTTGCCCATGAAGTCGGTGCCGCTGATTTTGAAGGCGCGCCCTTCAATCTTGTCATCGTCGGCTGTCTTTACTACCTTTAGGGAACCGGTCTGTGCATGGTTGAGGAAACCTACGCCAGCTTCGGTTTCGATTCGTACAATCGCTTCATTTTCGGTGATGGAGAAGGGGTAATAATTTTCATCACGCTGGAAAAATTCCGGGCTTCCCTTTTCATGCAGGAAGTAATTTCCATACACGAGGTCCTTCATCTGGTAGAGGCCCGGTTCGGTTTCGGCCATTTCTCCCGCCAACTTGTCGATATCCGCGTCGAATTCCCCGTTTTTGTCCACGTCGGTGTAAACCTCAAAAACCGCCCCGGACAGCTTGTGGTCCGGAAAATCGGCGTCTACCTTGGTGGTTTCAGCGGTACCCTTGATGATCTGGTTTTCGATGGTGATTTCAATGGTCTGCCCATCTTCGGTGATCTCCACCGGGAAGGTTTCTTCCGTCAAAACGAAGGCTGCCGGAGGTGCGATTTCCCGAATGACCCAATTACCAACGGGTACCCGGTCAAATTCAAAGTATCCGATAGGATTGCTCTCGGTGACCAAAAACGCGGTTTCTTCGGTAAACTCGGTTTCATCAAAGCAGAACAGGCCGATTTTCGCGCCTGCCAGTTCAAATCCATCCTGATCCACCTTCCAGCCGGATACCTTGCCGCGCTTTAAGGTGTTTTCAATGGCTTCTCCATTGTTGACCTGAATCTGCACCTTGGCCACATCCTGACCGCCATATTCAAACACCACCGGGTATTTTTTGTCGCTTAAAATGTAGTGATCATCGGTGCCAATTTCCTTTACATACAGGGAAGCCCCACAGGGTACATCTGTTTTAAAGATGGCATTGCCATTCTCATCGATGCCGATGGTTTCCATCAGCCCGTCTGCCGGGATGGAGGTGCCATCGGAGGCGGTCAGTTGTTCTGCGGCGAACAGCCCAAAGGTAATGTTTTTCCATTCCTCATTCATGCCGATGGAGAAGGTTTCATCCTGCTCTAACAGCTTCTGGAGAGAAATTTCTACCTTCTGGCGCTCATTGACAAAACCAACGCTGGCGGAGGTAATTTCCACTTCCTGCCCGGCGTAGGACAAGGTGACTTCCTTGGGTTCCGGGTCGATTACCATGCCATCCGGCGCGGTGCGCTCCAAAATCTGGTAGCAGCCCAGATACAAGGGTTCCGATGTGGCGGTCCCGTCGCTCCCTGTGGTGAGAGTGGTGACCAGTTCACCGGCTTTCAGATGAACGGTGCCATCCGGGGTGACGATATCTTCCAGCGCGGTGATATCGTAAACAGCGCCCGGCTGGCCCTGCACCTCATATTGAGGCTGGTACATCCCGCCGGATTCTACAACAGACTTAAATACTTCGCCCTCTTTGGAAACCGTAATCGTTCCCTTTTGCGGGATATTGTATTTCTCTACGGTGACGACGTCCTGCGTTCCATCCACCACAAAGGGTACCGGTTCGCCATCGAACACATATCCCCATGGACTCTGCTGTTCAAAAAGTTCGTAATTTCCAAAGGGAAGCGGCTGTGGCAGCATGAGGGTGCCTGTGGAATCCGTCACGAAGGTGTCGATGTCGATTGGGCTGGGATAGTTTAAATGCTGTACCACCCACTCGCCGGTATCGGCATTTTTGATTTTGACGGCTGTTCCGGCCAGCGGGATAATTTTCCCACTTTCCAGATCCTTTTTCTCAAACCGGATGAGGGAGGTAAAGGTGGGGTTGTTGAGGATATAATAGTAGGTCTTGCCATGTTCGGAAATGAACACGGAGAAGTCCGGGACAAATTTCTGCCCCTCGGCCCCCTTGGTTTGATGCACCACATACAGGCCGTAAGGCATGGATTTCGACTGGGCGAAGCCATGGGAATCGGTGATCAGGAGATCCCGTTCTGATTCTTTGGCGTTCTCATAGTTTCCGGCACTGGCAAGGTAAACTTGAAACTCGGCCCCTTCCTCCGGCTGCTCGATCTGATCGGAATCGCTACCCTCAGCAGGCTGGTCGGTATGCTTGGTGATGGCGATGCTGCCGAGGATGACGTTCTCTGTGACGGTCATGGGGATGCTGTTGTTTTCCAAGGTGAAATTCCCCGGTTCTGCGCCTACCGGATAGACGGTTTCGTCCAGCAGGTACCCCTCGCTGGGGGAGATTTCATGGATGGAATAATCCGGGCCGCAGGGGTATTCCTTGGTGGTGAATTTGCCCCCGTTCGCCGTGGTATAGGTATCTAGCAGGGTTTCGCCTTTGAACAGCCCGTACACAGCGCCATCCAAGGTGGAATCCCCCTGCGCTTTGCCGGTAACGGAGTCTACCTTTTCCATGTCCACGGTAAATTTCTTCAGGATATTGGAAAAGGTGACGCTGGAGATCTGGCCGGGGTAGATGGTCACCTGCTGAGATTCGGGCTGGACATATTGATCCGGCGCCTTTTCGGTTACGGTGTAATTTCCAGCCTGGAGGTTATCCACGCGAATGGTCCCCTCCGGCCCCGTCACCACATCTTTTTCAATGCCGCCTCCAGAGATGTGGAAAGGAATGCCGGAAACTTCTCCATCTTCAGAGGTTTTCACAAGCTGCAGGGTACCCGCCTTGATTTCAAGGGAGAAGTAGCATTTCACCGGTTCTGCGGAACCGGCCACATCGAAGGTGACCACGTTCTGGTATTCGTCCCGCAGCCAGTATTTGGTACCGCCTGTGACCACGCCGGGAACAGAAGAGGGCAGCCGCTTTTCGGCGGTAATGGTACCAAAATCCTTTTTATCGGTGGAAATACGAAGCTGGTTCCCACTGACGGAAAAATCCACGCCGGGATAGCTGACGGCAAAATTCCCCAGCACATTGTTCTCATCCACCAGCGTGGTTTCGTTTTTTCCATTGCTCTCGTTGTATTTGAGGTCATGGGTATATGCCCCGACCGCGCCGGGATCGCCGGTGGCAAAGGATGGGATGATGTGGTAATTCACGACGTTTTCCCGCAGCTGGTAGAAGATGGGCTTCGCGGCGGGGCTGTTTGCGGTCAGTTCCTCGACGATCTGGTTTTCGTACCCGGTCCCCAGCTGCCCATGGGCAATGAGCCAGATGAGGATTTGGGTGGCGATGTATTCGTCGATGGCGCTGCCGCCATATTTGGTGCCGGTTTCCACGTTGTAGCCCAAGGTCAGGGCGGTATTGATCATCCTTTTTTGTTCTGGGGTAAAGGCGTCATAATCATCCGATGGATCATAGCCGATGCCAGTGCGCACCCCCACTCCCAACTGAATGCAGTAGGCAGTGCGATAGGACTTCAGATCATTGATCCGCAGCTCACAAAATTTCTCTGCCTTTTCTCCTCCAAAAGGTGCTGGCAAATTGGCGCTGAGTGAATACCCTCTGTCATAATGGTCGATCACTGACATATACCCATCGTAGTCAGAAGATGCGGCAAAGGCGCTGCCTGGCAGGCTCCCCAAGCAGAGCAGTACTGCCATCATCACGGACAGCAGCCGTTTTAGATGTTTTTTCATACGATTCTCCTTATTCGCAAAATACAAAAAAGGCCCCCGCAGGCTGGGAGAAAGCTCTCAGTCCACGGGGGCCGGTGTTCAGATTATCGTTCTTCGCCGTGTTTCCGGCGGTGGTGTTTTTTCTGAGGAACTGCCTTTTGTGGAAGTTCCTTCTGGGTAAGCCAGACTGCTTCCAAAACAGGGGCGATTTCGATCCCATTCTGTCGGCAGCCGTTTAGGATTCCTTCCAGATAGGCTTTGGAGGGCATGGCAGGAACATCCTTGTAAGGGCTGTTCATGGTGTAGGCCATGATTTCCCTCTGATGGCCATTCCGATCCGTTACCACAACAGGTTCCTTCCCATATAGATAGGGAAAGCCCTCGTAATGGTCCAGATGCTGTTCATCCTGTTCGGAGATCCGCCACAGGACGCCATCCACACAGCTTCCTTCTGCCGGCAGGACAGTGGCAACGCCATTTCCCCCTCCATTGGTACGAAAGGCAAGGCGGTATCCTTCCAAGCGGACGGTATCCACCACTTCCGCATCGGGGCAGCGAAACGCCATCTGGTTTAGGTTCATATTAGAACCATAGGCAAAGTAAAGCAGCGTGCCGCTGCACCCACTTCGCGCACCATGGCTTTCTTCTAGCCCCAGAATTTCATGCCCGCGCTCAAAATCCGGTTGTTCGGTTAGCTTTTTATTATTTTCGGTTTTTATCACCTCTATCGTTCTTGGTTTCGGCGGTTCTGCAGGCTGGGGTATTGGGATTTATCATACCGCCATGCCCGGTCGCCGGGGAGGTTTGAGAGCAAGTGCTCCCGCACATTTTTGTATTCCGGTCCAATCAGACCAAGGCGCAAAAGAAAGGTACGGAAGGTAAAGGCGGGGTTTTCGCTGATCTCGGTTTTTCGCATGACGGTCCTGCTCTGGTTGATGGCCTGCGCGGAAATCGCCAGCGCCAGCGTAATATTCGCCCGAACCTTACCGGCATGGAGGGTGCTTTCAAAACAGCGCCATTCCAAGGTGCCGCGATAAAACACAGAATGAAGGTTCAGGGCGTAATACCTCGTCCAGTTGTAATGCTCGTAGCTTCCGTCAGAACCCTCATACCATTCCCGCCTTAACCGGTCCATGGTCATATTTGTAGGTAGCTTGCGGATTTTCTCCAGCATTGGTTCCCGCACCTTTTGACACCAGCGCTCCACCCGGCTTTCGTTTACATTGAGGGCTTTAAAGAGAATATCCTCTTTGGAATACATAATGGAAAGGGCGTTTTTGAGACTTTGCGGGGTATGTTTGGAGGCGTCTACATGGACGTGCATCCCGCAGCTTTCGTTGACAACAGCCCCCGCATGGCGCAGGGCGCGGACAACCTCCTGCAGTTTCGGCATTTCCCTGTATTCCAGTTTGGGGGAATTCATCTCCACCTTGTAGGCGCTGTCACCGATGGCAATCTGCTGCCGCCCGATCCGGTGGGAACCATGGATGCTGGAGTCGTAGACAAACCGCCATGTTTTCCCCTCATTGTCGGTTACCTCCCACGGGTCATAGGTGCGGGAAGAACGGGAATGGACAGTGGTGGTCCCGAACAGGGAAGCCACCGCTTCCGCCGCCTGCTGGCGGGTCAGCCCCGTCATCTCAATCTCGCAGCCGAAGTATTGGTCTTTTAAATCAATCGATGGCGGTCACCTCCAGGTGGGCGGCGGCAAGCCGTTTCCCGATGGCTTCCACCACATTCACGGTGACGCCATTCCCGGCTTGTTTGTAAAGCTGGGCGTCGGATTGGAGAGGGAGGACGATGTCGATGCGCTCATCCCGCCAGCCTTGCAGCCGCAGGCATTCCCTTGGCATTAGGCGGCGGATTCTACATCCATCCCAAACACCAGAAGCCTCTCGTTTATGCCTATGCAACCCGCCGCTTTGCTTGGCGGTGAGACATCGAGAATACCCAGTGAACTCCGGATCTTCATTCATATCTACAAAACAGAGTGTTCCCTGATCACTGCTTGTAGTGAGGGTATGGGCGATTTTTCGTCCAACCCTGCCTCGTCGGGTATTCTGCTGGGCATAGGCCAGATTGATGCTGTCACCAGGGTAGGCCATTTTATAGCCTTTTTTCGTGTTCTCCTTGATGGGCAGGCCCACCTCATACAAGCCGGTTTTCCCGCCGAAGCCGCCCGTCTGCGCCGCGAGGGTGCAGCTTACTCCTTCCGAGGAGTAGACCCGTTCTCCCTGCGCTCCGGGCAGGACTTGTATAAGAGATGTTCCTGCTGTTTCGGTGAAAGGAAATATTTTTCCTCTGCATCGCTCATCAAGATATCCGATAAGATAGACCCTACGGCGGGATTGGGGGACTCCAAAATTCTTGCTGTTGAGCACCTGCCATTCCAAACCATACCCCAGTCTGTCCAGCGTATGGAGGATGGTCGCAAACGTCCGGCCCCCGTCATGGTTAAGCAGGCCGGGTACGTTTTCAAGCAGCAGATACGCAGGTCTTTTTGCCGCAGTCAGCCGGGCAATTTATGGCCTATGCAGATAAAATCACCGGCTCGGCTGAGTCCTTCTCGGAACCCGCCAATGCCGGAGAACAGATCGATATATCGTATGGTTTTTATGATACACTCCTTTTCTGAAAAGATTCCAAAAGCAAACACACAATCAACAAACATCGCCCCTTTCCCATGGTGAAATGAAATCTATATGAAAACAGCCCGCAGTTTCCTGCGGGCTGTTACTGGCTGCCTTATGCGTAGGCTTCTTCTTCGTTTTCATTGGTTTCACCGGTTTCCACGGTATCGTCATCCGGCGCGGTTTCTTCATCCTCATCCTGATTCCAGCTTTCCAGCCCCTCATCTTCGGCGGGGGCCTCTAAATCGTCGCTGTCATTGTCCCAGCCCTCTGGTTCCTCATTATCGGGTACTTCTTCATCCTCGTCGTTTTCGGGGCTTTCTGCGGGTTCCCAGCCGTTCTCCGTCTGTTCCTCATGCTCGGCGGCTCTGGCGGCTTCAAATTCTTCTTCAGCTTCTTCCAGCGCCTGCTCAATCAGCCCGACGACGAAGTCTTTTTGAGTGAGGCGGCGGTGGTAAGTTTCTTCGTAGCGCTCTAAGTACATTTTCACTCTCTCGAAGAGTTCCTCACTTACTTTAAACGCCAATGTCCTTCCTTTTTCCATACTCTTGTTGACCCCTTTCTCATAATGTTCCTGAATAACCATTTCGATGAATTTGCTCATGGTGCTTTCCGTTTCCCGGATTTCCTCGCTGATTCGGTTATGCAGATCCAGCGGGATTTTACAGGTTACGCCTTTGGTTTCCACGCTCCATCGCTCCTTTGTTGTTTCTTTCCCTTTTGGGCAACACAAGCATATCCAAAAAGCGAGGACAAAGCTATTACCAAGAGCAACAACCTTTCAGCCAAAGCAGGGGCAACATACGTCACAACCAATAAAGGCCATGTTGGGGGTTATTCTTCGCCCAGCAGGGAACCGAGGAATCCCATCATCTCCTGTGGGATGCCCTCTTCCGATTGTTTCACCGACTGGGAAGGGACAGCTTGAAGTTCTTCCCGCAGTACCCGGCGCAGGGTGGTTTCAAAGGCTTCCTTTTCTTCGCTCTCCAGAATCACCTGCACCAGAAAGGCATTTTTCTGCCCATCCGGCACAGCCTGTAGGATTTCCCATGCTCTGCGGTGGCGCTCATTCTGGAGGTTGGGGCGAAAGCCAAATAGGGGCCTGTTCATCCCTTGCCCACACCGCTCGAAAATTGCCCCAAAATGCGTTCAAATCCTTCGGCGTTTATACGGTCGTCTATCAGGGAAAAAGCCCGGCACAGGCCGTCCTGTTCGCTCACGTTACCCTTGACCACCGCCGCGCCGCCGCCCAGCATGACTACCGGGATGGCTTTGAGGTCAAACCCCGATTCCATGGCTGCCGAGAGAAGCCGTTCGGCGTTTCGTCAATGCAGCGGATCATACCAAGCTCCAAGCTGCGGCAGGTGGAAGCGTTGGGGACGCCGTTGTCCAGCCGCATGAGATCCACTGTCCAGCCGCCGATATCCATGAGCAGAACAGAAGGCTCATTCTGGATGAGCTCCGGGTGGATGGCGATGGCGGAATACCCCTGTGGGAACAGCTTTACATCTTCGACGGTGATCTTGTAGGGGATTCCTTCGAACCGATAACTGACCGGCTGGGAAGAACGCAGAAGGTATTCCCGGAAGGGCTTTTTTTCCCGGCCAAATCCAGCCAGAGGCAATCCAGCAGCGAGTTTGACGGAACACTCTGTTTCTTCACCGCGATGTTTCAATTCCTTGGCGATGGCGGCGAGGGTAAGCAGGTAGTAATTGTCGTTCTCCATTTTGTTTCGCAGGATCGGCTGTCTGCCGGTCCCGCAGACATAAAACTTCCCGCCGCACTCCAGCGTGTTCTGCAGGGTGTAGGGTTCATGGGAATATTCCGAGATACCGGCTGGGAAAGAAAAATGCCGGGTTTTGATGGCGTCCCCTTGTATCTTGAGGGCTTAAAAGTGACCCATTTGGGGCTTTCGTCAATCTATCTATATAACTGCCAGAAACTTTTACACTTCCGACAACGAAAAAAAGAGTGGTAAACGCAAAAAAGCGGAGTTCCCAGCCTGAAAAATCAGGCGGAAACCCCGCGTCTGCTCACGAAAAGCCTTTAAATTTCCATTTTGCGGAAAAGGCATCTATGGAAAATCACTTTGGATTTTGCGCTCTAAAAAGCCCGTAAACCCGCATGAATACTAAGAAAAATGGGCCGGTCATCTATTATGACCGGCCCATATGGTGGGAGAAGGTGGATTCGAACCACCGAAGTCACTGACAACAGATTTACAGTCTGCCCCCTTTGGCCACTCGGGAATTCTCCCCTATTTAATTGAACTGCTGGTGAAAAAATGGAGCTGGTGGACGGATTCGAACCCCCGACCTGCTGATTACAAATCAGCTGCTCTACCAGCTGAGCTACACCAGCGAGTATCTTTAACGCTAGAATACTATATCATTTTCGAGAAAATTTGTCAAGGGAAAAGTGGAAAATATTTTATAATTCCACTTTTCCCTATATCAGCTATTTTTCCCGCTTTTCCTCAGCACGATTATCCAGCTTTCTTCGGAACCAGCCAGGGCCATCACCGTAGATTCTTATGGCGTGACGATGATTTTGGATGGTAACCTCCTTTACCGAACCGCCGTATTCACCATCCAATGTCCATGGAATTTCCTGATCGGAGGCGATCGTTAATTGAGAAGCCTTTAAAATTTGAAAATAGGGAGAGTTTAGATTTTGATGGAGCAAATCGTGGATAATCTGCTGGGTTTCCCAAGCGTTTTTCGGCATTTGAATCAAAGCGACCTCAAATTTTCCATCATCCAGTTTTACATCAAACAAGGCCTGTTTGCGGAAATGAAAGCCTCCCACCGAGGTAGAGTTGGTAACCATACCGAAAATGTAATCTCCTTCCAGCCTTTTTCCGTCACAATCAATCTTCAGATGATAGGAATGAATAGACCCAAGGCTTTTCACTCCTTCCAGTATATAGGCTAAATGGCCGAAGACCTTTTTTAATCTTCTTGGGGTTTGATAGCTCACTTCTGTAAACGCGCCAAAAGAGGCGATATAAATAAAATAATCCTCTGCGAAAGAACCTACATCTACCGGAATAGGCTCTTCTGTTAAAATCAGCTTGGCTGCCCGCTCCGCTTTTTTCGGTAACCCGAGGGTACGGGCAAAATCATTAGTAGTGCCGGATGGAAGGTACCCAATCACAGGGCGTTTTTGACAGCACATCAGTCCCGTGACAACCTCACTGAGCGTGCCGTCTCCTCCGCTGACCAGAAGCAGATCGCACTCCTTGGTCATTGCGGCCGCCGCGTGAACGGCATCCTTTGGGCATTGTGTGGGATGAACATTCACATTCCACCCCTCTTTCACAAACAGATCGATAATATTCAGCAGGTGGCTCCGGAGAGAATTTTTTCCCGCGTGAGCGTTCAGTACCAAAAGTGCTTGCTTCGCCATTTTGTTGTCACACCCCTTTTCCTGCTACTATTTATTTTATTATAACCCTCATTAGCCCCTTCGTAAACCTCCTCGCTCTTTTTGCTCGTTTTTGCTCATTTGTGCCTAAATTAGCAGTATCTAAAATTTTTAACACAACCTTTCGCGCAACGATAGACACAAATAAACAAAAATGCTATCATTATAAATAAAGCAATCAGGTCGTCTGCCTAAAAAACGGGCCGGCGGCGGACGGATTCCATTTTATAAGTTTTTTCCTTTGATCGGAGGTCTTACTATGAGCAATGTATCAAAAGCATATGAAATCGCGAAGGAGGTCTATGCCGGAATCGGCGTAGATACCGACCAAGCCTTGGAAAAGCTGAAAAGCATCAAGATTTCCTTAAACTGCTGGCAAGGCGATGATCTGAACGGTTTTTTGTTTCAGGAACAATCGCAAAACGGCGGTATTCAGGCAACCGGTAATTATCCGGGAAAAGCCGGGAACTGCGCCGAATTGCGGCAGGATGTGGAAAAGGCCCTGTCAATGATTCCCGGCAATCATAAGCTGAGCCTTCACGCTACCTATACCGATACCGAGGAAAAGGTGGACCTGGACACCCTGGAGCCCCGCCACTTTGACTCGTGGATTCAATGGGCTAAAGAAAAAGGGGTCGGCCTGGATTTTAACGCCACCTGCTTCTCCCATCCCATGGCGGACACCGGCTTCACCATTTCCAGCGCCGATCCCGCCATCCGTGCGTTCTGGATCGAGCACTGCAAGATCAGCCGGAAAATAGCCGAGCATATGGGCAAAGAACTAAATGAACGCTGCGTCACCAATTTCTGGTTTCCAGACGGCTATAAAGACATTCCCGTAGACCGGGTGGGCCCCCGTATGCGCATGAAAACCGCCCTGGACGAGGTGTTCAGCCTGCCCATCGACTCCCGCTACAACCTGGATGCGGTAGAGAGCAAGCTGTTCGGGATCGGCAAGGAGAGCTATACCGTAGGCTCCAATGAGTTTTGTCTGGGCTACGCCGCTCAAAACCATGTGGCTTTGACGCTGGACGCCGGACACTTCCATCCTACTGAAGTAATCTCCGATAAAATCCCCACCGTTCTGCTGTTCGTAGACGAGCTGCTCCTTCACGTCAGCCGCCCGGTTCGTTGGGACAGCGACCACGTGGTCATCATGGACGATGAGCTTGCCGCCATCGCCCAGTCCCTAATCCGGAACGATCTGCTGGCAAGAACCAACATCGGCCTGGACTTCTTTGACGCCAGCATCAACCGTACTGCCGCCTGGGTAATCGGTACCAGAAACACTATTAAAGCCCTGCTGCGCGCCCTTCTGGAGCCCACAGAAGCCTTGATGAAGCTGGAACTGGCGGGAGACTACACCAGCCGCCTGGCAATGCTGGAAGAACTGAAATCCTATCCTTTTGCCGCAGTATGGGATTATTACTGCGAGGCGATGGGCGTGCCAGTAAGAGAAGCCTGGCTTAGCGAGATTAAGGACTATGAGCGGGAGGTTCAGTTTAAAAGAGGCTGATTCTTTTTCATCTTATTTTTCCTTAATCTTCTTCAAGCCTGCTGTTAGGCTTGTGTAAATTTCCCGAAGACAGCGGCGCAGCGCTTAATTGGCCGCTTTTGCGGATTGCTACACACTGTTTTCATAATTTAGCATTTTACATATCCGTAATTTTCAGCTGCGGCTGCCCCCTCGGCGCTATATGGCTGATCGAAAAAATTTGATAAAGAGCGGAAATCAAAGGGTTCGCCCCTGGTTTCCGCTCTTTTCCGTTTTCCTTCGCCTTCCCGCCGATGTCCAGGCTATTTTTACCGGTATTTTTAAGTCCGGCAGTTATGCTTTATACTGATTTCGGAGAGCGCTTCCTTGGCATTCTTCTTTAACGGCTTATGCTGTATGAGATATTTTATAACACATCAAAAAAGGCTGGATATCCCGCAAACATGGCGATAACCAGCACAAAGGGATAACCTGAAAGCGCAGGATGAATTTGGAAGCCGCTGCCGCAGTGCGCTTAAACCTTATTGAAGGAAGATAAAAAACGCTCCAAGGCGGTTTTAGCCTTGGAGCGGCGGGTTCCAGTATTCTTCCTTTTATTTCCAATATGTTTCAATATAGAAATTTTTGCATGGCAAAAATAGGTTCTGCTGTTTTCCAGACTTCGTGGCATAAGCCGAAGGCGTCCAGTCAGGCTTCAAGGCCCAGCCCTAAAGGGCCGCCTATCAAGCGCCGGCTAAATCGTAGTGAGCACCAATTCCCCTTTGCCTTCCAAAGTATAGCGTCCCGTGTTGGCAGGAACCAATACGCTTTCTCCTTTTGTTATTCTCATCACGCCATTACTCCAGCTGAGAACAGCCTCTCCCTCCAGCATCAGCAGCGAATGAAAGGACGTGTGATCCGCAGAAAATTCCTCTTTTCCCGACAGGCTGATCTGCGTTACAGTAAAATACTCGCAGCTGGAAAGAAGCGTCCTCACGCCGCCTGGAAACCGCTCCGGCTGTCCCTGCGGCTTAGGCTCCCGGTCCGGCGGCGCCAGGCGGGTCACCATCTGAGCCTTTTCCACATGAAGCTGGCGGGGCTTTCCGTCGGCTCCTACTCTGCCGTAATCATAGATCCGGTAGGTGGTGTTGGAGTTCTGCTGAATCTCCGCAATCAAAATTCCTTTGCCAATGGCGTGCAGAGTTCCCGCAGAAATGAAAAACACATCTCCCTTATGAACCGGTACCTTATTGAGAACCTCCAGCAGGGTGTTGTTCTCAATCCGTTCCTTAAACTCCGCCTTACTGATCTCTTTCTGAAAGCCATAGTACAAATAAGCGCCTGGCTCGCAGTCTACGATATACCACATCTCGGTTTTTCCATATTCGCCTTCCACCCGCAGAGCAAATTCATTATCTGGGTGAACCTGAATAGAAAGGTTGTCCTTAGCGTCGATCAGCTTGATCAAAATCGGAAAATCCTGAAATCTTTCGCCATGTGTCCCCAGAACTCCTTTTCCGTGCTTTTCAAGGTACTGGGGTAAGGTCAAGCCTTGATCCTCTCCAGAGGCTACCACACTTGGGCCGTCCTTATGGCAGGAAAGCTCCCAGCTTTCCGCCACCTTTTCCAAGTCTGTCTTTTTCCCGAAATCGGTTTTCAGCCGTGTGCCGCCCCACAAATAATCCTTTAACGGCGCTTTCAGTTTAATTGGTGTCATGTTCCTTCTCCTCTTTTTCCTTTGATCTATTCCCTTCCGCCAGCCTATTGCGGCTGGTCGAAAAATGATACCCGCTTAAGCCACATCTAAATAGTAATTGCTTTTTAGAAATAAATCACCCTTTTTCTATCTGTTTTCGATATTTTATGCTATAATAAACCTGTTAGCTTTCGTTCTGGTTCAACGAAGCGCTGGAAAGGTGGATTTGTTTTGTGGAAAATCTAATCGTTTCAGTCAATGTAGTGCTTCCCTTGTTTCTCATGATGGCCCTGGGATACTTTTTAAAAGCGGTGCGCCTTTACGACGACCATGTGCTGAATAAAATGAACAACCTGGTTTTCAAGGTGTTTCTGCCGATTCTTTTATTTGTCGATCTATACTCCACCGACCTGGAAAGCGTGTTTAACCCTACGTTGGTTCTGTTTGCCGGCGGAAGCGTGCTGGCCGCTTTCTTTCTCAGCATGGCCTACGTTTGTCTCACGGAAAAAAGCAACAAAATCCGCGGCGCATTGATTCAGGGCATTTTCCGCAGCAATTTCATCATTTTCGGTATTCCAATCGCCCGCTCCATTTATGGCGATAACGCTGCCTCCTCCGCCGCCATTCTGATCTCTATTGTCATCCCTCTGTTTAACATTCTTACCGTGACGGAAATGGAAATCTTCCGGGGCGGAAAGGTAAAAATCAGGAGCATACTGAAGGGCATCGCCACTAACCCCTTGATTCTCAGCTGTGCCGCGGGGTTTTTATTCCTGTTTCTACGGATTCCCATTCCGGAAATCGTTTACGGCACACTGACAGATCTCTCCCGTGTGGCAACCCCGCTGGCGCTGATCATCCTGGGCGGCTCCATTAAATTCTCCAAAACCATGGGGTATTTCAAGCAGATCGTCACCGGTCTCTTAGGCAAGCTGGTCGTGGTTCCCGCCATCTTTCTTCCCATTGCGGCGGCCATTGGCTTCCGCGGCCAGGATATGGCGGTTTTGATCTCACTTTACTGCTCGCCGGTGGCGGTGTCGTCCTTTGTAATGGCCCAGCAAATGGATTCTGACGGCGACCTTGCGGGGCAGTTTGTCGTCCTAGGCGCCGCGCTCTCCGTAGTCACTATTTTTCTATGGGTATTTCTCTTTAAAAATCTCGGCTTGCTGTAGCGCTTCTCGTTTCACCGCTTCGCCGCCGGCCTTTCCCGGCCGGCGCTTTTTTTATGCCTTTCTTTGGCCGGCCTTCTTGAAAAGCCGCCGTATCCTTCAGCGCGCCAAATCCTTTCAGATTAAAATCTCGGGCCTTCCGTCCTCGCGTTCCGTGTTCCAGTTCCTTTCTTATGCTTCCTTCTGTCCTTCTTGTTTAAAGGACCGGACGTATTCCTCAATGGGAGCCAGGCTTTCCTTGCTTAATGGCGCCGGTTCTTGGCCCCGGTACTTTTTCATGAACAGCTTATGAAAAGGTCCCAGCTTGTCGTAGTCCGTGCTTCCTACCAGATAAAAGAATCCTGCTTTCTTCCGCATGGCAGGAGAAAGGTTGCCTTGCGCCACGTTGTCCAGAAGCTTTTTATTCTCCGGCGGAGTCAATCCGACGGCAAATACCACCAGGTTGCTCTCACGAATGGAAGCATAATTTCGTTTCAGTCTGGAAAGCCCCTTTATGACGCCGTAGTACAGGCCTCCTCCAAAGACAATCGTATCATAGGTCTCCAGCTTTTCCTTATATACCCGGCGCACGTCGTATAAATCCGCCCCAAGGTCCTCAGCGAGCCATTGAGCGTACTGCTTTGTACTGCCGTACCGGGAACAATAAACCACCGCGATATTGGTCATTCTCTTTCCTCTTCTCTCGCATAAACCGCGATTTCTAGTTCCTATTATACCCTACCCAAGGCGGCGCCGCATCCCCTTGGGCTTATCCCATCTGTAAATTTTCTATGAACAATATTGAATTTCTCCGGTTGTTTCCAGTTGTGTCTTCCAGTATAATTGTAATACTATTCGTATCACATGGAAGGATAGGCGGAGATTCATGAACGGAAAAGCAGTCATTACCCTTCCCAAAGGCGGCCAATTTGTCACTAGGAAAATTTCCTTTACCTTCAGCAAGGACCGTGGACGGGAAAACAACGCGATAAATCTATATCCGGAAATCACCTACCAGAGCTTAGACGGCTTCGGCGGCTCGGCTACAGAGGCGGCGGGCTATGTGCTCAGCCAATTGGACGACGCCCGCCGTGAGGAAGCGCTGAGAGCCTACTTCGGCCGGGATGGCCTCCGATACAGTTGGCTGAGAGTTCCCGTGGACAGCTGTGACTTTTCCCTTTCCAGCTACTGCGCTGTCACCGATCCCAATGACCGGGAGTTTCAAACCTTCTCTCTGAAACGGGATCTCCAATACATTGTCCCTCTTCTGCGCCAGGCCCAGGCACTTTCCGACACGCCCTTGTCCCTGATGCTTTCTCCCTGGTCGCCGCCGGCCTTTATGAAAACGAACGGTTCCCGCCGCTTTGGCGGGCGCCTGCGCGAGGACTGCTATAGTCAATGGGCCAAATATCTCTGCCGCTATATTAAGGAATATCAAAATCTGGGCTTTTCCGTAAAGCTGTTAAGCATACAGAATGAACCAAAAGCGAAACAGCCTTGGGACAGCTGTCTTTACACCGCTCAGGAGGAAAAGCGTTTTTTACAGGAAGCCTTATATCCTCAGCTGCAAAAGGAAGGCCTAGGGGAAATCAGCGTATGCATCTGGGATCATAATAAGGAGCGCTGCTTTGAGAGGGCCCGGGACATCATCGACGCGGAAACCGACCCCATGGTAGGCGGAGTCGCCTTTCACTGGTACAGCGGCGACCATTTCGACGCCTTGCGGCTGATCCGAGAGAGATATCCTGATAAAAAGCTGGTATTTACAGAGGGCTGTGTGGAGTACCACTCCTACGTTTACCAAAACGACCTGGCAAACGCCCAGCTTTACGCCCACGACATCATCGGCAACCTAAACGCGGGAATGAACCTGTTTTTAGACTGGAACCTAGTGTTAAATCAGAAGGGCGGGCCCAATCACACGGGAAATTACTGCGACGCTCCAATTCTGTGCGACGTAAAAAGGAATGAAATTAAAAAGCAGCTTTCCTACACCTATTTAGGGCACTTCAGCAAATACCTGCTGCCTGGCGCCAAGCGCATCGCCTTTACCCAGTATACCTCCCAGCTGGAGGTCACCGCCTTTTTGAATCCCGACGGCGTTATTGTCGCGGTGATTATGAATCAGACCGTCCTGGACCTTCCCATCGATTTCCGTTTAAATGGAGAAATGTCAGTAATCGAAAGCCCCTCTGAAAGCATTATGACTGTTCTGATTCGGCCTTTTTCCGCTCCTCAGGAGGAAGCGTTCTAATCTTACTAACTCACTAAAAATTCAATCCCTTTTCTTCCCACTAAGCAAGGAGCCCCGGAACAGAAGCTTGATTTCTGTCCCGGGGCCCCTTCTTTTCATGCGCCGTTCTCCAGAGAATCCCTTTTCTAAGCTGGAAAGCTTTTAAGCGTTCAGCAGGCCTGCGATCGCCGCGCCGATCAAATTGGGATTCTCCGCCTTAATAAACTCGCAGTATAAGCCCAGCTCCTCATTGAGGAAGGATTTGGTATAGGCTGACAGCTTATCCTTGCAAAGCTTAGACTTATAATAGGTGGAGCCATCCATGGTAACGCACACCGGACGGCAGGGATTCGCGCCTTTCCCGGTTTTCAGCATAACCGCCGCCAGGTTGAAGGCCACAAACCGGGCCGCCCTCTCCATCAGGCCGTCGATCAGATAATACAAGGTCTGGCAATCTTCCTCTACACCGCCGCAGCAGTGTGCCAGAGCGTTTTCACCATAAGGCCGGAACAGGAAATCGTCGATTTCCTTAGAAGAAAGGCTCTCAAGGGCCGCAATCCGTTTTCCCGTCTCGGCTGTAAACAGGCCTTCCTTTGCGGCCTGGACCAGAACCGTGCGGACCATTCCTCCCTGATACGCGCCGGAAATCATTTTTTCAAACATATAGCCGCCGGGGTTAACGGTGGTAGCGTCAAAGCCGGCGTCCAAATCGCCTCTCGGAGCCTTTGCGTAGCCGCCGGACTCCACATTGATCAGCATGGTTCCATCTATGTCGGCCGCACTGCCCAGCTTTGTGATCCTTCTGGTCTGCTCCATGTAGCAGGTATTGGTGCCGGTTCCCCAGATAAAGCCGATATAACTGTCAAACTGCCGGTCCGGACAGGCCGCCTTGCCGCCGATCAAAGTAGTCACGGCATCGTTTACCAGCACAATGCTCTTTTTCTCCTGATGGCCTCTGGCCTTCACCGCTTCTAAAAGTCCCTTTCCGATAAACGCCCCCTCAGAGCCCTTTACCTTGACTTCCTTCACAAACCGGATCAGCCGGCCATCCCGATTGGGATAAATCTCGGTGGGATAGGAAAAACAAAAGCCGATTTTATCGCTTTTGTCAATCACTGGCTCTAAATATTCCGCCGCCGTGTCGAAAAATTCCTCAATCGTAATTTCTCCCTGAGTGCCAGGCATGGGATAATTGTTGAAATCGTCAATCGAAGCATTGCCCTTCTCGTCGAATACCACCGTAGCTACCCGGAAATTGGTGCCGCCGGCGTCCACCACGATGATCCGCTCCCCGGCGGGAATCTGCTTATCGATGCTGATATAGGTGGGAATCATAAACAGAGAGCTTTCCTCTCCCTTCAGGCCCCTTTCCATTTCACCGATAAAGACGTCCGCATTCTCCCGCAGATTGACAGCCTCCGCCGCCATGCCGTGGGCCGCAAGGAATTTGCCCGCTTTTTCCTGAATGATTGTCATGTTTCTAATCCTTCCTTCTTAAATATAAAATCATGCGCCCCTCAATGCCGCATTACAATTACAAATTATAGCATAAAAGCTTCCCGGAAAAAAAGAGGGTAAATCAGAGTTTTCAAAAGCTTAACCTTTCATGCTCCAGAGCCTCTTCAGAGAAACCTTTCCGCTGGATTCCGCATTTATTTTAATACATATAGTTTATAATTTTTCAGTTATTACATTTAGTTCTTCGATTTTCCGTAAAATCATAGCTGCGCTGCCGGCTGAGCCCGCGTCTTGATCCGACCCTGTAAAGGACGGCTGCCAGCAGGCTTCTCAAGATGCGCTGGATTTATTGCGCTTCTGATCCACAGCCTGTCAACAGGCGGCCCCTGCTTCACAGGCGGCTCTTCAGTAACCGGCGCTTGCCGCCGGTTTCACTCCTCCCGGCGCCCGCTTTAAAAATTTTCTGCGGAGCGCCCCCGGCCTGCGGAGCCGTGGCTTGGCCCCCAAAAGGCCGTTACCGCAAAGCCTGCTGAAATTTATCCCGCAGAAAGGCGTTGTTTTCCCGCAGGGTATCCTGCCAGTTTTCCTGGCCCACATACCAAAACTCCGCGTTATACAGCCGCACGCCTTGGCTCCAGGCAGTTTTGATCACATCCACAAAATCCACGTGGCCGGTGCCATAAGGCACCTCCCGGAAGACGCCAGGCTTAGTTTCCTTTAAATGAACGGCAGAAATAGAGCCTCTTCCCGTTTCAAGATCGTCTGAAACCCTGGTATGATAAGCCACCGCCGCGTTGGTCAGATTTCCCGAATCCGGATAAACCTTTAAATAAGGGGAATTCACCAGCTTTACATAGGCCATAGCTTTTTCCACAGTGTTCATAAATTCTGTTTCCATCGTTTCAAAGGCCAAGGTCACGCCCGCGGCCGCCGCCATTTCCGCGGACTTTTTCAGATTCTCCAAAAACAAGGCCCGGGTATCCTCGCCGCCCTCCTCGTAATAAACGTCATAGCCGGCAAGCTGGATGATTCTCAGCCCCAAATCGCAGGCAAGCTGAATCGCTTTTTCCATGATTTCCAGCCCCCTGGCGCGCACCGATTCGTCCCGGCTGCCCAAAGGGTATTTCCGATGGCCGCTAAGGCACATGGTCTTAATGGGAAGCCCTGCCTGATACATGGCGTCCACCAAAGCCTTCCGTTCTTCTCTTGTCATGTCCAGGCGGCTCAGCTTCGCGTCGGTCTCATCGATGCTGATCTCCATAAAATCAAAGCCGGCGGCCTTGGCCTGCCGCAGCTTTTCCTCCAGGGTAAGTGTGTTTGGCATTGATTTTTCGTACAGCCCCAAATAATAATTTTTCAAAGATTCCACCGTCCTATTCTTTGGCTTTTATCAATATCGGCTTACAAAACCACGCCTGGCCCGCGAAGCCAGGCGGTAAGTACAAACAGCAGCAGGCATATTGAGCCGGCCCATCTTCCAAGCAAGCATATCGTACATCCGGCATCCTATCAGCCAATGCATGAAAAAAGCCGGCGGCTTTTCTCCTCCCAATGTGCCGAGCGTCTCTATGCAAGCTGGGTCTTTCTAATATTATATCATCCATCAAAAAAATTTTTAAGCCTTTGTGTAAAAAAGATGGAACGTTTTTCTTCGTTCCATCCTTTTGGGCTTAGCGCAGATCCCCTTCATGCCCTATAGGAATAATCGGAGGATTCATAGTTCCATTGCTGTATTTTTTAAAAAATTCTGAAAATTCCTGAGGATCAAATTCCCCGTTTTTTACCAGAACCTCCTGCTGCTCCTTAGAAAGCTCCAACAGGCATCCGGTAGAGAGGAATCCATTCTTCTCGTAAAACCTTTTGCGTCTCAATCGCTGTTCCAGATTTTCTACGGTTTTGTCGCATCTTTCAATGGAGACGATCACTTTGTTCTCCGGATAAAGGGATTGTATCTCCTTTAGCATCAAGCTGCCGCAGCCTTTAGAGCGCAGCTTGGAATCCACTGCCAAGAACATGATAAACGTGATCTCTCCAACCGCCGCGAAATAAGAAAATCCACATACCCGGCCCTGGTCGCAAAAGGCGCGAAATTCCGTATGGTTCATTTTAGCCATGAGCAGCAGCATCCAATAAGGCATCCGATCCTTTTTCGGGAAAGAATCGAAATAAATCCGCTTTACCTGCCGCCGGTATTTGGAAACAGGCTCCATCGTGATCCCCATGCATAACACCTCACCATCTTTTCAAAACAGTCCTAAGCAGCCGTAACTTTCAGCGGTTGTCCAGCTTAACTATGCCTCCTTGTGAATATCTGATCCCGGAAAAGCAGCCCTTACAGCGCCCTCAGCTCCGGAATAATCTCCTCATAGCTCCGGCCCTTTCCAAACAGGCTGGAGGTTCCCAGCACAAAGCCCTTGACACCTTTTCTGCTCAAGCTGGCGATCCGCTCCGGGGAAATCGCTCCATCCACTACCATCTCAAAGCCGTATTTCTCCTTGAAGGCTGACAGCTTTTCTATTTTATAATCGGTGAAGTCCAGATATTTCTGCCCGGCAAAGCCAGGATTTACCGTCATCACCAGCACGTATTCGGACAAATACAAAAGCTCCTCCACAGTACCGATAGAGGTTCCCGGATTGATCGCGATGCCAGGCTTAGCCCCCGCATCGATAATCCTTTGCAAGGTTCTGGTCGGATGGGTATCCGCCTCCGGATGGATATAAATGATCTTGGCGCCCAATCCCGCGAAAAGTTCCACGTAATTCCCCGGGTCCTCAATCATCAAATGGACATCCGCAGGCTTCTTACCCTGCCCGCAGATATATTGGATATCCTGCAGGCCCATACCGAAATTAGGGACAAATTTTCCATCCATCACATCCAAATGGTATAGGTCGATTCCGGCTTTTTCCAAAGCCTCCATTTCCCGCTTCAGCGCACCGAAATCAGCGCACATCATAGACGGACATAACAGCTTTTCCATAGCTTCCTCCTTCATGCCGCCGGTTTGGCCGGCTTGGCACTTTATTGATTTTAAAAATTTTTCCTTTTCTTCCGGAAAGCACGGAAAGAGCGTCATTGAAACTTTCAGCAGCCTTGCGCCGGCCTCGCGGAGTCCCGGTATGCTGCTTTCCTGTTAAGTGGTTCCATCTTTGCTTTATCATCAAGACGCATGACCGCAGAAAGTTTTCAATCAACAGCCTGCGGCAAATAAAATCAGCCGCCCGGGCCGCGGGGTAAGCCCTCTGCCTGATGAGTCTCCAAGCCAACAATAGGTTCCTTCCGCTTCCGCTCTTTCACCTGTCATTTTCTATCTTAAAGTATTTTCAAAAATTGTCAATGCTTATCCTGGAAGGCTTGGCCGCCGGAGGGAATCCGCACCTGGTTACTCTCGGTGCATATACTGGCAAATGGAAGATTTTTTCGCCTTTCCATGCATCAAAATTTAAGCCGTCCCTTCCAAATCAGAGCCCAGGCGGGTCAACTGCTTGTCTCGCGAAAGTACTTCTCCGCATAGTATGGTATGAAACTAAATCAAGGAGGTTAGGGAAATGAGAATTTATCCCAATGATAATTTAAAGCAATCCTGCTGTCCACCCCCCTGTTGTCCCCCTCCCC
>PPYE01740195.1_pt1 | contig 36632 bp, 58 predicted proteins | sample 1559881 | NCBI WGS metagenome assembly PPYE01 (sample SAMN08240022, study PRJNA423297) | Human gut metagenome, whole genome shotgun sequencing project.
ATTAGATGCACTATTAGAAAATTCACTGATTAGTTGTTTAGGTATATCTAGTGATTATTTTGGCGATAGATCATGCGAAAAATTTGACCTAGCAAGAGAAAGCTTTGGGTGTTCATATTGCTATCTTAAAAATAAACAAAGTATAAAAGAATGGCTCAGAGAGGAAGATTAATTATATGGATATTATCGGAATCTTACTCATAGCATTATCAATAGTTTTGATAGCGATTGGGTGTTTTTGGAAAGATGAATAAAATGCAGAACTAAATATAAAAAATGGCTCGTGAAGTTGTTTGAGGGTGTCAGCACAAAACGCAATACTTATAATATGACTTATAATTTCTCAATACTTTTACTGAAAATCGTTTCTCCTAATACTTAGTGTTGGCATTCTCACACGACTTCATGAGTTAGATAACTATATATTTAAAAAGATAAATGAGAGGTAAAAAATGGCAAAACTTGTAAAAATGAAATACAAAACGCTCGGTGGTGACGTAAAAATCAACACGTATAATGCGACAATATCAAAAAAGATTGTGGAGGAATCTGGGCTTGATCCTGAAGAAGAAATCACAGTGAAGGCAGAACAAGGAAAAATTATTATTGAGCAAAAAAAATAAAAGAAAGGCAAAGAGAACGTGGAACAGATTCAGAAGGAGTATGAAGAAGCATGAATAATTCACATGTATTAACAGAGGTTAAAGACATTCTTGTAAAAGATTTCAATCCAAAGTACAAAACTATCGAACTAATTGAAAGCAGAGAAATATTTCCATTCGGAAAGCCTATAGGCTTGTTCAAATTTGAAAAAGTAAAAAAAGACTATGGAGACAGAAAAATTGTTTCTGTGATGGATTTTAATGATGCTCACACAACGTCAATAGCTATAGAGGTACTTAAATCATGAGTGGTGGAAGTCATAACTATATAGCAAATGAGATAAACGAAGCATTGTTTGGAGATCGTTTTGAAAATCGTATAGACAATTATTACATAAATGTTTGTGATGAGAAAATCGCGAGAACTGCAAGAAACTTGAATCCGATGCATGACAGAGAACTATCTGAACTCATGGCAGATGTAATGTGCTTGCTACATGGCTTGGAATGGTTCGATTCATGCGATATTGGAGAAGAAAAATATAAAGAGTGTGTGAACAAATTTAAATCAAAGTGGTTGAAGAGAACAGAAAAAGATAGATTGAATAGCTATCTTGAAGATTTAAAAAGCTATTATGAAGAGTTAGTGGAAGAGTTAAATGAAAAAGAAAATGATTAGCGATGTACATTGAAATTACGATTGAAAAAAGGGCATAAAAACCCTTTTTTTTGGTAATAATTATAGTATAATTACTTTAGAGAAAGAGGAAAAAAATGGTAGCAAAAGAGGGCAAAAAAATGGTATTTTCTAATAAAACATATGACAATTTGAAGTGGGTTGCACTTGTAGGAACAAACGCATTTTCAGCATTAATTATCACGCTTGGCAAAATCTGGGGATGGAGTTATGCAGAGGCTATTGCAGGAACTATTTCGGCAATTGGTACTTGTATTGGTGCATGTTTACAGATCAGCTCAGCAAACTATAAAAGAGGTGAATAAATGAACCCAGAAACAAGCGTAAGCATCGCATTACTCATATCCTTGACATCGCTTGCATGTACGTTGATTAACACTTTTGCAGGTGGCAAAAAACGTCAGGAAGAACAGGCAGAGCGAGAAAAGAATAGGCAGATGGATATCGAAAAAAATTTTGTAAAGATAAACTTAAAACTTGACGATTTTTGTGACACCACAAAAAAGATGATGGCAGAGAATAGTGAAAAGGCTGAGCAGTTGAAAAATGTATCAGAGCAAATCGTACTTGTCAAGGAACGTGTAAATACGTTGTTCAAGTACAAAGATGATCACGAAGAAAGGATTAAAGGACTTGAAGACAAGGTCAAATAAGGAGGGACAAAGAATGTACGGTATTGATATTTCAAAGCATAATGGCAATATTAATTTAGAGCCATATAAAGGACAGTTTGTAATTATTAGAGTGGGATATGGTCATTTTCATTTAGACGAAAAGTTTGAAAGAAACGTGAACGAATGTAAAAGGCTAGGTATTCCTTTTGGGGTTTACCATTATTCGTACGCACTGAATGAAGCAGAAGCAGAAGCAGAAGCTAAAGGAGTTCTTAATGCAATTGCAAAATACAAAAATGATATCAAGGTTGGAGTATGGTTCGACATGGAAGATGCAGACGGCTATAAGAGAAAGCATGGCTTTAAGATCTCTAATTCAACAATTGCTCCAATCTGCTATAAATTCTGCAAGATGATTGAGGACGCAGGATATTATTCAGGTATTTACACATCTAGTTCATGGCTTCAGTATGTAAATGGATTAAATGACAGATTCGACAAATGGGTTGCAAATTGGGGTTCAAACAATGGCTGTCAGCAAACTAACACATCTCAAAATGGAACAATTCAGCAGTACACATCAAAGCCATTAGATAAAAATATCATGTATGCAGATATCTCAAGATACACAAGAGGAAACACAGCACCAGTAAAACCTCAGCCAAAACCAATTGATCAGATTGCTGATGAAGTAATTGCAGGACAATGGGGAAATGGAGCTGACAGAAAGAAACGCTTAACCGATGCAGGGTATAACTATGATGCAGTTCAGAATGCTGTTAATAAGAAGATAGGCGCTAAAAAGCAACCTGCACATGTTTATTATGTTGTAAAGCGTGGAGATACACTATCAGGTATTGCATCAAAGTATGGAACAACATGGAAGAAGTTACAGTCTATGAATGGCATCAGAAATCCAAACAAGATTTATCCTGGACAGCGTATAAGAGTGAAGTAAGATGCAAGGCTATTATTCTTGTAGCAGGTGTGGGAAGATACATCCGAAAGGATATGTGTGCAAGGTAGAAAAGAAACACTACAAGTACAGTTACAAAGAGTCAAGGCTGAGAAGCAAGAGCGTATGGACAGAGAAGAGCAAACAGATTAGAGAAGATGCAAACTATCTATGTGAAGTATGCAAGGACAAAGGTATTTACAACTACAGAAATGTAGAAGTACATCACATAGAGAAGCTGAAAGACAATCCAGACCTATGGTTGGATGATGATAACCTTATATGCCTATGCAAAGACTGTCATAGGATGGCTGATGCAGGAATGATTGACAAAGAGTATTTAAAGAAGTTAGCTAGGCAGAGAATAGACAGGATTAAATAATCCCCCCATGGTAACGGGCATTGTCTGTTGTGTCTTCAAGATGAAACACCCAAAGGAATGAACACAAAATTAAAAAAATCTTATGGTTTTTTGGAAAAACGGCAAATATCACGCTATAATGTGAATATAGCCGTTTTTATGTTTCAAAAAGAAACAAAAAAAAGCAAAAAATGTTCCACGTGGAACATTAGCAGGCTATAAGAAAGGAAAAAATAAAAATGGAAAACAAAAAAATGAACATCGTTTACAAGAAAGTTAAGGACTTAATTCCGTATGAGAATAATCCGAGAAACAATGATGATGCAGTGGATGCAGTAGCAAATTCAATCAGAGAGTTCGGGTTCAAAGTACCTATTGTAGTTGACCAAGATAATGTTATTGTGGCGGGGCATACAAGGTATAAAGCATGCAAGAAATTAGGCATTTCTGAAGTTCCTTGCATAGTAGCTGAAGATTTAACCGATGAACAGATTAAGGCGTTCAGAATAGCAGATAACAAGGTCGGAGAATTAGCTACGTGGGATATGCCGAAGTTACAGCTTGAGCAAATGGAAATCAAAGACATTGATCTTGAACAGTTCGGCTTTGACATTGAACCGTTGGAAGTAGAACCAGAAAAGAAAAAAGAAAATAAGAAATACCTTGAACAGATGAAGTTGAAAACATTTGAGCATCATGATTATCTTGTTTTTTTGTTTGACAATGAGTTTGATTGGTTGAGTATGTGCAATGAGTTTGGAATAAAAAAAGTAGATTGTGGATGGGGTGAAACTCAGAAAATCGGGTTAGGGAGAGTTATTGATGGTAAGGAACTTGTCGAAAGACTTAGGGTTGAAAATCGTAATAATAAGTAGAGGTAGATATGACGTCATAACAACGACTAAACTGTTGCCGAAAGAAATAGAAGTTGTTGTTCCTGTGTCAGAGGAGCAAAAATATCGTGAAAAGATTGAAAATCCGTTAGTTTTAATACCAGACGATCAGATAGGGCTTGGCATGGTAAGAAACTGGTGCTTGGATAATTTCAGTGAGGAAACGTTGATAATGGTCGATGATGACTTAGACTGCTTATACGATTTAACAGGTGAAAAGACACGCAGAATAGAAGATTCCGAAGAAATTATGCAGGTGTTGATTAACACAGCAGTAATGGCAAAGGATTCTGGTGCAAAATTCTTTGGTTTTTCTCAGACTGACATAAGAAAATACAATGCCACAGAGCCATTTTACTTAAGCAGATGGATAGGCGGTGTTGTTGGAGTAATTGGGAGACAGTTGAGATTCCGTGATGATAAGTTCAAGGTTGACATTGACTTCACTTTAAAAAACCTGCTTGTCAATAGGATTGTATGGCAAGATGCAAGGTATACGTTTGTACAGAAAAGAAACGGAAACAAAGGTGGCAATAGTATTTTCAGAACTGAACGGGAGTACAAAGAATCGGTAAAATCGTTGCAGGAAACATGGGGCAGATTTATCAACGTAAGTGGTGGAGAAACCAGAAGTGATATAAATATAACGCTCAATGTACAAAGAAAACAAAATAAGATATATTTAGATTGAGAGGGTAAAAATGAAAAGCGTATTGATTATTGGAAAAGGAACAGTAGGTAGTAACCTTGGAAAAGAGATTGTGAAACTTAAACCAGAGTTTATAGACAAGTACAAAAAGATTGACACAAGAACGTGTAAGCATTATGACTTTGGCTTTGTCTGCGTTGATACTCCGTTCAGAGAAAACACACTTGATATTTCAGAAGTCGTGAATGCAGTAAATGAAAATGACTGTGATATTTATATTCTGAAATCAACGTGTCCGGTCGGCACAGTTGATATGATTAAAGAGAAAACTGGAAAAAGAATTATCTTTTCGCCAGAATATTACGGTGGCACACAGCACTGTAATAATTTCAAATTCAATTTTACGGTTTTAGGTGGTGAAAGATCAGACTGCTATGAAGTGGAAAATCTGCTGATGAACGTATATGATGCAACGCATGTATTCAGAGTTGTTGACAGTAAGTCCGCTGAAATCATTAAACTCATGGAGAACTCATGGCTTGCAACAAAGGTTACATTCTGCTGTGAGTTTTCGAGATTGTGTGAAAAATATGGAGTTTCGTATGAAGAAGTAAGGGAAGGATTCATTCTTGACCCAAGAGTAAACGCATCGCATACGTTTGTGTACAGAGATCATGAATACTTTGATAGTCATTGCTTGAACAAGGATGTACCGTACACAGCTTCTCTCGGAGTTGAACTACTTAAAGATGTTGTTGCAATCAATGAAAAAAGGAAAAAACAGGAGTAAGCGAAAACACCTACTTTTATTTACAAGGGTTCATGAAAACGCTATAATATAAGTATAGAAAGAGAAAGGAAGAAAAAAACATGAACCTAAAAACACAACGTGGATATGACTTTTATGAAGTAGCAAGTGCATTGCAAAAATCAATCAGACGTGGAGACACCAAACTTGCAGGATATATGGCTCTTGAATTGTTCCCACAATATTCTGAATATTGTTGGAAAAGACTGCTTACAATATCGGCTGAGGATTGTTATGGAATTATCACAAAGGAAATAAAAGCTTTGTATGACAGTTTCCATATAGTAAACAAAGGAAAAAAAGGAAATCAGTTAGGTGGAAGAATATTCATTTCAAAGGCTGTAATATTACTGTGTGAAGCAAAACATAACCGTGATGCTGATTTACTGAGCAATTATATTTACGATAGAAAAGTAGGGCTTGATGAATCAAAAATTGAAGCATACTTTGAAGAAGTAAGAAAAGAAAGAATGCAAATACCAAATTACGTTTACGATGTTCACACATTAAAAGGGAAAAGAGCAGGTAAAACAAAAAAAGACTTCTTTATTGAAGAAGAAAAATCGTTAAGTTATAAGCAACCGTCATTATTTGACATAGACTTAGAAAAGTATTAAGGGCAGTAAGAAATATATGGAAAGTAGCTCAGAGCGTAATCTGAGCTACTTGTTTATATTGTAAAATCGTTATACAGGGGGTGGCACAAATGAAAACTATTGATCTGAACCAACAGGCAAAGGAAATAATTGAAATTGCACAGGAAAGTGGTGTGCAGTCAAATTTCTTTTTTGTCACGACATTCCAAAGGTATCAAGTACAGTTGAACATTTTGAGTGATTTACAGCAGACGATGAAAGAAGAAGGGATGCTTGTAAAAAAAGAGTATGTTAAGGGCAGAAAGAACCTTTATTCAAATCCTGCCGTTGCAGAATTTAACAAGACAACAGATTCAGCTAACAAGACTGTTACAACACTAATGAAGATCATTAAGAGCTTCAATGTCAGTGAAGAAGTTGAAGAAGCAGACCCTTTAATGAACATCATAAACGGCGGTGATGCCGATGAAAGCGACTGAGTGCAAGGCGTATGAGTTCTGCAAGAAAAGCGTAAGGTTGAAGACCACACCGAAGTATGTCAAAAGGCAGATGCGGTTATGGATGAAGATTGCCGAAGGGAAAGACAGCAAATATTATGTATCAGTCAAAAAGATAAAGCAGATTGAAAACATATTAAAGCTGTTGGTGATGCCTAAAGGATTGAAAGCAGGGCAGTCGATGTATAAGTGCGCTACTGGCTATCAGTGGCTTATTTATATAGCTATGCTATGTACGGTGTATCGAGATAACCCTAAAAAGCGTAGATATGAGACAGGGCTGTTGGAAATATGCAGAAAGAATTTCAAGACATATACAGTCGGAACAATCTTTATTATTCTGTTTCTTACCGAGCCTAGATTCTCAAAGTTCTTTTCAGTTGCGCCAGATGGTGCATTGTCAAGAGAAATCAAAGAAGCAATCTCAGATACAATAAAAAGTAGTCCACTGATATATGAGTATAAAGGAACAAAGCGTTTCAAGTTATTAAGGGACTACATCAAGTTCAAGCCGAATGAAAACACGTTGATCCCGTTAGCATACAGTAACAACCGTATGGACGGACGTATGCCGAATGCATTTATCGCAGATGAAGTTGGAGCATTGCCAAATGGTTATCCTGTTGAAGCCATGAGGTCAGGACAGCTAAATGTTGTTAACAAACTAGGGTTCGTTATCAGTACAAAATACCCGACAATCGACAATCCTTTCGAGGACGAGGTCGCATATGCTAAGAAGGTTCTTGATGGTATTGAGAAAGACGATACTGTTTTTGCACTGTTGTATGAGCCAGACAAAACATCAGACTGGGAAACAGACAATCTTGTTTTGAAGCAGGCGAATCCTGCATCATTGGAAATACCTGAAATTTGGGATGATCTTGTCAAGAAGCGTGCGAGAGCTATTGCCATTGAGAACGAGCGAGAAAACTTTGTTACAAAACACTGCAATATTATTTATCAAGGGCAAGGAACTGAAACGTTCATTGATGTTAAGGATGTTCAGGCGTGCAAAGTTGCAGATATTGACTGGAACGGCAGAGTTGTATATTTAGGTGTTGACCTTTCAGAATCGAATGATAATACATCTGTTGCCATGGTTTCTGTAGATGATGATGATAACATTCTTGCAGAAAGTTTTGCGTTCATTCCAGCAGACAGGATCACAGAGAAAACAATCTCAGAGCGTGTGAACTATCAGGAACTATTGAAGAGTGGAAAGGTGATTGCGTGTGGTGACAGAGTTATTTCTTATGCGTTTGTTGAGCAGTTCATATTGAGCCTTGAGAGCCGTTATAACGTGCAGATTCAGGCGATTGGATATGACAGGTGGAATGCATTGTCTACGGCACAAAAACTCGCAAATGAGGGCTATAACACGGTTCAGATAAAGCAGTATTCAAGTGTCTTGCACTCACCAACAAAGAGAATGAAAGAAGCAATCCTTACGCAGAAATTCAAATACACGGAAAACAAACTTCTTGAAATCAATTTTCAAAATGCTAAATGTGCTTATGATACCAACAAAAATATGTATGTCAGCAAGAAAAAGAGCAACGGCAAGGTTGATATGGTTGTATCACTTATCAATGCGATTTACCTTCTAGAACAGGATTATTTCTTGAATGAAGGTGACTTCACATTCCAGATGATTTAATTGCTAAAAACGTGCATTTATGCTAATATGTGTGTGTAAAAATGTTTCAAATAGAAAATACTAACGAGGGGCGGTAACGAGAGTGGCACTATTTAAGAAAAGAATCAAGAACAAAATAAATCTTAACGATCAAAGTGTTCAGCTTGACGATGTGCTGTTGTCGGCATTGCTTAATAATGAGACCATCACAAGAGATAAGGCTCTGACACTTCCTGCCGTATCAGGTGCCGTTGACTTTATCAGCGGTTCGATTGCATCCATGCCTGTGAAGCTTTACAAGTACAAGAACGGCAAAGTTGAAGAAGTGCAGAGAGACAGCCGTGTACGAATGCTTAATGGCGACACTGGAAACACGCTTGACGGGTTCCAAACAAAAAAGGCCATGGTAGAGGATTACTTACTAGGCAAGGGTGGATATTGTTTCGTTCAAAGAGACAGACAGAACAACGTGACGGCACTGAAATATATTCCAGATATGAACGTTACCGTGTGGTCAAATTCCGACCCAATGAACCGTTTCGTGCAGTTCTATGTTGGCACAAATAAAATATATCCATGGAACATGGTCAAGTTGTTGAGGAACACCAAAGATGGAGCAAGCGGAAAGGGATTGACTGAAGAAATCTCAAAGGCCCTTGAAACGGCATACAGTACGTTGGTATATCAGCTTGGACTGGTTCTGACAGGTGGTAATAAAAAAGGATTCTTACAGGCAGAGCGTAGGCTTGGACAAGAAGAAGTGGACAAGCTCAAAGAAGCATGGAAGAGGTTATACGCCAACAACACCGAATCCGTCATGGTTCTAAACAACGGCATCAAGTTTCAGGAGTCGTCAAATAGTTCAGTTGAAATGCAGTTGAATGAGAGCAAGAAGACTTTACAGGATGAAATAAATGGAGTATTCCATATTCACAGTGACTTCAACCTGACATTCAAGGAAGCGATATATCCGATTATTAAAGCATTTGAGACAGCTATAAACAGCACACTGCTGTTAGAAAAAGAAAAACGAAACTTCTTCTTTGAATTTGATACGAAAGAAATTGTGAAAGCAAGCATCAAGGAAAGATTCGACGCTTACAAGGTTGCAAAAGAAACAGGACTTATGACTATCAATGAGTTGCGCCGAATGGAAAATCTCAATTACATTGAGGGCATGGACGTGATCAATGTTGGACTTGGCGCAGTATTGTATGACACCAACACAGGAATTTATTACACGCCAAACACTGGACAAGTGACAGGTGGAAATGAAGAAGAAACGGCTGAGAAAGTTGAAGAAACTGAAAAGGGGGCAGATGATGAATTACAAGTACTTGAAGAATCTGGCGAAAACAAGCGCTGATTTTTATATTTATGGCGATATCGTTGATGAAAACGTGCCAGACTGGTTTGGTGATAAATCAGAAACAGCAATTGACACAAACACATTCAAGGCAGAGCTTGACAGCTTGAACGGTGTAACAGATTTTAATATTTACATCAATTCAGGCGGTGGCTCAGTGTTTGCAAGTTCTGCAATGGTCAGTATGCTGAAGAGATTCAGGCAGAACACAGGAGCGAAGATTCATGCATATATTGATGGAATGTGTGCAAGTGCCGCAACGTATCTTGCCATGGTTGCAGATGATATCAACATTTACAAAAATTCTGTGCTGATGATCCACAAGCCAATGACGTATGCATTTGGAAATGCTAACGAGTTACAGCATAACATTGACACATTAAATCTGATTGAAAGCGGAATGATGTTGCCAATGTATGAAGCAAAGGCAAAAGAAGGAATCACAGCAGAAAAGATTGCAGAGCTAGTTGACAACGAATCGTGGTTCAATGGCAATGCAGATGATGATATGTACATCGGGAATTATTTCAATGTGAACGCATTGGACAGTGTGAAGGATGTACAGGCGTGTGCAACGGACTTGTTTAGAAACTATAAACATGTGCCTGATGCATTAAGAAAGCCAAAACAGACTAAAAAGCCTGTTGAGGATCGTGTGCTTGATTATTCGGCATACGAGAATATTATTAGTTCATTAAAAAAATGACGGAGGGGTGAAGAAATGAACGTAAAAGAACTCATTGAAAATCGAAATTCAAAAGTCGCTCAGATGGAAAATCTGCTAACAACTGCAAAGGCAGAAAACAGATTGCCATCTGAAGACGAAAAAAAACAGTTTGCAAACCTTGAAAAAGAGGTAAAGGACATTGATGCAACTGTTGCCATGTATGACCAGATGGCTAGGCTTGGTATGCAGAAGGTGCCAAGCGCACCTGTTGAAATGACAAATGCAGAAAAAGATCACAAGATGTTTGAAAATGCAATTCGTGGAATTGTGAATACCGACACACCTACAATGCCTACAGATGCTAAAACACTTATTCCGACAACTGTATGGAATGAAATCATTTCTCAAGTAATTGAAATTTCACCTGTGTTCTCTATGGCAGACCGCTATAACATCACTGGCAATCTAGTATTACCAAAGTATGATGCACAGAACAGTTCAATCGTGATGCAATATGCAGATGAAGGAACAACAGCAGAATCTGGAAAGGTTGTTATCAGCCAGATCACTCTTGGTGGATTCCTTGCACGTTGCCTTGCAAAAATCTCAAAGAGCTTGATTAACAATTCCAATTTCGATATTGTGGGCTTTGTCGAAGCAAAAATGGCACAGGCAATCGCGCTATATTTTGAACATGAAATTCTGTTCGGCACAGTAGGAAAGGTTGAAGGTTTAAAAGGTATTACATCAGATATGACTGTTACAACTGCCACAGCCACAAAGATTACATCTGACGAGCTGATGGATGTGCAGGACAAGGTAATCGACAACTATCAGGCTAATTCCGTATGGATCATGAACCGTGAAACTAGAAATGCAATCAGAAAGTTAAAGGATAATGAAGGCGATTATTTATTGAACCGTGACTTTACAGCAAAATGGAGATATACACTTCTAGGCAAGGACGTTTATTGTTCTGATGCTATGGACAAGATGCTTGCAGGAAAGACAGCCATTTATTACGGTGACTTTTCTGGTCTTGCAGTGAAGGTTTCAGAAAATGCTAACATGCAGGTATTACAGGAAAGATATGCAGAAGAACATCTACTTGGAATTCTTGCTTTCGTAGAGTGGGATGCAAAGGTTGCAGACACTCAGAAGCTCGCAAAACTTGTCATGAAGGGCTCATAATGTAGAAAGGAGTGAGCAACATGGAAGTAAGCACGGAAGTAAATAAAGTTAGTGATATTACAGAAGAAAGCGTTGCAGATTATTTGAGACTGGACGAAGTAAATGACAGCGAAATAAATACATTGGCCATGCTTATTTCTATTGCAACCTCATTTATCAAGAGTTATACAGGGCTTGACGATGCAGGCGTTGACAAATATCCTGAATTTGTGATTGTGGTGCTTATTCTTTGCCAAGACATGTGGGATAACAGAACAATGTATGTTGATAGTAAAGACTTGAACAACACTGTGCAGAGTATTCTCGCAATGCACAGTGTCAATCTGTTGTGAGGTGTGAACAATGTTAAACGCAGGAAAGTATTCAAAGCGTATCACAATTTATAAAACCGTCATTGTTACTGATGATGATGGTTTCCAGACAGAACAGAAGAAGGTGATACTACAGCCGTATGCGTATGTTCGGACAACAAAAGGATTTACGCTGATTGCAAACAATTCTGATTTTGAAAAAGCATACACCAACTTCACAATTCGTTATCCGAAAACAGAAATCACAAGGGATATGCTGATTGAGTTCCACGGCAAGACATATACGATTGAGTATCTGAACGATGTTGATGAAAACAGCGTAGAATTAGAAATTCAGGCAAAGGAAGTGACTCACTGATGGCAAAGATTGTTTTTGATATTGATGATAGCGTGCTGAAGGATATATCTTACATCGACAAGCAGTTTGATCACATTTTTGGTGGTATGACACAAGCAGGTGCAGAAGTTGTTTACAAGAATGCTATTTCGGCACTTCCAGAGGCGCTGAAAAGTTCAGGCTTCACAAAAAACGTGAAGCTGTCACGTGTGTATAAAACTCCATCGGATGATGGTATCAACACGAAAGTTATGATCACTGGATATTTCAAAAACAAGGAAAGCAAGAAGACTCCTGCACCACTTGTTGCTAACATGTTCGAGTACGGTAGTGACAAAAGGAAATATCCAAAGCATCCATTTTTCAGAAAGTCTTTTAAAAAGTCACAGATTATGAAAGCAATGGAAGAAGCGCAGAAGAAGTTGAGCGGGGGACTGTTAGATGAATAACCTCATTGAAAAAACATTGAGTGATTTTACGGTCAACGGCAAAAAAATTCCAGTCAAGTTCTTGCGATACAATGGACGTTCGGAAACATACATCACTTACACAATGACAGATGCGGACAGCGTGTTACATGGTGATGATGAACTGCTGAACTACGTTGAATATTATGACTTTGATATTTACTCAAAGGGCAATTACAAGCCGATTATCAAGGCGTTAAAAGGATTGCTTAAAGCTGTCGGGTTCATGTGGGAACCTGACCGTTCATCCGAAGATATGTATGAGGATGATACGAACTATTACCACAAGACATTATGTTTTTCAATCGAAAGGAGCGAATAATGGCTAAGATCGGGTTAAATAACTTCCGATATTCAAAACTTACGGAATTGGGAGAAGGTGAAGCAAAATACGATGGTGCGAAAAAGCCAGCCAAGGCTATTTCCTGTAAGGTGGATATCAGCAACAATGATGCGTCTTTGTATGCAGATGATGCATTGGCTGAGAGCGATACATCTTTCCAGAAAGGTTCTGTTACAGTAGGAATCGACAATGAGGATGTGCAAACTATGGCAGATCTTCTAGGACATACGGTTTCAGAAGAAGGTGCAGAGCTTGTCAGAAATGCAAATGATGTTGCACCATATGTTGGTTTCGGAAGAATTGTTACAAAAATTGTGAATGGAGCTTACAAGTACACAGTAGAATTCTTGTGCAAGGTCAAGTTCTCAGAACCGTCACAGGATGATTCTACAAAGGGTGAAAGCGTATCATTCAGCACAACTGAACTTGCAGGAACTGTTGCAACATTGGCTGATGGCACATGGTCAAAGTCAAAGACGTTTGATACAAAGACTGAAGCTGTCACATATCTTGAAGGACTGATGGCAAAGGCTTAAGTCTAGAAAGCATATTAAAGACAGGGTTCGTCCCCTGTCTTATTTTTTTAGGAGGGTAAACATGAAGGAAGTATCAAAGACACTTGAATACAAAGGCAAGAAATACAAGCTAGTTTTCAATCTGAACGTGATGGAAGTTATTCAAGATAAGTACAGAACACTTGAAAACTGGGGCAAACTCACTGATGGTGCGAAAAACAATGGTGAGCCAAACGCAAAGGCTGTTATCTTTGGAATCACGGCAATGCTGAATGAGGGCATTGATATCGACAACGAGGAAAATGGCACAAGTGAAAAGATGCTTACTAACAAGCAGGTCGGCAGAATGATCACGGAAATTGGCTTGCGATCATCTGCACAGTTGATGAATGGCGTTGTTGTTGACAGCACGCAGAGTGCTGAAAAAAACGCATAATCCCCGATGAAGTGGATGAACCAGAGCCAATAGATTTTACATGGTTTTATTTCATTGGCAGAAAAAAACTTGGGTTTACATTCCATGAAGTCGGGAGACTTACGCTTACAACTTTCAACCTGTATTACAAGCATTACAAAAACGATTTTGATTTTGAGCTGATGCTTGAAAAGACAGGAACAACATACGCAAAAGCATACGAAAAATCACAGCATGAAGACGACTGGTTCTAAGGGGGTGAGTGCATGGCATTAGGTGGAACAATCAAGCTACAAGGCGAGAGCGAATACAGACGAGCATTGAAACAGATTACACAGAACTTGCGTGAAGTATCGTCAGAAATGAAGATTGTAACAAGTACGTATGATAAGAACGACACAAGCACCGATGCGTTGACAGCTAAGAGTGACGTGCTGAATAAGAGACTTGAAGAACAGAAATCAAAGCTAAAGTTAGTGTCTGACCAGTACAAACAGTATCAGAATGCTGTTAAGCAGTCAGCAGACGAGCATACACAATTAGGTGAAAAGTTAGAAAATGCAAAAGGAAAGCTCGCAAGCATCGAAGCACAGTCTGGAAAAAATACCAAAGAATATGAAGAACAGAAAAGGGTAGTTGATGAACTTCAAAAACAGTATGACGAAAGCACAACGGCTCAGGACAATAACAAGAAATCACTATCACAGCTTGCAGTGCAGATGAACAATGCAAAAGCTGACGTTATCAAGACCACAAAAGAGATTGACAATCTCGGCAAAGAATCTGATGGTAGTGCAAAACAGGTTGATGATCTGTCGAAAAAGATGGGTGATGCTGATGGTGCATCGAAAAACCTTAATGATGGTTTTACAGTATTAAAAGGTACGATGGCTAATCTTGCATCACAGGCAATAAGCAAGGTTGTTGATGGATTCAAGAATCTTGTAGGTGGTGCGGTTGACTATCAGAAGTCCATGGAGTATTACACTACATCGTTTACGGTCATGACAGGTTCAGCGGACAAGGCAAGTGAGACAGTCAAAAAGCTTTCTGATATTGGAGCAACAACGCCATTTGATATGCCACAGTTGGCAGATGCAACATCTTTGCTGATGAACTATGGTTTTAGTGCTGATGATGCGGTTGACAGCATGATGATGCTTGGCGATATCTCACAGGGAAATGCTGACAAGCTGGACAGCATTTCGAGAGCATACGGGAAAATGAGTTCAGCGCAGAAAGTATCGCTTGAAGACATCAACATGATGATTGATGCAGGATTCAACCCGTTACAGGAAATCTCAGAACATACTGGAGAAAGCATGTCAAGCCTTTATGACAGAATATCAAAAGGTAAAATGTCAGTTGATGAGATCACGGAGTCGATGAAGAGGTCAACTTCTGAAGGCGGTAAATACTTTAAGTCAATGGATGCACAGTCTCAGACTTTGGACGGTAGACTTTCGACATTGAGTGATACTATCAATTCAAAACTTGGTGAAGCATTACAGCCGATTCTGAAAAAAGCCTCTGACGAGTGGATTCCAAACATTACAAATGCAATCGACAATATGGATATTGATTCTGTCGTTTCTGTCATTGATGATATTATTTCTGGTGTTGGTGATTTATTCGGATTTATTATGGACAATGGCGATACGATCATATCGCTTGTTGCAGGAATCGGAACGGCAATGTTAACGTGGAAGGTAGCAAGCATGATTAACGGCGTGGTTGGAGCAGTTAAAGCATTTCAGGTTGCTAACGAGGGCGCATCTGTTGCACAAGCATTGCTTAACGGTGTAATGAATGCCAACCCAATTATGTTGGTTGCTACGTTGCTTGCAGGACTAATAGCAACAATCGTAACATTATGGAATACAAATGAGGGATTCCGAAATGCCGTCATAAGTGTGTGGAATGCATTCAAGGACACGGTCGGAAATGCAATCACGGCAGTTGGTGGATTCATAGACAACCTCATATCGTGGTTTCAGGCACTTCCTGGACGTATTGGAGCATTCCTTGGTAATGTTATAAGCAACGTACAGAATTGGGCTTCTAACATGGCTTCTAGGGCTTCTGAAGCAGGTTCTAACTTTGTTGGCAGGGTTGTATCGTTCATCCGTGGTCTTCCGTCTGCTGTATGGAATTGGTTGTCAAGCACATTGAATAACGCATGGAACTTTGCAGGACAGTTGGCACGAGCAGGTGCAAACGCAGCATCTGGACTTGTAAATAACATTGTCGGGAAAATCAGAAGTCTTCCAGGTCAGTTGTATAACTGGGGTGTTGATATGGTTCAGGGGATCGCAAACGGTATCAGAAGTGCAATCCATAAAGTCACAAGTGCAGTCAGTGATCTTGCTAACAAGATAAAGTCTTTCCTTCATTTCTCAAGACCTGATGAAGGGCCTCTTGCTGAATACGAAAGTTGGATGCCTGACATGGTTGATGGATTGAGTGATTCTTTAAGAAAGGCAAGCCCTGAGCTAATCAGCCAGACAGAAGCATTGGCGAGTGGAATGTCTGACGCATTCAATGTAAATGGCAGTGTTTCGGCAAGTGGTGGAAACTATAACAACATGGTTGAAGCATTCAAGGATGCACTATCACAGGTCAAAATCGAGATGGACGATGAAGAAATGGGCCATTTTGTTGATAAAACTGTTACAAAACTGATTTATACCTAAGGCGGTGGAAATATGAGAAATTACGTTATTCAAAATGGAAAAGACAGCCGATATTTAAAAGGATTGCTGATACAGGAATTACCACCGATTACAAAGCCTTTGATGCGTACAAGTATTGAGCAGATAGACGGTCGTGACGGTGATGTGATCACAAGGCTTGGATATTCAGCCTATGACAAAAAAATGAAAATCGGTCTGTTTGGAGATTATGACATTGATGATATTATTACGTATTTCAATTCAAGCGGAACGGTAATATTTTCAAATGAGCCAGAAAAATACTACTTGTACGATATTCTAGATACGATTGATTATGAGCGCCTTATGAGGTTCAGAACGGCTGAGATCACGTACCATGTACAACCATTCAAATACAGCAATATCGAGAAACTGAAGGCGTTCAGCAATCCGACAAGTGCTATCACAGTTAGAAATAACGGCAATTATGTATCAAAGTCAGTTATTCATATTAAAGGAACAGGGATTATCAATCTGTCGTTGAATGGCGTGCAGTTATTCCGTATTGACTTGAGCACGACAAATTCCATCACGATAGACACAGGAAGGCTTGAGGCGTACAATGATGATGTACTGATGAACAGATACGTTGTCGGCAATTATGACAAGTTCGTTCTTAATGTTGGGCCAAACTCCGTGTCATGGGATGGAGCATTGACATATATTGCATTTGAAAATTATTCGAGGTGGATATAATGAAAGCAAATTTTGAAGTTATTAGGGGTGATACGTTGAGCTTTGCGTTTTTAGTTGAGTTTGACGAAGCACCGCAGAAATTAGAAAAGGCAGATTTTACATGTAAAACGAATTATGATGATGATGATGTAGTGATCCATAAGGAACTAGAAAAGGGAATCAACTTTTCAAAACAGGACGGCACAAAGCTGTATTACATTGTTCGTATTGCGCCAGAGGACACGAAAAATCTTGAGACAGGAATGTATTATTATGACTTGCAAATCGAACTTAATGGTGATGTATTTACCATCCTTAATGGAGCTTTAAAGATAGAAAGTGACGTGACAAGATGAGCAGATATTATAGAGTTAAAACATTGATGCTGAAAGGCGAAAAAGGAGATACAGGGTACAGTATTTCAAATATTCAGATGAATGATGATTATACTTTAACTATAACAATAGAAAATGGGATGCATTTCAATACACCGCCAATCCGTGGCGAAAAAGGCGAGCGAGGTGCTTGCATTATGTCTGCTGAACTGCGTGACGACTACTCACTACTGTTTACTCTTGATAATGGCGAAACACTTGAGACTACAGCAATTCTCGGTAAAGAATTTGAAAATATCCGCAAACTAGAAGCGTCTGCAACCAGTGCAAGTAAGATCGCAACTAATGCTAGTACAAGTGCAAGTGCATCAGCACAGAGTGCAAGCGAAGCATCAATTTCTGCAAGCAAAAGTGCAAGTAATGCAAGTACAAGTGCAAGTGCATCAGCACAGTCAGCAAAAAATGCAAGTCAGAGTGCTACAAATGCACAAGAGAGTGCAACTAGTGCAAGTACAAGTGCAGATACTGCAACATCTAAGGCTACAGAAGCAAGTGCATCAGCTACAAAAGCAAAAGAGTATGAGACGAATGCAAAATTATCAGAAACAAATGCATCTAACAGTGCGAAAGAAGCTGAAGCAAGCGCAGTAAATGCTAAAGCATCTGAAACTAAAGCCGAGGAATATGCCAACAATTTACAAAATTCAACTGAAGCCATTAGTCAACTAAAGGAAGATTTAGTTGCAAACTCAAAAGAAGATGCTAAAACTAAACGAAGTTTATCAGCGTTGTGGGCTTTAAATAATGGGATCTCTTATAGATTTGAAACTGATTCAGAAAAAGCTTATAAGAAACAAATTCCAAGTGGTGCTAAGTTAGGCGCAGTCAATGCAATCGGTGGTAGAACTATTGTATATAACCAATTATTTACAGAATTAAGTGAGACAGGAAACAACGGAGTAACTGCTACTTATGTAGACAACGTTATGACGTTAAACGGAACGGTTACGCAAAATTGGTTTAATTTATCACAAATGACGGAAAAGATGAATGTTGTTGGTAAGTTTTATGTTAAGATGACTATACTGAAAAATGATGATAATGTAAATTTCTACTATGGTTGGTTGAATAGAGGACGTTTTTTTAGTGCATTTTCAAAAGATTCGCAGTCGGCAATAGCAAATCAAACCGAAGCCCAAACAAAGTTAGGCTTATCAACGGGATTTTCGGGTTTTGGCGTTGGCACAGTGTTCAATGATGTAAAAATTAAAGTCATTATAGTTAACTTGACTCAGATGTTCGGCTCTGGAAATGAGCCTTCAACTACTGAAGAATTTGAAGCAACGTTTCCAAATGATTATTATCCTTACAATGAGGGCGAATTAATGAGCATGAGCGTAAATGAGGTTGATACCATCGGAAAAAATATACTTAAGTGTGAGCACTTCTCATGCAGTGGTCTTAATGGCACTTATAATCCAAGTTTAAGAAATTCATATGGAACGTCAATACCATCAACCGAACCTTCAAACAGTGTGATAGTTACACAGTCAAAGGTTGAACAGGCAGACAGCCCCCAAAGTTATGCTAATGGGTATTTCTGTATTGGGTTTAATCCATTTATTTTAAATGAGGAATGTGTATTTTCTTTTGACATAACACCATCAAACAAACTAATATCAAACACTATGATGCCCGTTTTTCCTAACGGTGATGGTGGTATTAAACCAACCAATACGCAAGATTTACAGATAGGCAAGAAGAGCAAACTTTACTTTAATTTAAAGGCAAATAATAAACAAGTGACATACATTGAAATAAGAAACAGTGGTGTAAGCGGAGTATTCGAAAATTTCCAAATTGAAAGAGGGTCAACTAATACAAGTTTTTCACCATACTTAGAAACATCATACACAATCCCACAAGCAATTCAGAGTTTAGACGGTTACGGGTGGAATGTAGGCACGGTTTACAATTATGTAGACTATGAGAACAAGAAGTTTGTTAAAAATGTTGGCAAAGTAAATTTAGATGATTATACATGGACAGCGTATCAAAGTGATATAGAATCATTTTATTATTGTAATGATATATCTAGCGATATACTTAGTGGAATAAAAAGTACAGAAAATATTCTCAGTTTAACAGGTGTGAAAACTATTTATAACACTCAAGTTGGTTTACGATTATATTATGTAAAAGGTACGGTTTTAAATGATACTAACAAGCCTACAGGATATTTATATTATGAACTAGTAGAACCAATTGTGACAGACATTTCAGACATTATCGGAGATACGTTCCAAGAACCTTTTAATGTCGAGAGTGGGGGCTCTTTAACTTTTAAGAACACAAATGAAGACGGCTACCAACTTGCAGTCCCAAGCGATATTCAGTACGTTGTATCACTGAAAGAGGTGACATCATAATGACAGATTTACAAATTAAAATGATGGAAAAGCTAGGCTTATCAAAAGAGGACTTTGATCCTATCAACAAAGAAGAATTACTTGAAGAAGCATATTTAAAATGTGAATATAATTCAATTTTAATCGAGCAATTAATGGAGGAATAAAATGATTTACAGATTGATGAAAAATAAGATTAAACGCGAAGGTTTGACAGAAGAAAATAAGAACTTACTAGATGTATACCTTTTAGGCAAAAGGATTACACAATCACAGTACGAAGAATTAATGCGATTAGCAAATTAAATAAATAGGATGTGATAATATGAGCGGATACTTTATAAAACCAATCGTAAAAACATTGATGCTTAAAGGTCAGAAAGGGCAGAGCATCGAGGGAATCAAAAAAACTAGCACAAGCGGGCTGACTGATACTTACGAAATCACACTTACAGATGGGACTAAAAAATCATTTACAGTAAGCAACGGAAAAGGCATTATATCAATTGCAAAGACATCCACAATTGGATTATTAGATACATACACGATTACATATAATGATGGGACAACATCAAACTTTTCTGTAAAGAATGGTAAAACTGGAAGCATTGAAAACCTGCTTGACAGGACGTATCCAGTTGGCTCTATTTACATGAGCGTAAATAGTACTGAACCATCAACACTTTTCGGTGGAACGTGGGAAAGGCTGGAAGCGCGTTTCTTAATTGGTGCAGGAACACTTTCTGACACAAACTCAAATGGAGAATATGGCAGTCTTGGGCGTGGAAACCCAACCTTTTCAGGCGGTGAAACAGGTGGTGAATATCGTCATCAATTAAACGCTACCGAAATGCCTGAGCATAATCATGATACAAACGACTATACTTTGGTTGTTAACAAAAACGCTGTTAATATAAAAATCAATATGGGTGCTAAGCCTGTAATTAATGAGGAATATACTAATATCGTGCCTAACACAAAAGCAACTAAAAATGAAGATGGCAACAAAACTGGACTCACAGGCGGAGACGGAAAACATAACAATATGCCACCATATTTGGCAGTTTATATGTGGAAAAGAACGGCATAACATACTAAGAAAGGAGGAGCTAAATGATCAGAGTATTTTCTCCTAACGATAGAATATTTACGTCAAATGGTGATGCGGTTATCCAACCATTCAAGGCAAAAGTTCATAAAGAAGACAACGGAAAATTCTATTTGAATATTGAGGCAGATATATCATATGTTGATATTCTGACAGCAAATAGAATCATCGTTGCAGATACGCCACAAGGCGCACAGGCATTTCGCATTAAAAATCCAGAAAAGACAAAACACAAGATCACAATCAAAGCACAGCATATCTCATATGATGCAGAAAACTATGTGATTGCAGACAGTTATGTTGTTGATAAGAATTGCAATGATGCGATGGATCATCTGAACAGAGCCACGGACAATCCTAGTCCGTTTCAGGTGATGTCTGATATTGCCATGGTAAATTCATATAGATGTGTTAGAACATCGCTGTATGACGCTTTTAGCACGGTTCTGGAGCGCTGGGGCGGACACTTTGTGCGTGACAATTACAGGTTCGGAATCATGAGTACCATCGGGCGTGATAACGGGGTTACGGTACGATACAAAAAGAATCTGAAGGAAATGACATGCACGGCGAACTGGGATAATGTTGTGACAAAACTTATGCCAGTTGGAAAAGATGGCTTGATGTTGGATGAAGTCTACCTTTACAGCAAGACGCAGTATGACATTCCATTTACAAAAGTTGTGTCTTTCAACCAAAATATTGATCAGGATTTATACAAGGATGCTGACGGCAATCTTGATGAAGTGGCATACAATAACGCACTGGTTGAGGATTTAAGGAAGCAGGGGCAGGCATATGTTGATGAAAATTGCACGCCAAAAGTAAATTACACCTTAAAAGCAAACGTTGAAAAGCTTACGGATATAGGTGATACAATCGAAGTCATTGATGAACCAATGGGCGTGGATATTACAACGCATGTTATTTCGTATGACTATGATTGCATTTTAGGCAAGTATACGGAGCTTGAATTTGGAAATTTTAAGCAGAAAGTGTCTGGTTTGATGAACACAGTAAGCTCAACAATTCAGCAGAGTGTGGAACAAAACAATGCAAACTTACAGGTGGTATTCTCAGATGCAATTCAGCAGGCGCAGGAATCAATACTTGGTATGCTTGGCAGTTCGTATGTAGTTTATGAAGGTGACAAGATTCTGGTTGTTGATGCACTACCAAAAGAAGAAGCTCACCACGTTATTATGATCAACAGCGGTGGTATTGCATTTTCAAGCACTGGAATCAATGGAACATTCGAGAGTGCATGGACGATTGATAATGTGCTAAATATGCAACATATCAACGTTATAAATTTAGTTGCCGACATGATCAAGGGCGGAACATTGAAGCTTGGTTCTAACCTCAACCAGAACGGACAGATTGAAGTATATGATGAAGCAAACAATCTGATCGCAAAGCTGGATAAAAATGGGCTGATTATGTACGGGCTTGATGGTTCATATCTGGTAGTCAATAATTCAGTTGGCTTTGCAGGATATGACCGCACAGGTGCTAAAACATTCTGGGTTTCAGGTGACGAGTTCCACCAGAAAAAATCTGTCATTGAGGAAGAGATCACGTTATGTAACAAGGCAAGGTTTATTTCAATCACTGTAAAAGATGGCGATACTGTTACAAATGACGGCATCGGTATAGTAGGAGTGTAATATGGCTACATCAGGAACATTCAAAACATCAGCATATGATGGCGCGTGCCTACAGTTCGACTGGATGTTGAAAAATCAGAGTGTCGCTAACAATCAATCCGTCATTTTATGGACGTTGAAAGGCGCAGGAATTAAGTCGGGTTATTGGTACATGGCAGGGCCTTTCAAATGCGTTGTAAATGGGACTACAGTTTATCAGTCAAACACAAGAATTAAATTATACACTGGAACGGTTGTGGCATCTGGAGAGCTTGCAATCGGGCATGAAACCAACGGCTCAAAGTCATTCAGTGCATATGCAGAGTGTGCAATTTATGTTACGAGCGTAAACTGCAAAGGTTCTGGAAGTTGGAGCCTTCCAGACATAGGCAGAGCATCAAAGCCAAGCCTGAACACATGGCCGAACAATTCTCCAAACTTTAATATCGGCGATACTATTGTGGTGCATATGAACCGCAAGTCAACCGTATTTACGCACACCGTTGTGTTGAAGTTGGGTTCATACAGATATACTATCGGCACTGGTGTAACGGATAATATATCGTTGGATACGGACAAGATAGCATCGAATTTGTATGCACAAATGCCAAACAGTAATGAAATGACAGGCGAAATTGAGGTCACAACGTATAGTGGCAGTGCGGTTATAGGTACGTCAAGCTGTACAATCATTGCGCACGTTGTGAATTCTAATCCTACATTTAATGTTGAATATGAGGATTCAAATTCTAAAACGGTTGCAATCACAGAAAACAATCAGTACATTATCAGGAATAACTCGACATTGAAAATCAGCGTAAACAATGCGCAGTCATTAAACAGTGCCACGTTGAAAACAATTACTGCCGTTATAAATGGAAATGCTTATACAGGCACTTTAAGTGGCTCCACAGGCACAATCAATGTCGGTGTGGTAAATATATCATCCGATGCAAAAGCGACCGTTAAATTGACGGATTCAAGGGGAAACGAGGGCATCAGTGAGATCACGGTGCTTGTGTACGACTGGATATTGCCAAGTGCAATCATCAAGCTGAACCGAAAGAGCAATTATTATTCAGAAACCATCTTGAATGTCAATGCGAATTATTCATCAATAGGCGGAAAAAATGAGGTAACGATTAAGTACCGCACGAAGAAGGTTGCAAACAGCACATATAGCACTTACACGACAATTCAGGATAACACCGATGCGAACTTTACAGCTGACAACGAGTATGAATGGAACGTTCAGGTCAATGTTGCAGACAGACTAGGTAATACAACATACAATCTGATTCTTCCGAGGGGGATTCCGATTGCATATATAGATACTCAAAAAAACAGTTTCGGCGTAAATTGTTTCCCTAAAAACGATGAAAGTTTGGAGATAAATGGCAAAACTGTTTTTGACATGGTGTACCCAGTAGGCAGTATTTATATGAGCGTGAACACCACAAGTCCAGCAACTATGTTCGGTGGTTCATGGGTGCAGATAAAGGACAAATTTCTGCTAAGTGCAGGAGATATGTATAAAGCTGGAGCGACTGGTGGTGAAGCAACACACACGCTGACAAAAAGCGAAATCCTACATAGCCGTCTATATTTGGCAAAGAACGGCGTAGAAAAAGATTTACAGATTGAATAAATCATGATATGCTATGAGCGTGGTGTTTTTCATGTTCACCACAATCCTTTCTCAGCCTGTCGGAGGTTTTCGGCGGGCTGTTTTTTTATTTACAAAATTCTATACTAACTTGTCATAGCCTACAGGTTAGCATATGTTAGTAAAGAAAAAATCACCGTTGCATTCGGTGATTGATTGGTGTATATTATAGATGTAATTTCGTTGACATTGGTACATATGTTCTCCTAGTAAAGGGCAGGCAGAAATGTCTGCTTTTTACTTGAAGAAAACTTCTATTTTGTCAGGGGAAACATGGACAGAATCAAGAACATTGCGCCATAGCGTGCGCTTGTTCTCACGTGTTAGATTATCATATATTGAGCGCCAACCGCTGTTCAAAAACTGGTTAAGATGATCAGTGCTTTGAGGCTTGAAAGATTCAAGCCTTTTTATTTTGTCTTCCGTTTCTGCGTACAGACGTTCATAGGTGCTTACAGGCATACGTTTCTTGATGAAAATATAATTCAGATTATCAAGCTCTTTTCTTAGTTCTTTTAATTCCTTTTCGGTTGTGTCTTTTGTTTCAGAAGTGATGCTTGATATTGTGGCTATATGGTTTTTCAAAAGTTCGTCAAGGTTAGACAGCAGATATTTTTCAGTTGCAAGTTCCGCATAGTGCTTTTTGTGGGTGCAGGTATGCACTGAGTGGGCATTGTTGCATCTATAGTAATAATATCGCTTGCCACCTTTTGGATGGCTCACTCCAACCAGTTTAGAACGGCATTCTGGGCATCTTAACAGTCCAGTGAATAAATATACATGGCGCTGTATTCCCGTGCGTATATTGGATTGTAATGCGGTCTGAACGGCATTGTATGTGTCTTTCGTGATGTATGGCTCGGCGTAGTTGGAGTTTCCACGGTATGATCCTGCATAAAATTCATTCTTTAAAATATGCATGTAGGACATATACGGTCGAGACAGTCCGTATTTATTGTTGACGTATTCGACAGTGTAATGGACTGATTGATGTAGGAGAAATGACGAGAAGATGTCTTTTACGATTGGCGCTTTGGATTCATCAATTATAATGCGTTTATTGCCGTTTTCTGTGGCAATCCTGTAACCAAAAGGAACGTTCCCAGTGATAGGTTGACCTTGTGCGACTTTGTACTCAAATACGGCTTTGATGCGTTCAGAGCCTTTTTTTAATTCATGTTCTGCAAGGTTGACTTTTAGGTTGAACATGAACAATCCGTTCGCAGTGGACGTGTTTATATCGTCTTCACATATGGAAATCATGGCAACATTGTTTTGCTGAAGAAGTTCAAGCATCTTGTTAGCTTCGAGAACGTTACGGGAAAGACGGTCAAGGCGTGTGAAAGCTATGGCATCAAGATTTTTCAGGCTTGAAAGCATGGATTGAAGCTGTGGGCGTTTCATGGTGCTTGCTGAGAATCCTTCGTCAATGTAGATATGTATTAGGTCATGATCATTGTCGTTGCACCATTGCGTTATTTCTTCAGTCTGAGCCTGTATTGAATATCCATATTTCTTTTGTTCGTCAGTGGAAACACGAGCATATCCTGCCACTCGCAGTTTTTTTCTCATAAAAAATCCCTCCAATTGATTGAAAATAAAAAAAGCAGTCCATACTAGCCATTGAAAGGCGGTGAGCATATGGACGCTGAAAGTTTCTATTCTTTGCTGTTTAATCTTTATGCAGAACAGGAAGATCTCAAAATTGAGTATGAGTTAGATAACTCTTTTTTTTCGACAGATGGTTTCAATCAGAAACATTCTTGCTGTCAAGGTACAGTTTCATTATCTTCAGATACAGTTCATCTTTCTCAGGTTCAGGAAGATCATGAAACAGAGACTCGATGCGTAGGGTAAGGTCTGTCGTTTCGTCATAGCTTGACGTATCAATTCCAAAGTAAGATATATCAATTCCGTAAACCTCGCAAAAACGTTTCAAAGTGGAAAGAGTCAAGGAACGTTTTCCAGACTCAATATTTGATATGGCAGGTCTTGAAAGCCCGACAAGTTCAGCAAGTTCAGACTGTCTAAGGTTACGTGAGTTGCGTAGTTCTTTGAGTTTCCTTCCTATTGATTTATTGTTAATCATTTTTTTACACCACCTAAAAAATATTATATTTCGATGATAACACACCGTAGCTATTTGAAACAATAAAAAATAATCGTATCTTGATTAAAAGTAGTTGCAATTTGATGACAAGGGTCTATAATGTAATGCAGAAAGGGGGCACGAAATGAAAAGAGCAGAACTGAAAGTATTCAGAACGTCAAAGGGATTAACTCAGAAGGATGTTGCAGAAATGCTTGGAATATCAACGAGCCATTATGCTTGCATTGAACAGGGAACGCACAATCCTTCTACAGAGCTTGTCAAAGTGTTCTGCAAAGTATTTGGATATGAATATGCGAAATTGATTATTGGGAGCTGAAAAAATGTTAGATATCGTAGCAGAAATCGTAAAAAGAGGGCAAGCAGAAGAATTAAGAAAAATTATTGAACAGTATGAATTGGATGTTTCAAAAAGAAAGGAAAACAAGAAAAATGAAAGGATTTGAAAACATTACACCAGAAATCGCAACAGATTTAATCGAGTTGGTAAATCAGTTAAGAGGACTTGAAAAGTCAGCACAGGTCAACTATTCTGTGCAAAATCGAAAAACAGGGGAATGGATGCGCAAGGCATTTGATTATGTGCCATTGGACAATATTTTAAACAAGATAAAGGAAAATAAGAACTTTGCAATGCTCCAACCTATTGGCATTGACGAAAACGGAGTGTGCGGTGTCAAGTGCATTCTTGTACACAAGAGCGGGCATGTATTTGAAACAAATACTTATCCGTTTGCAGTAAAGGAAGGTGCGAAGATACAGGACGAGGGCGCAGAGATCACATACCGCAAGCGTTATTCATTGGGCGCATTCCTTGGCATGGCAACAGAGGAAGATACGGATGGCAATGATAACGAAGCAACTAACAGCACGGAACGCAAGGCATCACCAAGACAAATCGTAGTATTGAGCAAGATCTATACAGGCGAGAATCTTGAAAAGCTGTTAAAGATGAACAATATCGAAAAGCTGGAAGATATGCCGATGTCGAAGGCAAGTGAGTTGATTAGTAAGAACATGAAGCATAGAAAGGTGGACAGTCATGAGTAAAATTGAACAATTTGTAGTATGCCAGCACACTGGAAATAGTAAAAAATACCTGTTTTATTCACCTGCTTATTCCAATATTGAGGAAGGTGACGAGGTTCTGGTTGATACGCAGTTCGGAGAAAAAAAGGCAACCGTGCTTGCAGTTTGCATGTCATGTGGTGAGGATGTGAAAAGAGCATTGCGTGTTCTTGCAGGTGCAGAAGACGAGCCAATCAAAAGAGTTATCGGCAAATATAATTTTGTTAAATTTGACTACAGCGAGGATGAAAACAATGGCTAATATTATTGAAAGAACAGGATCAGACGTTACTTTTTCTAAAGAAGCATGTGAGAAAATAATCAGCCTTGAGAAACAGGCAAAAGAGATTAAGAAACAGCAGGACAGCATGAAGAAAGAAATTCTTGATGCTATGCAAAAGTACGGCGTATTAAAGCTCGACAACGAGTTTCTGAAGATTGCATTTATTCCAGAGCATGACACAGAAAAGTTTAACATCAAGACTTTTAAGGAAGAAAATCCTGACGTATACGACTTGTACGCAAAAATCTCAAAAGTGAAACCATCCATCCGCATCACGGTGAAATGATGGAAACATTCAGCATAAAAGGCGGTACGCTTGAATATTTCGATGATACTCATACATATCTGTATGATGGGCTTATGTTGCCAAGTGTCTCGCAGATTCTTGGTGCGAAGTTTAGAAACGATTATGCAAGCGTGCCTCCTGCCGTGTTGAATAATGCGGCTAAAAGAGGTACGGCAGTACATAAGGCCATCGAAAACTTTAATGTTTCGGGCTATGATGATGGAAGCGAAGCAGTGCGAAACTTTAAGTTTTTGCAGAAACAATACGGATTTGAGGTTCTTGACAGTGAGTTGCCACTTGTATTGTTTAAGGATGATATGCCGATTGCATGCGGACGACTGGACATGACAATGCTGATGGATGGTGAAACTGGCATTGCGGACATTAAAACCGTCAGTTCTTTAAACAAGGAAAAGATCGCATATCAGCTGAACTTATACAGAATTGGATTGATGCAAAGCTACGGAGTTGATGCAAAATTCCTGAAGATCATACATATTAGGGATGGCATCAGGAAAGTTATTGACAGCCCTGTAAACGAGGGCATGGCGTGGGAAATCATAGAAGAATATTACAGGAGTAAAGAACAATGAATACAGTTGTATTAATTGGACGTACTACAAGGGACATTGACCTAAGAAGGACAGGCAATGGAACGGCTGTTGCAAGTTTCACACTTGCAGTCAACAGGGACTTCAAGACAAATGACGGGCAGGAAGCAGATTTCATTCAGTGCGTTGCATGGAAAAAGACGGCTGAACTTTTAGAGCAGTACGTTCATAAAGGAGATAGAATTGCAGTTAATGGCTCTATCAGAACAAGAAATTATGAAGATAGTCATGGAAGAACAGTGTATGTTACAGAAGTGTTGGTTAATCATGTTGAGTTCCTAGAAACTAAGAAACGTGAACAAAATAACTATAACAATAATGGCTATACTGAACCAGACAACATCAATGATAATGAACATTTTGATTTAGAAGAAGATGATCTCCCATTTTAAGGAGGGAAAAGTGGCATGATTGGAAATGCACAGGCAATAATTGCGTGGCTGTTTGAACAGGATAAAGAAAAGATATTTGAGATAAAGGAAAAGAAAAAAAAGCGTTCTCTTACAGCCAACTCTTATTATTGGTCACTCCTCAATCAGCTCGCAAGTGTTATGAGGATGGATAACCAAGAATGTCACTTTCTTATGCTTAAACGATATGGGCAGTATGAGGTTGTTAGTATTCGTTCAGATGTAAGCCTACATGACTATTTCAAGTATTATGAGGAGATAGGCAAAGGCAAAGTAAACGGCAAGGAGTTCACACATTACAAGATTTATAAAGGCAGTTCCCAGATGGATTCTAAGGAATTTGCCGTGTTGCTTGATGGTGTAAGAAGCGAATGCGAAGAGGTAGGAATACCAACGCTAACACCGTCAGAAATTGCACAATTAAAGTTCATAGGGGGCGATTAGTTGAAGGAATCTATTATGCCTAACGGCATGTATCAGGCAAACGGTCATACATATTTTTACAGAAATCAGCGTTATGAGGGCACACATAGGCACGAAATATTTTTTGGCACTGCCAACAGAAAAAAATCAATCAAGTATGGTCTTGTCGTATTCATCAGACCTGAAGATCACAACATGTCTGAGTATGGCGTGCATAACCGAAAAGGGCATGAATTTGACATGCATCTGAAAAAATTGGGGCAGAAAAGAGCCATGGACGAGTATGCATGGACAACAGAAGAATTTATCGAAATCTTTGGCAGGTCGTATATTTGAGGTAGTTACATGTACAGAAAATATCACAATACAAAGACGGTTGCTGATGGAATCAAGTTCGATTCAAAGTTGGAAGCTGAACGGTATGCACAACTGAAGATTCTGGAACGTGCAGGAGTTATAAGAGAGTTGGAATTACAGCCTTCTTTTGAGCTTATACCATCATTCAAGAAGAATGGCAAGACATGGCGTAGAACCGTATATAAAGCCGATTTCAGGTACATCTTGTGTGAAGATGATAGTTATATCATCGAGGACGTAAAAGGCTCTACAGCGGTAATTACGGACGTTTTCCGTTTAAAGCAAAAACTGTTCGAATACAAACATCCAGACTACACAATCAGCATCGTCACAAGTAAAGACATCAAGAAGTTTCAAAGAGAAACAAAAGTCGGCAAAATGTGTTGACTTAATCACATTATGATGATAATATTATAGAGTAGCAAAAATCTACACCACCTATTCAGTAACCGCCATTGCTGAATAGCAGTGAATTAAACTGAATAGGTACATGAACCGTATTGCATTAGGTTGGCGGACTTAATGTGATGCGGTTTTTTGTTATTAAAGGGAAATCACACGGAAAATCGTAAAGTAGAAAAGAAAGGAAGCAAAAACATGAATATTTTATCATTACTTGCTAGTGACAATTACATCGTAATAAACAGAGACTTGCTCAAAAAATATGGCATAAACGTAGCATTGATGCTGTGTGAACTTGCAAGCGAGTACAATTATTTTGATCAAAGCGGAAAGCTTGAGGATGGCATGTTTTATTCAACAATTGACAACATTAATGAAAGAACAGGGCTTAGCAAATATCAGCAGTCAGAAGCATTGAAAGTGCTTGATAAGATTGGAATTGTGAAATCTGTAGTGAAAGGAATACCTGCGAAAAGATTTTTCAAAATTGATGTTGAGGAATTGGCAAAGCAGATTGTTAATATTTCACCTTCTACTTGTAAAGAAATTGGAAAACTGGATGGCGAGAAATTGGAAACAAAAAATAATAATAGAAAATTAATAAATAATAGTAATAATCTAAAAGATAAAGAAAGTAAGAAAGAAGAAAGCAACAATACCCAAAATCAACAAGTAGAAATATCTGAAGAACTGAAGCAAATGCAGAAAGAGATTGAGCAGTTAAAAGCAGAGAACGAAAAACTCAAGACAAAGAAAGAAAGAAAGCCAAAGAAGAAAACAAAATCGTATGATGAACAGATTACAGAATACACAGAAAATGAAGAACTTCAGAATGCACTGAAAGCATTTGTTCAGATGAGATCATTCATTAAGAAACCTATGACAGAGTATGCTCTTAAACTCATGCTTAAGAAACTTGATGAATTGGGAAGTAACGACACGACAAAGATCGCTATTCTTAATCAGTCAATAACGCACAACTGGCAAGGAATCTTCCCTTTGAAAAATGAATATACAAATCAGGAAAAACAACCAGAGAAGAAATACGACCAAAATGGCTATGGGTCGGAAGAAGATCTCATGAAAATGTTCTACGGCAAATAATGTTTCAAAAAGAAACAAAATTCAATAAAAAGTGTTGAGATTGCTATCATATTATGATATTATAATATTGTAGAAAGAGAGAGGTACAAAGATATGAAAAGAAATGAAGTATTAGAAAATAGAAGAAATGAGATCTCAATCAAGTGGTTAGAACAGTGCCAAGAAGAACATAGAGAGCCATTCTTTGGAATTACAAGAAAAATGGCAGGTGTCATTTATAGAAACTTTAAGTTAGGCAATATCAATCTAACTAAAGAAGAAGTAAGCGCATTGTATGATGAAGCAGATGTTTATTATAAAAATGAACGCTACAATCAAGATAATATCACTGTTGATTATTATATTGATGCATTTCAAGCAGTTTTAAAGAGTGACTATGAAGTTGCTGAATACTGCTTAAAAAGAGCGCATACATGGGCAGATTAAAAAAATTAAAGTGAAGCGATAACACACAAAACACTAGCTTTAAGAAAGAAGGTAAAAATCATGAAAATTGTAAACGTGTCAAAATTATTTGGTTTGTGTGGTCCTCGCGGAGGAACAAAAAGTTATTTCGCTATCGTTAACGAGGAAGGAAACTTCCTCAGCCTTGACGGCGAAAACACGTATATTCCTTGCGGTGGTAGATACACATTAAAAATTATCATGAGCCAACTTGATGATTTAGAAGCCTCATGGCTTCCATTCAAATTAAGCAAATAAAAAATGAGTGAAGCGATAACACATAAAACACCTTTAAAGAAAGAAGGACGGAAACATGAAAGAAACAAAAATCATTGATGGCCATGAGTATGCAATCGAGACAATGAACCAAAAAGGAACAAGAAAATTTTATCGTTTCAATGATAGAAACTCTAAAGGTGAAAGAATAGAGGTTGAATTTGTAAAGGTTGAAAACGACTACAAAGAACATCTGATAAATGTATGGTATAAAAAAGGGTTTATAAAAGAACGACTCAAAAGCTATTGGCACGTTACAGTATACGCATATGACAAAAAAGGTGCATGTTGGGGAAGGTATAACCCGCAAATTTTACCAGGTGGAACAAAAATCAATTTTGACTGGGTTCTTGAAGCTACAGAAGAAAATAAAGAACGCATTTTACATGAGATTATAAAAAAAGCTTACGGAGGAACAAAGCATGAAAAGCATATATGATATATTTAAGAATGAAGATCCGACGGCGGAAGCGATACAGCACATGCTTGCCACTTGTGATGATACATCTGAGTATATCAAAGACAATATGATTTACTGCCGAAAATGCAACGAGCCACGAAGAGAATGGCTGTCGCTGATTGGTGGATATGTTCCAGTGATGTGTTCATGCATGATTGCAGAGCAAAAGAAACAGGACAGACTGGCACGAATTGAAAAATACAGGAATACGGGCTTTCCTGACAGAGAACTTCAGAAATGCCGATTTGATCACGATGATCAGAAATCAAAGAAGGCAAGCGACATGTGCAGGAATTATGCCAGAAGCTTTGATGAATTCAGAAAAGCAGGAAAAGGACTTATTTTGTTTGGTGGCGTTGGAACAGGCAAGACGTTTCTTGCATCATGTATTGCAAATGAATTGATTGACAATGGTGTACCATGTCTGGTAACAAACTTTGCTAGAATCATCAATACGATTCAGGGCATGTTTGAAGGCAAGCAGAAGTATCTGGACAGCCTTAACGAGTTTGACCTTCTAGTTATTGATGATCTCGGAATTGAGCGAAACACTGAGTATGTAAACGAGCTGGTGTATAACATCATTGATGCAAGATACAGAAGCGGAAAGCCGATGATCATTACAACGAATCTTAAATATACAGATCTGTACCATACAGAAGACACAAACAAAGCAAGAATATATAGCCGTATTATTGAGATGTGCCTTCCTGTACTTGTAAGTGGTGAGGATAGAAGAAAAAACAAGATGCAGGACTCAAGACTCATGGATATATTAAACGGTTAAATGTTTCAAAAAGAAACAAAATACGCGAAAATGTATTGCAATTGTTTCTATATTATGATATTATAATAAGCATAAAGAGAAAGGAAAAAAGGAAGGTAAAAAACATGACAAACGCACAAATTATATTCAATGAAGCAGTTGAACTTATGAAAAATGGAAAGATCGGAACAACAGGCAGACAGTTTGAGGTTGAGGATGAAAACGGCAACAAAATGATGCTCGATGAACCAGAAGACATTCATACATTCCAAGCATGGAAAAAGCTCGGCTATTGTGTGAAGAAAGGCGAGAAAGCTGTTGCACAGTTCTACATTTGGAAATGCGTATCAAAGAAAGCTGAAAACAGCGAGGGTATGACCGAAGAACAAAAAAGAATGTTCATGAAAAAAGCGAGTTTCTTCAGCGCAAGCCAAGTGCAGGCAATGAATTAATGATATAAAGGCAAGCCCACCGCCATAAAGAGTGGGCACACAAAAAGGAAGGTAAAAAAACATGAAAAACATCGAAACAATTAATATTGGAACAATTAAAACGTGGAATATCGAAGCAATGACAGGATATAAGCCACGCACAACATTCTATGAGGATTTCAGCATTGCAGACCATTTCGGTACTCCTGCAGTCCGTGATACTTATTGCAGAGCGTTCAATGCATGGCAGAACAACATTGAATACATGACAGAGCTTGTTATGGTTCTGAACTGGAAGATCTTTGAGCATGATCACAGCAGAAACTGGATGCTTGTAGAGTTGTATGACGAGCTTTGGCGCAAGGCTAATGAGTGGGTTCTTGACCATTTTGATGGTGAGGATCTACAGTATTACTTTAGAACAACGGACTAGGGAAACTTAGTCTTTTTTATTGAAAAAGATGTTTCAAATAGAAACAAATACTTACAAAAAGTATTGCATTCGTTACCATATTATGTTATTATAATAATGCAAAGAGGAAAGGGAAATCCCCAAGGAGGAAACGGAAATATGTTAAACACTAATAATCTTACAAGAGCGCAAAAGAATGGTTTAAAGGAATTAGGAAAAATCCTTAATACCAAGTTTGAAGGCAAGCTAGAGCCACTAGCAAATCACTTAGATCTAATTGAAAAAGAATGGACTTCTAAAAGAGGTATTACATTCGTCAAAGTTAACGGAACTCAGTTAGAAAAAGATAGCATTAAGTATTACAGCGTTGATATGAATACAGGTTATATTCATCATACTGGAGCATTAACAAAGTAAATAACATAGTGAAGCGATAACACTTATAACACTACTATTAAAAAAAGGTCTTAGAAAAAAAGGAGAAAAAACATGAAACAAGTACATATTGGCTATCACAGTTTTACAAATTCAGGAATCGCGGAAGAAGTTGCGAACGTGTTATGTGAGGATGATTTTAACGTTGAATTATTTGGCGTTGACTTATGGGCAGATGAATTGCCTAACAATTATCAGATTGTCGATTATGGGTCAAGAGAAACAATGCTAGTTTGTGAAGATGGCGAAATCATTGATGATGCGGATGAAATTGCAGAATGGGAAGAAAAACATTGTTGTTAGTTTATAACAAAAGGAGAAAAACATGGAATATAACAAAGAGAATTACGAAGGAAGAAGAATCTGGCTTTTTCCAAATGATACATACATGAAAAAAGGAATCATCAAAGATGTTGATGATTTACTTATTTATCAGATAGGAGAAGGTTATGGAAGATTATTATAGACCATGCAAATATGAAAATAAAAATTATATTTTTCACTGCTTTGAGCAACATTCATGTGTAATTTCGCCATCACCTATGATTGGTGGACATCCAGGAGGACAAGTAAGTGAAGTATTTGCTTTAATTGAAGATAAAAAAGGCAATATCTATCGTGCTGATCCTACAGAGATTACATTTACTGATAATGAATTTGAGGAAATTTTTAAAAATTGTGAGGTCGCTGAACATGAGAGTAAATGAAATAGTAAGCAGATGTAGAACAGACCAATTAATTATTATCAGATTTTCTGACAAATCTTTTATAGGTACTGTACACGATATCGTTTCTTTAACAGAATACAGACTATATAGAATCGGTGATATGGTTGTTACAAATATTAGCAGTGATAACAGTGTTTTATGGATAAAGGCGGTGAAAGCATGAGATCAGAAATGAATAACTATTTAACAAAAAAAGTAGACTACTTCACTTATCAACAGTTTTTGAACGAACTGGCAGAATTAAAAAAGAAATATTATGTCATTGGATACACTGTCAAGTCACAAGAAAATACTGCAGATGTTCAGTTAGTCGAAAAATAGACGAAAAGAGGTTGAAAATATGGAACTTGTGGATGATAAAAAAATAGAAGCAATATGTGAATTCATTGGCAACGGTCATGTTGGAGGAGAGTATGCATGTAGATTCTTGCTTAAATCACTACCAGAAAAACTTCAAAAAGAAATAGATGCGCCATGTAAACTTGAGTGTCCCGATAATTACTGTTATTGTTGCCCATTCTATACAAAAGAAAGTGCAATGCAATGGGTTAAAAGCACAGAAGAGAAAGAAAACGACAAAAAAATGATACTATTGTATGTAATGCTATTTTATTTTAAAGATTTAATAAAAGATTTAGAAAATGAACTAGAAGAAACTGAAAGTTTTGAAGAAGCAGAAAAGATATAAGTATATCCCTATATTGATGCACCAATTTTAAAAACATTAGTTACACGGACTAATCAAAACGTGAGAAGTTAAAAGATACTTTTGCGGTTCTCTGTTCATGAATATGCTGTTCGTGCAGTATTTTCTTATTACAGGAGGCAGATAGCAATGAAAACTATTAAAGTTGATGAAAAGATGTTGAAAGCAATGCTTGAATTGCTTTATAAAACAAGTGATTGTTTAGCTATAAAAATAGCATTGGCAGACATAAATATGGAAGAATATCCACCTTGCGATATGGGAGAATGTGATGAAGCATTTTGTCCATGTTGCAATGCTAAAAATTTATTCAAATATTTAACAGATCAGTGGGAGTATGGAGAATATGATGATTAAGGTTGACGAAAAGAAATTAGATGCACTATTAGAAAATTCACTGATTAGTTGTTTAGGTATATCTAGTGATTATTTTGGCGATAGATCATGCGAA
>PPYE01046518.1_pt1 | contig 36586 bp, 39 predicted proteins | sample 1559881 | NCBI WGS metagenome assembly PPYE01 (sample SAMN08240022, study PRJNA423297) | Human gut metagenome, whole genome shotgun sequencing project.
GACGCTGGTGTCATAATAGGAATAGTCAAAGGGAGTGCTGAAAAGCCTTGATTTTGGCGGGTTCTGAGGATTGTTTGGGGTAGAAACAGTTCTCATATATTATGACAGGAGGTGTATGACAATTTCATAATGATTACATAGAGCATTTATTCGTTCCTTAATGGGGCTGGATAAATGCTCTATTTTTATGCCCAAAAATTAGAAGAATGGAGGAAACAAAATGGATTATGAAAAATTCGTAGAGAAAGTTCAAATGGATTTGGCAAAAATCTTATTCGACAAATACAGTAACGTAATTGTCGAACCGGTGGAGGTAAACAAGTTGCAGGGACAGTCATATTTAGGACTTTCTATTCGGCACGATGATTCTACTGTCGCTGAAGCTCTGAATCTGGGTACGTTTTATGAGTTGTACCAAGATGGTTTGCCTTATGAAAATATTATGAAAAAAATTACTGATATGGTTGTGACTGGATTTTCTGATGCACCGGAGATTGAGGTAGGTTCTCTGAATGATTATGAAAAAATGAAGCCACATCTTATAACACAAATTATTGGAGTTGAAAATAATGCTGATATGCTTCCAGCTGTTCCACATCAGAAGATGGAAGATATGGCAGTTGTATATCGCTTTCGGGTAGGAGACTCATCAAAGGGGCAGGCATCTATCCTGATCACAAATCAGATGTTGGAGATGTACGGTATCACATCAAAACAGCTTCAAAAAGATGCTCTTGATGTGATTCAAAAAAACGAGCCTGTATCTATAAAAAATATGGACGAAATTATGTATGAATTGACCAATGGATTTGTTGGTTCTATCGAGAATCCAGAGTCTCCTATGTGGGTAGCAACGAATGAGAGTAACTTTCATGGTGCTTCTGTTATGGCATATCCCGATTTCATGGAGCAAGCAGCAAAGAAATTGAACGATAGCTTTTATCTTCTGCCATCCTCTATGCATGAGGTGTTGCTGGTTCCAGATTCATTTAACCTGAAGGCACAGGAATTGAAAGAAATGGTTACTGTAATAAATGCTTCAGAGGTAAGCCCTGAGGAACGACTGACAGATAATGCTTATCATTATGATTCTGAATCCAAAGTATTTGAGCAGGCTGAGAATTTTGAAAAACGAATGGAAAAACAAAAAGAACGTACTTCTGTATTGGATGCTTTAGGAGAAAAAAAGCAGCAATGTGCTTCATATGAACCGAAATTTAGAGAGGAAAATTTGAAAGAAGTGTTTGCTTTATAAGACGAAAGGAAGATGTTATGTGAGTTTTCCAGAGGACAAGCCAAAGGACTGCCGTTATTGCTTCTTTTGGAAAAATAAAAAAGTTGGATGCGAGCTTGGGAAGGAAAATTGTTATTATCGCATGACTATGAAAAAGAAAGTCAATGAATGTATCGGATGCCCTTATGGTCGTGCAGATCCCTGTATTGGCTGGTGTACGAAAAAAATTATGGATGAAATAAGAATGTATCGATTGTAGAAATAATGAGGTGGTTATGTGTAATGTGTGATGAATTTTTTGGAATCCAGGAATCAGAACAGTATGCTTTTTATAGAGTTCCAAAGTTATTGTTCACTTCAGGACGCTTCTGGAACCTTTCTACGGATGCAAAAATGTTGTATGGATTATTTCTGGATCGTATGGCTTTATCACAGAGAAATGGCTGGGTAGATTCACAAGGACGGGTTTATATCATCTATACTGTGGAAAATATCATGGAATCCTTGGGCTGTGGGAATAAGAAAGCAATTAAATTACTTTCTGAATTGGAAGAAAAAGCAAATTTGATTATGAGAGAAAAAAAGGGACAAGGAAAACCCAATCTCATATATTTAAGAAAATTTACAGCCATAGCAAATGATATGGGGGGACATTTCTTGAAATGTGAAAATGACACTTCTGGAAATGTAGAATTGAAAGGTCAAGAAATGTCAAAAGCACACAGTAATAATACTGATATAAATAATACAGAGTATAGTGATATTGATTCTCTCCTATCTTCCGTTTCTTGTGGAAAGGAACTGGAAGGAAGTGAAAAGTTTTCACAATATTATGAGTATTTTTATGATCAGTTAGACCTTGAATTTTTGAAAAAAGAATTTCCCTATGATGTAGATACTCTTGAATTGATTTTGCGTTTAATTGTTGAGGTTATGTGCAGTAATCGCAAAATGATCCGAATTGCCAGTGATGATAAGCCCATTGAAATTGTCAAAGGTAATTTTATGAAGTTAGATTCTGGGCACATCCGCTTTGTTATGGACGGATTTAAGAAAAATACAACAGAGGTACGCAGTCCTAAACAGTATTTACTTGCTTCGATATATAATGCTCCGTTGACGATAGGTCCTTATTATGCCGCATTATATCAACATGATCATGCGATGGGAAAAATTTGAAGTACAGAGGTGAAAATTGAAAAAATATATTAGCAAGAAACGAGGTGGTGTTAAGTAATGCCGAAAAAAGCAACGGTCATTGCGGTAGTCAACCAAAAAGGCGGAACTGGAAAGACCACCACTTGTGAAAATTTAGGTGTTGGATTAGCGCTGGAGGGGAAACGTGTTCTATTGGTTGATACTGATCCGCAGGCATCATTAACCGTAAGTTTAGGAAATCCTTATCCAGATAACCTGTCTCCTACCCTTTCGGATATGATGGCAAAAATCATAATGGAGAAATCTATTGATCCAGAAGAAGGAATATTGCATCACTCAGAGGGCGTAGACTTAATGCCTGCTAATATTGAGCTATCAGGTTTAGAGGTATCTTTGGTAAATGCAATCAGTCGGGAAACAATTCTTCGCCAATATATGAATATTTTCAAACAGAATTATGACTTCATTTTATTAGATTGTATGCCTTCTTTGGGAATGCTGACAGTTAATGCTTTGGCAGCCGCAGATAATGTACTGATACCAGTTCAGGCAGCTTATCTTCCCGCAAAAGGATTGGAACAGCTTCTTGAGACAATAAATAAGGTTAGGCGGCAAATCAATCCGAAGTTGAAGATTGAAGGGATTCTTCTGACAATGGTGGACAGCAGAACAAATTACTCGAAAGAAATCAGTAATCTGATTCGGGAAAGTTACGGAGGAAAGCTGAAGGTTTATAAAACAGATATTCCCCGTTCTGTTCGTGCGGAGGAAATCAGCGCTGAAGGAGCCAGTATCTTCAAGCATGATCCAAAAGGAAAAGTGGCTGAAGCATACAGGATTTTGACAAAGGAGGTGTTAAACAATGCCGAAAAAAGGCGTAAACATCAGCTTGAAGGGGTACGATGATATTTTTTCTACGGAGCAGTCACGAACTGAGTCTAAACAGGAACGGGTTCAGGAAATTCCTCTTTCAGAATTGCATCCCTTTGAGGGACACCCTTTTCGGGTAGTTGATGATGAAGATATGTTCAAAACAGCGGAAAGTATCAAGGAATTTGGCGTTCTTACTCCTGCGATTGTTCGTCCAGATTCAAATGGCGGATATGAAATTGTTTCTGGTCACAGGAGACATCGTGCATCAGAACTTGCTGGCAAAGAAACAATGCCTGTTATTGTTCGTGACTTAGATGATGATGCTGCCATTATTTTAATGGTAGATGCCAATTTGCAAAGAGAAACTATACTTCCGAGTGAACGTGCCTATGCCTATAAAATGAAGCTGGATGCCATTAAACATCAGGGAGAACGGTCGGACTTAACTTCCCGACAAGTTGTCGGGAAGTTAGAAGCTGCTGATATGGTAGGCGATACAACTGGAGAAAGCGGTCGTCAGGTTCAAAGATATATCCGTCTAACAGAACTGATTCCTGAATTGCTGGATATGGTCGATACCGGTCAGATTAAATTTAATCCTGCGGTAGAGTTATCTTATTTGGCACATGAGGAACAGAGAGATTTTCTATCTGCTATGGATTATGCACAGGCTGCTCCTTCTCTCTCTCAGGCACAGCGAATTAAAAAATTGGCACAGGAAGGAGAATGCACTCTTGAAGCTATGTGTGAAATTATGGATGAAGTAAAGAAAGGTGAATTGGATCGGGTCACACTTAAAACAGATGTGTTAAGAAAGTATTTCCCAAAATCTTACACCAATAAGCAGATGGAGGAAAAAATTATTCAACTTTTAGAGCAATGGCAGAAAAAACGAGAAAGATCAATGGAAAGGTAATAACGTATGTTTACAGAGAAAATGATAAAGGAAGCATTTCAGGCAATCTGTGAATTATACAATGACGAAGATTGCTGGATGCTTGATGAAGATTTTTTTGTGGTGGAAGGCATCCCAGATAAATGTATGGAAAAGGCATTAAAAGATCGTATGGAAGACGTGTTTGCTTATAAAGCTCTTAGCGATTCAGAAATATATCTTGATTATCGGGGAGCGTATTTATTCGATCAGCAGGCAGTGCGTATTCTCAGATATGAAAACTATTCTGTAGCTGATGATCATTATGGCATGGAATATGACGCAGAGGTATGGCTTCTGGAGGATATGAGTTTTGTAATTGTGAACTGTTTTAGGACGATGATTGAGAATCAAGAAAATCTGGGCGCTTTGACAGAGTATCGAATTGTGAAAAAGAAAATTGAGAGCTGTGAAGACTTATTCTTCCCAATCGAGGATTTGCTTGAAGAACTGGATTGTATCTGCTCTCTGGCAGAAAGTTATAAAAGGTAAGCTATCTATGAACAAATTGGTTTATGGGTAGTTTTTTATTTTCAAAAAACGGAGGTAAAAATGCTTGAAGGAATATGACATTAAAATTACAGAAACTCTTGAAAAAACTGTCACTGTCAGGGCAGAAAATTTAAGTGCTGCACAGGAAAAAGTCAGTCAGGCATATTCTAACTCGGAATATGAATTTGAGCCTGTTGAACTTATCAATACAGAATTTCAGGTAAAGTCAGAGCGAGAAATAGAGCCTACCAGCTTTTCAAAGATGGATGCGCTTCTGGTAAAACCCAATATGTTTCCTCAGCCTGTGCAAATTGGCTGTGAACTGGAAGATTTGCAGGATATAGTGGGTGGAGATATTGAAGCTATCAGCCCATTTAATGAACCAGTTGCTCTCATTATGGATGAAAATGGGAAAATGTCTGGAAAAGAATGGAATCGGGCATTGCGTGATGAGCATGGCAAAATATATGACATTGTAGCGGGAGATTTTCTTGTAGTTGGTTTGGGTGAGGAAGATTTCTGCTCTCTTTCTCCAGATATGATGAGACGGTTTGAAGAACATTTTCATCAGCCAGAAACATTTGTACGAATGGGACGCAGTGTTATGGCATTACCATTACCAGATGATAAAGTGAAGCAGACAGATTTTTCAACGAAAGAAATTTTGTTGTCCTATAAAAGTAGCCATGATAGAGAAATGCTGTAAGGAGATTTTTATGGAAAGAAAAACGACCATTGGAGAAATCATGGAAGAAATGAGGCTAAAAGCAGGAGCAAAAGAATATGCAGGTCATTCCTATATGGATTTGAACCGTTTTGCGGATGATACCCGCCATATGATTATTTTTGATGTGCTGACTGACGATTCTCCAATTGGCTGGAAAGGAGAACGGACCAGAGTATATTTGAATGAAGAAGGCTATCGGAAATCTCTGAAAAATCAGGAGCTGGGGCATATCAAAATTCTCAGTCATGCCAGAGTATCCAGAGGAAACCTTTACTATGATCACAGGGATACTGTACGTTAAGTTTTTTACTGCTTGCGGGAGGTGATGATTCATGCAGGAAGAAGTTGAAAACAGGACAATCAATCTGGCTATCAGTACCACAAAGCTGACAGGAAGAAGCATCGTTTCCGGTATTCGCAGATATTTACAGCATCGTGAAAAGGTTAAGGCAAGAAAAGGAAGCCGAGATTCTGCTGTTCATGGAAAACAGTCTGTAAAAAAGCTATTAGCCCAAAATCAGGGAGCGACCAATGCAGAAATTGACAAGGAGGGAATCAAAGATTTTGAACGTCTTGCTAAGAAGTACGGAGTGGATTTTGCTGTCAGAAAAGATAAATCCGTAGATCCACCCCGCTATCTGGTGTTTGTCCGTTCTAAGGATGCAGATGCTTTAGATGCAATTTGTAAAGAACATCAGGCAAGAACATTAACAAAGGACAAGAAGCCAAGTGTGTTGGCACAGTTAAAGAAATTTAAAGAACTTGTTGCTGCCATTCCTAAACAGATTCGTGAAAAGAAACAGGAGCGTGATTTATAATGGATAAAGTGAAATTGAAAAAGCTCCTGATTCTGAGCATTCCCTATATTTTAGTGGGACTGTTTGCAACGAATTTAGGAGAAGCATGGAGATTAGCTGAGGGTACAGATATGTCTGCAAAACTTCTCAGCTTTTTTATTACCCTTCCGATTGCTCTAAATAATCCGTTGCCGAGTTTCCATTTTGGGGATTTGCTAATTGGTATTATTTGTGGTGCAGGGCTTCGTCTTGCGGTTTATTTGAAAGGAAAGAACGCAAAAAAATATCGCCATAATGAGGAGTATGGCTCTGCCCGTTGGGGAACTGCCAAAGATATTGAGCCGTTTATAGCTCCCGATTTTGAAGATAATATAATCCTCACAAAGACTGAGCGATTGATGATGAGTAATCGTCCGAAAAATCCAGCCAATGCCAGAAATAAGAATGTTTTGATTATTGGAGGCTCCGGTTCGGGTAAAACACGATTTTGGCTAAAACCCAATCTGCTTAACTGTAATTCAAAAAAATTTCCGGTTTCATTTGTAATTACCGATCCAAAAGGCAGTATTGTGATCGAATGTGGTAATGCTCTGTTGCGGTTTGGTTACAACATTAAAATCTTCAACACCATTAATTTCAAGAAGTCGATGCACTACAATCCATTTGCTTATATTCACTCAGAGAAGGATATTCTGAAGTTGGTGACTGCTCTGATCGCTAACACAAAGGGCGATGGTAAAGCCGGTGATGAGTTCTGGACGAAAGCGGAAACGCTTCTATACTGTGCCCTTATTGGATATATCCATTATGAAGCTCCGGTAGAAGAACAGAACTTTTCTACTCTGATTGAGTTTCTAAATGCAATGGAAGTGCGTGAAGATGACGAAGACTTTCAAAATCCGGTAGATTTAATGTTTGAAGCATTGGAAAAGAAAAATCCTAATCACTTTGCGGTTCGTCAATATAAAAAATATCTCCTAGCCGCCGGCAAAACAGCAAAAAGTATTTTAATTAGCTGTGGGGCAAGGTTAGCACCTTTTGATATTCAGGAGGTCAGAGATGTAACTGCTTATGATGAATTGCAGCTAGATACAATTGGAGATAAGAAAACAGCTCTGTTTCTGATTATGTCGGATACGGATGCAACATTTAACTTCCTGATTTCTATGATTTATACGCAGATGTTCAATCTGCTTTGTGAAAAGGCGGATGATGTCTATGGTGGAAGGCTGCCGGTTCATGTGCGCTGCCTGATTGATGAAGCGGCAAATATTGGACAGATTCCCAATTTGGAAAAGTTGGTTGCAACAATCCGAAGTCGTGAAATTTCTGCCTGTCTGGTACTTCAGGCACAGTCACAGTTAAAGGCAATCTATAAAGATAATGCAGATACTATCATCGGAAATATGGATTCCCGTATTTTTCTTGGTGGTTCAGAGCCTACTACTCTGAAAGAACTGAATCAGGCGCTTGGCAAGGAAACTATCGACACTTATAACACATCCAACACCAGAGGAAACAGTCCATCGTATGGCATGAATTATCAAAAACTCGGAAAAGAACTTGCTACAATAGATGAGCTGGCAGTTCTGGATGGAAGTAAGTGTATTTTTCAGTTGCGTGGTGTAAGACCATTTAAGTCAGATAAGTACGATTTAACACAGCATCCGAACTATAAGTACACTTCAGACTATGATAAGAAGAATGAGTTCAATATTGAAAAGTTCTTGAATCATAGGCTTAAGTTAAAAGAAAATGATGAATATGTTCTTGTTGATGGGGAGTAAAGGAGGCGAAATATTTGGATAATCTGAAAACAGTATCCGGTCTGGTTAAGCGTATTCTGGAGCAGGATTCAAAGGCGAGAAATACAGACAATTATCTGTATTTGAAGGTATTGGAACACTACTCTGGTTTAAATGGAATGGATGTGAGTACCATGACAGTTCCAACACTTCTGAAAGAACTGGATCAGCATAATCTCCCAGGATTTGAAACAGTTCGCAGGAGTCGCCAGAAAATGCAGGCGACGTATCCGGAACTTGCCCCATCTGAGAATATCGGAAGAAAAAGGTGCAAAAGTGAATCCATTTTTCGTAAATATGCCTTGAGCGAGGTTTAAGTCTTATCAGGGAGGGATATGAGAATAAATATATTCAGTGGCGGCGAAAAGCCGTCATTACATAATTGTTTGTTAAGATGACAAGATTGCTGATATATGGACAAGTGATTATAATGGAAAGGCTTGGGAACTGAGGGGAGGTGTAAAAGTTGAAAATACCAGATGATTATTACAAGCTGGAGAATATAAGGTATCCATAGAAAGATATATGAAAATATCAAAAAGGAGTGACAGACACCGGCAAGTGAATCGTACCACTCCTTCAGACAGCACCGTTATCGAACGGAAAACTGCACGAACATTATATAATGAGTGTGCTTTTCGTGCAAGAAACTTATGAAAAATTGAGAGGAACAAAATGGGGAAAATTTTACAAGCACTCTATGAAGGAAATCTTTTGGCAGAGCCAGTTACAGAAAAACGTAGTCAGGAGTATCAAAAAGCCTGCGATTTTACATTCGATTTATTAGAAGAATTATCTCAAAAGTTGAATGAAGAACAAAAGCAGCTGTTGGATAAGTTCGTCAACGCTTTATCCGATGAAAAGCAGTATTGTATAGCAGATAGATTTATTCGAGGGTATTGTTTAGGGGCATTGATGATGTTAGAAATAATGGAAAAGCGTGACGAGCTGATTATAGGAAAGGAAAGCACTTGATATGAGCATTTTAGAAGATTTATATACTGGCAAAATATTTCCTATGGAAAATATTGTTCCGGATAATCCGGCGTATCGTAGTACAAGCGAAAAAGTTGGCGATATGAGAGAATACTTTTTGCAAAAGCTGTCCGATGAGGATTGCGAAAAATTTCGACAGTGGAATCAGCTTATTCAGGAAGTTTATTATATGGAAGGATATGAGAATTTTTCTTATGGATTTCGATTAGCTGTTTGGCTTCTTATGGAAGCAATGAAGGAATATAACCCGTCAGAACAATAGATATAGTGCCGCATTGTTACATATTCCGATTACAGGTTTATTACCAGTAGTCGGGATATTTTTATTCCCTTCGGATGGCAGGTGCACATGCCAGAAAAAGGAATGTTGCTGTAGATCACTTTTTAACAGAACCCCAATTTGAGCAGATTGGGGACAAGGAGGCAATGTATGGATTTTTTCAACAATGCGGTTACGGTATTACAGACACTGGTGGTAGCTCTGGGTGCAGGTCTTGGTATTTGGGGGGCAATCAATTTGCTAGAGGGTTACGGAAATGATAACCCAGGGGCGAAGTCTCAGGGGATGAAACAGTTAATGGCAGGCGGTGGTGTAGCTCTGATTGGCACAACACTTGTACCGCTTCTCTCCGGTCTTTTTGGCTAATCTGTATTGTAAATTGAATACAGAACACTCATCGGGTGGCAAAAGCTACCCGATTACATATAGTCATCTATATGAAAAAATGGAAAGGAAATGGATTATGGCAATTAAAAGAATGTATCCCGATAATTTACTTCATCAGGTCAAAATTGAAAATCTTATGGTAGAGGATTTGAATTTTGAATATTTAACAGAGCGTGAACGTGCAGTAATTCTTATGCATTATCGTGATGGTATTAGCAGAAAACAGCTTGCAGAAATATTTGAAGTTACCGATAAAAGAATGCGGCAAATTATTGATCGTGCAATCCGCAGATTAAGAAAAAGTTCCAAGCATAATTAAAAATGGCGGTTATTCCGCCTATACATAGCCAGAGTTCTGCCTAATCAACAGAGTTCTGGCTATTTTTATGTCCAGTCTCGTTTGATGCGCACAAACGGGAAAGAACAATCAATCATTTTTCTAAATTTAAGGAGGAAAACTATATGGCATTTTTTGACAGTGCGGTAACTGTTCTTCAGACTCTTGTGGTAGCGTTAGGTGCAGGTCTTGGTATCTGGGGTGCAGTCAATTTGCTTGAAGGTTACGGAAATGATAACCCAGGGGCGAAGTCCCAGGGGATGAAACAGTTAATGGCAGGCGGTGGCGTTGCTCTGATTGGCACAACACTTGTACCGCTTCTTTCCGGTCTTTTTGGTTAAGCAAGAAAAGGAGGTAATCGCCTTTGGACAGCATACTCCAACAGATAACAGACTGGCTGAAAGAAATGCTTGTTTCAGCCATTATGGGAAACCTGTCAGGGATGTTTGAGTCCGTAAACAATCAGGTTGGAGAGATCGCAACCTCTGTTGGCATGACTCCGGCGAATTTTTCGCCGGAAGTTTTTGCTATGGTACGAAACATCTCCGAATCAGTTATTATCCCAATAGCAGGTTTGATCCTTACTTTTATCGCCTGCTATGAACTGATTCAAATGATTATTGATCACAATAATTTGTCAAATTTTGAAACATGGGCGTTTTTCCGATGGGTGTTTAAAACGTTTGTTGCGGTCATGTTAATCACAAACACATTTAATATCACAATGGCAGTTTTTGATGTGGCTCAGCATGTAGTAAATGCCAGTGCGGGAATTATTTCTGGAGATACCTCGATTGATGCATCGGCATTGGAAGCTATGGAAGACACGCTGATGGCTATGGATTTAGGTCCGCTGCTGGGGCTGTTTTTACAGTCTTTTATTGTACAGGTCACAATGTCAGCACTGGCAATCGTTATTTTTATCATTGTTTATGGAAGAATGATAGAAATATATCTGATGGTCAGTCTTGCTCCGATTCCATTTTCCACATTTGGAAATCGAGAACAAAGCAATATCGGTCAGAACTATCTCCGGTCATTGTTTGCTCTCGGCTTTCAGGGCTTTCTGATTATGATATGTGTCGGCATTTATGCGGTATTGGTACAGTCAATAGCTTTTACAGATGACATTATTGCTTCTATCTGGGGTGTTATGGGTTATACTGTATTACTTTGCTTTACCCTATTTAAAACGGGAACACTTGCTAAAAGTGTATTTTCAGCTCACTAAGGAGGTTGGAATGAAAAAATATAAAATAATTTACGCTGATCCACCTTGGAGATATGATCAGAAACGTTTGCAGGGAGCAGCTGAAAAGCACTATGCGACTATGAATATCAATGATATGTGTGCTTTGCCAATAAATAATTTAGCAGATTCGGATTGTGTTTTATTCTTATGGGTTACTTTTCCAATGTTGCCTGACGCATTAAAACTCATTGAATCATGGGGATTTGAGTATAAGACCGTAGCGTTTGTCTGGTTAAAGAAAAACAAAAAAAGTCCTTCATGGTTCTATGGTCTTGGATTTTGGACAAGAGGGAATGCAGAAATATGCCTATTGGCAAAGCGTGGAAATCCAAAACGTTGTTCCGCATCAGTGCATCAGCTTATTATTTCTCCTGTTGAACAGCACAGCAAAAAGCCGGATATAACCAGAGATCGGATTGTAGAACTTATGGGCGATGTTCCCCGCATCGAGCTGTTCGCCAGACAAAAAACAGAAGGCTGGGATGTCTGGGGAAATGAAGCTCCGGACAGCGTGGAATTGCCAGAAATGGAGGTGGTATAGTTGGCTGCATATATTCCAGTTCCTCGTGACCTGACACGAGTAAAAACAAAAGTATTCTTTAATCTGACCAAAAGGCAACTAATATGTTTTAGTATGGCGGCTCTCCTTGGATTGCCGCTGTTCTTTTGGGTAAAGAGTTTTGGGAATGTCAGTCTTGCGTCTTTAATAATGATTATTGTTATGCTTCCTCTGTTCTTTTTAGCAATGTATGAAAAGGATGGGCAGCCACTGGAAGTAATCGCAGGACATTTTATTCAGTCAAAATTTATTCGTCCCAAAATTCGACCTTATCAGACAAACAATTATTATGACATTTTGATGCGTCAGTATGAACTTGAGAAGGAGGTAGAAAAGATTGTTTTTCCAGAAGAAAAAGCAGACAAAAGAGGTAAAGATGCCTGCAAATCTGAATCGCAGACAGCAGAAAGAAATTAAGGCTGTTGTGGAACGGGCAAAGAAAGACAATGGTGTGCCACAGACAGCCCAACAGTCGATTCCCTTTCAGAGAATGTTTCCTGACGGGATCTGCCGGATTACTGACAGTTACTACACCAAGACCATTCAGTTTCAGGACATCAATTATCAGCTGGCACAACAGGAGGATAAAACAGCTATCTTTGATGAATGGTGCAGTTTCCTGAATTTCTTTGATAGCTCTGTTCATTTTGAATTGTCTTTTATGAATTTGAGTACCGATGCGGAGAGTTTTGAAAAAAGTATCCGCATTCCATTTCGGAAAGATGCGTTTAATTCCTCTCGTGCTGAGTACAGCCAGATTTTGAAAAAGCAGCTCGCTCAAGGAAATAATGGGCTGACAAAAACAAAGTACCTGACCTTTGGAATTGAAGCAGAGTCTATGCGGCAGGCTAAACCAAGACTGAGCCATATTGAAAATGATTTGCTCAACAACTTCCGTCGTCTGGGGGTTACTGCAACAGCCATGAATGGAAAGGAACGGCTTCATCTGATGCATTCTATGTTTCACATGGGAGATAATGATAAATTCTTTTTTGACTGGAAATATCTTGTGGAGTCTGGTCTTTCAGTAAAGGACTTTATCGCTCCTACTGCATTTGCATTTAAGACAAACAGAACTTTTCAGATGGGGAATATTTTTGGCTCTATGTCCTATCTGCAAATCACAGCCTCTGACCTGAGTGATCGAATGCTTGCAGATTTTCTTGATATGGAGTCTACGCAGATTGTGACGATGCATATTCAGTCTGTTGATCAGACTGCGGCAATTAAAACCATTAAGCGTACTATCACAGAACTTGATCGTTCTAAGATTGAGGAGCAGAAAAAGGCTGTCCGATCCGGATATGATATGGATATAATTCCGAGCGATCTCGCCACTTACGGAAAAGATGCAAAGGCACTTTTGAAAGAATTGCAGAGCCAGAATGAGCGAATGTTTATGCTGACATTCCTTGTAATGAATACCGGACGCACTGAGCAGGAACTGGAAAACAATGTATTTCAGGCACAGAGTATTGCTCAGAAGCATAATTGCAATTTGCGTAGACTGGATTTTCAGCAGGAGCAGGGTTTGATGAGCAGCCTTCCTCTAGCACAGAATCTGATTGAAATTCGTCGTGGAATGACAACAAGTTCTACGGCTATTTTTGTGCCTTTTACCACACAGGAGCTATTTCAGAGTGGTGCGGAGACACTTTATTATGGACTGAACGCTTTGTCTAATAATCTGATTATGGTGGACAGGAAAAAGCTAAAGAATCCCAATGGGCTGATTCTTGGTACTCCTGGTTCCGGTAAATCCTTTTCCGCTAAGCGTGAAATCACAAATGCGTTTCTTGTAACAGAGGATGACATTATTATTTGTGATCCAGAGGCAGAATATGCAGCTCTTGTTCACAAATTTGATGGTCAGGTGGTAAAAATCAGTTCCTCTAGCACGAACTATATTAACCCCATGGACATCAACACCAATTACTCTGAGGACGATAATCCGGTAGCTTTGAAAGCAGATTTTATCCTTTCTCTTTGCGAGCTGATTATGGGCAGTAAGGATGGTTTACAGCCTATTGAAAAAACGGTTATCGACCGATGTGTGCATCAGATTTATCAGAGATATTTTGACAATCCTGTTCCAGAGAATATGCCGATTCTGGAAGATTTGTATAATGCTCTTTTGAAGCAGGATGAAAAGGAAGCCCATCATGTAGCAACTGCTTTGGAAATCTATGTTAAAGGTTCTTTGAAACTGTTTAATCACAGGACAAATGTAGACATCAATAATCGACTGGTCTGCTATGACATCAAAGAATTAGGAAATCAGCTAAAAAAAATCGGTATGCTGATTGTTCAGGATCAGGTTTGGGGACGTGTGACCGCCAATCGTAATGCTGGTAAATCGACCAGATATTATATTGATGAATTTCATTTGCTTTTGAAAGAAGAACAGACGGCAAATTACTCTGTGGAAATCTGGAAAAGATTTCGCAAATGGGGTGGACTGCCTACAGGTATTACGCAGAATGTAAAGGATCTGCTTCGCTCACCTGAAATTGCCAATATTCTTGAAAACTCTGACTTCATTTATATGCTGAATCAGGCAAGCGAGGATAGAACAATTTTGGCAAAACGTTTGAATATTTCCCCTCATCAGTTGTCCTATGTAACCAATTCTGGCGAAGGAGAAGGACTTCTGTTTTATGGGAATGTAATTTTGCCGTTTATTGATCGATTCCCGACAGATACGGACCTTTATCGCATTATGACCACAAAATTGAATGAGGTGGTACAGGAAAAGGAGGCGTAATGTATGGTGAAAAAACCTACCCGTCTTCGTTTTACAGAAGATGAGCTTGCAGATCCTCATATCCGGAAAGCTGCCGAACGTGCAGATAAGGCAGTTGATGAAGCAGAGAAAGCGGTAGACAAGATAGCCTTGAATAAGAAAGCCTATAAGCTGCATTTGGAAACGGACGCTTCCGGTTCTCGTAAAGCAAAGCTGCGTTTAGAAAAAGCAACTTTTTCGGAAGTTCCTGATCGACCTTCCAGAGCAAAGCAGGCTGCAACTCGTGGCGTCACAGCAGTTGTTACAGCAAAGGCACACCAGGCGGCATCAGAATATGAAGATGATAATGTGGGGGTGGAGTCGGCACAGGAAATGACTAAGGCAGTGGAAAACACTGCCTATACAGTCGATCATGTAACATACAGCCACAAACTGAAAGCTCACGACAAAGCAGATCGGCTAGTGCAGAAATCCGATAAAGCTAATATAAATGCCCTCTACGAGAAATCAAAAAAGGAAAATCCGGATACAGGTTCTAATATAATCTCTCGCTGGAAACAGAAACAGGCAATTAAAAAGGAGTATACTGCCGCCAGAACTGGCAAGTATGCTACAAAAAATACAACGGCAGGAATTAAGGGAACAGGAAAAGCGGCAAAGAATGCAAAAACGGTAACAGGGAAGGTATCTGAGTTTTGTGTGACACATTCCAAAGTAATTCTGCTTGTATTGGTTGGTGGACTTCTTTTTATGATTGTATCCAGTATGTTTTCCTCTTGTGGAGCTATGTTTCAGGGGGGGATGCAAACTGTTCTGGGAACTTCTTTTACAGCAGAAGATGAGGACATCGTTGGAGCTGATAATGATTATAAAGCTCTGGAAGCCGCCTTGCGGGATGAGATCAACAATATCGAGAGAACGCACAGCGGTTACGATGAGTACCGATATGATCTTGATGAAATCAACCATAATCCTTATGAACTTGCGGCATATCTGACTGTAAAATTTGAGGATTATACTCGTTCCGAAGTGCAAAGCACACTGCAATGGCTGTTTGAACAGCAGTATGACTTAACATTAACAGAAGAAGTGGAAATTCGGACTGGAACCACATCTTCTACCGATCCGGAGACTGGAGAAACTACAACGGAAGAATATGAATATGAGTATTATATTCTGAATGTGAAGCTGGTCAACAAAGGACTGAATCGTCTAATCGGAAGTTTGGGACTGTCAGATGATGAAATGGAGCGATATAGAGTATTGCTTCAGACAAGAGGAAACAGACCAGATCTTTTCGGGGATGATATTTATGCTACACCAGGCGGCGAATATACCGATTATGATATTCCTGGTGAAGCGCTGACAGACATTCGATTTGCCAACATGGTGCATGAAGCTGAAAAGTATCTGGGATACCCGTATGTTTGGGGAGGCAGCCGTCCTTCCACATCATTTGATTGTTCCGGTTTTGTGTCATGGGTAATCAATAACTGCGGAAATGGCTGGAGTGTTGGAAGGCAGACAGCAAACGGGCTGATGGGCTGCTGTGATATTATTCCACCAAGCTCTGCCAAGCCTGGGGATTTGATTTTCTTTCAGGGAACTTATGATACTGCCGGTGCATCACATGTTGGCATTTATGTAGGAAATGGAATGATGATTCACTGTGGAAATCCGATTTCCTACGTTTCAGTAGAAACAAGTTACTGGCAACAACACTTCTATTGCTATGGAAGAATCAGATAAGGAGGTTTTTTAGTGGGTGCAAAGTTAGAAAGAATAGGTGCTGACCTTGAAAAAGCACGAAAAAAGCGGACTGAATGGGAAGCAAAAGTAAAGGATTTGGAACGCAGATACAGAGAGGAAGAAAATGCTGAAATCCATGATATGGTTCATGCTGCAAATCTGAACCCAGAGCAGCTTTCTGAGTTGCTTCGTATGTTTGCTGCGGACATGGTGCCAAAGCCTGAAACCGTCAATGCTATGAATGAGGAGGATGTGTAGAATGAAATTTAAGAGAATCAGTGCCGTATTATTGGCATTTGTAATGTGTTTTGGATTATTTTCTACAACAGCGTTTGCTTATGTAGATGAAAATGCAGCGAAAGAACCGACAGCCGAGGAAACAGTTTCGGAAACAGAACCAGCTCCAGAGCTTGTCGAACCAATGATGCCGCTTACACCAGACGGAAATCTCACACTGGTAGATGATGAGGGGAATACTTCTGGTGTGGGAAAACAGTTTATTACTGCGGTCACAAAGAACGGGAATTATTTTTATATTATTATTGATCGGGATGATAAAGGTGCGCAGACAGTGCATTTTCTGAATCAGGTAGATGAGACAGACCTTCTGAAACTGATGGATGAAAAAGAGGCAGCGGAACACACAAAGCCGGAAGAAACACCGACTCCTAAACCGGAGTCAACAGAGCCAATCCCTGAAGTTGAAAAGCCGGCTCCAGAAGAAAAAACCAGAGTGAATGTACTGCCGGCAGTTGTGGCACTGTTTGCTTTACTCGGAGGTGGCGGATTCTTTGCTTTTAAAAAAATTCAGGAAAAAAAGAAAGAAAAGGAAGCGGCAAAACCTGATCCAGATGCAGACTATGTAGATGATGAGGAAGATTATGGGTATAGCGAGGAATACGACGAGGAAGATAATGAGCCAGTATAAGCAGTAACAGGTGTATAGCAGGGGCAGCCTTTGGGCTGTTCTCCTATATGAAACATGGTGTATGTGTACTATTTGATTTGTGGGGAGGTATTCCATGACAAAAGCGGAAATTAAAAAGATGGAGACAACCAAAAAACACGACTTTATTATGAGAGTTTATGAAGCTGTGCTGGTAAGCATTCCAGCATTAACCAGAAATTCTCGCACAAAAGTCCAGATTCGTATGACTCATACAAACTATAATCGCTATGTCCGTTTCCATATTTACGGACAAGATATGGCGCTTCTGATTTATGGGGATGGGAATGTTGCTATTGAATTGAAAGAAGTTTTTCATAGCGATCATACAGAACAGCTTTTTGAATATGATACGGAGATTGAAAAGCAAGAAATATTTATTGAGAAATTGAAGGAACTTCTCTCCTGTTTGATTAAGGTATTTGTGGGTATGGATATTCTTGATTTTCATTCTTATATGGATTATGTATCAGTAGAAAAAAATGCTTCAGTGGCATACCAGAAAATGCAGATGGAATATGGGGATTATTCTGAACAATAATGTTTTAGGCAATCTGCGGATTGCCGATACATAAAATATGATGTAGTTTTATAGGTGTTTATATGTTAAAATTAAGTATGTAAAGCAATGAAAATTCTCTGTTATTTGGAGATTAAACAGAGATATAAATCGAAATTTACGAATAGGGAGGAATAATGTATGAAGAAATTTGAACTGAAAAGTTTGATTGCTGGAATTATTATTGGTACAACAGGGATAACAACGGTATTTGCTGCATCAACCATTAAATCTGCAAATATAAGCAATATGAATATTACGCTTAACGGTATTTCAATTCCTCTCAGTAAGCCGCTGGTTTCTGTTGCGATGGAAAATGAACAAGCCGAAAGTGTTTATGTACCATTAAACGAATTGTTTGTGAATCTCGGATATGGCATTAATTATGATATTGAAAGCAATACGATTGACTTGATTCCACAGAACAGTATTTCGCATGAAACAGTTGATGGCTTCCTCCCTAATGGAACTACTGTTCTTAGTATATCCAATCATACAGACCAGCGGAATATAGCCGAATCCGGTTCGTTCCAAGCTGAGGATAATCAAACACTCATTTTAAATATTACTTCAGATATTAAAGGCGGAACAGTAGATTTATTCTTATTTAATCCAAACGGCAAAGAACAGCGTATTACGATTGGCTCTACTAATTTAACTAAAGAGATACCATTGGAAAAAGGAAAATGGCAATATAATTGTTCAGGTATATTTCAGGATGGAGGAAACATAAAGATTGTGGGAACAATTAAGTAAAAATTCAAATGACTACAGTAAGATGACAACTTCCAGTTTACAAAACTAAATATTTACATAGCAGTCATACACTATGGTGTGTGGCTGCTTATTTTTTTGAAAGGAGCAGACGAAAATGAAATTGGTATTAGCTGAAAAGCCTTCCGTAGCCCAGAGCATTGCTAAGGTGTTGGGGGCAAATAAACGTGAGGATGGTTATTTAGAAGGAAATGACTATGTAGTTAGCTGGTGTGTTGGTCATTTGGTGGAACTGGCACAGCCAGAGGATTATGAGGAACGATATGGTAAGTGGACATACAATGATTTGCCTATCTTCCCTTCGGACTGGAAGTATGAAGTATCTTCTGGCACGAAAAAACAGTTTGGTATTCTGAAAAATTTAATGAACCGGAATGATGTTGAGAGCCTTGTGTGTGCAACGGATGCCGGTCGTGAGGGAGAACTGATTTTCCGTTTAGTGTATCACAAAGCCGGATGTAGAAAACCGTTTGAAAGACTTTGGATTTCTTCTATGGAAGATTCCTCTATACAGGAAGGATTTGAAAATCTTAAATCAGGAAGTGAATATGATGCTTTGTATGAAGCTGCCCTATGCCGAGAGCGAGCCGACTGGATTGTTGGTATTAACGCTACTCGGCTTTTTTCAACCCTTTATGGGCAGACATTAAATGTTGGGCGTGTTATGACTCCTACTCTTTCGATGGCAGTTATGAGAGAAGCAGCTATTTCAGCATTTAAGCCGGAGTCATTTTATACGATTCAGATTGGAATGGATGGATTTTCCGCTGTAAGTGAACGCTTCAAGAGTAAGGTCGATGCAGAAGCAGTTGTTCGAGAGGTATCTAAGGCAATAGTCACAAAGGCAGAACGCAAAGACAAAACAGAAAAGCCTCCTGCTCTCTACGATTTAACCAGCTTACAGAGAGATGCCAATCGTATGTTGGGTTATACCGCACAGCAGACTCTGGACTATACCCAGAACCTCTATGAAAAGAAATTGGTCACTTACCCTCGTACTGACAGTAAATTTCTGACAGAGGATATGGCTCAGGGACTTCCCACTATTGTAGAGCTGGTTTTCCACGCATTCCCTATTAGCGGTGTAGAAAATCTGTCTATTCATGCGGATCAGGTTGTGGATAACAAAAAAGTTACTGACCACCATGCGATTATTCCTACCAGAGAATTGCAGAAATGCAACTTAAGTGAACTTCCAAAAGGAGAACTTGCAATTTTACAGTTGATTTCTAATCGTCTGTGTGTTGCTGTTGGAGATTTACACCGCTATGCAGAAACGGTTATTGAACTGGATTGCGGAGGCAAATCCTTTTCTGCGAAAGGGAAAATGGTTTTACAAGATGGATGGAAAAACCTCGTAAAGAAACAGCTCCCAGCAAAAAACGATAAAAAAGAAAGTGAACTTCCCATCCTGTCTGTTGGCGATGTGCTGACGATTCAGAAAACAGAAATTAAGGAAGGAAAAACTTCTCCGCCAAAACACTATACGGAGGATACACTTCTTCAAAGTATGGAAACCGCTGGTGCAGATGAAATTCCCGATGAGGCAGAACATAAAGGTCTTGGGACGCCTGCCACTCGTGCGGGTATTATTGAAAAACTGGTGCGTATTGGTTTTTTGGAACGAACAGGCGATAAGAAAACGAAGTACCTGATTCCTACACATAAGGGTACGGCTCTTATAACTGTTATGCCGGAGCAGGTTCAGTCTCCTTCCATGACAGCTGAGTGGGAAGAAAAACTTCTTCTCATTGAAAAAGGCGAATACGAAAGTGCCGCCTTTATGAATGAAATAAAAGGATTGATTGCTGGTCTGGTTCAAAATTACGAAGTGATTAAGGATTCGGAGGTTTTATTGTCCAGGGAAGTCAATTCTATCGGAAAGTGTCCGGTATGCGGAAATAATGTAGAGGAAAGAGCCAAAGGTTTCTTCTGTTCTAACCGGAGTTGTAAATTTGCTCTCTGGAAGAATAACCGCTATTTCGAGAGTATTGGAAAAACCATGAACAGCACTATTGCACAGAAGCTGCTGGCTTCCGGTAAAGTAAAGCTGAAAAGCTGCAAGTCAGCGAGAACTGGAAACATTTTTGATGCAATTGTTTATCTTTCTGTTTCTGAAGATGGGAAGACACAGTTTAATATGGAATTTGAAAAGGGAGGGAAACGCAAATGATAAATGAATTTAATCCGGAAGGCAAAGAAATTCGTTTTATTGACAGTCACTACAACAATCTGTTTAAAATTTCTGATGGTAGCTGTGTGCAGATCCACTACCCTAATGAAACAGTTATAAAGCCATGCAAATTTATTGACGAGTATCACACGCAGGTTGGTTATAACGTATTCCACATTTGTCAGTTTGCAGAAATTATGGAACGTAATAGTGCTGTGTATATGGCAGAGCCTGAAATTATGGGTGAGGAAGCGGCATGGAGAGTTGGAAAAGACAGAATCCTTGCAATTCAGACCTGTGAGGATGGATATGACTATACCTTGTTTGATGAAAATTACAACGATGTAGATGGAGGGCAGATTGATAATCCAAATATGACTATGCTTGAGGTCAGGCGGGATATTCTGGAATCCTATAATCTGGAAAATCGGGAGCTTCGTGTCATGGTTTATGATGAGGTAATGGAACAGGCTTTAAGGAATGACGGACTTCCAGATTTTGTGAAACCTGAAAATTATCTTAAAAACGCAGAGATGGCTATGGAGGACGATTACGGAATGCTGGATGGAGTGATCAATAATGGGAAAGTTCCTGTTCGGGAAGAAAAACTGTCGGTTTTAGAGCAGCTAAAAGAACTATCGGTTTCTGAGATACCACGAATCCCTTCCAAAAACCATACGGAAAGGGAAATTGAATGATAGATTTTACGCAGGACGAACGTAATTTAATGATGCTTTACAGCCCTGGTACAAAAAAGGGGCTGTTTGAAGCTCTTATGCAGATGAAGGAACAGCTTACCAAGGAGGAAACAGAGCTTTGTTCTTTGACGGATTCTGTTCTTTACAAGTTATCTGGTATGGATGATAAAACTTTTGAAAAGATGGATCTTTATCCTGATTTTTAGAAATGGAGGGAAAAATGAACGCAAAGGAGCGATTTTATTCAGGGGTGGCGAAAGAAACTATTAGCAAGATAACGTCAAATAAGGAAAACTGGACTTCCTTCCTGATTACTATGGCGAGAAATTACGAGTTCACTTATCCTGAGCAGGTTATGATCTATGCACAGCGTCCGAATGCTACTTTTTGTAAGCCTTATGATGAGTGGAATGATGAAAATTACCGCAGATATGTAAAAAGGGGTTCTACCGGTATTGCGCTATTTGTGATGAATCAGGACAAGCCATATCTCCGGTATGTTTTCGATGTAGCAGATACAGGGGTTCGCCGTTCTTCTCCGAAACTGGAGCATTGGGAGGTAACAAGTGAAAATCGTGGGTATGTTATGAGTTTTATGGAGCATATCTATGGCGTAAAAGCGGAGGGCTTGCTGGAAATACAGCTTGAGGAAATCGCACAGATTCTTGTTTCAGACTATTGGGAAGATCATAGCCGCCAGTTCCTCAACATCGTTGCGAATAGCTACCTTGAGGAGTATGATGAACTTAACATCGAAGTAGCATTTAAAACAGCAGTTGCAAACAGTGTATCTTATGCACTTTACAGCCGACTGGTGGAAAATCCGGATAGCTACTTTGAACATGAAGATTTTCAGAAAGTCTTTGATTTTAATTCCAGACAGACAGTAAATGCCCTCGGAACAGCAGTTAATACTGTCAGTTCAGAGATTTTCAAAGAAATTGAGAAAGCGATCAGTGAATATGAACAAAGCAGAAATACTGAAAGGAGCGTATATAATGAACAAAATGAATTACAGGCAAGCAGGGGATTATCTGATTCCGAACATGGAACTGGAGAACCAGAGCGACAGAGTTCTGGGCAAATATGGCAGGATGCGGAGAGCGTATCTGGAGCAGAACAATCCGATGCTCCTAAACGACATGATTCTGACAGAGACTCTGTTCCCCCATCTGTGGGAGATCGAGGCTACAGCGAAAGTCCGAGTAGAGCTGCTGATGAAACAGTATCTGGAAATGAATCCAGCGCCGGACAAAGAAAAAGATCAGCTGGGCTGGGTAAGGCACATGAACAGTCTGAAGTTGCAAGCGGAGGAAGTCGTAGTGACGGAACTTATCAACAGCTAAGCCTAAATCTATTTCTTTCTGAAAATGAACAAATCAGTTTTATTGATCGAGCAGAGAGCTTCATGCCCTCTGCTTTTTCTTTTTCACAGGAAGAAATCGACCATTTTCTTCTCTTGGGAAGCAATACAGACGAGGCAAGAAAAATTGTAGCTCTGGACTATATGAAGCAAAAAAACGTTGAAGAAATCATTTCAACATTAAAACAGGTCTATCATGGCGGTTTTGGCTTAAAAGAAGAAAGTGGAAACATTTCTGCATGGTATGCTGAGGATGGTATTCATCTCGCAAAAGGGAGTTCTGCGATTGACAGTCCCAGAGCGCAGATTATTTCGTGGAAAACAGTGGAAAAACGTATTGGAGAGTTACTTGAAGGCGGACAGTTTGCGACCAATGTAGAACTGGCGGAAACTGTGAGTTATGAGAGGAAGGATATAGCACAGTCTGTTTGGTATCTTTTTCATGATCTGTCTGAAGAAGCGAAAAAAAGAGGATTCTTCCCTTCACTTTCCGGATTTCATGGTAATGGTTTTCCAAAGGAAACAGCGTGGCTTGCAGAGCAATTAGGTAAAGCTGAATTTGTGGCAGCTCTCAAATCAGAATATCGGGAGTTTATGGTTGCTCACGATTCCGATCGTTCTTTGCTTCGCTTCCACTATCATAAGCTGAACATTCTTGAAAAGAGGATTGAAGAACTAGGTATTCCTTTTAGGGAATATCAGACAGATATGATGTATGTGCCTCTTGTCCGTCAGTTTATTACAGACGATGAAATCAATGCAGATTTGACAAAAGGAAGCGGAGTTACTGACGGAAAACGTCGAATCTATGAATATTGGCAGGAGAATCACTCACTTAAGGACAAAGCCAAGTTTTTAAAAAATGAATATGGGATAGGCGGACATTCTCATGCCTGTTCCGGAACAACAGGAAGTGGACAGGAACACAACGCTAAGGGGCTTTCTTATGATAAAAGTGGTTGTGATAAAGTACAGATGTCATGGATTCAGGTAGCACAGAGGATTGATTCCTTGATGAAGAAAGGTCTTTATCTTACACCAGAAGAAGAATCGGAAAGAAAAGCGATTGAAGAAGCTAAGGAAAATCCTTTGGAAGATATTTCAGAAGAAATGTTTGGTAATGAAAAAAGTGAAACCGTTGCATCTGAACGGGAGCATTTCATCGATCACTTTTATGTGGCGGAGGATATTGAAAAGCGTGGTTCTCTAAATATTAGGGAATACCGTTTGCTTGAAGACGCACTGAGAAATTATCTGGAACTTCCTTCTGATAAGAAAAAAGCTCTGGGAGTAATGAACACCCATCCTCTCCCTGGTAGTCTGGATCTGATTCAATGTATAGATGGTTATGATACGATTATTCAGGATTATATGAAGGTGGAGGGTTGGCAGAATCCTGAAGTTATGGATGTTCTTACTCAGATTGAGCAAGCCGTAGAGAAAAAAGAAATACCTCCTATTCCGGCAGTAAACTTTCACATCACAGATGACAGCTTAGGAGAAGGCGGACCGAAACAGAAGTTTGCGAATAATATTGCAGCGATTGAAATTCTATTCAAGTTGGAACGTGAGAATCGAAATGCTTCTTTTGAGGAACAGGAAATATTGTCGAATTATGTCGGTTGGGGATGTTTGGCTGATGTCTTTGATCCGGATAAGGGAAATTGGGCAAATGAGTATATCACTTTGAAGAACCTTCTGTCTGAAGAAGAATACGCAGCCGCAAGAGCTTCCACTTTGAATGCCCACTATACCAGTCCTACTGTGATTCGAGCTATTTACGATGCAGTTGGACAGATGGGATTTGAAAACGGGAATATTCTGGAGCCTTCTATGGGAATCGGGAATTTTTTTGGTATGCTGCCACCGGAAATGCAGAGCAGCCGATTGTATGGCATAGAGCTTGATTCTATTACTGGCAGAATTGCTCAAAAACTTTATCCTAATGCAAAAATCAAAGTAGCCGGTTTTGAAACAACAGACCGCAGAGATTTTTATGATCTGGCTGTTGGGAATGTACCATTTGGCAATTACAAGGTTTCCGATAAGCCTTATGATAAGCTGGGATTTTCGATTCACAACTATTTCTTTGCAAAAGCTCTGGATCAGGTTCGTCCTGGGGGTGTAGTTGCTTTTGTGACAAGCCGCTACACAATGGATTCAAAAAATTCGGATGCAAGGCGATATCTGGCACAGAGAGCAGAGTTGCTCGGAGCTATACGTCTGCCTAATGACACTTTTAAGAAAAATGCTGGTGCAGAAGTTGTTTCTGACATTATCTTTCTTCAGAAACGGGAGCATCCTGTTGATATTATTCCAGATTGGGTGCATTTGGAGCACACTGAAGAAGGCTATACCATGAACAGCTACTTTGCAGAGCATCCGGAAATGATTTTAGGCGATACAGTTCTGGAAAGCACACCCTATGGAAAGGAAGACATTACTGTAAAGCCAATTGACGGAGCTGAACTTTCCGAACTTCTGAAAGAGGCAGTATCCCATATTCAGGGAACTTATCAGGCGGCAGAGTTGCCAGATACCGAGATGTCAGGAAAAGCGGCAGAAACCATTCCGGCAACGCCTGATGTAAAGAATTTTTCCTATGCTGTTGCAGACGGAGAAGTTTATTTTCGTGAAAACTCGGTTATGCGCCATGTGGAGCTGAATGACAAAACGAAAGAACGTGTGAAAGGAATGGTGGCACTTCGGGGAATTGTTAATGAACTGATCGAGTATCAGCTGGAGAATTTTCCTGATGGAATGATTTCTCAGAAGCAGGCAGAACTGAATACTGCTTATGATGATTTTATTGAACAATATGGTCTGATTAACAATCGTGCCAACGGACAGGCATTTGCCGATGATTCTTCTTACTATCTCCTGTGTTCTCTGGAAAATGTAGATGAGGACGGAAATCTGAAAAGCAAAGCAGATATGTTCACAAAACGGACGATTAAACCGGATCATAGAGTAACGAGTGCAGATACCCCGTCAGAAGCACTTGCAATTTCCATTGGAGAACGTGGTAAGGTGGATTTGCCGTTTATGGCAGAGCTGCTTGGAACTCCTGGGGATTATGAAACAATCAAAACAGAGCTTCAAGGAGTTATTTTTAAAAATCCGATGGTTTCTGATGAGGCAGAAGCTGGTTGGCAGACGGCGGATGAATACCTTTCTGGTAATGTCAGGAGTAAGCTGAAAATAGCTCAACTGGCAGCTGATAAGGATGCAGCCTTTAAGATCAATGTAGAAGCCTTAGAAAAAGCACAGCCGAAGGATTTGGATGCATCAGAAATAGATGTTCGTTTGGGGGCAACATGGGTTGATTCTGCTTATATTCAGCAGTTTATGGAGGAAACCTTTGAAACGCCCTATTATCTGCGGCGTTCCATCGAAGTAAAATTCTCTGAGATGACAGCGGAATGGAAAATCAGCGGAAAAAGCGCCTCAAGCTCCAATGATGTAGCTGCGTATGTGACGTATGGTACAGAACGTGCAAATGCCTATCGGATTCTGGAAGAAACACTGAATTTAAAGGATATTCGCATCTATGACCTTGTAGAAGCTCCGGACGGAAAGATAAAGCGTGTCCTGAATAAAAAGGATACTACCCTTGCCCAGCAGAAACAGCAAGCAATTAAAGATGCGTTTCGGGATTGGATATGGAAAGATCCCCGCCGTCGGGAGACGTTAGTTACGAAATACAACGAACTGTTTAATTCCACCAGACCTCGTGAATACAATGGAAATCATATTCGCTTCGGAGGTATGAATCCAGATATTATTCTTAGGGAACATCAAAGAAATGCTATTGCCCATGTGCTTTATGGGGGAAATACTCTGCTGGCACACGAAGTTGGTGCAGGAAAAACTTTTGAAATGGCGGCTTCAGCAATGGAAAGCAAACGCCTTGGGTTGAGTCAAAAATCCATGTTTGTAGTACCAAATCACTTGATATTACAATGGGCGAATGAATTTTTGCACCTGTATCCCAGTGCGAAGCTGCTTGTCGCTACAAAGAAGGATTTTGAAACCGCAAACCGTAAGAAATTCTGTGCAAGAATTGCCACTGGCGATTATGATGCTGTCATTATTGGTCACAGTCAATTTGAGCGTATTCCACTGTCTGCTGAAAGACAGGAACGGGAACTTCGGGAACAGATTGATGAGATTGAAGGTGCTATCGCAGAATTAAAATATCAGCGTGGCGAGAACTTTACAATCAAACAGATGGAGAAAACTAGAAAATCTCTGGAAGCCAGATTGGATAAGCTCTTAGCCGCAGACAAAAAGGATGATGTGATTACCTTTGAACAACTTGGTGTAGATCGGCTGTTTGTAGATGAAAGCCATGCGTTCAAAAATTTGTTCCTTTATACAAAAATGAGGAATGTGGCAGGGCTTTCTACTTCAGAAGCACAAAAATCTTCTGACATGTTTATGAAATGCCGTTATATGGACGAGATCACCGGCGGACGTGGTGTTATTTTTGCAACAGGAACTCCAGTGAGTAACTCCATGACTGAGCTTTATACAGTAATGAGGTATCTTCAATATGGAACTCTCCAGCAAAAGAAACTCACCCACTTTGATTCATGGGCATCCACATTTGGCGAAACAACGACAGCCATTGAGCTGGCTCCCGAAGGCACAGGATACAGAGCAAGGACAAGATTTGCGAAGTTCTTTAACTTACCAGAATTGATGAATATGTTCAAGGAAGTGGCAGACATTAAAACTTCGGATCAGTTAAATCTACCAGTTCCTGATGCAAAATTTGAGACAGTAGTTGTCCAGCCCTCTGAATTTCAGAAAGATATGGTTGCAGATCTGTCAGAACGAGCTGCAGCGGTTCATTCTGGTATAGTAGATCCTTCGGTTGATAATATGCTGAGGATTACGACGGATGGAAGGAAAATCGGTCTGGATCAGAGATTGATGAATCCTATGCTTCCTGATGATCCAAACAGCAAACTCAATGCCTGTGTGGGAAATATTCTTCGTATCTGGCAGGAAGGACAGACAGATAAGCTGACACAGTTGGTGTTTTGTGATTTTTCGACACCAAAGAATAATGGGACGTTTAATGTGTATGATGACATCAAGGCAAAATTGCTTGCTGCTGGTGTTCCTTCTGAGGAAGTCGCATTTATTCACAATGCAGATACGGAAGCTAAAAAGAAAGATTTATTTGCAAAAGTTCGTACCGGACAGGTTCGGGTTCTTCTTGGCAGTACCCAGAAAATGGGTGCAGGAACTAATGTACAAGATAAACTGGTGGCAGTTCATCACTTGGATGTGGGCTGGCGTCCATCTGATATGACGCAGAGAAATGGGCGTATCATCCGTCAGGGAAATCAGAATAAGGAAGTGCAGGTTTATCAGTATGTTACAGAGGGAACTTTTGACGCATATCTGTATCAGACATTGGAAAATAAGCAGAAATTCATCAGTCAGATCATGACCAGCAAATCTCCGGTACGATCTTGTGATGATGTGGATGAACAGGCTCTCTCCTATGCAGAAATCAAGGCTCTTTGTGCCGGTAACCCGTTAATCAAGGAAAAGATGGATTTGGATATTGAAGTAGCAAGGCTGAAGGTTTTGAAGGCAGACCATCAAAGCCAACAGTATCGTATGGAAGATAAACTCTTAAAATATTTTCCAGCTGAGATTGAGCAGCAGAAAGGTTATATTTATGGATTTGAAGCGGATTTAAAAACCATAGAAGCACATCCTCAGATTCCGGAAGGTTTCTGTGGTATGGAAATTCGTGGAAAGCAATATGCAGAAAAGTCGGATGCGGGCGAGGTTATACTTGCAGCCTGTAAAGAGATGAAAGGAACCAAGCCAGTCCCGCTAGGCAGCTACCGAGGATTTCAAATGGAACTTTCCTATGATAGCTTTATCAGTGAGTTTAGTATCATTCTGAAAGGCTCTATAAGCCATAGAGTTGCTCTCGGAACCGATGCCAGAGGAAATATTACCCGATTAGATAATACCCTTGCAGGCGTTCCTGAGAAGCTGGAACAGGCAAAAGAAAAACTGGAAAATCTTTATAACCAGCAGGAAGCAACAAAATGTGAATTGGGGAAACCATTTCCGCAGGAAGCAGAGCTTTCAACAAAAAGTCAGCGTCTGGCGGAACTTGATGCAGCCTTGAACATGGAGGATAAACCAGAAGCCGATGAAGAACAGAAGAAAGGAAAACGCCCTTCTGTCCTTGCGGATTTGAAATCCAAAGCAGAACAAATTTCGCCAATAAAGAGTTCTGAATGTCGTGAGGAGGTGTTGTAATGTCAAAGCGGGATCAGGATGTCCATTTCCTTGCGTCAAAAGAGGAAGTCGAGCGAATTCATCAAAAGATGGAGGAAATCGGTATCCGTAGTATGGGAGCTTATCTAAGGAAAATGGCTCTGGACGGATATTGTATCAACTTGGATTTGCAGGATGTGAAGGCTCTGGTTTCACTTCTGCGAATCTGCTCTAACAATCTGAATCAGTATGCCAAAAGAGCAAATGAAACAGGCAGTATTTATGCTGCTGATATTCAAGACCTGCAAGAACGCCTGGAAGAAATTTGGATAGGAATGAAAGAGATTCTCGTAAGGTTATCTTCCATTCAGTAATACCCGACAAGTTGTCGGGAAGTCGCAGCCCTGGCTGCGGCTCTACATAGTTAAAGCCAATATTTTTATGGATTGGATTATTTTTATATGATATACTTTGGTTATTAAAATTTGAGATATAGAAAAATCGGAATTTGATGAGGAGGATTTTTTAATGAATAAGAAGTCCTATTGGGCAACTATTAGTGCTTCTGTATTAGTATTGATATGGACAATTTACTACTTTGCAATGCGATATACAGGTGGATTTGTAGATGCAAAAGATATTATTGTTTGTGGCATCGCAGGCTTGCTTTGTATAGTGTTTATTGTTAAGAGAACTATTAACTTTCTAAAGAATAAAAAGAAATAAATTCCAATTTTTATATTAGAACAATAACAAGGATTAATGCCTTATAAAAAGTTCGTGTACGCTATTTTTATATAGAGATCGAGAACATTGCAGAATATACTTATTACAGCTACAATATACTCAGAAGAAAGGAGCTGATCCCTTGAAGATAATATTGAAAGCCTTAGCACTTCCGATACTGCTGGTTGTGAAAATACTTTGTATACTTGGGAATTTACTTACTAATATTTCCTCTTATGTAATCGGATTACTTTTGCTGATTATTGGCGGTTGTGCGATTTACTGCATTGTAAAAGCATTATGGACTTCCCTTGCAATCCTTGTGGGTATGGGATTGGCGGTGCTGTTGATAGTCTTTTTGTTAATATGGACAGTTGTAAAAATGGAATCCATCAGTAATTTTCTTGGAGACTTTATAAGGTCTTAAATAAAATATGAAGTTGAAGTCACCTGCGGGTGGCTTTTTCTTTTTGGGAAAGGATGTGATGTGAATGGCGGCAACAAGATTGATTGCGCTCCATGTAAATAAGGGAAAATCGGTTGCACAGTGTCTGGCGGATCGCACTAATTATTCTCAAAACGCAGAAAAAACCAATGACGGAGAATTTATCAGTTCTTATGAATGCGATCCCAAAACGGCTGATGAAGAATTTCTTCTCTCCAAACGGCAGTATCAGCATATTACAGGCAGAGAACACAGAAATAATGTAATTGCATATCAGATTCGGCAATCATTTAAGCCTGGAGAAATTACGCCAGAGGAAGCAAATCGAATTGGATATGAAACAGCAATGCGATGGACAAAGGGGAATCATGCCTTTTTTGTTACGACTCATATTGATAAAGCTCATATTCATAATCATATCATCTATAATTCTACTTCTTTAGACTGTACTAAGAAATTCAGAAATTTTATTCGTTCAGGGCTTGCAGTACAAAGGTTGAGCGATATAGTCTGTTTGGAGAATGGATTGTCGGTTATTACACCTAAACCCTATAAGGAACGAATCAAGCGTACTGTCTTTCCGAAAAAAAGAACATACCGAGATGAATTGTGTGAAGCGATTGATCTTGTACTGAAAGAAAAACCAAAAACATTTGATGGGTTTATTCAGCTTCTTGCAGAGCGAGGATTCATGTTTAAGGATGGAAAACAGGCAGCGTTAAAAGGACAGAAACAGAAACGATTTATTCGGTTGAGTTCTCTGGGAGACGGTTACAGTAAAGAAGAACTTCAGGCGGTTATTGCTGGTAAGAGTCTTTATAAATCGAAAAGTAATTTTGCCAAAACCTCGGAGCAGAAACAATTTCATCTTCTTATTAATATTCAATCCAAAATGGCGGAAGGCAAAACAACAGGCTATGAAAAATGGGCAAAGAAATATAATCGTAAAGAGGCTGCCAGAACAGTTTGCCTCTTAAAAGAAAAAGGAATTGACAGTTATGAGGATTTGACTGTATTAACCGATAAGCTATCTTCCCGTTTTACTGAACTGACGGATTCAATTAAGAATGCCGAAAAAAGAATGGTAGAAATTAAAGCATTGCAAACTCATATAAACAATTATTATAAGACCAGACAGACCTATGTGGAATATAGGAAATCCGGTTATAGTAAAAAGTTTTTTGAGGAGCATCGAGATGAAATATCCATTCATAAAGCGGCAAAGCAGGCATTTGATCAATTGGAGGGGAAAAAGATCCCTTCCCGCCAATCTTTGCACGAAGAATTTAATCAGCTGATTCTTCAGAAAAAACAGGAGTATGCTGAATATCGTCAGGTAAAAAAAGAGATGCAGGAATACTTGATTGCCAAGCAAACCGTAGAAACCATTTTAAATATAGACAGGAAAAAAGAAAAGGAAAAAGAAATGATTCGTTGAAAATTGCCATGGCTGCTACACTCAATGTTTGTGTGGTAGTCATGGCAATTTTATTTATGCTATTGCAAAGATTTTCTCCAATCATCCAGTTCTTTTAAGCTGACATTGCTCTTGAACACATTTCCTTCAAGGAGCTTTGCACCGGAACAGCTGGGAGTTAGTTTTTTGTTTGTGTCCCCCATTCCGCTGCCGCCAGATGTAGCAAATGGGATAATTGTTTTTCCTGTCATATCATAGCTTTCAAGAAATGTATTGATGATGGTAGGGGCTACATACCACCAGATCGGGAAACCAACAAAGATAGTATCGTACTCATGCATATTGTCTCGCTTGCTTGCAATGGATGGACGGGAAGAATCATCTTTCATTTCAATACTGCTTCTCGAATTTTTATTGTGCCAATCAAGATCAGCTGCGGTATAAAGAATTTCTGGCTGAATTTCAAAAATATCAGCGCCGACAGCATCGGCAAGTAATTCTGCAACTTTGGTTGTTGTGCCAGTTGCAGAGAAATATGCAACTAATTTTCTGCTCATAGAAAAGTCCTCCTGTATGTTTATCGCATATAGCGTATTTTTTCTTAGAAATAGTATAGCTCTTTTATGGTAAAAAGAAAAGAAACAATACCGGCACTTATGCAAGTATTGTTTCCTACTTATCTTCATCAGGAACGTATTCCATGATGTCTTCAATTCTGCAATCGAGAATTTTACAGAGATTGTTTAGCACGAGCGTTTTTACAATCATATTTTTTCTGAGCCTGTGAAGCTGTGCTTTATCAATTCCGTAATCTTTGATCAGCTTATACTGACTAATATCTTTTTCTTTCAGAGTTTCCCATAATCTATCATATTTTATCATTCTCGCAACCACCTCTCCTTGTATTTTAAGGTGCATTGCTTTACAATAATATGGTGCGTGTATGCCTCCTATTTTATTCGGAGAATTACAGAAAATTTATTGGGGGAAACGAGTATGAAAAAGAAAATGATGAGAGTTGCCTTACTGTTCTGCATGATAATTGGCATTGGTGGGTGCAGGGGAAAATTAGAGGAAACACAGGGATTACCAGAAATGAATGAGCCTACTTCTTCAGTGGAAGAAATTGCTGAAATGAAAAATATCTCTCATATCGAATCAGACGATTGTTTTATATGTGGTCAGAAGGAAAACAGTCTGATTCCTTATTATGCAAAAAGGGATTCCATAGGAATTATTCATTGGAATAGCCAGTCGGTAAGTGACACCAGAGTTAGAGAATACGATGATGACGGGAACGAAATATTTGAAAACAAGGGCATGAGCATGACAATCAATTCTTTTGGGGAGAGTTATGGAAGTGTCCATATTCAGGAAATGGCAGAAAGAGGAATTTCTAAGGTATCAACATATTTTAGTGATGATGACACAATAAACTTTGAAAAAGTGTCCGATGTGCTATGTCAGAAATGTCTGGATCAAGTTACAGAATTTTATTGTGAGCAGGATGAACATGGGGATGAAAGTCATATCGGAACTACTGGTTTCTCCTTGATTGATTTAAAAACAAGAGAGCTTTATACCCTCTCTGATCCGTATCGTGGGTACATGATTCGTGATTATTATATCCAGTTTGATATTAGAAAGAATGGGCATGACAGATACATTGACCTGACAATTTTTTATGCACCAGTGCGGGAAGGAAAATAAAAATTCTCCAAGTGTGTGCTTTAGTAAACGTTCAGAATGAACGAGCAGCCAGTATCGAAGATACTGTTCAAAGGGGATTGGGGACGCTGCCCCAACAAGCAGTTTGAGAAAAAAGCCAGTAAGGGCATTTTGCGAAAATGAGTAAACCTGTACAGGTTTGCCCTGCTTGCGGCTTTGTAAGACTTATAAAACACTCTCATAATGCTAACACTTTCCAAAGGTATTACTTATCCAAAGGAAAGCATGTTTTAAATAATAAAAATATAGTTATTGCTCACTTTTTCATTGAATTTGTTTTTATGAATTGATACAATTTAAATTAGAAAGTGTTCTACAGACAGAAGTTTGTATGAAAAGATTGATAAAGTGATGGCAATTAGTTACAAAAGACTTTGGAAACTATTGATTGATCGGGATATGAAGAAAAGAGAATTGGCTGAGAAAGCCCATCTTAGCAATTATACAATTAACAAAATGAATCGTGGCGATAATGTGACGACAGATACCTTGATAAAACTTTGTGAAGTGTTGAATTGTACATTTGACGATATTATGGAAATAGTTTCAAACGAAAATAAAGATTGATTTTATTTAGATGCTTGAAAATATAGAAATGGAGAAAAATTATGGCAAGGATTGCTAAACCCAAAAAAGAAATAAGCATGGAAGAAGCATTGTGGAAAAGTGCTGATAAACTGAGAGGTTCTGTTGAGCCAGCAGAATATAAACATGTAGTATTAAGCCTGTTTTTCCTCAAATTTGCTAGTGATAAATTTGTGGAATGCAGAAAGCGAATTATTAAAGATCATGGCGAACGTTTTGCTGACATGAAACCATTTTATGCTCAGGAAAATGTATTTTATCTTCCAGAAGAAAGCCGATGGTCTTATATTATCGAGAACGCAAAGCAGGATGACATTGCTTTAAAAATTGATACGGCACTTTACACGATTGAAAAAAATAATCCAGCATTAAAGGGAGCACTACCAGATAACTACTATTCTCGATTACATATTGATACTGCTAAACTTGCTTCATTGCTTGACGAGATAAATAAAATAAATACTGATGATAAAGAGAACGACATTATTGGTCGAGTATATGAATATTTCCTTAGTAAGTTTGCTCTTGCAGAAGGAAAAGGTAAAGGAGAATTTTATACCCCAAAGTGTATTGTAAATCTGATAGCAGAAATGCTGGAGCCTTATGATGGAATTCTTTATGATCCATGTTGCGGTTCTGGTGGTATGTTCGTTCAATCTATTAAGTTCGTGGAGGCACATAGTGGAAATAAGAAAAAGGTATCCATTTATGGTCAAGAATATACCAATACTACTTTTAAGTTGGCAAAGATGAATTTGGCAATTCGTGGAATCTCTGCCAATCTAGGAGAAATGGCTGCAAATACATTTACCAATGACCAACATAAAGACCTCAAGGCAGATTTTATTATGGCAAATCCACCATTTAATCAGAAAGAATGGCGGGCTGCCAATGAGTTGGTAGATGATCCACGTTGGAATGGATATGAAGTGCCACCAACAAGTAATGCAAATTATGGTTGGATCTTAAATATTGTTTCAAAACTTTCTCATAATGGAGTTGCCGGCTTTCTTCTTGCTAATGGCGCTCTTTCAGATGATGGAACTGAATTAAAGATACGGCAACAGCTGATAGAGAATAATCTAGTTGAAGCAATTATTATTTTGCCGAGAAACCTTTTCTATACCACTGATATCAGCGTTACTCTTTGGATTCTGAACAAGAATAAGAAAGCTCGTGTTGTTGAACAGAACGGACAACTCAAACGCTATCGCAACAGAGAAAAAGAAATCCTCTTTATGGACTTACGCCAGATGGGTAGTCCTTATGAGAAAAAGTATATCGAGCTGACCGAAGAAGACAGAGCCAAAGTTACCGGCGTTTATCACGCTTGGCAGCAGGAAGGCTTTGAAGATACATACGAGAACGTGCCGGAGTTCTGCTATTCGGCTTCTCTTGAAGAAGTTGCGGAAAAAGGTTATACCCTCGTTCCGAGCAGATACATTGAGTTCGTCAACCGTGATGAAAACATTGACTTTGATACAAAGATGAAAACGCTCCAATCCGAACTGAAGGAGCTGCTTGTTGCCGAAGAAAAATCAAAAGCAGACTTGCTTTCTGTGTTTAAGGAGTTGGGTTATGAAATCGAATTATGATATTTTAGGAAACCATATCCGATTGGTCGATACCCGAAACAAAGATCTCGTTTCCGAACAGGTCTTAGGAATAAACATCGACAAATTCTTTATGCCCTCTGTCGCCAACGTAATTGGTACTGATTTAAGTAAATATAAGCTCATCACAAAGGGCAAGTTTGCTTGTAATCCTATGCACGTTGGTCGTGATGAGCGACTTCCGGTTGCCCTCTATAGCGAGGACACACCTGCTATCGTATCTCCTGCATATTTTATGTTTGAGATTATGGATTCCTCTGTTCTCAATGAGGAGTATCTAATGATGTGGTTTCGTAGACCGGAGTTTGACAGACTTTGTTGGCTTCGGACGGACGGAAGCGTTCGTGGTGGTATCACCTGGGATGATATTTGCAGAATGGAAGTCCCTGTTCCTCCTATGGACGAACAAATGGAGACAGTAAATAGCTACAAGGCGATTACTAAGCGAATTGCTCTAAAAAAGCAGATAAATGATAATTTAGCCAATGCGTCTAATGTTACCTCCTCCGGATTTAATTTTGATACCTGTATGTTTGTAACGGAAGAAAAAGATAAGGCAATGAACAAGGGTCATTTATCTGCTTTTGATATTATACTCACATCTCGTGGTACATTGGGTAATGTGGCATTATACGATAACAACATTCCATACAAAAATGTTCGTATAAATTCGGGAATGCTAATTATGAGACCTAAAACAGAAAGAATATCCGCATATTTTATATATGCACTACTCAAAAGTGGATATATGAAAATAGCTATTGAGCAGTTTAGATCAGGTTCAGCACAGCCACAACTCCCTATAAAGGACTTGCAGAAAATATCTTTTGATATTCCTGACAATGATACCATTTTGAAAACTGCGGATAAACAATTCCAAGCACTTGAAGAAACAATTTCAAAAAACAAATGTGAAATAGACAAATTGAAAGCCTTATCAAGTGTATTGCTTGCAGAATTAAGCCGCTAAATTATCATTTA
>PPYE01511706.1_pt1 | contig 36572 bp, 30 predicted proteins | sample 1559881 | NCBI WGS metagenome assembly PPYE01 (sample SAMN08240022, study PRJNA423297) | Human gut metagenome, whole genome shotgun sequencing project.
ACGATCCGCTGTTCTGAGCCAAAAATCACAGGAGGATAAGAAAATGGAAACTACAATCATCGCAATCAGCAATCAGAAAGGCGGAGTCGGCAAATCGACCACCGCATACAATCTCGGAGCCTGCCTTGCTCTGAAACACGATAAGAGAGTGCTTCTCATCGACTTCGATCCGCAGGCGAACCTCTCCGAATACCTGAAATACGAGCCGGACGGCAACCCGACCATGACACAGCTTATCATGTCATTCTACGCAGGAACTCCCGTGACCGCCGAGACAGCTCAGAAAGCTATCCGTCACAGCGAAACCGCAGGAGTGGACTACATTCCCGCCGACATCAACCTTGCAAATGCGGAAACGCTCATGGTCACGATGATCTCAAAGGAGCATATTCTCCGCAGGATACTAACGGAAGATGTGGTCGGAGCGTATGACTTCGTGCTGATCGACTGCCTGCCGTCCCTCGGAACGCTCCTTATCAATGCTCTCACCGCTGCGGACAGAGTGCTGATACCCGTGCAGACACAGAAGTTCAGTATGGACGGCTTGCAGTCTCTTGAAGCTCTCACACAGCTCGTCAAGGCGAACACCAACCCGAAGCTGAACCTCATCGGAGTGCTGCCGACAATGGTCGCAATGAACCCCAACCGCAAGGTCACTACCGTCTGCTACGGCGAGAAGCAGGAGTGGGACGACCGTGAAGAAGCTCAGGCTTATTTCCTTGAAGCGATGATGAACAGCGACGGTGCGGAGCATGACCGCTATTCGGGCATCTACATTCAGCTTCAGAACGGACTTGACTACTGCACCGATGAAGATGATGACGAGGAGGACGAGTCATGAAGCCCTTTGACACCGACAAAATGCCGTGGCTTTTCACTCCCCACGGCGATGGTGAGCTGAATGAGTATTTCAGCACCGACCACAGCAAGATCATAGCAGACACTTCCAAACAAGTGCTTGCAAGCCTTTCCGAGAGCCGTGACAGGCTCTCAGGAAAGCTCTGCTACGAATTTCACTACAATCAGCGCAGATATAAATACACGCTCCTGCGGTTTGCGGATCTGATCGTCCGTGCCGATGTGACGATAAAAATGCTGAAAAAGCGTATCATGGAGCTTGATATTGACAACCGTGAGCTGAGAAAACAGCTTGCGGATATGGAAAGGAAGATGAAACGATGAATACACCGAAGTTTGACCTGGGAGCAATGCTCTCTGCACCGCAGACCGCCATTCAGCAGATACCGTGCGATCAGCTTCACCCCTATCACAACCACAAGTTTGAGCTGTATTCAGGCGAACGCCTTGAGGATATGGTCGCCAGTATCAAGGAGAATGGTGTGCTGTCTCCGATCATCGTACAGCCTATCGAGGACGGCTATGAGATACTGATCGGTCATAACCGCTGGAACGCTTCAAAACTCGCAGGACTGCCGACTGTTCCGGCTATCGTCAAGGCAGGATTGACCGAGGACGAGGCAGAAATGTATGTCATCGAAAGCAACCTTATCCAAAGGTCATTTTCAGACCTGAAAATATCTGAACAAGCGGCTGTTGTCGCAAGCAGACACAGTAAGATGTTCTCACCGGGCAAGCGTAATGATATTATCCGTGAGTTGACACTTCTTGAAAATCCCAATGCCGAGATCAGTGGCGACACAACCTTGAATCCAGTGGGTTCAAAGTTAGACACAAGCGAGAGCGTCGGCAAGGAGTACGGCGTGAGCAAAGGCTCTGTTGTTCGCCTTATCCGAATCAACAAGCTGATTGACGAGCTGAAAGCCCTTGTGGACAGCGGAGAGCTGTCAATCCGTGCAGGAGTGGAGCTTTCATTCCTGTCGGAAGATACACAGGCAGTTGTTGCCGAGTGTGCCGAGGACTGCAAAATTGACATGAAGAAAGCGAAAATGCTCCGTGCATCTGCCGATGATGAAGGCAATATCGAACACCATATTATTGAGAGTATCATCAGCGGAGAGGACGGCGAAGCAAAGCCGAAGCCAAAGAGCGTGAAGATCAGCAATGAGACCTATACCAAGTATTTCAGCGAGGGTGTCAAGGCGAAGGAGATCACGGAAACCATTGAAAAGGCACTTGCTTTTTATTTTGAAAATATGGAGGAGAACTAACATGAAGAAGATTATCACAGCGGTATTCTGCACCGCACTTGCACTCAACTCAGGGCTTACCGCCTACGCTGCCGAAGTCCCCGACCGTGAAAGCCTTGAAACCGCCATTTGGGAAGACATCTGGAACGGCAAGGGCGATAATGGTCTTGACTATCCCGAAGCATCGTACAAGCATCATCTGCTTGACAAGTGGCTCGATGATAACTACGGCACAGGCGGATATGACTGGACCGATGTGGGCGAGGTCACACACGGCTACCGCAGATTCTACCGTGACCTGATCGACGGCTGGGACTTTGAGGACGATAACGATGGCGGCTGGACGATCGAGACTGAGGATAACTTTTACAGCTTCACGCTCCTGAACGGCACTTGGCAGATGATCGACCGCAACGGCGATACCGTGGACACCTTTCCTCCGTTCAGTACCTTGAAAGATGAACCCGAAGAAAGCACAGGCGTTCATCAGATCAACGATAACGGCGAGGACTCACCGAGAGTGATCGGAGAGGTCACAGCACGAACGGAAACTGCTTCTGAGGGCGGTTCTTCCGCAGAGGGTAACGATACCCCCGACAGTCCGTCAAGCGGTTCTGAGGGCGATTCTGCGCAGTCTGAGACAAATCCTCTGCCTATCATTGCAGGAGTGGCAGCTCTCGCAGGAGTCGGCGGTATCGGCTACTATATGACGAAGAAAAGGAAGTGACGGCAATGATTTTCAAGAGCAAACAGACCGTGGACGGCGCTCCCGTGTGGGAAGTCGATACCGACACACAGACGGTTCGCCACCGCAGCCCTAAGACGGGCAAAACAGAGCGTTATATGTTCCACACCGATCAAATCAGGTATTATCTGCATCACATTGAAGATAAGCGGCCTGACCTCTTGCAGGAGATCGTGGACAAGGGCGAGATCTACAAGCATCTTGACGAGCTTGATACAAAGGTCACAGACGCAGTAAACCGTCAGACCGACTTGCTTATGCAGTCGAGCCGTGACTATCAGGTGCCTGAATGACCACATGATCTATTCTCACACGATCACCCTTGAAATGAGCGAAGGTGCGGAAAGCACCGAGGAGCAGGACAATGATGAGTGAGGGGCATTTTTACGGAATAATAAGAAACGGATAGCCGTCTGTTTAGGACGGTCTATCCGTTTATGTAAATTCGATATTCAATAATTTAGTTTCAAATGTTCTTCCGGATAAGTATGACCGCCTAATTCTTCAGGAGCCTCCACCAACGTTCGTGCTATTTCAAACAATTTGTATTTTCGCATTAATTGCAGAATAATATACAAATCATCAAAAGAAGCTCTGTATTCCTCGTTGTGTAAACAAATAGAAAGAGCTAAAGAGTAATCATCATTTCCACAACAAACATATTCATCTTCAAAGAGGTTTTGCAATGTATGTTTCAATTCACAAACCATATGATTGTTTTTTAACACTTCAACATAGGAGAAAGAAGACAACTGGTTTCTACTAAATTCCATTTTCTTCTCTTGTTCGTATAATTTATAGGTATCTGGTTTATCAAACTTAATTATTGCATGAGGGAACAACTTTTTCTTTGCAATCAAATCGAAAAATAAAATCATGAAATTATGAAGTATGACAAAATTAGATTCACTCAAATAGTAATTTTCATTGATGTAGAAGTGTGTTTCGGAGTTTCTTAATGCTCCTAACGTTTTAAGTGAATCCGTAACAAAACCTTTGGAAGAATCTTCAGTAGATAAAAGCTTATTTGCTCTTTGCTGCAGTTGACTATATTCGATAGAAAAGAATTTATCAAGTTGCTCAACAGAGCACCCAAAAAAGAACTGGTTTAAATCATCGGCTCTAATATATTTTAGCTGCAATAAAACATCATCTTCCTCTTTTACATTTCTAAGCGTAGCTACATCATGATCCTTATTATCAAGCATTATTTGTTTTAGAAAGAGTTCGACGGAATTATGAAGAGAGGATACAAAACCTTTTTGAAATTCCAATGTAGTAAAGCCCTTTTCTATTCTATCATGATAGTATATAGCACTTTTCCATGCTTCATAGGCATTGTTAAGTAAAATCTGCATTGAAACCACTCCTTAAAAAATAATAAGACTATTTCTATTATATCAAAAACATAAGAAAAGTCAATCTCTACACACTTTTTTCAGGCCCCTTTTCGTTGCAATATACCGCCGATTATGCTATAATAGTCGTATAGAGCAGATCGGAGGTGAGAGCAATTGGTAACGAAAACAAAGAATTAGTAAACCGTTCATTATACAAGCGAATCAAATCAATGAACCGTGCTAAAATGGAGAATTTCGTGAGAAATGTCTTTAATCAGGGCTATGAGAAAGCCGAGGAAGAAACGCACAGCATTGATTATGACAGTCTGAGAGCCGACCTGAGCCGCATTAAGGGTATCGGTGAAAGTCGGCTTGAAGAAATAATGACTGTCATTGATAAACATATTGAAAATACAAGCGATAAAGGAGAATAAAACTTGACCGTTGACACGAAAGAGGTAGTCACCACGATAGCCTATATGATCGGTGTCCGAATGTCGGCACTGACCGTGAGCTATGGAGAATGTTCTGAGCTGATCGAAAAGCTCCGAGCCGACCGTGATGCTACTACGATACGATATTTATGTAAGCTGCGAACCGTACTGATGCAGAAGTTCAAAAAGACCGATGATCTGATGCGGTATCAGCTCAAAAATCTGTATAACATCGAATGGTATGACCACGATAACATCAAGCAGCTTGAAAAATGGGGATTCACCATTATCCAAGCGAATTACCGTTCGGACAAGTATATACAGGATCTCACAAAACTCATTAACGAAAACATTGATAAGTGTTCCCATTTGTTCTACGACTGGCTGAATTGGGAGTATATCCGAGATCTGTTCTTTGTCCCGAAGTATAACAAGAACGGCGTGATGAAAGATGAGTTCAACAAGTACATGGCGAACATCGAGCATTACCCGTTTCAGATGTATATTCACTGGCAGCCTGCCGATGTGGGAAGCATCGTCTATTCCGACCGCAAGTTCCTGAAGATCATCTACGGTCAGCATAATGACAGCTTCACAGACTTCACGAAATATAAGGACGCTGATGATGAAACCCGAAATAATATTTATGAATTTATTGACAGCTCTGAGAAAACAGCAATTGCCGTCGATTGTGAGAACAGTAATCCCTTTAAGCTGTATAGTGTTCTGAAAGGCTTAAATCAAGATGAACTTGCCAAGATCGAGAAAATCACGCTCTATGACGATCCGAACACTACCGCTGGCTGGGACTGGCTCTCCAAATTCACGCAGATACCCGTTGAACATATCGAGATCGACCGTGTGACCGACAGAAAGTCCCTGGTTGATTTAAGAATGACAGCGAGTGTTGTCACGGATTTCTACCGTGACGGGATCACATCGTTTATTATTGTGTCGAGTGATTCCGACTTTTGGGGACTCATTGAGAGACTGCCGAAAGCGAAGTTTCTCGTGATGTACGAATACGAGAAATGCGGAACGGCGATCAAGAACGCCCTCGCACAGCACGGCATCTACTATTGTGCAATAGATGATTTCTGCACCGCAGGAACGGAGGACATGAAGCGAGCCGTTCTGTTTGCGGAGCTTGAAAAGCATTTGCCCTCGCTTGTCGGTGAGAACCCTCTGGACCTTACCCACAAGATCTACGAAGCCACAAGAGTGACCGCTACCATGAAGGAAATGGAGAATTTCTGCAATCGGTATGTCAAGACCTTGCGGCTCAAGGTAAACTCCGAGGGAAAGTTTGAGATCGAGATACAGAAATAACGAATCAGGGAGCGAAGCTACGCTCCCTGTTCTGTTTTGTGCGTTATGTTATGGGGAAATTGCTTTCAGAGGTCTTTTTTGCGGCGAATATCCAGATATGATCTGAAAGGCTGGACTTTCATTCTGCACTGCTTTATACTTATAATATAGCCATTACAAGGAGGTCAACCTATGGATATTTTGAGGGATATGGTGGAACACATACGCTTGGACTTTGACCGCACTCTGTTGGACGATGAAGATTACACCGGTGCAGAAGAAAGACTGCACAGCTTCATAGAAAACGAGCTGCCGCCTGAGAAGTCGCAAGAAATGGACTCACTCGTTAATGATGTAACAAATGCCATGTTTCACGCTGCCATCTTGTACGGCATCAAGTATGGAGCAAGGCTCACGGCAGAATTGCTGGAATGATAAAAGCCCACGCAGATCACAACTGATTTGCGGGCTCTGCGAAAAAATCTCTGTAAATTCAAAAACTGTGATAAAAGTGATATATTGGAGCGACTAAAAAATAACCGCTCCAATTTTTTACAGTATACAACGGATACTGTAATTTGTCAAGGTTCTTTGGATATCAGCCTGCCGGAATGGAGCGCAGCGGAATGGAATCAGGCTGATATCCGGCGGCTCAGCCGAGCCTGTCGGGGTACATGATCTCCAGCTCGCCAAGAACTCTGCCCCAGTTTCGCAGCGGCATAGTCCATTTTTTGGCAATCTCATGCGTTGCAAGATACAGAGCCTTCAGGAGCGCTGTATCACTCGGAAATACACTTCTCTGCTTATTCAGACGGCGAAAGCCGCTGTTAAGACTCTCAATGGCGTTGGTGGTGTAAATGACCTTCCTGACGTCGGAGGAGAACTTAAAAATTGGCGATATTACGTCCCAGTTCTTGTACCAACTCTTCATAGCATTGGGATAATCGTCTTCCCATTTTTCTGTGACACGGTCGAGGGCTTCCAGAGCAGCGTCCTCGGAAGGCGCATGATATACCGTTTTCAGGTCGTTTGCGAACTCCTTCTTGTTTTTCTCTCCGACGTATTTCTTACTTGATGAACGATACAGCGCTGAAGCTCAGTTTGCGGAAAGGCTGCTGATACGGCTTCCTTCATGCCTGTGAGACCGTCTGCGCAGATGACAAGAACATCCTTGACTCCGCGATTTTTCAGCTCGTTCAGAACGCCGAGCCAGTACTTGGCACTCTCGTTTTCACCGATATGTATTGAAAGAACTTCCTTGTGACCTGTCATGCTGACAGCCAGTATCACATATGCGGCAAGCTTCCTGATTTGTCCGTTATCGCGTACTGAGAAGTGTACTGCATCGATGAATACTATCGGATATACTTCGTCCAATGGACGTTTCTGCCAGTCCTCTATCTGCGGGAGAAGGCGGTCTGTGATATCTGATACCATACCGTCGCTGACTTCAAAGCCGTAGATATCCTCGATAGTTTCGCTTATCTGGCGTGTGGTCATGCCTTTAGCATACAGTGATATTATCTTTTGCTCAATCCCTGAGATATCCTTCTGACGCTTCTTTACGACCTTGGACTCAAAACTGCCGTCACGATCCTGCGGTACTTCTATTTCAGTTTCTCCGAAGTTTCCGCGAATTTTCTTGGTTTTCCTGCCGTTGCGATAGTCAGGATTGCTAGAACGCTCATATTCCTGATATCCCAGATGCTCGTCCATTTCGGACTCAAGCATTTCCTGGATCGTCCCTCCAAGAAGGTCTTTGAGGGCATCCTCAATATCCTTTGCAGACTTGATGTCGTATTCCTCAAGCAGCATTCCTATGATATTTTTCTTTCCCTCACTCATCGGTTCTCTTTTCCTTCTTGCCATAAAAAATCAGCCTCCTGTGTTATTATTTCTATTTTATCACAGTTTGCTGACTTTTTACAGACTTTTTTTCAGAGGCTCGATTTGCGTGGGCTTTTTTATCTCTATCAATTATCCGCATCATTTCTGTATTTTATAACAGGGATCTGCTTTGTTTTCTTCCCGACCTTAACACGATTAAGACAAAATATCATATCGGGTGTTCTTTGAAAATATCCCTCACTTTTCAGCCAGCTCATTCCGCACTTGCAATGCTTCAATCCGATAAACTGCTGTTTCATTTTCCTGCCGCATTCGGGGCATATTCTATCAGCCATATATCACTCCACAAATCACAAATCCCTAAGCACTTCTGCAAAATCCTCCAAGTTATACGCTCCTTCGATAGAGTTATGATCGAAGGTCATAAAATACTTGAATTTTCTTCCGGCTTGTGCTGCCCAGGTCTGTCCGAGTTTCAGTTTTGTTCTGCTGTCACCGTTGTCACGGTCATCGCCCTTTGCTTCAACAAGAACGATCTTACCGGATTTCATCATCACAATAAAATCAGGATAATGATTGATAAAGCCATTGATATGAAAGCCTTTTTTCTCAATGATCCTATGCCACCACAGAACACCATCACAGCCAGCTATCACATCAAGTGTGCGGCGTTCAAAGCCGTTCATCTTGTCCCATTCGGCTTCATACAGCGATTTCGGTACTTTATCCGTGGATTCGGACGGAGTTATCACCATAGGAAAAGCATATGTACCCTCGGTGAATACACGGTCACGCTCGATAAGATCGTAGAAACGTTCCTGCATATAGGCTTCACGCAGAGTTTTAATCTTCTCCTTGATACGGGTAGCATAAGTGATATAAGAAGTTTCAAGTGCCGCCAGCTCGTCCTCGGTCATGTTTGCAATAATACGGCGGACATAGTTTTCGACCTCCGAAGTGCTGAAAGCATTGTCACGGTTGATCTCATGACAAATCTGCTTTGTGCAGCGTTCGATTTTTTCTTCAGGAGCGAGTTTTGCAAGGAGCTTTCGCATATATTCATCTTCAAGTGAGGACAGTTTCTTATACTTCGGAACAGCTTCGCCTTGGCTCTCGACATCTATCTCAAACATTTCGCCGGTTGACAGGCTAAATGTAACAGAAGCGTCTTGCTCACTCAGTGAAAAGCCTTTCATCAGGCTTTCTTTTGTCAGCAGAGCCGTATTGCCGCCGAAAAGATCGGGAACAGACTCAATGCAAAACTGCGGTATTTTCAGCTCCTGCACCTGTTCGGTGAACTGCTCCTGAATACGATATTGTTTCAGCATATCACCAAGCTCACCACCTATCCAAACGCTTTCTTGCTTTGTTTCTTCTTCGTATTGTTCCGCTGTTTCCTCAGCCTGCGAGATCATTTCTTCAACAGACGGCGGAGCTGTTTTTACTGTTTCCGAGTACGGCGCAGGCTCGACAGGTGTATGAATATCCGAGAAATCATCTTCTGTTTCCGCTTCCGGTTTAGGTTCGGGAGCAAACTGCATTGTGGTCTGCTCCGGCTGAGGTTCAGGAACAGTCGTCTCCGTTTCGATTATGGGGAGAGTATCGGCAGTACGGTAGTCCTTGCGTGAGAAGCCTGCGTTGTTAAGCCCCGCAACAATGCTGTCAAGAGTATCGTGGAACGCATTGGAGCAAGTCAGCACAAATGAGCTGTTCAGCAGCTTCGCACCGTGTTTACGGGCATTAGGCTGACGGAGTATTCTGCCGAGTATCTGTTCAACATCGACCTTTGAGGTCTTATTGGCGAGACTTGCGAGGATATACGCAAACGGACAGTCCCAACCCTCTTTCAGAGCGTTGACCGTTATAATATACCGTATCGGACAATCACGACTCATAAGGTTAGTTTTACCGAGATCGTTGACCTTAGAAGTCTTTATCGCTATCTGTTCTGTTGGGATACCTCTGCCGAGAAGTATCTCCTTGACCTTATCAAAAGTGTCATTATCGTTATTATTCTTCGGCTGTGCCTGGAAAAGCACGATAGGACGAATATACTTGCCTGTACGTTCTTCTTCCTCAATAGCCTGCTGTTCAATAATACCACGCAAATGAATTGCATCATCAATAACGCTGTCTCTGGAAGTGCGGTTATACACGATAACAGGCAGCTTGACCATATTCTCCGTCTTGAGTTTTCTGGCATCAACGTAGGAAATAATGTTGCTGTTATTGCGAGGGGTAGCCGTCAGATCAAGAACGAACGACGGATTAAGGTTGTTCAGCATTGCCACGCTGAGGTCTGAACCAGCATTATGGCTCTCGTCCACGATTACAACAGGCGAGAGGTGGCGCAGAGCCTGAATCAAAGCGGTATCGGGAGTATCTTCAAGCAGTTCGGACTCGTCCTTGAAGTAGTCGGCAAAATTTTTGAGATTGCCGTTTTCCTGATAGACCTTGCGAACATCTTTCTTCTTGCTGTCGATACGAAGAGAGCCGTAGCTCAGAATGCAGACAGTAAGCTGTTCATGGACGGTATCGGGAGTGAAGTTCTGACCGTTCAATAGCATTTCCTTTGTGAACACGCCCACTCTGCCGCCAAAGTCCGCATTTAACCGCCGTGTGTAAGGGTGATCGGGATTCATAAGGTTCGTTGTAGTCTGCACAAGTATCGGATCGGAGGGAACGAGCCACACAACCATTTTCGGCTTACCCTGCGGCAATGCGTCAAAGATACGGCGGACGGCAGCACAAGCCATAAAGGTCTTACCGCCGCCTGTCGGCACTTTCATACAAACATGGGGAACGCCTTTGATGCTGTTGCGGTAGCCCGGAACACTGCCAGTACCAAGACCAACAGCAACGTCCTGATCGCTCCAATATTTCTGCCAAGCCTTGTTAAGATCGCCTGTTTCGTTCAGCGCAGACAGGTATGCGGACAGATTGCCCATGACTTCACGCTGATAGCTGTTCAATTCCATAGTCTGCACCTCACATTCTTGTAATGTCACGGGGGATCTTCTTGAAAGTGATATGGAACTTTTCAAGCTCCTCGTCACTCAAAATGCACCTATCGGCATAGATCACATAGCTTTGAGCCGTTGTCTTTACCGTGTGCAGGAACTCCCTGTCAAGTGTCGTGACTTCGTTTTTATCATAATAAAAATAGTATGCCGTGTCAAAGTATTCGCCGAGGAAATACGGCTCGTCCGCCTTGTCGGTGACAGCCTGTTTTGTTTCGGTGAAATAGACATAGCTGCGTATCTTATCAAGCGGAACATTCTCGTTGAGGTACTCACCGTCAAGGAGCATTTCGCCCAGCTCATAAAACGTAAAGCCGCCGCCCGTTCCCTCGACTGCCTTTTTGCCATCACCGTAGCCGTCAATTACACGCTTTACACGTTCTGCGGTAATGCTATCAGCATAGTCCATCATCTCGATCAGAATAAACTTGCGGTTGCCTCCGTCCTGCTTGTTCATGTTGAGGACAGCGTGGGCGGTTGTGCCGGAGCCTGCAAAGCTGTCGAGGACAATGGAATCCTTGTCAGTTGCAATTTTAATTACTCTTTCAATCAGCCTTGTAGGTTTAGGGGTATCAAAACCTCCGGTACCAGAAAGAAGGATTTTTTGTTCATTTGTAGCTTCTACATTTGTGCCAACTTCATCGTATTTCCAGAGTGTGGATACCACTTTTCCTTTGTTCTGGTCAAGATATGTTTTAGATTGAATGCTTCCTTTACCCTTAGATAAAAAGAAATATTTAGGCCATGGCGTTGTGTTATATCTTTCTGTCGCTATTTTTCGAGCAGTATCTAAGTCACACGCCAGCATAATAGCTGGAATGTCGTTCGATACTTCGCCTCCACAAATATCCTCACGAATGGAAGCATCATCTATGACTTTCAATTCATAAGGTGCCCATTCACAAAGTGTAGCTAATAATTTATCTTGCCCGTCTTTCCAACAGCGACCTTTTGGAGGGTACATTAAATCCCCGGTAATGGGGTGCTGTATCGCATAGACCATTCCTCTATGCGTACTCGCACTTGGTGCATGAATAGGTGTAACCTTATATGGTAGAATATCGTTATCATAATTTACATAACGAGCATCCATTTCAGCTGTACGTTCAAGACGGTTTGGATTCCATTTGGGTAACTTTGAATAAACCAAGATGTTATCGGTATCATACGGAATGCCTTTTGAGTCGTTTCTTATAGTGTAATTGTTCTGCCATGTTAGTCTTGCGACAAAGCAATTGGCACCAAAAATCTCATCACAGATTATTTTCAGATTAAATAGCTCATTATCATCAATGGATATAAAGATAACCCCGTCCTCTGCAAGCAGCTTATGCAGGAGCTTCAACCGAGGATACATCATACACAGCCATTTATCGTGACGGGACAAGTCCTCGCCCTCGCTGCCGACTACCTCACCGAGCCATTTCCTGATACGGGGATCATTGACGTTATCGTTGTAAACCCAGCCTTCGTTGCCCGTGTTGTAGGGCGGATCTATGTAGATACAGCGGATCTTGCCCTCATACTGCGGCAAAAGAGATTTCAGCGCAGAGAGGTTATCACCGTGAATTATCATGTTGCCGTCGGCATCGCCGTATTCATACTGCGGATCAAGCACACGGTACGGCACGTCCATGTGGTGATTGATGACTTTATCCTTGCCTATCCAGTCGAGTGTCGGCATTTCGGTCACGCTCCTTTTTGTGGGGATAAATGCTTTACTTATTATTATAGCATAGTTCGGAGGGATTTTCAACCGCTTAGACGAAAAAACGGGAACAACTCGCTGTTGACTTATTTCGAGACTTTCATAGTTGCCGATTCGTTCGTGGGCGTATTATCGTATTTAGTTGAATATCAAAAAGGCATATCACGGAAGCGTTTTTTTCACAAGACATATACGCAATCCTATTTGAAACTGTTTTGTCCTATTGATATATAACAACCGTCTTTTGATAAAGAGTTATCGCCATATTCTTTTAGCCTTTCCTTATTGTTGATTTTGTACCAATTTCAATCGAGGGTATACAAAAAAAATTTAAAAATATTTCCAAACCTATTGCAATTTTCAAAGATTTGTGGTATAATAAATATAAAAAAACTGATGACTTTAGAAAAAAGGAAAAATTACTAAATAAATTAACTTCGAGATAAAAAGGGGGTGGAAATATGACTCCAGAAGAAGCTACTCAGCTTTATAATATTGAGCAACGCAAATATTATGAGTATTGCGGATATGTTGTGTCTTATCAGAATAAAATAGGCGAGTATCAGTCTGAACGTCAGAATAAACGCGTTCAAGTAGAGAATAAGCAAACTGAAATTCAAAAGAATAGAGAGCTTTTAGAAGCTATAAGTGGTACAACTGGTGTTCATGATGACCTTTTTTCTCACCTTACCAAAATAAACAGTAAAGTCGAAGATGCTGCCTCGAACTTTAAGACAATGGTAAGTTCAAGCACTGTCAGTTCCTTTGACTTATGTAATGCTTTTGGTGAAAAAGCGACAAGTGCTAACTCTCAATTGACAGCGGTGTTTGATGCTATATCAAAGGGAGCATCGACTGTTACCGGAGTTATAGAAGCACTCAACCAAGAATTACAGGCATTGAATGCTCGTATACAAGAGCTTGATTCAGAAATAAGCCGAGCACAGGCTATGATTGACCAGTATGAAGCAAGCAAACGTAGTTGTTTAGCTAATATGGCTTACTATAAAAAGATTATGGATGCGATAGTAACGTAATAATAGTGAGGAATAGGAGGTGTGTACATGGCGACGATCGAGCTATATAAAAGTAAGATAAACAATATGTCTAACTATATTAACCAAGCTAAGTCTGCTGTCGGAGACTTCTGCGTGGATTTGTCTGCCCTAAAATCGAAAGTTCTCGGAATCAACAGCAGTGTATGCGATAGTGTTGTCACGAGCATCTCGACCTCATCTCAGACACAAGAGCAGCAGATTGCAGGTCTTGAAGCAACTCAAAGAGAAGTCGATGAGTTTATTAACTTAACGGTAAATCGTGATAACTCTGCTTCTTCTGAAATATCTCGTTCCAAGAAGGACTTTTACAAACAATACTCTTATCTTAAACCTGACTGCGAGAAGACTGACTGGGAAAAGTTCTGCGAAGGCTTAAAGAAGGTCGGTCAGTGGTGTAAAGATCACTGGAAAGAGATCGTGCTTGTAATTGAAATCGTAGCGGCTGTTGTCTGCCTTTGCGTTCCTGGCTTACAGGGTATAGGCACTGGTATTCTTATCGGTGCCTTAAAAGGTGCTTTGACCGGCGGCTTGATCGGCGGAATTACCAGTATGCTAACCGGAGGGTCATTCCTAGAAGGATTTGCCCAAGGTGCATTAGATGGTGCCATAATGGGTGGTGCCTTGGGCGGCGTAGGCGGAATCGCTGGCAAATTTATAACCTGTGGTTCTAAATTAGGAAACGCAATCCAGACAACCTCTAAAATCAGCGGAGCCATTTCCAATAGTATGGATGGTTTTGACATGGTTTCTTTGGGACTTGGAATGGTAGATCCGAATAACCCAATCACAGAACTGAACAACAAAATGCATCAGAGCGATGTATACAACAATTTCCAGATGGGTGTAAGCTTATTATCAGCTTTCTCCGGTGCTGCAGCGGACAATATGGCTTGTTTTATTGCTGGTACATTGGTGCTTACAACTACTGGTCTGCTTGCTATTGAAAAGCTAAATCCTGGTGATAAGGTTATTTCAACTGATCCTGATACGCTCGAAACAAGTGAAAAAACTGTTCTTGAAACATATATCCGTAAGGTGGACAGGCTTGTTCATCTTGTTATCAACGGTGAAGAAATCGTTACTACAGACAATCACCCATTCTATGTACAAGATAGAGGTTTTATTGAAGCGGGTAGGCTTCTTGTAGATGATAAGCTTGTAAGTGTTAATGGTGATGACCTATTCGTTGAATATGTCAAAACCGAAGAGCTTGATACACTTATTGATGTACACAATTTTCAAGTTGAAGATTTCCATACTTATTTTGTTGGTAATCTTTTAGCGTGGGTACATAATAAAACATGTCCCCCACACATGAATGAAGATGGCACATTAAAACCAAATCAAGAGTATAAAGCCGGAGAAAACGGCTACACATACAAAACCGATGCAAATGGTAATATAAGTTCTGCTCATGCGGACGAATTGAAATTCAAAACCCATGACGGAAGATTGAACCATAATTCAAACACAGCCGGTAAATTACCTGGTGATGACGCAGGCCATTTGTTTGCTGATCAATTCGGTGGTTCACCAGAATTGGATAACCTTGTATCACAGAAAAGCGGATTAAACCGAGGTATAAAAGGGAATCCTAAGACATATAGAAATATGGAAAAACAATGGTCTACTGCATTAAAGAATGGTCAAAAAGTAACGGATATTGATATAAACCTTTCATATAAAAATGGTTCGTCACGTCCGTCAGCATTTGATGTTTCGTACAAAATCGATGGAAAATTATTCAATCGACATTTTAAAAACTAATAATAAAAACAAATAATTAAAATCTAACAATAAGGAGATCTGTTATGTTAAAAGGTTTTGAAGATGCATTTGTTGATGCACAAGCTAATGTTATTTCGCTTTGCCTTGAATTACTTAAGAATTCTGAAAAGAGTGCAGACGTTATATATGTATACATATTACAAAATGATGACGAAGAGTATATTGACGCATTTTTTGAGAAAGATGGCAAGTTGTTCACAACCAATGATTGGTGTTCAGATGCTCAAATTAAGGAATTCTTTCATTGTGGAATAGAAGATATAGAAAGCATTGTTGAGCTTTGTGATACCTATGATGCAAAGTGTCCACACGAATTCAAATTAGTATACAATGTTAACTCTAAGTCATTTGACTCAAATTACAATTATGAAAATGCAACCGATGTTTATGATAAGGATGTAATTGAGTTAGTCGAAGAATGGTTTAATGAATGCGAAAAAAAAATAAGTCATTGATAAATTTTAGGAGATAAAATTATGATTGAAGTCAATGAGCAATTAGCTGAAGTTATATCAAATTCTCGGGTCGCTTTTATTAATGGTCAGATGGCTGAAGCCTTTAAACTCGCTAAAGAAGCGATTAAACTTGATGAGAACTGTGCAGATGCTTATCAGTGTGCAGCAAATGTGTGTATGTCGCTCAGCAGGTATGAGGATGCAATTGAGTATTACCAAAAAGCTGTAAACTGCGATCCGAACAATGGAAATCGCTTTTTCAGCCTCGGCTATGCACAGGCAAGCGTAAATAAGATTGCTGAAGCCATGCAGAATTTTGCTAAAGCAGATGAGCTTGGGCTGAATGAAGATGCCGCAGGACAGATGTATCATATCCTTGGAATTGTAAATCAGGAGTTTGGAAAGCTTGATGATGCTCTCATCAATTTGAAAAAGTCGGAGCTTATCATTCCGGCAGACATGGATATACTGAAACGCAAGGCGGTTATCTATGGGCTTCTTGATGAGATTACAAATGGCTTGCAGACTGCTAATCAGATGAAGCTGCTTGCACCATCTGACTATTCCGGCTATCAAGCTGCTTACATTTTGCTCAAACAGGCTGGACGTATAGACGATGCGTTTAAGGAATTGCGTTATGCTCGAATGAACCTCCCCTCCTTCCCTTTCGCTCTTTGCGGGGATATGGTGAATTACGAACTTGTTAAGCATGAACAAGATGGCGACACGATTCATTTTGAGAAAGCGTTAGCTTATATTAAGCATTTCCTGAAAAAAGAGAAACCGAGTATTTCTGATGTTGTCGAGTGCTATTTAACTGCCGCCGATCTCTATCTTCAGCTTGAAGATGCTGATAAAGTCATAGAGTGCTTAGTTGCAGCGGAAAAGCCTGTGTTCTCTTATAACAACGGCGTTCTGTTTGGAGAGTATACACCTCAACAGTTAGATCCAAACTCGATTTTAAATGAGATGAATGCCAATCTTTATCGCTATGAACAATTGAGTGTTGAACAACTGGAAGCGATGAGGAAAAGCGGTACATATATCACTCCGACTGAGGAATCTAAAGCAGACAACGACGAATACAAGCTCACTGACGAGGCGTTTGATATTTCTGCTGAGGATAGAGACAGAATCAATCGTATGTACATTGGTGCGTATACGTTACTTGAAGACAATCGTAAGATAATGTACTATGCTTTAGAGTTACAAAAGAGTCAAGAGCCTTCAATGATTGAACTCGGCTGGTACACGGAAGCGAGAGCAATGCGAGATCTTAACTTGGATGGTTGGCAGGATCAGTATGGTTCAGTTATTAAAAAGCTGAGAAATAATATACTGAAAGATCCTACAGACATCAATGCAATGATGCTTCGAGTGAGATGTTTAATCGATACTAAGCAGTTTGATGAAGCAGAAGAAAAGTGCAAGTATCTCAAGGAAGAATTACAGAAACCTCTTATGGAAGAGCTGAACGAAGCTAAGAACGGAGGTAAGTAATATGGCATTTCTTTTTCATGACATTGTACTTGATGATACAGCATTTAAAACGGCGTCCGATGATATGGCATCGCTGAAACAGCAAGCTGCTAATCTTAAAACCAAGCTTGAAAAAATGTACGAAGATGTAACAAGTGCATTGGATACTTCGGCAGGAGATGAAATTCAGTTTACAGCTAAAAATGTTCTTCTGCAGCCGATTGAGGATATGAGTGCAGTTATTCAGCATATTTCTGATACGCTAAATACTATAATAGGCACAGGATACTATAAGGATATATTCGTTAAGTTCGAGGAACTGAACGAATGAATAAAACGATATTTAGGAGGAATTAACTATGGCAGGCATGGGCAAAACAGGAACAGTGAATATCACACCTGAGATGATGGATGAAGCAATCAAGGCCATTCAGGCATACCGTACCACCGCTTTTGGTGCTGCTGACGGTAATGGTTCTGATGGTCTCTATGGTACTGTAAAGAAAGAGGTTGAAACCCTTACAGCGAGTGATTTCACTGGTTCAGCATCGAAAGGCTTCGTTAACTTTTACACAAACAATATTGAACCTGCAACAGGTTCAAGTCTCAAAGGTGCGCTTGAGATGCTTGAATCAATTTGCAAGAGTATCAAATCTGCTATACCAGATACTGAAGGCGTTGATGAGCAACTCGGAACGGAAAATAACAAGTAATTTATAGGAGGATACTAATATGGCAGGTTGTAAAGTAGTAAAAGCATCAATGGATCAGAGCGTAACCAATCTCTTGAATTGTTCAACTCAGTACGAAGAAGCAGCAACAACATTTGTTGCCGCCTTTAAAGCTGCTATCGAGGCAATGGAAGGCGATGCTAAGGATGCTTTAGTTGAATTTTTTGAGACTAATATTGAAGGTCTTGTCACTAAGGATATTCCTGGTGCAGTGAAGGGCCTTTCAGAACTTCTCAAGGCGAATGCGCAGAATTTTGATGATGTTGATGCTCAGCTTGCGAATAGCATCAGAGGAAATGGTGGAGGCAATGGTGGCAATTAACCCACATATATAAGTGTATATATGTGCCTTCGCACTAAAAAAAACACTTGGTTGGATTGCGTACAGCCTCGGTGCTATTAAATGGCTGAGGCTGTACTTTTTATTAGGAGGTGGCAATATATGTTTAGAGAGTTAACCGATGCAGAACTTGCTTTACTAAGTGATTCTGAGAAAGAAGTATATAACAAAGAATTACTACTATATAAAGAGAGGATGGCTTTTGTCGGACAGCTTGAGAGAATCGAAGGTGCTGATTATCAGTATAGAAAGCCAAAGTTCAGTGGTATTAACCAAATTCCCCAAATTGATGTCCCGCAACGTGATATTGCCGCTCCAAAGAAAGTTGCTTTTCCACAGGAATTGTTAGATAAAATGCGTAAGGTTGTTGTTTCTTATTCGAGTTTTACTCCGCCTAGTAAGATTCACCTTAAGGGAATGCCAAGTCATCGAGGTGGTGCTGTAAGGATAATGCCAACAGTCATGCCCATAGAGAAAATACGTCTTGCAGATATTCCTAAAAAGCCGGGTAGTGCTATTGCAAATCTACCTCAGATTCATACTGTAGATTCAGTTAAAGTTACAGGTATGCCGAAAAAGCCGGGTAGTGCTATCGCAAAACTTTCGCATATTCAGCCTGTGGGTTCAGTAAAGGTTACCGGCATGCCGAAAAAGCTGGATAGTGCTATCGCAAAACTTCCACAGATTCAGTCTGTAGGTTCAGTAAAGGTTACCGGCATGCCGAAAAAGCCTGATAGTGCTATCATAAAACTTCCTCGGATTCAGCCTGTTGGCCCAGTGAAGATTTCTGGTATGCCGGAAAAGCCAGGTAGTGCTGTTGCAAAACTTTCGCAGATTCAGCCAGTGGGTTCGGTAAAGGTTACTGGTATACCGGTAAAGCCGGATAATGCTATCGCAAACCTTCCTCAGATTCAACCCGTGGGTTCAGCAAAGCCTGTTGATTCGGTAAAGGTTACCGATATGCCGGAGATAAACATACCTGCAACTCAATCGATAACTAAAGAAACGGTTACAGATGTTATTCAAAGAATAATACTATTATGCAAGGAGCGTAGCAAATGAAAAATAATGAAATCATGATTTCAGTTCAATTTGATTTTCCTAATGATTCGAATAAATATGGTGAAAAATTCTCTGGAATCACTGATAGTCTCGCTTTCCTTGTTAAGGATGATATAACACTAAAAGCTTTTATTGAAGGCCTGTATTATGGACTTCATAATAATTTTCCAGGACATTTTATTCTTTTTAAGGATTATCTAAAACACCGTAAGCAGTTTGTTGTCGATTATTCTCGAAAAGGCAAATTCAAGGTTATCAATTTTGAAGAAGAATTGTTGTCTAATAAGGTAACACTAATTGAATTAGGCTTTGTTACTTCAAGCGTTTTACTGATAACTATGAAGCGTAAATTGGAGAGTCAACTGCTCTTTGATAAAATTCCAAGTAGCTATATTCTTGATTCCGATGATAATCCCCTTGAATACAATATAAGCAGTCGTACTCTTGAAGCGGTCGATTCATCGGATATTGAAATTCTCCCTCCAGGTGATATACCTGAAAAAGACGAAAGAACGTTAGCCGACATTTTGATACCTACCGTTCTTTCTACAGGAGGAATGATAGGCGTTAGAGCTGTGATGTCTAAATCCGCCAGTTCGAGTGGTATGGGTGGTATGATGTGGATGATGACGGCTGCTACCGGTGTAATGACTTTGGTTACATCCACCTACAACTATTTTAAACAAGGAGCAACGAACACTAAGAAGAAAACCGAATGGAAAGAAAACTACGAAAAATATATTAAACGTCTGATCGATGAAAAGATAGGTATTTGGCAAAAAGCTGACCTCACCTATCTTCAGTCGTTGTATCCGGATATGTTAAAACTGTTCACACAGTTATCTACACTAGATTCTGCTATTTTTTCAAGATCACAAAATGATAACGATTTCATGCGTATTACTTTAGGCGTATCCGAGCATGTGAAACCTCTATTCGATATTAAATATGAGAAAAAAGATGAGATTTTTTCTGATGTTTATTATTATTTACGGTACGAAACATGCACTAATAGCAAAGACGAGAGAACAACTGATAAGAGAATCGCAGGGATCTATATTCTTACACCTGAAAGTGAATTACCGTGGTATGCATTTATAAAGAAACATACACGGAAGGATGAGGAAGCAAAACTCAAGAAGTCTCAAAGGGAAGGGCTGATCTCAGAAGAAAAAGTATTGCTTTCTGATTTGCCATACAGGTTTTCCACAGAATATTTCCGATATATTGATGGTAAAACATGGGGTAAGAGCGGTATTAAGGCACCATATATGCTTGATATAAGAAATGCCGGTGCCTTGGGTATAGTTTCTCCTGACAATTCCTTTGCACATGATACTATTAAGCACATTGTATTAGAACTCGCTTATTATCATTCTCCGGAAGATATTCAATTTGTATTTTTCTTTGAAGAGGGATTGAGTATAGAGGAGCAAAAACAAAGGATTGATATATATAAATTTCTTCCTCACTGCAACGAATTACTAGAAAATACATCTCAGTTCGTTTTCGACAAAGAGAGCGCTGGTCTTGTTTATGGTCAATTATTGAACATAATGACTCAAAGAGCCAAGGACATACAATCCGATGAAGAAAACGAAGTTGAATCTGAACATAACACCCAGATAGTGTGTGTAGTATTTGAAGATTATAATATCAAGTCTACTGGTTTTTCAAAATATCTTCCCGAAGCTCCCAAAGAGGGTGAAGACTACCAGAATAAACTCGGTTTAACATTTATTTTTTGCCGCGATGATAAGGATAAGCTTCCTCGTTATTGTGGAGATGTAATTTACATGAATGTAGACGCTAAAAAAGTGGGATATGGCTACGTTGTACCACGCTATAGCGTTATGACACGAGAGAACATCTTAGCTAATATGACGGAGACAAATAAGTATCCCAATTTCTGGAATGACTATATTTTCTCTTCTAAAGAATACAAAGAACAATATGAGCTTGCATACCGAAGACTTGCAGCCATTTATTATACACGTATTGCAGAGAACGGTCAGGTGCCAAGCATGGTTACCTTATTTAAATTGCATGACATTTCTAGTGATGATATCATTCCTGAAAATGGTGTGGATAATCCATTATCTACCTCACCTTTTGCAAAACGCATACTTGAGTGCTGGGAATCAAGTGAAGAAGAATATGACGTCACCAGAAATTTACGTGTTAAGATTGGTGCAAATGAACATGGATCAATGTCACTTGACTTATATGAGAAAGCAGACGGTCCTCATATGCTTGTTGCAGGTACTACTGGTTCCGGAAAATCCGAAACTATTATCACCTATCTAATCGGATTGTGTATGAAGTTTTCTCCCATGGATTTAAACTTAATGTTAGTTGATATGAAAGGTGGAGGTTTTTCAGATCGTTTAGGAGATTTGCCACATTGTGTCGGCGTAGTTACCGATACGGCAGGTGAAAGTGAAGGAATATCATCCGCATATATGCTGAAACGATTTCTTGAGACGCTTAATGCTGAAATTAAAAAGAGAAAACTACTTCTTCAGGAATTTGGAATAGATACAGCGGATGCATATATTCGCGCAAGACGAATAATGGTAGAAATTTCCGGAATGATCGAAGCTGATGGGACGAAGTCTTTGAAAGAACTCTATGAAATTTCAATTCAGCTCAAACAGCAAAAAATAGCCATAGACGATGCTGATTATTCTGAAACAGTCAAGAAGATTCTTGAGAAAATGAGTAAACTTAACGCTAAACAGATGGACACATTTGTTAATAAAGGACTGGATAAAATCAAAAGTCTTTCTCATCTTGTACTTGTAGTTGACGAGTTTACTGAATTAAAGCGTTTTTCAAGCGAAAGCAATGACGTTGACTTTATTGCGGAAATAACAACGATTGCCCGTGTTGGCAGAACGCTTGGATTTCATATCATTCTTGTATCACAGAATATCGAGGGTGCTATCACTGACGATATAAGAGTAAACTCTAAAGCAAGAATCTGCCTAAAGGTTGCCACGAAGCAAGCTTCCAAGGAAATGATTGATAGTCCTGTGGCGGCTGCTCCGAAAATGCCGCTGAACGGACGAGCCTATTTACTTGTAGGAACAGGCTCTCGCTTTGAGTACTTTCAATCTGCCTATACAGGTTCTAATCAAAATACAAGCATTGAAGATCCTGTGAATATCACATTTGTGCCTGACAGCGGAACTTTTAATGAAAAGTTCTATCGTTCAGATAAGGATAATACTGTATTGCAGGCACAACAAAAAAATGTTGATCCTAATGCTACTCAATTGAAGTTTGTTGTGGACACTATTATTGCAGTTAATACAGGAAAACAAATTCCAGAGACAATATTCCTTCCCCCATTAAAAACTAAGATAAAACAACCTAAGCTTATAAATGCAACAGAATGGAGTTGATACAGCAATGGACAAGAGAAACTTGATTTGTACGTTAGGTCAGTACGATATTCCTATTGTACAGAAGCAACCTCTTTTTAAAGTTGACTTACTCGACAAAAATATAGCTCTGTTCGGTGCAGCAATGAGTGGAAAAACAAACTTCCTTAAATTACTGATTCAAACGCTACATATTATCACTAATCCTGATGATGAGGAAATTTTTATATTAGATTTTGGTGGAGCTCTTGCATCCTATAAAACTATGCCTCTCGTTGCAGCATACTTTGATAATTCCAATGAAGAATATGTTAAGCGTGTTTTCAGGATACTTGAAGAAAGAATCAAGAAGAATACTGAGATTCTGGAGGGAACCGGATTTTCTTCATATTTCGGTGAAAAAAAGATTGTTCACACGACATTTATAATTGATAATCTTAATTCGTTCCAAGATGAACCGAGGTATTCAGCATATCAAGAAAAATTCGCCAAAATGTGCAGAGATGGTTTGTCAAAAGGCATTTCAATTGTATTTACTGCATCAGATACTAAAGGGTTATCATCATATCTCAACAATTTTGGGCAGAAAATCGCATTTGAAATGCCCTCGGATAAATATATCGAGATATTCAATTCAAAAGTATCAGAAATCGGAGCGATTCCTGGGCGCGGCTTTGCGAATGTAACCATAAAGCCTGATAATATTGAAGGTACATTTAGAATGAATGCACCATATGAGGTTCAATGCTATATTTCTGATCAGATGGAGCCTGATAGTAGTTTTTTGTTCTGCTTAAAGAGTAAGTATCACTACAACGAAGAAAGTGGTAGAGAAGAAAATGGCAAGTTTGACAGGTGTGTAAAGAAGCATCTGACATTCAATGGCGATTTGACTCGTGACGAGTATCAACGTTTAAAACAAGAACCTATAACAACGAAAAAAAATATTCCTTGGATTCCTTGTCCTGTTTCTGTTGGTTTGGATTACATTGACTTTTGTCCGGTGACAATCGATTTCTCAGAATCAAGGGTACTCGGCATTTATGGAAAAAAAGGATATGGAAAAACAAACTTGCTTAGAGTCATTCTTGAGGATTTATTTAAAAAGAAATCATCTTCGAGGTTTGTATTTTTTGATGACGGAAGAAAGCAGCTTGAAGAATTCTATAATAGATGTGAATCACTTGGTTTGGACTGTATAAAGTTTTATGAAACAAAGAGAAACTCACCGCTCCCTCCAAATAACGATAGTGGAATGAATCAAAAAACCCCAACTGATTTTATGGACATTATAGATAAACCGACTACTGCATCTGGTTTCAAGAAGACTTTATCACCGTTTCAGCAGTTTTACCATTTCATTAATGATTATTACATGGATCTCACTTGGAATGGAATTTCTAATAATCAACTTAAATCTCCTGTGGCAACTTATATATACGGTGAGGAGATGGCAGGACTTATGCCGTCTTACAACGAAGAACTAAATCCGATTAAACCGACGGTATTTATTCTTCAGAGTAAAATGCTTTATTTAAGCGCTAATGGTGAGAAACAGTTTATAAACAACATTCTTCCAAAACTCGCAGCCATCGCCGAAGAAAAAGATCTGATTTTTATTTTCACTGATGTGCAAAAAATTACAGATCAAGAAAGCAATAACTTTTTTAATAATTCATTAAATGCTATTTTCTTACTCGATAGTATCGCAGAATTTGCTGCTGAACGAGGACAAAAGACAGTATTCGGCAGTATGGATGTAAAAGGATTAAGGGAAGAATATGCTCGATGTGAAACTGGGGATGGTTATTTTTATGATATAGAAGCTGACAAGCTCATGAAGATGAAGTTTATTAGGCAAGACAAATGGAGGTAATAGTAATGGCTGATGGTAATCATATCAGATGTGCTGATATCGAAAAGCTTGTACAATTTGAAAAGGATAGTCAGGTAGCCAAAACGGACTTTGATAATATTATAAAGGAATTCAAACGGATTAACGAAGCATTACTCGGAAAATGGCAAGGTGCTGGTGCTAATCAATATCGAAAAGAGGTTGAACACATTCTTGAAAAAATCGGAAGTGTTGGAGAAGTTCTCGATGCGATAAATGAAGGGGCTGTAAAAAGTGCAAGAGATGCATATTTGCAGCTTGATGCCGATTTAGCTGCGTTCAATGAAAATCCAACTTCTGAGGAAGGTGGAAATTAATGAACAAAACGGTTAATAGTTCAGACGATCTCGGAAATATTGAACTTTTTGATGAAACCAACGATGACATTAAGACTGAGATCGTTCTTTTTGAATGCAACGATACCGAGGTAGATCAATCTATTTTTGGAATTTTAGCTTTACCAGAGAACTTGGATTAGAAAGAGATGTGATTCGGTGAGTACCCAGATAAAGGGCAGTAAATTCATTTATGAGATAGATGAAAAGGATTTCCCACATGGCTTTATTGCCCAGGGAACTGAAAGCTTTGTATTTAAAGGCAGAAAAATCTCTGTAAACGGTCAAGATGAAGAAGAGTTATCATTCTCTTGTGTTTTGAAGTTTAAGCCCTACTCTCGTTCTCGCTTTGAGCGATTTACGAATAATGAACTTAGAATATTTGAAGAACTTCAAGAGTGTCGTAGTGTGGCTCGGATATATGATGTTATAGAAGATCTTGGCGAAAGTTTTGATTTGAAAACGCCAGAAATATCAAAGCACATCCGAAGTAAAAGCATTGAATTAAATGGTGCAATGATACCTTGCTTCTGTGTTGTTGAAGAATATATCGACGGTTGGTCTTTGGAACAATACTGTATCAGGCAGTTTTGGGGACTTGAGAAGTTTAAAGATAATCGTTGGATTAAATACCATGAGTTTAAGGACTTTGAAAAGGAAGAAGTTCTAAAAAAATACAAAGATGAAAAAACTTTTTTCAGATATCAAGATAAAATGTTGCATTATATGCTGAGTCTGTGTGGTATATTACAATTTATAAGCATGACATCCAAAAAGAAAGTGCTGCATCTTGATATAAAACCCGAAAACATCATGGTCACAAGCCAAAGCGAAGAATTAGTTTTAATTGATTTTGGACGATCAGAATTTTTAGATGAGCGTGATCGATATATATATCATAAGCTCGCACCATTTAAGTACATAAATGATAATGGTGTCAGAGTCAAAGAAGACATCAACCATCCATTTTGTCATGGAACGATTGGTTATGCAGCCCCGGAAGCTTTTAGGGCTGCAATAGATGACAGTTTCCCATTAACTCTACTCAATGATAAAAGTGAAGACAAAACAAATGGCTTTGAAATTGGAAGAATGTCAATTGAAAGCGATATTTTTTCATTTGGGGCAACCTTCTGGGAATGCCTAAATATTGTTGAATTAGTAACTAACAGCGAAGAATTCTCAACTTTAAACCGTAAATCACGCTTTTATGAATCGCATTTGCTGAATCACGATTCTTATTATGAGCGAGATTTATCTCTTGAATGTACTGGACCATTAGGTGGAAGATATAATCTTGCCTTACAGAATATTATAAAGAAATGCACTCGCAAACGCTTAGATGGGTATATGAATGATCCAGCATTCTATCATGGATATGACGAGATAATTCGTGATTTGGAAGATGCAAGAGACTCTATTCCAACTGTTAAAAAGGGGGAAAACAAACAAGTAAAAAATTCCTCTATAACATTTGGAATTTGCATTGGTTGTTTCCTTTCGTTGCTACTGATATCGGGTGTTTATCGAGCAATTGGTGCTCGAATCGCAAAAAGCAACTGGAATAACCTGGTCAGTGAGATAAATAATCACATAGAACAAGGAGATTCTGCATATCAAACCACAAAGCAGGGGGAGCTGTCTGAAATCGCACTTGAACGAATGGAATTGGCAACTGGAGCACAGGAACTTGAAGTTTGTGATGAAACGTTCGTGTTCTTATGTAATGATAATGTGATTAATTCCTCAGAGGCGACACTTATGATTACATTACTTAATCAGCTTGATGATAACAATGATAAGATCCAATATGCTGATAAGATTATTGAGCATGCTAATCCAGTTGAGTTGCCTTCAATTGCGGCGAGTGTCAATTCGCTAGGCCTTTCTACAGACGATATTGGTTACAAGCTGGCAATAGCTCTTTACTGCGTTGATCGAGAAAATGATTATGATTATGTAGATGCGTATGATTTGATTGTACAAAATGCTAACTTAAAAGAGTACCGTACCATTATCAAGATGCTAGCCGTTACCTTAAACAACAAAGGCGACTATGTCATAAATCAGATAGCTGAGAAAAAAAGCGTGAAACGTTCAGAGGTTATTGAAACGCTTAATAGTCTTGAAAAAATGTGAGGTGGCAAATGTGGAATTCATAAAACGAATCAAGATGACTTTTGACAGAAGATTCGAGAAAAAACCTGTTATAGGTAACATTGTTTACGGCATTTTCACCGGATTTGCTGCTTGCACTTGCATGCTGGGTGTTTTTATTATATTTGCAGTCATAACGGGCCTTCATAGCACGCTTGGAATTAACTACAAATCTTGGCACCTTTTCATGATGCTTTCGCTGTTCGTTGCATTGATCGCATTTGTTTTAGGAGCATTTGCGTACTTTCCTTATCGAAGGAAGGGAAACAGCTTGTTCAAAAAAGAATATATTAATGGAACTTCATATAAAGCTTTGCATAATCTATTAAAGCCAACGAAAAGCGATAACTCTCACGAAGAAAGCGATGATGATAAACATGAGTAAAAACAGATACTGCGGTATTTTGCTGTATAGTGTGATATCATTTCTCATATCGGCTTTATCATTTATTCTGATTCCTTTTTCTAATTTTGAAGGAACAAAACTGCAAAAAGCAATAGCATATATGGTCGGTTTCATATTCTGGATAGGACTAATTGTAGGTTTAATACTAACGCATTATCTGGGTAAGATCCGTCAGAAGCATAATTATAGAAAATACGTCCTTCCAGGAATCCTTTGTTTCTTTAAAAATAAGAAAAGCAAATATATCGATATTCTTATGATCATTTCGGCAATTGCTTTTATTATTGTAAAGACTTCGTTTTCTAGTGAGATATTGGTATTGAGCATAACGCTATCACTACTGGTATTCTCTGTTTATATTCATTCAGTCTTAAATGGAAATAATTACGCATTTGCAGTTAAGAAAGGAGTACATCAATGAAAAACGCAAGAAGAATGTTTGCTTTTATCTCAGCACTTGCACTTGCTTTCAGTTATAATGCCCCAAGTTTTGTGGCTATTGCTGAAGATACTGTAGATCTCAAAGATAGTGTTGAGCAGCAAATCGCGGATGTATCTGAGCCCACCACTGAAGAAAATGACTTGGAGTTAAATGTTGTCATTCCCAATAACTGGACAAATAATTTTGATGAGTGGACTGTAGATGTTAGTATGGATGCAACGTTATATTACAAGACAAGTGAAACTCCTCTTGCTAATCATATGTGGGGAACTTATTCTGATTCTGATGCCAAACTTTGGAATGATGGTACGACGTTTGAAGACGGCGAGGGATATATTAAGTTCTGGGCTGTTAGAAAACAAGATGATCAGGATGAAGTCGTTGATTGTCAGGCTTTACCTTATATGTATGATACAACAATCCCTGACGCTTTCAGTGTAGAAAAAATCAGAATCGATGACAAGAATTTTGATATAAAAAATTCATCCTCAATAAATGATAACCTGTCTTCTAATCTTGAAATATACTATGTACTTGATAACAGCGAGGTGACAGAAAAGTCCGAAATCGAAGCTGTAGGCAATAGAATTTCACTTAATGATAATAACGGCGAGTACGGATTCATTCTTCATGGCGAGTCATCAATGATAGATCACGAAGTGGTTTTTTATGTAATTGATGAGGCGGGCAATATTCAGCACACATCTATTGCTATAAAGGATACTTCTAAGCCGTATCTGAGTGTATCAGGAATTGATACGGATCAAAACAAGTGGAATAATAGTTTAAACTGGCTTGTAACATCAATTCCGACAGAGGATGTATCAATCTATTACAAAACATCAAGTACAGATGAGCATGACTGGGGTGCGTATGGATCAGCAAGTGTGTGGAATCCTGAATGGGACTCTGAGGCGTTAGCCGATGTTATTCCGGAAAATCATCATTATGTTCATTTTTGGGCTGCCTATGACAATGACACTGATCATGAAGTGGCAGAGGAGACTTTTCATTATAATTTCGATAAAACAAAACCTACAGAGTTCGCTGTCAATATGTCTGATCCGTTTTGGCCACAACCCGGAAATTTCTGGTGGTCGCAGCGTAGCTTTACGACTGATGCACCGTTTTATGAGAGCGGCTCTGGAATTGAATCGGTTACATATAATATTGGCGGAGAGGGAGAACAGTATGTAGAGTTCAATGAATCAAATGGTGGGTACGTATTTACTACTAACATAAATAATGATGACCGTCTAGCTAATAATACAATTACATTTATTGTTAGGGATAGAGCGAAAAACGAACAAACCTTTGTAATTAATGCCATCAAGAGTTCAAAGCCAGTTATAAAAAAAGCTTCTGTTGTCTATTATGATAAAACAGAAGATCTTGAAAAGGCAACAGCCAAACCTTCACTTATATTTGGAGATGAAAACTCAAAGACGAATCCTTACTCCAATGCAATATATGCAAGTGATAACGACTATATCAAACTTGAAGTTGATGATGCATCACTTAATAGTATTATTGTTAATGTTAATGGAAAGCAACATAGCTTGAGCGTTAGAAACCAGCAAGATGCTGAAAGAAATGGAATAATCGTATACTCTGATAAGTCCAACTATAGATATAAAAACTGTTACATCCCAGTTAGCAAACTAAATGGCCTTAATAAGCAAGGAGTTAACACTATCAGCTTTTTGATAAAGAGCCACAATAATACGAAAAGTGAAGAGTCGTATCTTCTCGATTCGAAAAATAATCATTGTGATATATTCTACGATCCTAAAGACCATTATGATTCTACTGTGTCTTTCTCTGCCACACCACAATATGTTGATGAGAATGGTAAAAAATATTATGGTGGATCATCTTTTTCGGAAGAGATTGAAATTACCATAAAAGATGATAAAGGACTGAAGAATTATACTTGCACCGTAATCGGTCCTGACGGAAAGATAGTTGAGGCGTTCCCTCCTGATGATTTATCTTCTGGAGCTTTAACCACTGAAACGATTGAAGTTGATAGTGAGGAGATAGTTGATGGTGAGACTGTAATAACTACAAAGTCGGTAGATATTTCGTATAATGTTCCCGTAGATCGTAAGGAACATATTATTGAAATTAATAGTGACAAATATCAGGCAAATGGACGCTATACATTAAAAGTACAAGCAACAGATCTCGCTGGAAATATAACCGATGAAAACAACGGTACATATGAGTTTTACGTTGATACAGATGCACCTACAGTTATTGAAGATCGGTATACTTATACACCCTCTATTCTGAAGTACTTCACTTTCGGAATTTTTGGCAATAATTCCGTTAGCCTTTCTGTTAAAGTTGAAGATAACGAATTTGGGTGTGGCTTTTCTGATGAAACCGATGAAAAAGTTAAGCTTAAGTGGGGCGAAGAAGAGTATAAAGTGAGTTCATCTTCTCCTAATGGACAGACGAGAGAATTCGTGTTTGATAATCTCCCTATAAATGCTTCTGGTACTGCTTATTTTATAATTGAAGACGCACTCGGAAATAAATCCAATTATTATCTTACAATAATAGATGGTGTGGTTTCAACTAATGAATCTAGTTCGACATTGTTGCAGCTGGAAAATGTAAAGCCGAGAGCTGAAATCATACTACCAGAGAATAACCAGTACATTGTTAATGGCGAAATATGGTATCCTTCTGCGTTCAATTATGAAGTAGTTGCCTCCGACAAAGACTCAGGTTTGAATAATGTTTCCTTGAATGTGAGGGATTCCAATAATAATGCTGTTTATGATCAGTACTCACATTCTGAAAATGGAGTAGTTGTTGATGGTCAAACAATTAAGTTTGCTTCTCCTGACACCAAAACCAAATATACTGATGAAGCGCGATATAACTATAGCATAGACTCCGAGGGGCATTATCTCTTAATTGCCGATTCTCAAGATAACGCTGGTAATAGCGCTTCTGAAGATACTGAGTTATCCTTGAAAAACAAACGTGAAAAGATTGTTCATATCGATACTAAAGATCCGATGATAACTGAATTTCGATTCGAATCTAAAGGTGAAAACGGCAGCGATATTGAATATTCGACTTATGGCTACTTCTTTAAGGAAGATACAATTGTGCGTGTCTATGTAAAAGATGAGGATGTTTCGTCAGGCATAAATTATGTCACATTATATCGCCGTGAATCCGGTCAAGAAAACCCTATTTCAGCAACTGTATATGCTAGTGGTACAGAAAACTGGAATTCTCAGGAGGGATACGCCGAGTTTAAGATTGAGAAAGGTTTCAAGGGGCAAATATGGGCGATTGTTGTTGATAATGTGGCTTCCTCTAATTATTTAAACGACAATTATAAACATACATCAGGATTGAGATATGCAAACGGTACTATAGTTGAGGATGCGGAACTTCACGCAAATGTTTCGTCTATTAAAATTGAAGAATCAAGCACAGTATCTCCATCAAATGTGTACCAGGAAAATGACACGAATATTGTATTCTATAATCAAGATGTTCCCCTTATTATTACCGTTGAGGATTCTTTTTCAGGCATCTCTGAAATAGAATGGTCAATCGCAAACGATAACAAACAAGGCACTATAACTGTAAATGAGAACGGAGATATTCAAACCACAGGTGACGAGGCAATTATCATCAATGAATCTATAGGAAAGGACTCTAATCTTGTTACGAGTTTACAATTCATGGTGACTGTAACCAGTGATACAAATGAAAATCTTGTTTCTGTTAATCTGACGGATAATGCAAAGAACAAGGTCGAAGCTGCAACTACAAAGAGCTATAATGTAGATAAGACTGCTCCTGCTATTTCATCAACTCTAACTTCAAATGCTGCTTATTACAATGGAGATCAAGTTGTTACAATTACTATAGATGAAAGAAATTTCAGATCCAAAGATGTACATTTTACGTTGAATGATGATGAAGTTGAAGTTACATCGTGGGAGAATGATCAAAATAACGCCAATGTACATATAGGAAAATATACAATCTCTAAAGACGGAGTTTATAGCTATAATATTTCCTATACCGATATGGCTGGAAATCACAGTCAGAATGCTTCAACCACTTCCTTTGTTGTAGACCAGACGCCTCCGGTTCTTAAGACTAATTTTAATGAGTTTAAAACATCAAATAAGGAGCACTATTTTGGTGTTAGTCAAATTGACAAAAACATTGTAATAACAATCACTGAACATAATTTTGATCCTTCATTGGCACACGTTGAAATTAAGCGAAAAAATCCAGGTGAAACACATGATAAGACCGGGATGGAAATTGTTTCAAGAGGTACTTGGAGTACTGATGAGAAAGATAAAGACAAACACACATTTACCATACCGTTCTCAAACAAGAAAGAAGACGGTAAATATGATACATATGATGGTATTTATGTTGTGAGTGTTACTCCATTTGACATGGCATCCAATTCAACACCATCACAAGAATCTGTAATATTTGAAATTGACTTCACAAATCCAGTCATATCGCAGAGGAATGGAAAGTCTGTAAGTGATACTGATAAGGCTTATACAAACTTGGAAATTTTCACTGATAATACAGGTGTTGATGATGGCTTTATTCCCTCTGTTGCCATGAACGATAAAAACCTTGATCGCATAGAGTATGCACTAACTGTTTACACACCGGAATATACAAGTGGAAAAGAAATCGGAACAATTGCTCCTTCAACCTCTAAAAACGGAGATATTACGCAAATTGTTGAGACCGGTACCGAAAATAAGATGAAAGAGGCGGTGTTCGCATTACCTGAGTTCAAGAAAGATGGTATTTACTCGTTTGATTTAACGGCTGTTGATAAAGCGGGGAATAAAAGTGTTCTGTGTCGAAACACCTCGGTTTTAATGATGAATTCCGATGTACTTGCTTATATTACGGAAAGTAAAAAAGCGGATAACGTTAAGGATTCTACAGGTTGGTACTCGTTGCAGAAAGATGAGAAGACACCAATTAGCAAACGACCTGATGATTTTAAGGATCTAAAAATCACAGTGTTCGCTCCTACAGATTCCAAAACCAATATCGTATTACGAGACCAAAATGGCAAAACAGATGATACTGGTTTGAACGCAGATAACAGCGAAGATATGTATGCGGTAGGTGTTTATAGCTACACATTACCAGGTCAGTTCTTCATAGATAATTATCCTGAAGGAACGAACAAGGACATTTATTTAAGGGCAGAGAACACGTATAAAGGAGAAACTTCAAATATATCTCTTGCATGGATAAGGATTGATGCACTTGCACCATCATGTAAAGTGCCAAGTGATCTGAAAAAAGGAAAGGCATTTATCAAAAATTCTAAGACCTATACTATTACCGATATCAGTGAATCACTTAATCCCGATGAGTGTAAAGTATATGACAACGGAGTGCTGATGACCAATTTCACTTACTCTGAAGCGGATAAATCTTTGTCATACACATTGGATAAGGGAAGGCACAATCTCAGTTTTGTTTTGGTCGATGAAGCCGGAAATTCTTATACTGTGCAGGAAGTATCCTTTATTCAGGTAGGACTTTTCTATTGCCTTTGGTTTAGAATCCTATTAGGCGTCATTATCGCTGTCCTCGTAGGAGTCGGCATATGGCTGTTCAGAAAGAAAAGATCAAACACTTAAATCAAATACTATGCCCTCTTGTAATAAGCAAGAGGGCGTGGGTATATAAATGGAGGAATAAAGTAACCGCCAACCACACCCTAACGTTGATTCGGCACTAAAAAAGCGATAAAATAGTTCCAAAGGGATTTACCCCGAAAGGAGCTGAAAATATGCCAACGATCAGAGAAGTAAAAACCGAGCTTCGTCACAGGGAGTGGGCAGAGCAGATACAGGAATGCCAAAGCAGCGGTATGAACGTAACTGCTTGGTGCAAGGAAAAAGGTATCAGCCAGCACACATACTACTCACGCCTGAATGTGGTGAGAAAAGAACTGCTAAAACGAGCTGGATTGCCCTTGCAGCAGATCGTACCGCTGAGTGTTTCTCAAAGCGTCACCTGCACGACAGCTGCGGTGCAGACACAATGTGTTGCGAACAGCGCTGGACCTGGGAAACCTGAACCGGCTGTCCCACAAAAGATGATCGTCCGTAAAGACGGGATCGAGGTCGAAATGCCAGCAGATATATCCGAGAGGCTTCTGCTTACGCTGCTGAGAGGTCTGAAAGAATGCTGAAAGACTTAACTGCTGACAATATCTACATCGTCTGCGGACATACGGATATGCGGAAGTCACCACACGGCTCTGCATTATCCCTGCGAAGATCTTTAAGATCACATACTTTCGTGAGGTCTACAAATGTGAACACTGCGATAAGCACGGAGATAAGGCGAATATTGTGAAGGCTCCGGATCTGACTCCTGCGCCTGTCATTCCGAGAGGTCTGCCGGAAGCAGAGCTGATCGCATATATCGCTGAGGCGAAATATCTGCTTGGCGAACCGCTTTACCGTATGGAACAGCACTTCAAGATGCAGGGCATCTACCTGAACCGCACATCACTTGCAAACTGGATCATCAAAAGTTCAGAATGGCTTATACCTGTTGTGAAGCACTTCTGGAAATACGCCTATCTTGAACCTGTTCTGAATGCCGATGAAACCACGCTGCGTGTCCTGAAAATACATGGAAAGCCTGTGAAAAAGAAGGGACAGATGTGGGTGATCTGCACAGGAGCGTCAGCAAAGCTTCTGATCGCGATCTATACCTATCTGGACAACCGTTCAAAAGTGACCGCAGAGGAACTTCTCGGCAGTTATGACGGTATTGTGCAGACCGATGGGCTGGGGTCTTATGGTTCGGGAGAATATCTGCACGCAGGCTGCTGGTCGCACGCTCGCCGCAAGTTTGTGGACAGCATACCTGAAAATGATAAAAACAGCAAAGCGGCAAAAGCTGTCGAGATCATCGACAGAGCATTTGTCTTGGAGCGTGAAGCAAGAAAAGCAAACGTCCCGCCGGAAAAGATATTGGAGATGCGGCAGAAAGAGGTAAGACCGATCATAGAAGAATTCTACAACTTCATCGGAACGCTCAGACCGAGCAAAGGTTCACACCTTGGCGCGGCGGTCACCTATGCCCTGAATCAGAAAGACAAGCTCCTTTTGTTTTTAGATCATCCCGAAGTGGAAATGACAAATAATCTTGCAGAACGCACCGTTAAGCCTTTTGTGATCGACCGTAAGAATTTTCTCTTTTCTGAGACGGATAAGGGTGCAGATGCGAGCGCTCTCTTCATGAGCGTGATCGAAACAGCCAAGCGAAACGGACTGAATGTGTTTGGCTATCTCTCCTATCTGATGCTTGTTCTCCCTTCATGGGGCAAAACACCTTCAGAAGAACAGCTTGACAGCATCATGCCGTGGAGTGCTACTCTGCCTGAAACCTGCCACAGAACATATCATCAGATCGTTGAAAACATGGCTGAGGTTAAGTGACAGCTTCTCATCCACAGTATTCCATAGTAACTGACAGTATTTCACCGCACAGTAATTCACAGCAGCTCACAGTAATTCATTGTGATGAACCGAATACAGGATTTGAGCCGAGGTTGATCTCGGCTCATTTTTTTGCCCGCTGGTCTGGTTGGCGGTTACGGAATAAAAATGAAGTACACACCAAATCCTATGCAAACAAATGATATCACGCTTTCAGATGACCTTGTAGCCCTTACTGAGTTGATAGCAGCCAATGTCCACGATGTGTGGGCAGCTGGGCGCATTAAAGAAGGATGGACTTATGGAGAAGTTAAGGATACTGAAAAGAAAACCACTCCTTGCCTTGTACCGTATGATGAACTACCAGAATCTGAAAAAGAGTACGATCGTAATACTGCTATAGAAACGCTCAAGCTGATTACCAAGTTGGGCTATAAGATTACTAGAAAAGATATAGAAGCTTGATTTGTAATATAAAGTAAAGAAAAGTCAACCACTTAAATTGCGGTTGACTTTTATGTTATTCAATTCCTTGCTTACTCCTGCTCTTAGCCTTGTCCTTCGGCGTTTTCGGCTTTTTAGCGAGCCTTGCGGCATCACGTTTCATCTTAGCTCGTTCAAAGTAGCAAGTCTTTTCACGCTTCGGAGCGTTCTTCTTCGCTTCGATAGCCGCCTGATTCAGCTCATCAGTCACGACTTTCAGCCTTTGCTCCTTAGTATCAAGCTCCTCCTGCTGAGGGAACGGCTCTGCTACGATCTTCTGTGCTTCTGCGTGGTCAAGCCTGAGCTTCGCAAGGTTATCCTGTGTCCTTTCGATTCTGCCGTCGATGTTGTAGAGGGCAGCTTCAAGACGGTTCAGGTTATGGGCAAAGCTCTCGATCAGCTTCGTGGTATGTGAAGTAGCACCTTGCAGACAAGCGGACATACCGCCGCCCATCATATTGCTGTTTACCGTCACGCTCAGGTCAAAGCCCTGGAACGAGCCGACCTTAACAGGAGTATCCGCATACTTGATAGCAAACACCGCATCTTCCA
>PPYE01433073.1_pt1 | contig 36549 bp, 30 predicted proteins | sample 1559881 | NCBI WGS metagenome assembly PPYE01 (sample SAMN08240022, study PRJNA423297) | Human gut metagenome, whole genome shotgun sequencing project.
CGGAATAGAGTTTTCAACAGAAATCGCCATGAAAAAGGGGCTGCTACTCAACTTTCGTTTTGCAACAGCCCCTTTTTTTGCTTTGTGCAAGCTATCCAAAAAAGATCGTTTAATACATAACAAGTTGACGAAACCATTTTCCAGATGGTTCACAAAAACGACCACTTCCGCCAAACCGGTTGTGAAATAATCATGAATAAGATATGATGAATTCATTAAATAATAATCCATAAATGGGCTCCCTGCCCGGAAAGAGGTTGTGAATTGATGAGAAGAAGCCTTGTTCTGGACCAAGCCTGGCGCTTTTCCCAGCCCGGCCAGCCGGATGCTGTTGTGACCCTGCCCCACACCTGGAACAACATCGACGGCCAGGACGGCGGCAACGACTACAAGCGCTGCGCCTGCACCTACCGGACCACCTTCGACGCTCCGGCCTATGACGCCGCCGCCGAGTGTGTCTACCTCCAGTTCGAAGGCGTCAACGCTTCGGCCCGCATCAGCCTGAACGGCTCCGAAGTCTGCCGCCACGACGGCGGGTATTCCACCTTCCGGGCCGACATCACCTCCCTGCTCAAAGCCACCGACAACGAACTCACCGTCGTCGTGGACAACACCGTCAACGACACCGTCTATCCCCAGAAAGCCGACTTCACCTTCTACGGCGGCATCTACCGGGATGTGAGCTTCGTCATCGTGAACAAGGCCCACTTTGACCTGGATCACTTCGGCGGCACCGGCCTCAAGGTCACCCCCAAGCCGGAAAACGGCTACAAGGACGGCAGCGTCCGGGTGGAGACCTGGCACAACGCCCACGAGGGCGCCGAGGTCACCGTGGCCCTGCTGGACGCCCAGGGCAACACCGTGGCCCAGGGCGCCGGCACCGACCAGACCCTGACCATCCACGGCGTGCATCTGTGGGACGGCATCGAAAGCCCCTACCTCTACACCGCTGTGGCCACCCTGACTGTCAACGGCACCCCCGTGGACGAGGTGCGCACCCGGTTCGGCGTGCGGGACTTCAAGGTGGATGCCAAGACCGGCTTCTGGCTCAACGGCCGGCAGTACCCGCTGCACGGCGTTTCCCGCCACCAGGACCGCAAGGGCCTGGGCAACGCCATCACCAAGGCCATGCACGACGAGGATATGGCCCTGATCAAGGAGATGGGCTGCAACACCGTCCGCCTGGCCCACTACCAGCACGACCAGTACTTCTACAATCTGTGCGATGAGGCCGGCATGGTGGTCTGGGCCGAGATCCCCTACATCTCAGAACACATGAACAACGGCCGGGAAAACACCATCAGCCAGATGAACGAGCTGATCATCCAGAACTACAACCATCCCTGCATTGTCTGCTGGGGCGTGTCCAACGAGATCACCATCTCCACCAAGGACAAGAAGGACATGCTGGACAACCATCATGAGCTGAACGACCTGTGCCATCGCATGGACCCCACCCGCCTGACCACCCTGGCCTGCTACGCCATGTGCGGCCCCTTCAACCCGGTGGCCCACATCACCGACCTGGTCAGCTGGAACCTGTACCTGGGCTGGTACGTGCCGGGGCTCTTCCTCAACGACCTGTGGATGGACTTCTTCCACCTGGTCTACCCCAACCGGCCCCTGGGCTACAGCGAATACGGCGCCGAGGCCATGCCCAACCTGCACAGCGCCAAGCCCCGCCGCGGTGACCACACCGAGGACTACCAGGCCAAGTACCACGAGTATATGCTGCGCTGTTTCGACCGCCACAAATGGCTGTGGGCCACCCACGTGTGGAACATGTTCGACTTTGCGGCGGACGCCCGGGACCAGGGCGGCGAACCCGGCATGAACCACAAGGGTCTGGTGACCTTTGACCGCAAGATCAAGAAGGACAGCTTCTATCTGTATAAAGCCTGGTGGAGCAAGGACCCCTTTGTGTATATCGCCGGCCGCCGTTACGCCGACCGCACCGAGTCCACCACCACCGTCACCGTCTACACCAACCAGCCCAGCGTGGCGCTGTACGCCAACGGCAAGAAGGTGGGCGAACAGACCGGTGACAAGGTGTTCCGGTTCAAGCTGCCCCTGCAGGGCGAAGTGGAGCTGAAGGCCGTGGCCGGTGACTGCATCGACCAGACCACCATCCGCAAGGTGGACACGCCCAACCCCGCCTACAAGCTGCAGAAGGGCAAGAGCCAGAGTGCCAACTGGGTGTAACACACCCCCAACCAAGGTTTGTCCCTGGGCGGTTCGCTGTTCCAGGGTGAGATAGGGCCCGGGACCGTCCCGTCTGCCGCCGGCCATGCGCGCAGCCGGCGGCAGACGGCGGAACCGATGCCCCGCACAGCAGGCTGCAGCGTCCGCGCCCCCGCAAGGGTGCCGGGTGCTGCGGCAAGACAAACGGAAGAGAGGAAAACAACATGCAGAAAAAGCCCAAAGTTGCGTTGTGGTCCGGTCTGACAGCGGTCAGCGCAGTGCTGACCGCCGCCGCCATGGTGGCTACCTTCGTGGTGGCCCCCATGTACGAAACCACCATCAACGTCGCCACCAATGCATCCACCTATAAGATCATCAAGGGCGACACCACCGAAGATACCAACTACTTTACCAGCGATTTCGCCTCCGACGAGGAGCGCGAGAGCTATGAAGAAGAGCTCTGCGCCACTGTGGAGTCCGAAGGCGCTTCCCTGCTGAAGAATGACAACAACGCCCTGCCCCTGGCTTCCGGCGCCAAGGTCAGCCTCTTCGGCCGCGGTTCCGTGGATCTGATGTACGGCGGCACCGGTTCCGGCGCTGTCGATACCTCCTCCGCCCCGACTCTGAAGGACGCCCTGACCGCTGAGGGCATCCAGGTCAACGAGACCCTGTGGAACTGGTACGACAGTGAGGACATCACCTCCAAGTACAGCCGCGTCACGCCGGACGCCATTGCCGACGCTCTGGCCGCCAACAGCCAGTACGACGTGAACGAAGCTCCCTGGAGCGAAGTGGAAACTGCCAACTCCTCCAGCTTTGCTGAGTACGGCGACGCCGCCATCGTGGTCTTCTCCCGCTCCGGCGGCGAAGGCGCCGACCTGCCTTCCGGCGACAACGGCTCCGGCGTGGAATGGACCGGCACCACCAACTACCTGGAACTGAGCCAGGAAGAAAAGGATATGCTGGCCGGCCTGAAGGCCCTGAAGGACCAGGGCGTGTTCAAGAGCATCGTGGTGCTGCTGAACACCTCCAACTCCATCGAGCTGGACTTCCTGAATCCCGCTATCTGCGGTGTTGACTACGGCATCGACTCCTGCCTGTGGGTGGGCGATGTGGGCCAGACCGGCGCCAACGGCGTGGGCTGGCTGCTGTCCGGCAGCGTGAACCCCTCCGGCAGCCTGGTGGATACCTTCTGGTATGACAACCTGGCCAACCCGGCGGTGACCAACTTCTACTCCCGCCCCTACTCCAACAACGCCGACTACGGCTTTGTGGCCGACGACAAGGACAACGGCAACCAGGGCTACTATGTGGTCTACCAGGAAGGCATCTACCTGGGCTACCGCTACGCCGAGACCCGCTATGAGGACGTGGTCATGGGCACCGCCAACGCCGGTGACTTCGACTACGCCAGCGTGGTGGCCTATCCCTTCGGCTACGGCCTGTCCTACACCACCTTCGCTTACAGTGACTTCGCTGTGACCGAAGGCGCCGATGTCTTCACCGTCAATGTGACCGTGACCAACACCGGCAGCGTGGCCGGCAAGAAGACCGTGCAGGTCTACTTCCAGAGCCCCTACACCGACTACGACAAGCAGAACGGCATCGAAAAGGCCAGCGTGGAGCTGTGCGGCTTCGACAAGACCGAGGTGCTGGAGCCCGGCGCTTCCGAGACCGTGACCATCACCGTGGACAAGAGCGAACTGCGCACCTACGATGCCAACGGCGCCAAGACCTACATCCTGGATGCCGGCGACTACTACTTCACCCTGGGCAACGGCTCTCATGAGGCTGTGAACAACATCCTGGCCGCCAAGGGCTACACCACCGCCAACGGCATGACCGCCGAGGGCGACGCCACCCTGACCTGGAAGTGGAACAACCCAACTCTGGACACCACCACCTTCGCCACCAGCGAATCCACCGGTGCCGCCATCACCAACCTGTTTGACGACGCCGACCCCAACAAGGTCAGCTACTCTCCCGGCACCGTGACCTGGCTGAGCCGCTCCGACTGGGCCGGCACCTACCCCACCGGCACCTTTGACTTTGCTCTGAACGACGACCTGGCCGCTGCTCTGGCCAACACCCAGTACGACGGCAGCCTGGCCGACAGCGTGGAGATGCCCACCATGGGCGCCGAAAACGGCCTGACCCTGGCTTCCATGATCGGCAGGGAATACGATGATCCCCAGTGGGAGACCCTGCTGGACCAGATGACCTTTGATGAGATGAACCTGATGATCACCCAGGGTTTCCACAACACCAAGGCCGCGGCTTCCATCGGCAAGACCGCTACCAAGGACGAGAACGGTCCTCAGGGCCTGACCGCCGCTCTGACCGGCGGCGCCTCCGCCATGTGCTACACCTCCGAGGACGTGATGGCGGCTACCTTCAACCGTGACCTGATCAACGACGTGGGCCGCTGCATCGGCGAAGACTGCCTGGCCATGGGTTACTCCGGCCTGTACGGCCCCGGCATCAACATGCACCGTACCGCTTACTCCGGCCGTAACTTCGAATACTACTCCGAAGATCCCTTCATCGCCGGCGAGATCTGCGCCAGCGAAGTGCAGGGCATCCAGTCCAAGGGCGTGTACGTCTACCTGAAGCACGTTGCCCTGAACGACTCCGAATCCAGCCGTATGGGCCTGAACACCTGGCTGAACGAGCAGACCGCCCGTGAGGTCTATCTGGAAGTGGCTGACAAGGCCATCGTGGACGGCGGCGCCTGGTGCACCATGTCCGGCTTCAACCGCTGGGGCGCTACCTGGTGCGGCAAGTACGAAAACCTGCAGACCGGCTACCTGCGCGATGAGCTGGGTATGCGCGGCATGTCCATCACCGACTACTCCGGCGGCAGCAAGTACATGGATGCCTGCGACGCTCTGATCGCCGGCACCGAGATCTGGGACAGCCCCACGCCGCTGCACACCGAGATCCTGAACAACTACGAGGATGACGCCTACATCGTCACCGAAATGCGCGACGCCGTGCACCTGATCCTGTACACCGTCGTGAACTCCAACGCCATGAACGGCTGGTCCAGCGCCGACCGTCTGGAACTGATCACTCCCTGGTGGAAACTGGCTGCCTGGAGCCTGTGCGCTGTGCTGGCTGTGCTGACCGTGGTCTGCGTGGTCATGCTGGTGCGTTCCATCAAGAAGAAGAAGGCCATGAACGGCTGATTCTTTCACCCGGGAACACATCGTTAACCCTGTAAGACATTCCCCAGCGGGTCCTTCCATGTGAGGAGAATGCCCGCGACCTGCCCAACAACGGGAACCCCGCCCCCTACCAGGGCGGGGCTTCCCCGTATTTATTGGTCACTAGCAAAGGAGAGGTTTCTATGAGCGAAAACGCCGCCGCCAGCGCGCACAACGGCGGGCTGAACCGCGCCAAGCTGTACCAGCTGGTGCTGTTCCCCTTCAACAACGGCGCAACCAACGTCTATTACATTCTGACTTCGGCTTACATCGCCTACTACGGCGGCGTATTGGGCCTGGCGCTGGTCTTTGCCAGCACCATGGTCACGATCATGCGTCTGTTCGACGCTGTCACCGACCCCATCATCGGCGCCATGATCGACAAGACCAACGGCAAGTTTGGTAAGTTCCGTCCCTTCATGCTCATCGGCAACATCATCATGATCATCAGCTCCATCCTGCTGTACTTCTGCACGCAGCTGGTGCCTGAGACCATGATGCCCCTGCGGTATGTGCTGTATGTGGTGTTCTACGCCATCTACGTCATCGGCTACACCTTCCAGACTTCCGTTACCCGTTCCGGCCAGACCGTTCTGACCAACGATCCCAAGCAGCGCCCCCTGTTCACCATCTTCAACCTGGTGGCCAGCATGGTGGGCATGGGTGCCATCCAGTTCCTGGCCCCCATCCTGCGTTCCAGCGTGGGTGACTACACCACCCAGAACTTCTTCAACGTCATGGTCCCCCTGGCCATGGTCATCTCCCTTGCCCTGACCGTCCTGGCCATGATCGGCATCTGGGAAAAGGACCGCCCCGAATACTTCGGCATCGGCGGTGAGACCCAGCAGAAGGTCAAGGTTCGTGAGTACATCGCCCTGATCCGCGCCAACCAGCCCCTGCAGCGGCTGATGGTGGCCGGTGCCGGCTGCAAGCTGGCCCTGGCCATCGCCACCAACACCGCCGTTCTGTGCATGCTGTACGGCGGCATGATGGGCAACTACGACGCTTTGTACCTGCCCATGATGGTGCTGGGCTATGTGTTCAGCGCTCCCTTCTTTGTGCTCACCGTCCGCACCAGCCAGAAGTACGGCCAGAAGGCCAGCCTGATGCGGTATGTGGCCGTGGCCTTTGTGATGTATATCGGCGTGCTGGTCCTGCTGCTGCTCTGGAATCCGGAGAACCCGGCCCTGAACCTGGCTCTGTTCAGCACCGAGGGCGGCTTCCACCTGACCCTGAACCTGTACACCATCCTGTTCATCCTCTTCTTCGGCATCGGCTACGGCGCCTACTACGCCACCGCCGACATGCCCATCCCCATGGTGGCCGACTGCTCCGACTATGAGACCTACCGTTCCGGCAACTACGTGCCCGGCATCATCGGCACCCTGTTCAGCCTGGTGGACAAGCTGGTCTCCTCCCTGAGCTCCACCATCGTGGGCCTGGCCGCCGCGGCCATCGGCTTCACCACCACCCTGCCCGGCGGCGATGATCCCTTCCGTCCCGGCATGAACTGGGTGGTCATCATCCTGTTCTGCATCGTGCCCATGGTCGCCTGGGGCGCCACCCTCATCGCCATGAAGGGCTACAGCCTGACCGGCGACAAGATGAAGGAGATCCAGGCCGTCAACGCCGCCCGCCGCGAGCTGGTGGCCGAAGGCAAGACCATCCAGCAGGCCATGGCCGAAGTGACCACCCTGGAACAGGCCAAGGCCATCACCGGCGAGGAATAAACCTCCCCCGCCAAACTCTTCGATTCCGTTGCCCCGCGTCCTTTCCCGGACGCGGGGTTTTTGTGTTGGGGGGCAAAAAATCCCCCGCCCTTTGCTTTTGTCTCCGGGTGTGCTACAATAAACAATACACGCAGCGGCCGCCCCGGCGGTCGCCTTGATTTTTCGGAAAGAAGGCGCAGTCATGCCCGCAGCAACCCAGCCCCGCACCATGGCCGAAGGCAGCATCGGCCGCTGGATGTTCAGCCTGGCGGCACCCGCCGTGGTGGCCCAGGTCATCAACCTTTTGTACAACGTGGTGGACCGCATCTACATCGGCCACATGCCGGGGGTGGGCGCCACCGCCCTGACCGGCGTGGGGCTGTGCATGCCCATCCTCATGCTGGTCAACGCCTTTGCCATGCTGGCCGGCGCCGGCGGCGCCCCCCGGGCGGCCATCGCCATGGGCCGGGGGGACAACGACGCCGCCGAACGCATCACCGGCAACTGCCTCACCGTGCTGCTGGCCATTGCGGTGGTGCTCACCGTGACCTTCTACGCCTTTGCCCCCCAGCTGCTGCGGCTGTTCGGCGCCAGCGACGCCACCCTGCCCTATGCCCTGAGCTACACCCGCATCTATGTGCTGGGCAGCGTCTTTGTGCTGGTGGTACTGGGCATGAACCCCTTCATCACCACCCAGGGCTTCTCCAAGTTCAGCATGCTCACCACCGTCATCGGGGCGGTGTGCAACATCGTGCTGGACCCCATCCTGATCTTCGGGCTGGGTATGGGGGTGGCCGGGGCCGCCGTGGCCACCGTCCTCAGCCAGGGGGTCAGCGCCGTGTGGGTGCTGCTCTTCCTGTGCGGGGAGCGCACCCGCCTGCGGCTGAGCCTGCCCAACCTGCGCCCCCGGGCCAAGGTGATCCTGCCCTGCCTGGCCCTGGGCGTCTCCTCCTTCGTCATGCTCTCCACCGAAAGCCTGCTCAGCATCAGCTTCAACGCCAGCCTGTCCCGCTACGGCGGCGACGTGGCCGTGGGTGCCATGACCATCATCACCAGCGTCAGCCAGCTCATCTCCATGCCCAACCAGGGCATCTGCCAGGGCGGCCAGCCCCTCATCGGCTACAACTTCGGCGCCGGCCGCCCCGACCGGGTCAAAAAAGCCTTCGCCTGCCAGTTCGGCATCTGCGTGGGTTACGCCACCCTGTTCTGGGCGGCGGTGATGGTCTTCCCCCACCTGTTCGTGAACATCTTCAATTCCGACCCCGAGCTGGTGGAGTATACCGTCTGGGGTATGCGCATCTACATGGCGGGCATCTTTGCCAGCGGCTTCCAGACCAGCTGCCAGCAGGCTTTTGTGGCCCTGGGCCAGGCCAAGGTCAGCCTGCTGCTGGCCTGCGAGCGCAAGCTGATCCTGCTCATCCCCCTGATCTTCATCCTGCCTTACTTCATGCCGGACAACAAGGTGTTTGCGGTGTTCCTGGCCGAGCCGGTGAGCGATATCCTGGCCGCCGCCACCACCGTCACCGTCTTCATGACCCGGTTCAACAAGATCCTGAAAGCCGGGCCCGGCAAGGCCTGAGATTTTTGCCCAAAACACAGCGCCCCCACCCCCACAGACCTGTCAGGTTGCACAGGTTTTGGGGCTGGGGGCGTTTTCGGCTTTTCAGGACGGGCAAAGTGTGGTATACTGGTCCCACGGACCGGTTCTGGCCCGGCTTTTTTTCGCAGATACGAAAGGATTTTGTATATGAAAGAGAATCGTCCCAATGTCCTGCGCCTGGTTCTTCGTCTGCTGCAGGGCATGCTCATCGGGGTGGGGGCCGTGCTGCCCGGCATCTCCGGCGGGGTGCTCTGTGTGGTGTTCGGCATCTACAAGCCGGTGATGGAACTGCTGGGCGACCCCCTGCACAAGTTCCGCACCCACGTGCCCAAGCTGCTGCCGGTGATTGCGGGCGCTGCCGTGGGCTTTCTGGGGGTGGCCAAGATTCTGGCCTTCTTCCTGGAAACCTACCCCGCCCCCTCGGTCTGCCTCTTCATCGGGCTGATCACCGGCATGCTGCCCTCCCTTTTCCGGGAAGCGGGAGAGCAGGGCCGCCCCAAGGGCTGCGGCGCGGCCCTTGGCATCGCTTTCGCCCTGATCCTGGGCCTGCTCATCGGGCTGAACCTGTTTTCGGTGGTCATCACCCCCAACTTCGGGTGGTACCTGTTCTGCGGGTTCTGCCTGGCCCTCAGCGTCATTGCCCCGGGCATGAGCTTCTCCACCCTGCTCATGCCCCTGGGCCTGTACACCCCCTTCGTGGACGGCCTGGGCAGCCTGAAACTGGGCATCCTCATCCCGGCGGGCATCGGGGCGGTGATCACCGTCATCTGCCTGGCCCGGGCGGTGGATACCCTCTTCGACCGGTTCTACCCCTATGCCTTCCACGCCATCATCGGGGTGGTGCTGGCTGCCACCCTCATGATCGTGCCCTTCGACAGCTTCACGGTGTCAGCGGCTTCGGCGGTGGTGAATGTGGTCTGCCTGGCGGTGGGGGTGCTGGCCGCCCTGGCCCTGGACCGGTTCAATTCCCGGGTACCCAAGCAGGACGACTGAGATACACCAAACAGCAAACGGAGTGCTTCTCCCTTCCGGGGAGAAACACTCCGTTTTTTTACAGCAGTTTGGGGCCCAGCGCCTTGGAGGTGCGCTGCTTGGCGATGGTGGTCAGTTCCAGGTTGTCCATGGTAAAGCGAAGCACCAGCACTTCGGCCACATACAGCATGGCGATCTTGGCGGCAATGCTGCCCCCTTCCAGGGGGCTTTCCTGGGCGCCGCACAGCAGCACCACGTCGGCCAGGGCGGCGCCGGGGGAATCGGCGTAGTGGGTCATCAGGATGATGTGGGCCCCGCAGCTCTTGGCCAGGCGCAGGGTCTCCAGCATATCCCGGGTGGCGCCGGAGTAGGACACGAACAATACCACGTCTTCGGGCCCCATGAGGCTGGCGGTCAAAGCCTGCATGTGGCTGTCCCCGGCGGTGTGGAACTTGGTGGTCACGGTGGCAAACCGGGCCCAGATATCGTTGGCCAGCACCTGGCTGCCCCCCTGGCCGCAGCAGTACACCTGCCGGGCCCGCTGCAGCAGGGTGGCGGCCCGGTCCACGGCGGCGGGGTCCAGGGTATCCCGGGTGCCGGTGATGGCCTCGGTGCTCACCGCCGCCGCATAGGCGCACAGGCTGGCGGTGTCGCTGCCCGGTTCCGGCTTGCCGGCGGCGGTGGGCTCGGCGGCGGCGTTGGCCTGGGCCAGGGCAATCTTCATTTCGTTGTACCCGTCAAAGCCCAGGGACCGGCAAAACCGGAAGATGGTGGCCTCGGCCACGCCGCAGGCCTTGGCCAGGGAGGAGATCGACAGATACTGTGCTTCCTCGGGGTGCTGGACCAGGTATTCGGCCACCAGCCGGCCGGACTTGGTCAGATCGTTGTGCTTGTCGCGCAGCAGCTGCCAGAAGCTCTGCTCTTTCATGCTGGGATCGTTCCTTTCTGCAGTGGGTTCTGCGGCGGGGACCCGTGAAGGGGCACGGGCCATAAGTGAAAAATATTTTCTATATTTAGTATAAAAGAAAGTTTGCTGTTTGGCAAGTGCGGCAAGTTGCTTAATCTGGCGATTGTGTATTGTATATATTGCCGGAAAATTCCGAAAAAATGAAAACCTTTCCCGATTTTTCTGCCCCGCATTTCCGGCCCTGCGGGGACAGCGGCCGCCCCGACGGAGAAAAAATCACGGAAAAAGGAAAAACTCTTTCGGGCAGGGCGGGGGAACCGGGGCGGCCGATCCGGTCAAAAAAGAAAAAATCTTACATTTTACATCCGGGCGCCTTCTGTCCGAAAAAAGGCCCGCCGCAGGGGGGATAGGGGAGAAGTATCGGAAAAACGGCGCTGTTTGAAGAAAAAAACGGGGCGAAAAGTTCTGCCTTTGTATAAAACGTTGAAAAAACAGGGAAAAGATTGGGCAAAGAGCACCTAGACAAAATGAAAATAATTTTCTAAAATGAAATCACTGAAAGGGCGCGGACCCAAACGCCCGCAAACGGAACAAACACAAAGGAGAACATTATGAAGAAGCAGCTTTCCCTGTTGTTGGCGGCCGGTATGGCCGTGAGCGTGCTGGCCGGATGCGGCAGCACTTCCAGCACCACCACGACGGACAGCACCGCCACCGCCGACACCGGCGCTTCCACCTCCACCGCCGCCACCGGTGAGGCCACCGCCATCACCCTGTGGACCTATCCCATCGGCAGCTTCGGCGATTCCGCCACCGTGGACAGCCTGATTGCCAAGTTCAACGAATCCCATCCCGAGATCAGCGTCACGGTGGAGTACCTGGACTACACCAACGGCGACGACCAGGTCACCGCCGCCATCGAGGCGGGCACCACCCCCGACATCATCATGGAAGGCCCCGAACGTCTGGTTTCCAACTGGGGCGCCAAGGGCAAGATGCTGCCTCTGAACGACCTGTGGACCGACGAGGCCGTGGCCGACATCTCCGCCACCAGCGAAAACGTGGTCAGCGCCTGCCAGTGGAGCGACGGCAACTACTATGAATATCCCCTGTGCATGACCACCCACACCATGGCCATCAACAAGGAAATGTTTGAGGCCGCCGGCGCTTTGCAGTACATCAACGACGACGGCACCTGGACCACCGAGAACTTTGCAAAGGCCCTCAAGGCTTTGAAGGATTCCGGCGTCTCCACCACCGCCATCGTCTACTGCGGCGGCCAGGGCGGCGACCAGGGCACCCGCGCTCTGGTGAACAACCTCTACAGCGGCCAGTTCACCAACGCCGACCACACCGCCTACACCGCCGACAGCGACGCCAACAAGAAGGCGTTGCAGCAGCTGGTGGACTGGGTTGATGAAGGTCTCATCACCTACGACGCCGCCGCCCAGGCCAGCGACGAACTGCAGCTGTTCGCCAACGGCAACGTGGCCATGACCCTGTGCTGGAACGCTTCCAACCAGGCCAACTATGCCGAGTCCGTCACCTTCACCGCTATGCCGGTGGCCTTCCCCTCCGACGACGGCGTGCCCGAACTGTGCGGCGGCATCTGGGGCTTCGGTCTGTTCGATAACGGCGACGACGCCAAGGCCGCCGCTTCCAAGGAATTCATCAAGTTCCTGTGCGACGACGCCGAGCAGGGCCCCGAAAGCGTCCGCCTGACCGGTTTCTTCCCCGTCCGTTCCTCCTTCGGCGATGTGTACGCCGGCACCGAGGATGAAGCCCGCATGGCCCAGTTCGCCAGCTTCATGCAGTATCTGGGCGACTACTACAACGTGGCTCCCGGCTGGGCCGAGCAGCGCACCGCCTGGTGGAACATGCTGCAGCAGATCTTCAGCGGCGTGAGCGTGGACGACGCCACCGCCACCTACCAGCAGAGCTGCGCCGACGCCATCAGCGCCGCGGCCTGACAAAACTGATATGCAAGGCGGCATGACCTGCCGCCGGGGACATGCCCCCTCCGGCCGCTGACAGCCGGCGGGGCCAGCCGCCCCCGCTCCATCGGGTCAAACAGGTGGAGCGGGGGTCTTATTTGTATCCGGTTCTTTTCCCCCGCGGGGGACCCAATTAGTAAAGGAGGGCCTTTGCATGGCTTCCAAAACCAAGGCGGCCGCCGCCGGCGGCGAAACCCTGACCTACAACCAGGGCACCTTCCGCAACTCGGCGCTGGTGCGGCAGCAGACCCTGGCGGCTTATCTCTTCCTGCTGCCGGCACTCGTCTTCTTTGTCCTGTTCGTGGTGGTGCCCATGGTCATGTGCCTGGTCACCAGCTTCCTGGACTACCGCATGGGCAAGCCCCTCACCTTTGTGGGCTTTGCCCAGTACATCAAGATGTTCCGGGACCCCGTTTTCCTCAAGGCCCTGCAGAACACCTTCATCCTGGTCATCGTGGCCGTGCCCGCCGTCACCGCTTTCTCTTTGTGGGTGGGCTCGGTGGTGTACAAGATGTCCTCCTTCAAGCGCAGCTTCTACCGGTGCGTGTTCTACCTGCCGGTGGTCACCGGCACCGTGGCCGTGGCCGTGGTGTGGAAGTGGATGTTCAACAAGTACACCGGCCTGATCAACTACGTGCTGAACGCCGTGGGCCTGATCAACGAAAACATCAGCTGGCTGGGCGACGCCCGCTTCGCCCTGGGCTGTATCACCCTGATCCTCTTCACCACCTCCATCGGCCAGCCCATTGTGCTGTACATCGCGGCCCTGGGCAACGTGGACCCCTCCCTGATCGACGCGGCGGAGGTGGACGGCGCTTCCAACCTGCAGGTCTTCTGGCACATCAAGTGGCCCCAGATCATGCCCACCACCCTGTACATCCTGGTCATCACCACCATCAACACCTTCCAGTGCTATGCCCTGATCCAGCTGTTGACCTCCGGCGGTCCCAACCACGCCACCGATACCATCATGTACTACATCTACTACCAGGCCTTCAAGCTGAATGATTACGGCTACGGCAACGCCATGGGCGTGGTGCTGGCCATCATCATCGCCATCCTCAGCGCCATTCAGTTCAAGTTCGCCGGTTCGTCTGACTAAAAAGGAGGGTCACACTATGGAATCCAGCGTCAAAAGCAAAGCCCTGACCCCCGGCAAGGTCCTGACCAACGTTGTTCTGGTGCTGCTGGCGGTGTTCTTCATCTTCCCGCTGTACTGGATCGTCACCGGTTCCTTCAAGGACCGCATTGCGGTCAACGCCAGTCCGCCGGTGTGGTTCCCCACCGAACCAACCCTGGACAACTACATCCGCCTGTTTGAGAACCCCGCCCTGCGCTGGCTGGGCAACACCGTCTTCATGGCGGTGGTGGCCATGGCCCTGACCTGCATCACCGCTGCCATGGCGGGCTACGTGCTGGCCAAAAAGCGCTTTCCCGGCCGCAAGCTCATCTTCAGCATCATGATCTGCGCCATGGCCCTGCCCAAGCAGGTCATCCTCATCCCTTTGCTGAAAGAGATGAGCTTCCTGGGCCTGCACGACAGCCTGTGGGCGGTCATCTTCCCCACGGTGGGCTGGCCCTTCGGCATCTTCCTCATGAAGCAGTTCAGCGAGACCATCCCCGGTGAGATGATCGAGGCCGCCCGCATCGACGGCGCCGGCGAGGTGCGCACCTTCACCGACGTGGTGCTGCCCATGGTCACCCCGGGCATCGGCGCGCTGGCCATCTTCACCTTCATCAACAGCTGGAACGACTACTTCCTGCAGTTGATCATGCTGAACTCCAGCAACAACCTGACCATTTCCCTGGGCATTGCCAAGATCCAGGCGGAAATGTCCAACGACTTCGGCCTGATCATGGCGGGCGCCGCCCTGGCCGCCATTCCCATCATCGCCGTGTTCCTGGCCTTCCAGAAGTACTTCACCCAGGGCATCGCCATGGGTGCCGTCAAGGGCTGATACTGTATAAGGAGTGTTTGAACGATGAAAGACATCACCAGATACCGCGGCGTCATTCCGGCGTTCTATGCCTGCTACGCGCCGGACGGCTCCATCTCCACCGACGGAGTGCGCGCCCTGACCCGCCACCTCATCGGCAAAGGGGTGAAAGGGGTGTATGTGGGCGGTTCCTCCGGCGAGTGCATCTACCAGCATGTAGATGAGCGCAAGGCCGTGCTGGAAGCGGTCATGGAGGAAGCCGCCGGCAAGATCACCGTCATTGCCCATGTGGCCTGCAACAACACCGCCGATTCCGCCGAGCTGGCCGCCCATGCGGAAAAATGCGGCGTGGACGCCATCGCGGCCATCCCGCCCATCTACTTCCACCTGCCGCCCTACGCCATCGCCGCCTACTGGAACGCCATGAGCGCCGCGGCCCCCCACACCGAATTCGTCATCTACAACATCCCCCAGCTGGCGGGCACCGGCCTGACCATGCCCCTGCTGGAAGAGATGCTCAAGAACCCCAACGTCATCGCGGTGAAGAACTCCTCCATGCCCACCCAGGACATCCAGATGTTCAAGGATGCGGGCATCGCCGCCCGGGGCACCGACGGCTTTGCGGTCTTCAACGGCCCCGATGAGCAGTTTGTCTCGGGGCTGGCCATGGGCGCGGACGGCGGCATCGGCGGCACCTACGCCGTCATGCCGGAACTCTTCCTGAAAATGTACGAGCTGGTCAAGGCCGGGGAGATCCCCGCCGCCCGCGCCATCCAGTATCAGGCCGACCGCATCATCTACAAGATGTGCGAGGCCAAGGGCAACCTGTACGCCGTGCAGAAGGAAATTCTGCGCCGCCAGTACGGCCTGGAGCTGGGCGGGGTGCGCGCACCCCTGCCCAACCTGGAACCCGGGGACGAGGCTGTCGTCGCCGAGGCCCAGGCCATGATCGAAGCCGCCGTAAAGGCGCTGTAACGCCCGGCGGACCTTTGCCGAAAGGAGCTGTGCCATGATCACCGATACCCTTGCCAACCTGGCCCGGTACCGCGGGCTGCACAAGAACCTGGACACCGCCATCGCCTGGCTTGCCGGACACGATGTGACGGCGCTGCCCCTGGGGCGCACCGTCATCGACGGGGAGGCAGTCTTTGTCAACGTGATGGAGGCCGAGCTGCGGGACGCCGAGGGCGCCGCCTTCGAGTATCACCGCCGCTACGCCGACCTGCAGATTGATCTGACCGGGGCCGAGCGGTGGGACTGGGCCGCCGCGGGCACCCCGCTGGTATCCCACGCCCCCTACGACCCGGACAGCGATGCGGGCCTGGGCGCCGGGCCGGAACAGGCCACCGGCATGCTGGGAGAAGGGCGGTTTGCCCTCTTCCTGCCCGGGGAACCCCACAAGCCCAGCTGCCACTGCGGGGTGTGCACCCATCTGCGCAAGGCCGTGGTCAAGATCGAGATGGGTTGAAAGGACGCTATGATGGAAAAAGAACAACTGTTCAGACAGATCGAACACGGGCTCATCGTCTCCTGCCAGGCGCTGGAGAACGAGCCCCTGTACACCCCCGAAGGGGGGATCATGCCCCTGATGGCCAAAGCCGCCGCCATGAGCGGGGCGGTGGGCATCCGGGCCAACACGGTGCGGGACATCACCCAGATCAAGGCGGTGGTGGACCTGCCGGTCATCGGCATCATCAAGAAGGATTACCCCGGCACCCCCATGTACATCACCGTCACCATGGACGAGGTAGATGCTCTGGTGGGCTGCGGGGTGGACATTCTGGCGGTGCAGGGCACCGGCGCCCTGCGCCCGGACGGGTCCACGGCGGCCCAGTTCATCAAGGCTGTGAAGGCAAAATACCCCCACCAGCCCCTGATGGCGGACATTGCCACCTTTGAGGAGGCCATGGCCTGCGCCGAAGCGGGAGCCGACTTTGTGGGCACCACCATGCGGGGCTACACCCCCGAAACCGCCGGCATCAACGACATCGATTTTGAATTTGTGGCCAGACTGGCCAGAGAATGCCCGGCCAAGGTCATTGCCGAAGGCCACATCAACTATCCCGAGCAGGCCCGCAAAGCCCTGGAAGCCGGGGCCTTTGCCCTGGTGGTGGGCGGGGCCATCACCCGCCCGGCGGAGATCACCGCCCGGTTCACCGCGGCCATCCGCGACCTGGGCTGAGAGGAGGACCCCATGGACAAGGTCTATCTGGGGGTGGACATCGGGGGCACGGCGGTCAAGCTGGGCCTGGTGGACACCCACGGCAGGGTCCTGGCCCGGGCCGAGGAGAGCGTGAGCTTTGACGGCTACAAAACTCCCATTCTGGACACGGTCACCGGGGCGGCGGCCCGCTTTCTGGCGGGGCAGAGCATCACCCCTGCGGGGGTGGGCGTTTCGGCCACCGGTCAGATCGACAGTGTGCAGGGGGTGGTGGCCGGCACCTGCGGCAGTCTGCCCGGCTGGGACGACGCCCCCATCCGCACCACCCTGGAAAAGGCCCTGAGCCTGCCGGTGACGGTGGCCAACGACGCCAACTGCATGGTGCTGGGAGAAGTGTGGGTCGGCGCGGCCAGAGGCTGCACCGATGTCATCGGCATCACCATCGGCACCGGGGTGGGGGGCGGCATCCTCACCGGCGGCCGCCTGCTGGAAGGCGCCCGGGGCCTGGGAGGCGAAATCGGCCATTACCGCACCCATGTGCGCCACGGCATGGCCTGCACCTGCGGGGCCGTGGGCTGCTGGGAGCGGTATGCTTCCACCACCGCCCTGGTGCGGGCCGCCCAGGCCCGCAACCCCGCCTGGAACAGCGGCCGCGCGGTCTTTGCCGCCGCCGAAGCGGGGGACAGGGAAGTGCAGCTGCTGCTGGACGACTGGATTGAGGAGATCGCCCAGGGTCTGGCGGGGCTGGTGCACATCTTCAACCCCCAGCGCATCCTGGTGGGGGGCGGGGTATCCGCCCAGACCGACCTGCTCATCCGTCCCCTGGCCGACAAGGTGCAGGCATCGGTGATGCCTGCCTTCCGGCAGGGGCTGGACCTGCGGGCCGCCGAGCTGCACAACGACGCCGGCCTGGTGGGTGCGGTGTACTATCTGCGGCAGCACAAACCTGAACTGGTATGAAAAAAGGCTCCCCTTTTCCCAGGGGAGCCTTTTTGGTTGCTTGTTTACTGGCAGACGGCAGGCTGCTGGGCAAGCGGGTGCTTGCGGGAAACTCTTTCCTTTTCGTGCCCGAAAAGGAAACGAAAAGGGCCCGCCGTTCCGATGCGGCGGCCGCCGGCCGGGGCTGCGGCCTGCTCACACAAACAGACTTTCCACCAGCAGCAGCGCCAGCAGGCCCACATTGCACAGGGTGAACCAGGCAAAGTATTTGGGCCGCATCTCCGGGTGCTGTTTGGCCACCAGCTTGTAGGAGATCAGGCTGGCCATGGAGGCGATCAGGGTGCCCAGGCCGCCCAGGTTGCAGCCCACAATGAGCTGGGGCCAGGCGCTGCTGTACCCCGAAAGGAGCAGCGCCGCCGGCACGTTGCTGATGACCTGGCTGGCCAGCACCGCCACGGCCACCTCGTGCCCGGCCAGAATCCCGGACAAAAAGTTCTGGAAGCTCTCGATGCGGCCCATGTTGCCGATAAAGACAAAGAAGGCGATGAAGGTGCCCAGCAGGGAATAGTCGATGCGGGCCAGCAGGGGCCGGTCACTGATGATCAGCACCACCGCCGTCACCGCAGCCACCCCCAGCGGCGGCAGCACCTTGGCGATGCACCCCAGGCAGAGCAGGGCACCCACCCCGCACAGGGCCATCTTGCGCTTGTCGCCCAGCGGGGTGGCGGGCAGGGCGGTGTGCACCGGCACGCTGCGGGGCAGCACGCACAGCACCGCAATGCACACCCCGGACAAAACCACATAGGGCAGCATCAGGGCACAGAAGGCCCCGAAGCTCATCCCCGACCGGTTGTACAGATACAGGTTCTGGGGGTTGCCCATGGGGGTGAGCATGCTGCCCAGGTTGGCGGCGGCGGTCTGCAGCACCACCGTGGGAATGACCAGCCGGTCCTGCCCGGCCATGTGCAGCACGGTCAGGGCAAAGGGCACAAAGGTGATCAGGGACACATCGTTGGTGATGAGCATGCTGAAAACAAAGGGCAGAAACACCAGCACCAGCACCATCTGCCTTGTGGCGGCCATCCGGCGCAGCAGGGCCGCGCCCAGGGCGTCGAACAGCCCCAGACCCTGCAGCCCCTTGGTCACCGCCATCAGGCTGAAGAGCAAGGCCAGGGTATCCCAGTCAATGTAGCCCGCCCAGGCGGCGTCCGGCGGCACCGCAATGGACGACAGAATCGCCAGCACCACCGCCACGGTGAGCACCACCTCGCTCTTGATAAACGCCTTGGCCCGCTGCAGCCACAGCAGCACCCGGCCCCATCCTGTCAGTTCCACCGATACATCCGCTCCTGTTTTTGTAAGAATCACGCCGGGGACTGCCCCGGCGCGCGTTCTCTATTATACCAACCCGCCCGGCGGGATGCAAGAAGGAACCCCTCTCTTTTTCGGCGTGGAGGCGGACATTTTGCCCCTGCAAAACCAAAAGCCGGACGGCTCCGTGCAGGGGCCGTCCGGCTTGGTTTTCATTCTGTTGGAAAAAAGGCAGAGTGTTCTTATTCCTGGGGCGCCGGCTCCGGCTCCAGCAGGGTCAGGCGCACTTCCTGCACCCGGCGGTGGGTGGTGCGGGTGACAATGCCCTCGTACCGGCCCCAGCGGAAATGGTCGCCCACCTTGGGCAGACCGCCCAGCTTTTCCTGCACCAGGCCGCTGATGGACACCGCCTTGCTCTTGTCCCGGATGTGCAGCTCCTCGGCCACATCGTCCACACCGGCGTCGCCGGCAATCAGCCAGCTGCCGTTGCTCTGGGCGCGCACTTCCTCCACCACGTCGTCGTGTTCGTCCCAGATTTCGCCCACCAGCTCTTCCAGGATGTCCTCCAGGGTGACGATGCCGGCGGTGCCGCCGTACTCATCCACCACAATGGCCATGTGATGCTTGCTTTCCCGCATGGTGCGCATCAGTTCGGAGATGCGGCTGCCGGAGGTGGTGTACAGCGCCGGGGTAATGAGCTTTTCCAGCTCGGCGTCCCCCCGGCGGGAAGCCACAAAGTAATCCTTCTCGTGCACCACGCCGATGATGTTGTCGATGGTCTCGTGGTACACCGGCAGGCGGGAATAGCCGCTTTCGGCAAACTGTTCGGCCACCTCTTCCAGGTCGGCGTCGTCGGCCACGGCCACCACGTCCACCCGGGGAATCAGCACGTCTTCCACCTCCACGTCATCAAAGCTGATGGCGCTGCGGATCAGTTCGCTTTCCCGGTCGGTGATCTCGCCGTCCTTTTCGGCTTCGCTCACCATGGTGACCAGCTCACCTTCGGTCACGGTGTCGTGCTCGTCGGAATGGAACCGGCGGGCCAGAAAATCCTTCCATTTGCCGAAGACGAAGTTCAGCGGGGTGAACAGGGTGGTCAGCGCATTGAGGATCGGGGAGAAGGAGACGGCCAGGGTCTCGGGCATTTCTTTGGCCAGGCCTTTGGGGGTAATCTCACCAAAGATCAGCACAATGACGGTCAGGGCGACCGTGGAGGCGGTGGGGCCGTACACCGGACCCAGCAGATTGGTGAACAGCACCGTGCCCAGCGAAGCCGCTGCAATGTTCACGATGTTGTTGCCGATGAGGATGGTGCTCAGCAGTCGGTCGAACTTTTCGGCCAGGCGCAGGGCCTTGCCGGCGGGCTTGTCGCCGGCCTCGGCGCGGGAGCGCAGGCGGATCAGGTTCAGGGAAGAATAGGCTGTCTCCGAAGCGGAGAAGAAAGCCGACATCGCCACCAGTGCTACGATCAAAATAATGGTGATAATACTGTCCTCGTCCATGGGGGGGAAAGATCAACTCTACTTTCTGTATTGAATTTTGCCGGCGCCGTCACGCGGGTGCACAACGCCAGACTAAAAAATAATTGTATCATAACCCGGCGGCAAACGCAATCGGTTTGCCCGCCCGCGCCGGGATTTTACCCCTTCTTTACCCGGAATATTCCCCGGGAAAAAGCCGTGCCCCGGGGTCAGCTTTCGGCAATGCCGAAGAAATACCGGTTCAGCCGGTACTTGTTGTCCTCATACAGCCCCAGGTCCCGGTACAGGTCCTTATAATAGGTGAGCAGCTCCCACCGGGTGGCCAGCACCTTCACCGGGTTCAGGTTGTGCACCAGACTGTCCGGGTTCTGCACATAGTTGTAGATGGGGGTGGACAGGGCATAAAACCGCTCGGCGTAGCGGATGAAGCTTAAATTGAAGTAAAAGTCCTCGCTGTAGTCCAGCTCCTCGCTGCACACCACGTCCGGGTGCTGGCGCACCAGGTCCGCCCGGTAGAGTTTGTTCCACATCACCCCGTAGTAGAAGCTGGCGGGTTCCTGCATCAGGCCGTAGGCAAACTGGGCCTTGCCCATGTACCCTTCCATCAGAAACCCGAAAGTCTGCACCTTGGTGAAGGGGTCAAACCCCGGGTCTACCTCCTGGGGCAGGGGCGGGGTGCGCTGGGCCCGCCATTCCCTGGGGGGCTCCACCCGGTTGTAGTGGGCAATCACCATGTCGGCGGCGTGCTCCTCCGCCTTGGCCACCAACAGTTCGGTGGCGTAGGGCTGCAGGGTGTCGTCGGCGTCCACAAACTGCAGATACTTGCCTTTGGCCGCCCGCATCCCCAGGTTCCGGGTGGCGGATACCCCGCTGTTGGCTTTATCAATCAGGGTGATGCGGTCGTCCACCTTGGCGTACATGGCGCACACCGGGCCGCTCACGTCGCTGCTGCCGTCGTTGAGCAACAGAATTTCCAGATTCCGGTAGGTCTGGCGGCGGATGCTCTCCACACAGCGGGCAATGTGGTCTTTGGCGTTGTAGATGGGCACAATCACGCTCACCAGCGGCTGCTGGGCATCAGACATGGACAAAACGCCCCTTTCTTTTCATATTGTGTTTACCATACCACAAAACCGCCCGGGATACAATGGCACCGGGACACAAACCGTGGTATACTGGAACCAGAATTATTTTGCAGGAGGACCCCACCCATGCCCAACACCATCACCGAAAACCTCCGCGCCCTGGAGGACAAACTCTACGCCTGCCGGTACGCCCAGGCCATCATGAGCTATGACGAGGCCACCGCCGCCCCCGCCCGCAGCGAGGACGGCCGGGCCAAGGCCGCCGAGGTGCTCAGCCGCATCTCCTTCGACGCCCTGGTCAACCCCGAAACCGAATCCCTGCTGCAGGAGGCCGCGGCCGCCGCCCCGGACGAAACCACCGCCGCCGAAGTGCGGGAACTGCGCCGCCAGTACGACGAGATCGCCCGCATCCCCGCCGACGAGTACGCCGCCTTCACCGGTCTGGTGCAGCAGGCGGTGCCCGCCTGGGGCCGGGCCAAGCGCTCGGACGATTTCGACGCCTTTGCGCCCTATCTGGAAAAGATCGTGGACGCCCGCCGCCGCCAGGCCGGGTACTTTGCCCCGGACAAGGACCCCTACGAAGCCTGGCTGGACCGGTATGAGCGGGGGCTGACCATCGCCCAGTGCGATGAATTCTTCTCCGCCCTGCGGGCGGAGATCCTGCCCCTGCTCAAGGAGATCCAGACCCGGGGCAAGCCGGTGCGCACCGACTTCCTGGACCGGGACTGGCCGCTGGAGGGCCAGAAAGAACTGGCCCGGCGGGTGATGGATCTGTGGGGGCTGGACCCCGACCACTGCGTGCTGGACGAGAGCGAACATCCCTTCACCGAAGGCTTCTGGCACGGGGATGTGCGCATCACCACCCATTATATGCCCCGGGATGTGCTGAGCAGCCTGTACAGTGTGGCCCACGAGGGCGGCCACGCCCTGTATGAGCTGCACGTGGACCCGGTGTACGATTTCACCGTGCTGGGCGGCGGGGCCACCATGGGCCTGCACGAGAGCCAGTCCCGCCTGTTCGAAAACATGGTGGGCCGGTCCCGGGCCTTTATCCGGTGGCTGTGGCCGGTGCTGCGGGAACTCTACCCCAGCCAGACCGCCGACTTCACCGAGGAGGAGCTCTACCGCGCCGCCAACCGGGCCGAGGCCAGCCTCATCCGCACCGAGGCGGACGAGCTGACCTACGCTTTGCACATCATGGTGCGGTATGAGCTGGAAAAGGCCCTGCTCCAGGGCACCCTGGCGGTGCGTGACTTGCCCGAAGCCTGGAACGCCAAATATAAGGAATACCTGGGGGTGGAGGTGCCGGACAACGCCCACGGCGTGCTGCAGGACATCCACTGGGCCGGGGGCGATATGGGCTACTTCCCCAGCTACGCCCTGGGCAGCGCCTACGCCGCCCAGGCCTGGGACGACATCACCGCCCGGCTGGGGCAGGGTGTGCTGGAAGCCCACATCGAACAGGGCGACCTGAGCCCCCTCAAGGACGCCCTGCGGGACCGGCTGTGGAAATACGGCAACAGCCGGGAACCCGCCGAGCTGGTGCGCAGCCTGTGCGGCGGCGCCTTTGACCCCAGCCACTACACCGGGTATCTGCGCCGCAAATACACCGACCTGTACGCCCTGTGAGCCCCTGAAACTGTATAAAAATACATGAAAATGCGGTCTAAATGCAATTAAACCGCAAATATATGGAAATTTATACAAAATTTTGCCCGAAAGTGGGGTCTGTTTGTGGGGAATCCCACCTTGATTTTGCCAGAATGGCGTGTATAATAGGAACCATCAGATGAATAAATATTCAACGCACACGGTGCGAATCAAGAGAAAGGGTGCTCACCATGAAAAAGAACAAGCAGGATATCAAGAAGGTCGTTCTGGCCTACTCCGGCGGTCTGGATACTTCCATCATCATTCCCTGGCTGAAGGAAAACTATAACAACTGCGAAGTCATCGCCGTTTCCGGCGACGTGGGCCAGGGCACCGAGCTGGACGGCCTGGAAGAAAAGGCCAAGAAGACCGGCGCTTCCAAGCTGTACGTGCTGGACCTGAAGAAGGATTATGTGGAAAACTACATCTGGCCCTGCCTGAAGGCCGGCGCCAAGTATGAGGATTACCTGCTGGGCACCTCCCACGCCCGTCCCTGCATCGCCAAGGCTCTGGCGGACATCGCCATCAAGGAAGGCGCCGACGCCATCTGCCACGGCTGCACCGGCAAGGGCAACGACCAGGTCCGGTTTGAGCTCACCCTCAAGGCCTTCGCCCCGGACATGACCATCATCGCCCCCTGGCGGGAATGGGACATCAAGAGCCGTGACGAGGAGATCGACTACGCCGAAGCCCACAACATCCCCTTGAAGATCAGCCGGGAGACCAACTATTCCAAGGACAAGAACCTGTGGCACCTGAGCCATGAGGGCCTGGACCTGGAGAACCCGAAGAACGAGCCCCAGTACAACAAGCCCGGCTTCCTGGAACTGGGTGTCAGCCCCGAGCAGGCTCCCGACAAGCCCACCTACGTGACCATCCACTTTGAGAAGGGTGTGCCCACCGCCGTGGACGGCAAGGAAATGGGCGCCGTGGAGATCGTGGAGACCCTGAACAAGCTGGGCGGCGAAAACGGCATCGGCCTGCTGGACATCGTGGAGAACCGGCTGGTGGGCATGAAGAGCCGCGGCGTGTACGAAACCCCCGGCGGCGCCATCCTGTACAAGGCCCACAACGTGCTGGAGACCATCACCCTGGACAAGGAGAGCGCCCACTTCAAGGAGATCGTGGCCCAGAAGATGGCCGACCTTGTCTACAACGGCCAGTGGTTCACCCCCCTGCGGGAAGCCATCAGCGCCTTTGTGGACCAGCTGGAAAAGACGGTCACCGGCGATGTGACCCTCAAGCTGTACAAGGGCAACATGATCAACGCCGGCGTCACCAGCCCCTACACCCTGTACGACGAGCAGACCGCCAGCTTCGGCGAGGATGAGGACTACAACCAGGCCGACGCCACCGGCTTCATCAACCTGTTCGGCCTGCCCATTGCCGAGCGCGCCAAGCTGGCCAAAAAGTGGCCCGCCATCGACTGATTTTCCCATCGCATAACCCAAAAACAAACCGCCGCCGGGGAGGATTATCCCTCCTTGGCGGCTTTGGCGTTCTCATAAACAAGCCTGATTCTCGTAACCAACCCTATTTGTACGGAAAGTGAGGTTATCCCCATGCCCCAACTTTGGCAGGGCCGCGCCAGCAAGGCGGTGGACAGCCGCGTCAACGATTTCAACTCCTCCATCCGGTTCGACGCCCGCATGATCGAACAGGACATCCGGGGCAGCCTGGTGCACTCGGCCATGCTGGGCGCCCAGGGCATTATCTCTGCCCAGGATGTGGAAGATATCCACAAAGGACTGCACTCCATTCTGGATGATCTGCACAGCGGCGCCCTGGAAATCGACCCCACCGCCGAGGATGTCCACACCTTTGTGGAACAGACCCTCACCGCCCGGGTGGGGGATGCGGGCAAGCGGCTGCACACCGGCCGCAGCCGCAACGACCAGGTGGCCCTGGACATCCGCCTCTACCTGCGGGACGCCGCCGCCACCCTGCAAAAGGAGATCAAAGACCTCATCGACGCCATCTGCACAAAAGCCGAGGAGAGCGCCGGCTATGTCATGCCCGGCTACACCCATCTGCAGCGGGCCCAGCCGGTAAGCTTCGGCCACCAGCTCATGGCCTACGCCTGGATGCTTTTGCGGGACCTGGGCCGGATGCAGGACGCGGTGCGCCGCATGGATGCCGAGTGCCCCCTGGGTTCCGGCGCCCTGGCCGGCACCACCTATCCCCTGGACCGGTTCTACACCGCCAGGGAGCTGGGCTTTGCCGCCCCCTGCCATAACTCCATCGACGGCGTGTCCGACCGGGATTTCTGCATCGAGCTCTGCGCCGCCATGGCCACCTGCATGATGCACCTCTCCCGCCTGTCGGAGGAGGTCATCCTCTGGTGCAGCTGGGAATTCCGCTTCGTGGAGCTGGACGACGCCTTCACCACCGGGTCGTCCATCATGCCCCAGAAGAAGAACCCCGACGTCACAGAGCTCATCCGGGGCAAGACCGGCCGGGTGTACGGGGACCTGAACACCCTGCTGGTCATGATGAAGGGCATCCCCCTGGCCTACGACAAGGATATGCAGGAGGACAAGGAGGCCATCTTCGACGCGGTGGACACCCTGGACCTCTGCCTGCGCACCCTGACCCCCATGCTGGCCACCATGACCCCCAGACCCGAAAACATGCGCAAGGCGGCGGCCCACGGGTTCATCAACGCCACCGACTGCGCCGACTACCTGACCAAGAAGGGGATGCCCTTCCGGGACGCCTACAAGTGCACCGGCACCATGGTGGCCGCCTGCATCCGGGAAGGCAAGACCCTGGAAGAGATGTCCCTGGAGGAATTCCGGCGCTACAGCCCGCTGTTTGACCGGGATATCTACGAAGCCATCGACCTGACCCGCTGCTGCGAGGGCCGCACCAGCTACGGCGGCCCCACCAAGGCCAGTGTCCTTTCCCAGATCGCCGACGTGCGCGCCGCGCTGGCCCAATAATACCGAAACGGGTGGATGTTTTGAAAAAGTATCGTATTTTTGTGGACGGGTCTTCCGGCACCACCGGCCTGCGCATTGCGGACCGCCTGGCCGCCCGCCCGGAATTTGAACTGCTGACCATCGCCGAAGCCGACCGCAAGGACCCGGCGGCCCGGGCCGCCGTCATCAACCAAAGCGACCTGACCTTCCTCTGCCTGCCCGACGCGGCGGCAAAGGAGATCATCCCGCTGGTACGGCAGGATGTCCGCATCCTGGACACCTCCACCGCCCACCGCACCGCCTCCGGCTGGCTGTACGGCATGCCCGAACTGGACAACACCCGCAAGGCGCTGAAAACCGCCACCCGGGTGGCGGTGCCCGGCTGCCACGCCTCCGGCTTCATCGCCCCGGTGGCGCCTCTGGTGCGCCGGGGGCTCATCGCTCCGGATGCCGCCCTGTGCTGCTTCAGCCTCACCGGGTATTCCGGCGGCGGCAAATCCATGATCGCCCAGTATGAGGCCGAGCGCACCGACGAGGGACTGTACGCCCCCCGCCCCTATGGCCTGACGCTGCACCACAAGCATCTGCCCGAGATGATGGCCGTCTGCGGCCTGCACACCGCACCGGTCTTCTGCCCAGTGGTGGCCGACTACTACGCCGGCATGGAAACGGTGGTGCAGCTCCAGCGCACCCAGCTGAACGGCGACGCCAAGGACCTGGCCGCCGCCTTGTCCGACTACTACGCCGGCAGCCCGGTGATCACCGTCCATCCCTTTGACCCCGACGCCCTGCCGGGGTTCCTGCCGTCCAACGCCCTGGCGGGCAAGGACAGCCTGGAAATTTTTGTCACCGCATCCCCGGACGGTGGCCAGATCCAGCTGATCAGCCGCTTCGACAACCTGGGCAAGGGCTCTTCCGGCGCGGCGGTGCAGTGCATGAACCTGATGCTGGGCCTGGACGAAACCGCCGGCCTGGCTCTGTAATCCGCGGCCCAAGGCCGCATCCTGAATGAGGGGGAGAAACATGAACTTTACCACAATCGAGGGCGGCATCTGCGCGCCCCAGGGCTTTTCCGCCGCGGGCATCCACTGCGGCATCCGGCACAACCACGCCAAGCCGGACCTGGCACTGATCAAGGCCGACGTGCGCTGTGCGGGCGCCGCCTGCTATACCACCAACAAGGTGTACGGCGCCCCCATCACGGTGGACCGGGAACACCTGGCCGACGGCTACGCCCAGGCCATCCTGGTCAACTCCGGCAACGCCAACACCTGCGCCCCCGGCGGGGTGGAACTGGCCCGGGAAACCTGCCGCCTGGCGGCCCAGGCCCTGGGCGTGGACGAAAAGGACGTGCTGCCCGCCTCCACCGGCGTCATCGGCCAGGCCATGACCATCGCGCCCTTCGCCTCCGGCATCCCGGCCTGCGCGGCCCAGCTGGCCCACAGCCCGGAAGGCAGCCTCAACGCCGCCTTCGCCATCATGACCACCGACACCCACCCCAAACAGGTGGCCGTGGAGTTCACCCTGGGCGGCAAGACCTGCCGCATGGGTGCCATCGCCAAGGGCTCCGGCATGATCCACCCCAACATGGCCACCATGCTGCTCTTCATCACCACCGACGCCGCCATGGAGCCTGCCGTGCTCCAGAAGGCCCTGTCCAGCGTGGTGCCCGCCACCTTCAACCAGATCTCGGTGGACGGGGACACCTCCACCAACGACACCGTCCTGCTGCTGGCTTCCGGCCTGGCGGGCAACGCCCCCGTGGCCGCCGACAGCGAGGACTACGTCACCTTCGTGGCCGCCCTGACCCAGGTGGCCGAGACCCTGTGCCGGGAACTGGCCGGGGACGGCGAAGGCGCCACCAAGCTGCTGGAATGCATCGTCACCGGAGCCCCCACCCTGCAGGTGGCCCGGGACGTGTCCAAGAGCGTCATCCACTCCACCCTGTTCAAGGCCGCCATGTTCGGCGAGGACGCCAACTGGGGCCGGGTGCTGTGTGCCATCGGCTACACCCCGGGGGATTTCTCCATCGATAAGACCAGCGTGCGGCTGAAGAGCGCCGCCGGGGAAGTGCTGGTCTGTGAGAATGCCGCCCACCATATCTTCAGTGAGGAAGAGGCCGCCAAGATTTTGCAGGAAAGCGAAATCCAGATTCTGGTGGATCTGGGCTGCGGCGACGCCATGGCCAAGGCCTGGGGCTGCGATTTGACCTACGATTACGTGAAGATCAACGGCGATTACCGCACCTGAGCGGCAGGGGAGAGGAAGAACATGAAGAACGAAGAGATGGCGCGGCTCTTTTCCGAAGCCACGCCCTACATCCAGAAATACCACGGTAAGACCCTGGTCATCAAGTACGGGGGCAACGCCATGGTCAACGGCCAGCTGAAACTGGCGGTGATGAACGACCTGGTCACCCTGACCCTGCTGGGGGTGCGGGTGGTGCTGGTGCACGGGGGCGGCCCCGCCATCAACGCCATGCTCAAAAAGCTGGGCATTGAATCCAAGTTTGTGGGCGGCCTGCGCTACACCGACGCCGAGACCATGGCGGTGGTGCAGCAGGTGCTGGCCGGCCAGGTGAACAAGGACCTGGTGGCCCTGCTCAAGGGCCGGGGCGTGGGGCTCTGCGGCATGGACGGCAACACCATCAGCTGCCGCCGCTACACCAAGGCCGACCTGGGCTTTGTGGGCGAGATCACCGGCATCAGCACCACCCTGATCAACCACCTGCTGGACGACCAGTTCATCCCGGTGGTGGCCACCGTGGGCATGGACCCGGAAAACGGGGTGCTCTACAACGTCAACGCCGACACCGCCGCCGCGGCCATCGCCGTGGCCCTGGGCGCCGAAAAGCTGGTCTCCATGACCGACATCACCGGCCTGCTGCGGGATAAGGACGACGATTCCACCCTCATCCCGGAGGTGGAACTCTCCGAGATCGAGGCCTACAAGGCCGAGGGCATCATCGCCGGGGGTATGCTGCCCAAGATCGACGGCATGGCCGACGCCATCCGCCGGGGCGTCAACGAGGCGGTCATCATCGACGGCCGGGTGCCCCACTCCATCCTGCTGGAAATGTTCTCCGACCGCGGGTCGGGCACCCTGTTCTACCGCAACCACAACCGCTGATTCCCCAAGGAGGACTTTGTCATGAATACCCAGAAGGTCATGGACCGGGACAACAAATACATCATGCACACCTACGGCCGCAGCCCCATCGTCATCGAGCGGGGCGAGGGCATGACCGCCATCGACGCCGACGGCAAGCGCTATCTGGACTTTACCTCCGGCATCGGGGTCAACGCCCTGGGCTACGCCCACCCCGCCTGGCTCCAGGCCGTCACCGAACAGGCCGCCCGGGTGCAGCACACCTCCAACCTGTACTACACCGCCCCCTGCGGCCGCCTGGCCCGGCGCATCTGCCACCGCACCGGCCTGGACCGGGTGTTCTTCGGAAACTCCGGCGCCGAGGCCAACGAGGGCGCCATCAAGTGCGCCCGCAAATACAGCGTGGACACCTACGGCGAGGGCCGCAGCAAGGTCATCACCCTGGTGAACTCCTTCCACGGCCGCACCCTGGCCACCCTCACCGCCACCGGCCAGGATGTGTTCCATCATGATTTCGGGCCTTTCCCCGGGGAATTCGCCTACGTTCCCGCCGGGGACTTTGCCGCCCTGGAAGCCGCCGCCGATGAGCACACCTGCGCCGTCATGATGGAGCTGGTGCAGGGCGAAGGCGGCGTGGTGGCCCTGGACCCCGACTACGTCCATGGGGTGGCCGAGTTCTGTGCCGCCAAGGACATTCTGCTCATTGTGGACGAAGTGCAGACCGGCGTGGGCCGCACCGGCAAGTTCCTGGCCTGCGAGAACTATCACCTGCGCCCGGACATCGTCACCCTGGCCAAGGGCCTGGGCGGCGGGCTGCCCATCGGTGCCGTGGTCACCACCGAGAAGGTGGCTTCCCACATGGGTCCGGGCAGCCACGGCTCCACCTTCGGGGGCAACCCGGTGGTCTGCGCCGGCGCCTGCGCCGTGCTGGACACCATGGACGAGGAATTCATGCAGAACGTCAACGACTGCGCCGCCGCCCTTTGGACCGGGCTGCGCACCCTGCCCCATGTGCAGGGGGTCAGCGGCCTGGGCCTGATGATCGGCATCCAGCTGGACGAGGGCCTGAAAGCCGCCGAAGTGCGCACCGCCTGCGAGAAAAACGGTCTGCTGGTGCTTACCGCCAAAGACCGCATCCGGCTGCTGCCGCCGCTGATCCTGACCGAACAGGACGTGAAGAACGCCCTGACCATCCTGCGCAAGGTGCTGGAAACCGCCTGATTCTTCGCAAAAACCGCATAGCATCTGTCGGGGCGTGCCGCAATTTTTGGTGTGGCGCGCCCCGATTTGTTGTGGTATAATTATCATTGGGGCAGTAGCCGGACTACCGCCCCGCGGTTTTGGGAAAGCACAAACAGGAGGGGACGTCGTCAATGGGGATCATCCGCAAGATCCAGGCAAAAACAGGAGAAGCGCGCGCCAAGGAGAAGATCCGTCCGCTGGTGGAAAGCCGCATGATGCGGGACATCCTTCTGGAGATCGGCCAGCGGGGCAGCGAAGCTCTGGACCCGCAGTCGGTGCCCATGGACCAGCGGGCCCGGGCGGCACGGCTGGCCAGCGAATGCGGGATGGCCGGTATGCGCCAGAGCGTGGTGGACGAAGTGCGCCTGGACGCCGAGGGCATCACCCTGGTCTGCGGCGGGGAGGAGACCGCCTTTCTGTACGGCGACTACAACTACGAGAACATCGAGGATACCGACTGTCTGCCCGCCGTGGCCCAGTACCTGGTGGCCCATATGCGGGGATATTACAACATCAGCTGCACCTTTGCGTCGGCCCCCAAGCCCCACGGCCGGGGCGTGGCCCAGAAGACCCGCCAGGTGTTCATCCGTCGCCACCACGAGGACACCCCCTTCGCCCCCGGTCCGGTGCAGAAACAGCACCTGTTTTAAGGCCGGCAGGGGCATAACACCCTTGACGCCGGGGACCCGGTTTGGTATAATGAACTGTACGCCGTGGGAAATCCACGGCCCATAGGGAGCATTACTCAAGAGGTCGAAGAGGTCGCACTCGAAAGTTTGCAGCCCGCTGGCCGATTCGTCCGCTGCGAATGGCGTGACGGCGGGATTTCCCCGGGGTATGCATCCGGTTATTATCCGCTTATCTTGCATCGAAATCTTGCATTTTTCCGAAAGGTTTGCAAGGCGGTGCTGGACAATTAAATATGGAGATGTACTCAAGAGGTCGTAAGAGGGAGCACTCGAAATGCTTTAGGTCTCGAGAGAGGCGCGTGGGTTCGACTCCCACCATCTCCGCCAAATCCCTCAGGAATCTTCCTGAGGGTATTTTTGTATTTTCACGGCAAGAACCCCTTGCCGTTTGGGAGGAAGCGCTATGCCGACATTTACCATCGTGGGTGGGGTCAACGGGGCAGGAAAGAGCAGCCTGTCCGGTGTGCTGAAGGATTGCTTGGACGACTTGGGCGTTATCGTGGACCCCGACAGACTGACCGCCCAGCACGGCGGCGATGAGTATGCCGGGGGTCAGGCTGCCGTTGCCAAACTGCAGGACTGTCTGGCCCAGGGCATCGACTTCACCGAGGAAAGCACCCTTTCGGGCAGCTTCTCCCGCAAAATGGCCCGTGCGGCCCGTGACAAAGGCTACACCGTGCGGCTGTACTATGTGGGCCTGGATACTGCCGAGGAATCGGTCCGGCGGATCGCCAACCGGGTGGCCCGCGGCGGCCACGACATCCCGACCCAGGACGTGGAACGCCGGTTTGCCCGGCGTTTCCGGGACCTGGGCAAGCTGCTGCCGCTGTGCAATGAAGCAACCTTCTATGACAACGACAATGGCTTCCGGGTGGTGGCTTTCTATCGCAACGGGGAACTGCTGCCCGCAACCGATACACCGCCTGTCTGGCTCACCGATCTGCGTCGGGAGCTCGCGCTCTGAACCAATGTAGGATTACCACCGGTTTTCCGGCAGCTCTTCCGGCAGCGGCAGCGCCTGCTCCATCGTGGCGGCGCTGAGCTGCTTGGATTGGGAATCCAGGTGGGCGTAGATGTTGGCCGTGGTGGAGATGTCGCTGTGGCCCAGCCATTCCTGGATCTGCTTCATGGGCACACCCTGCTTCAGCAGCAGACTGGCGCAGGAGTGGTGCAGATCGTGGAAACGGATCTTCCGCAGGCCGTGGTCGGCCAGCAGCTTGGCAAATCCATCGGTCACCGCGTTGGGCAAAATGAGATTGCCCATCTCGTCCACGAACAGGTAGCCTTTGTACTTCTGGTTGTAGCAGTTGCCGCACAGCTTCTCGTTGTAAACCTGCTGCTCCTTCAGCGCCCGCAGCCGCTGGGCAAAGCTGGCCACCAGCGGCAGGGTGCGCAGGCTGGACTTGGTCTTGGCCCGGTCAGCCTCCACCAGGACGTGTTTGCCCTCCAGGTTGGTGCTGGTCACGATATGGCGGATGGTCAGGGTACCGGCATCAAAGTCCACGGCATCCCAACGCAGGCCCAGCACCTCACCCCGTCGCAGCCCGTAGAAGGCCGCAAACTGGATGATCAGTTCCAGCCGGTGCCCCCGGGCGGCTTCAAACAGCTGCTCCATCTCCTCGGCGGTGTAGTAGGCGGCCAGGTACTTCTCGGGCTTGGGACGCTCCACCTTGTCCACCGGGTTGCCGGGGATCAGGTCCAGCTTCACGGCGTATTTCAGCGCCTTGTGCAGGTTGGCGTGCTGCCGCAGTACGCTGGTGGCTTTCAGCGTTTCCAGCTCGTGGAGGTAGAAACTCTGGATGTGCCGCGCCTGCAGGCCACCCAGCGTGATGCCGGTGGGCTCGAAGTAGGGGACGATGTGGTTCTTCCCATTGAAGTTGTAGGAGGACCAGGTGGTCTCCTGCACGGCGGGACGGATGATCTTCAGCCAGTAGAGCATATAGTCGCTGAACAGCATATCAGGGCTCAGTTCCTCTTTGCGGTTGGGTCTGGGCGGCGTGAAGCTGCGGCGCAGTTCCCGCAGCATCTCCTCCGCCCGCTTTTTGTTGCCCTTCACAGGCAGTCCGGTGGCGTGCCAGGGCTGTTTGCGCTTGCCGTCGGCACCGGTGTAGCTGAGCACCATGTTGTAATATCCGTTTTTCTCTTGCAGTCGCCCTGCTACCATAGGCATTTCTCCTTTCATACTCGTTTGTACGGGTTTCCGGGTCCAACACAACAATACCCGGAATCTCTGGCAAAAGCTATTCACAAATCTACACAAGGATACGCCCTTGTTTTGGGTACGAATCTACCAAAGCGCCCGCGTCGGGAACATCCCGGCGCGGGCTTTTGGTATGGTTGAGGTTCAGCGTTCCAGACTGTGGCGGCGCTTGCGGTGGCGGGCTTTTTCCTCGGCCCGCTGACGGGCCTGTTCCTCCAGGGCCTTGCGGCAGGCGGTGGTGGCTCGTACCCTTCGGAGAATCCTGTCACAGACTTCATCCTCATGCCGCAGCGCCTTGATCTGGCGGGTCAGTTCAGCCCGGTGCTCAGCGGTACCGGGCGGTGGGACCTTGTGCCGCAGCAGCCGGGCACAGTCGGCGCGCTCCTTGCAGAGAGTGTCGATCTGCGCCGCCAATTCCCGGCGGCGGGCCTCCACATCGTCGGTGGTGTGGAAACCCCGGTCAAAGCAGAGGTGCATCTCCTCCAACGTGCGCTCCACGTTGCGCCAGATCGCTTCGATCTCCGGCCAGTTGATGGATGCCCGGGGATTCGGCTTGGCCTGCACCTTGTACCGGAAGTAGAGATACTTCCGGCCCAGGTGGGGCCTACCGAAGAGTTCGTCCAGCAGCCCCTTGTACCGCACCTTGGCCCAGGAACGGCAAACCGGGCGCCTGGGACGGTCGTACCCACCGAACAGGCTGTAATAATGGGGGCCGAACTGGTAGTAGTGGGCGTCCAGCACCCGGGCCAGTGCGGGCCAATCGAACTCCGGGCCCAGGCGACGCACCCGCACCGGGCGGCCGCCGTCCACTGAGCGCAGCGTGGCGTACTTGCGGCCCTCCTCCCGCCGCCACAGGTAGCCCATCCGCCGCAGAGCCAAGGCAAAGTCCTCCTCGGTGCTGGTCTGCTGGAGGGAGGTTTGCAGTGCCTCCCGCATCCGGTTGTACCGGGTGGGTTCGCCCCGGCGTTCCGCTTCGTAGAGGGGGCGCGGTGTGCTCTTGCCTTGGGTCTGTACCACCGACAACCCCTGGGCCCGGCACAGGGCATCGGAGGCGCGGCGCAGTTCCCGGTACTGGCTGCGGCGCTGCTCGTACTTTTTGCCATCCACATAAGACACCGCGTTGATGACAAAGTGGTTGTGCAGGCAGTGGGTGTTCATGTGGGTGGCCACCAGCACCTGGAAACGCCCGCCCCATACTTGCCGGGCCAGTTCTACCCCGATGGCGTGGCACTGTTCCGGGGTTACCTCGCCGGGCTGGAAACTCTGGTAGGCGTGCATGGCCACCACGCCTTCGGTCTTACCGAACTTCCGCTGCACCGCCCGCATATCCGCCCAGGCGGTTTCGGGGCGGCAGTGGATGCCGCTCACCAGTTTTGCGCTTTCCGGCAAGGTGGTCTTGGCATCGTTCCCGGCGTAGTGCAGCGCCTGGGACAGGGCACCGTATTCGGTTTTTTCCGGGTTGGCGGCATAGCCCACCACCCGGCGCAGGTTGTCCCGCACCGGCCAGATCTTGGTGACGGCCAGGGATTACTCCTTCGGCAGCAGGGCATCCCGGATCTGGTCTATGGCCGCCCGGCAAGGGAGCGCGTCCCCGGGCGGCAGACGGTCCGCCAGCGCGTACAGTTCTTCCAGAGCGGAAAACAAAGACGCGGGCGGATGAAACTGCGGTGTGTACCCCAGTGCCCGCTGCCGGAGATATTCCGACAGCGTCAGACCGCAGCGCCGGGCAGCGGATTCCATCCGGCGTTTTTCAGCCGGGGTCACCCGCACGTTGATGCCCACGGTGCGGTTTCTCACAAGGCAGCCTCCCGTGAGAAATCGGGGGTCGGGGTCGTCCCCGTAGGAGCGGCGGTGTCCGCCGCGGCGAAGGGTTGCCCGCCGGCAACACAAAGCCCATGCTCGCTACCGTGATGCGGCCCCGGTGACGGTGATGACGATGATGACGGTACGGGGGCCGCACCCTCTTCACCAGCCTTTACCGTACCAGACGGTAAAGGGGATCTGGCGGTATCATCGTCACTACCGTCATGACCGTCATTCCTGTCACAGGTGAAGCACAGCAGCCGGGTGTTGGAGGTGCGCCGGGACTGGTAGCGGATGCCCTGCGGGGCAAACACCGTGTAGAAGTGCTCCACCAGTTTGCGGGTGAACTGGTTGGGCTGCACCTTAGTGATGCCCGCGGCGGTCAGCAGTTCGGTGGCGGTGCCTGTCCAGCTGCCGGTGCGCTGGATAAAGTCCGCCGCCCGCCACAGATAGTCCGGAACGGCCTTCCGGACCTGCTCCCCGGCGGTTTCCTCCTCCAACAGCTGCCAGATACAATCCCGGGTCTGCAGGTGGAGGGTGCGGCTGCCCATGTCACGGCCCGTCACCAACAGCCGGGCCGTGTCGCTCATCCGCTGACGCTGCAGCAGCCAGATGGTGTCGGCGGCACCCATCAGGCCGTTGGACCCGGAAATCTGCTGGAACGGGTCGGATGCGCCCTGTTTGCGCAGATGATGCACCAGCAGCAACCCGATGCCACGGCGGTCCGCCAGGGATTTCAGCGCGCTCATATCCTGGTAATCGCTGGCGTAAGCGCCGTTGTTCGGGTCGGCGGCGCGGACCTTCTGCAAGGTGTCGATGACCACCAGGCTGGTTTCGGGGTGCTGGGACAGGAATTTCTCGATCTGGAGTTCCAGACCGTCCCCGATGGCGCAGCTTCCGGTCTGGAAGTACAACCGGCTGGGAACGGAATCCTCGGTCAGGCGGAACAAACGCCCCTGGATGCGGGCGTAGGTGTCCTCCAGACAGAGGTACAGTACAGTCTGTGGCTGGGTGGTGCGGCCCCAGATCTCGCCGCCCCGGGCCAGCTGCAGGCAAAGCCACAGGCACAGCCAACTTTTGCCTGCCTTGCTGGCACCGGCCAACAAGGAAAGCCCGGCGGGCAGCAGGCCGGGAATCAGCCACCGCAAGCGGCAGCGGGGTGGAAAGTAGAGTTTCAGCATCAATAGGTTCGTTTCTCTGCATGGCATACGCCTCCTTCTTGCTGGGCCACAGGCCGCCCAACGGGGCCCTGTGGCGCGACCTTTGCGACAATGCGGGTAACGGTGCCCGCCGTCCGGCGGCGCGCGGCACGGCGCGGATTTGGACGGAGGTACAGAGTGAATCTTGTTAAGATACCTTTGGCCGCAATACAGCAGAAGGGGCTGTTGCAAAACGAAAGTTGAGTAGCAGCCCCTTTTTCATGGCGATTTCTGTTGAAAACTCTATTCCGGAA
>PPYE01661878.1_pt1 | contig 36536 bp, 33 predicted proteins | sample 1559881 | NCBI WGS metagenome assembly PPYE01 (sample SAMN08240022, study PRJNA423297) | Human gut metagenome, whole genome shotgun sequencing project.
AATATGAATTTTTTGTAAAAACTATGAGGAAATGCATAAAAAAAGTGGATTTCCTCTTTCTTTTTTTGATGTTTTGCCTTAGTATATAAAATATGGGTTGTGCAGACAAAAGTGAAAGAGTAAAAAAATTGTGAAATATGCACATGGAAACGAGTAGATAAGCGGAGGAAAAAAGGTATGATTTCAAATCAGATACTTCAAAACACAATCGAAGGATTAAAAGGAATTTCCAGAATTGACTTTTGCGTTCTGGATACAGAAGGAAAGGCGCTTGCTACGACATTTGAGGATACATGGAATTATGAAAGCGCGGTGTTGTCTTTTGTAGAATCTCCGGCAGACAGCCAGGTGATCCAGGGATGTCAGTTCTTCAAGATCTTTGATGAGCAGCAGCTTGAGTATGTTCTGCTGGCAGGCGGAGAGAGCGAAGATGTCTACATGCTGGGTAAGATTGCAGCGTTCCAGGTTCAGAGTCTTCTGGTAGCATATAAGGAGCGTTTTGACAAGGATAATTTCATCAAAAATCTGCTTCTTGACAACCTGCTTCTTGTAGATATTTATAATCGCGCAAAAAAATTACATATTGACACAGAAGCAAAACGTGTTATCTTTATTATTGAGACATCACACGAAAAAGACAGTGTTGCTCTGGATAATGTCAGAAACCTGCTTGGCGGAAAGTCGAGAGACTTCGTGACAGCAGTAGATGAGAAAAATATCATTGTTGTCAAAGAGCTGGCTGATAAGGACGGAAGCAGAGAGCTTGAAAAGATGGCCAAAGAAATGATGGAGATCCTGCGGGCTGAGTCCGAGGATGACAAAATCCACATTGCCTATGGAACGGTTGTCAACGACATCAAGGAAGTTTCCAAGTCCTACAAAGAAGCAAAACTGGCGTTGGATGTCGGCAAGATCTTCTTTGATGAGAAAGACATTGTAGCATACAGCACACTTGGAATCGGACGTCTGATCTACCAGCTGCCGATCCCGCTTTGCAAGATGTTTATCAAAGAGATTTTTGAGGGGAAATCACCGGATGAATTTGATGAGGAGACACTGACTACGATCAACAAGTTCTTTGAGAACAGTCTCAATGTATCAGAGACATCCAGACAGCTTTATATTCACAGAAATACACTCGTGTACAGACTGGATAAGCTTCAGAAAAGTACAGGGTTGGATCTGCGTGTATTTGAAGATGCGATCACATTCAAGATTGCACTGATGGTCGTAAAATATATGAAATACATGGAGACGCTGGAATATTAAGCAGGCGGATTTACGTCCGATAAAGTATACCCATCCGGGCATCCCGTAATGTATGCCTGCGGCGGGCGGACTTCGTCCGATAAAGTATGAATAATTAGGAGGAGCATGATGATTGAATTAAGAGATGTAACGAAGGAGTATTCCAAAGGGAATGCTGCGTTAAACGGTGTGTCTGTTAAGATCGAACAGGGAGAGTTCGTTTTTATCGTAGGAGACAGCGGTTCCGGAAAATCCACATTGATTCGTCTGATCATGAAGGAACTGGAGCCTACAGAAGGCACGATTATTGTAAACGGGCAGAATTTAAAACGGATGAAACATCGGAACATTGCAAAATACAGAAGAGGCATCGGGGTTGTCTTTCAGGATTTCCGTCTGTTGAAGGACCGGAATATTTATGAGAATATCGCGTTTGCACTTCGTGTGACAGAAACACCGACAAGAGTGATCAAGCGAAAAGTGCCGGCAGCACTTTCTCTTGTAGGTCTGGCGCAAAAATATAAAGCTTTCCCGAAGGAGCTTTCCGGTGGAGAGCAGCAGAGAGTGGCGATTGCCAGAGCAATCGTAAATGAACCTGCAATTTTGTTGGCCGACGAGCCGACCGGTAACCTGGATCCTACCAATTCGTGGGAAATCATGAGTCTTCTCAAAGAGGCGAATGACAGAGGAACGACAGTACTTGTTGTTACACATAACCAGGAGATCGTAAACGAGATGAACGAACGAGTTATTACGATGAAACAGGGCGTGATCGTGAGTGATGAACAAAAAGGTGGGTATATAGATGAGGATTAGTACATTAGGATACGTAGGAAAACAGGGAGTTAAGAACATCGGGAGAAATAAAATGTTCTCTATCGCATCTATTGCGACAATGTCAGCTTGTATTTTTCTGTTCGGACTGTTCTTTTCTATCGTGCTGAATCTGCAGCATTTTGTAAAGGCAGCAGAGGAAGGCGTGGCGATTACAGTATTCTTTGATGAGGATGCAACAGAAAGTCAGATCGAGGAGATTGGCAAGGAGCTTCGCAGCAGGGATGATGTTCTGAAAGTAGAGTATGTTTCGGAAGATGATGCATGGAACAGTTTTAAAGAAGAGTACTTTGGAGACAATCCGGAACTGGCAGATGGATTTAAGGATGACAATCCGCTTGCAGGATCCAGCAGTTATGCGGTTTATATGAAACCGCAGGAGGACAAGGGCAGCAATATGATCTCCAAGAGCAAATCACTTTCTGCAACACAGAAGGAACTGGTAAAGTTTGCGGAGGGACTGGACGGAGTCAGAAAGGTCAATAAATCAGATGTTGTGGCGAAGACACTTTCCAGTGTCAATCTACTGGTTGGATATGTGTCGATCGCGATCATTTTGATCCTGTTCGGAGTTTCGATCTTCCTGATCAGCAATACCGTAACCATGGGTATTACGGTTCGTAAAGAAGAAATTGCAATTATGAAATATATCGGTGCAAAGGACTTTGTAGTACGTTCTCCATTTGTGCTGGAAGGTCTGATCATCGGAATCATCGGAGCCGTACTTCCATTGGCATTATTGTATGCGCTTTATGGAAAAGCAGTGGGATATGTGATGACAAAATTCCAGATCCTGAAAAATATCGTGGAATTCCTGCCGGTAGGAGATGTATATCGCTACCTGCTTCCAATTGGACTTCTGCTTGGAGTAGGAATCGGATTCCTGGGAAGTTTCTTTACAGTACGCAAGCATTTGAAAGTATAGGTGAACATATGAAAGAACGTATGAAAAAAGTGACAGCATTATGTCTGGCAGCGGCGCTTTCTGTCGGAACGGTACTTCCGGTACATGCGGAGACTGTACAGGATGCACAGAATGCAGTAGATCAGCTGCAGCAGCAAAAGGACAGTGTGCAGGCAGAGAAGACGACTGTTGAGACAGAGTTGAAAAAGATTGCAGAAGAGATGGAAAAGACACAGTCCAAGCTGGATGCAAAGCAGGCGGAGATCACAGAAGCAGAAGAAAATCTGGTGCAGGCTAAAGTAGAAGAAAATACACAGTACCAGAGTATGAAGATCCGCATCAAATATATGTACGAGAATGGAAATATGGAATTTATTGAAGTTCTTGCTGACAGTGAAAATATCAGTGATTTTTTGAATAAAACAGAGTATATTTCCAAGCTGTCTGAATATGATAGAGATAAGTTAAAAGAATTCCAGAAGACAGTAAAGGCAGTGGAAGAGCAGGAAGCGGCGCTGCAGAAAGAGTATGAGGAATTAAATACACTTCAGACGGATCTTGTGAACCAGCAGACACAGGCGCAGACATTGTTAAAAGAAAAGGATGTTCAGCTGGCAGATTTAAGCAGTCAGCTCGGCAGCAAGATGGAGACACTGCAGAAGCTGGTGGAGGAAGAGAAGAGACGCCAGGAAGAAGCGGCTGAGGCAGCAAGACAGCAGCAGTTACAGCAGCAAGAGCAGCAGAATCAGAATAATTCCAATAATAATACAGGCAGTGGTACAGGAGGCGGTTCCACAGTGACACCTCCGTCATCCGGCAATGTATCCAGCGGAAGTGGTTATTTCACACATCCGTGTCCGGGAATGAGTTACCAGTCCAGTTATTTTGGAGAAATCCGTGAGTTTGAAGTCGGCGGACACAAAGGAAACGATTATGCTGCGCCGACCGGAACACCTACATATGCCGCGGCAGCCGGTCGTGTGATCATCGCCGGATACAGCAGCAGCGCCGGTAACTGGGTAGTTATCGATCACGGAAACGGTCTGGTGACAAAATATATGCACCACAGCAGTATTTGTGTAAGTGCGGGACAGTATGTGGAAAGAGGCCAGCAGATTGGTGCGGTTGGTTCTACAGGACAGTCTACAGGACCACATCTGCATTTCCAGGTAGAGTTAAATGGAGTTGCAGTCAGTCCGGATCAGTATTTCTAAAATACCGAAAGTTGGTAACAGAGTATGAACAGACATAAAAGTTTTATAAAAGGGGCGCTCACAGGCGCCCTTATTATGTTATTTGCAGTAGGAGTCTGCACAAAGGTACCGGAGCTTTCAGGATTGCTTTTGCAAAAGGACAGCGTGACTGCCAAGCAGGAGCGGGCAGAGAAAAAGACCGAAGCAAAATTTAAAAAAATTGAAAAAATGATCGATCAGTATTATCTCTACAGTGATGATGTAAAGCAGGAGGATCTGGAAGATGCAGTGTATGCCGGATTTTTGAGTGCACTCAATGATCCGTATACGGTATATTACAATGAGGAAGAGACAAAAGAGATCAAAGAGAGCACCTCGGGAGAATATTCGGGGATCGGAGCCGCTATGATGCAGAATGTACAGACCGGGGAGATCACGATTACAACGGTCTATGAAGACAGTCCGGCAGAAAAGGCAGGGCTTTTAGAAGGAGATATCCTGTATCAGGTCGATGACCATAAGATCGAAGATCAGGATACGTCTGAGGTTGTATCCTGGATCAAAGGTGAAGAAGGAACAGAGGTGAAACTCTCCGTTTATCGAGGAGAAGACCGGGAAGAGCACACGCTGACAGCTGTGAGAGAAAAAATTCAGTCACAGACAGTCGAGCATGAGATGAAGGAAGATAAGATTGGATATATTTCTGTGCAGGGATTTGAAGATGTGACTTACGAACAGTTCAAGTCCGCACTGGAAGATCTGGAAGCTCAGGGGATGGAAGGACTTGTTATCGATCTTCGGAATAATCCGGGAGGAAACCTGGATACTGTTGTAGAGATGCTGAAACTGATCCTTCCGGAAGGAAGAATCGTTTCTATTAAAGACAAATACGGGAATGAAGAAACCTACGACTGTGATGGAAAGCATGAATTTCAGAAACCATTGGCAGTGCTTGTAAATGGCTACAGTGCCAGCGCGTCAGAGATTTTTGCCGGTGCCGTAAAAGACTACGGAATTGGTACCCTTGTGGGAACCACGACGTACGGAAAGGGAATCGTGCAGGAATTATTTAGTTTTGAGGATGATACGATGATCAAGATCACGACGGCGGAGTATTTTACACCGAGTGGAGAAAACATCCATAAAAAAGGAATTCAGCCGGATGTGGAGGTAGAATATACCTACGATGCGGCGAATCCGACCAGTGACAATCAGCTGCAGAAGGCGCTGGATGTTGTAAAAAGTAAATGATAACAGGAAATGATGTGTCTGCAAAGCTGAAAAAGCAGCAGGAATGGGAGGGCTTATGCTTGGGGGAAAGAGATGTTATCTGTGTGGTGGAAAACTGGTAAACGGACGGTGCGTGGAATGCGGGCTTGATAATGAAAAAAACACAAAGAAAGTCTATCATCTTAATGAAAGCGTAAAGATGCAGGATTCACAGCCGCGTGATGCGGTGCAGAAGATCGGGAAGGGTCTGGCGATCGGAAGCGTAATCCTGCTTGTGGCAGCAGTTGGTGCCGTTGCACTGAACAGTTATTTCGAGGAACAAGAGAAGGGGCAGAGTCAGTCGGGAGAGGAATATGATGAATATCAGTTTGCAAAGAGACAGCTTTCTGAGACAGGCGAAGCATACGATGAAGTTCTTACCGGAGGATATTATGAGGTTGGCGTTCATATTCCAGAGGGAATTTATACAGTAGAGGCGCAGGATGGGGAAAGTGCGATTTATTTGATCGATGATGAGAATGGAATTTACATCTGGCAACAGATTGGAAATGACCCTGAAAATCCGAATCAGGCAGCTGTGATGGATGATCTGCGTTTATACGATGGAGCTCTTTTGGAAGTGAAAAGCGGGGCAGCACTTCAATTCCGTTCGGATTGTGCGCAGACAGAAAGGCTTCATGGAGAGACAAATCCACTGCAGGATTCAGTGCGAGTAGAAGTAGGACAGACAATGACTGCGGGGCGTGATTTTCCAGAGGGGCTTTATAATGTGAAGTCTGAACCGGACTGGAATGATCTTATGATGACACTTCCGGATTCATTTTTATCAGAATTTGCAGCAGATGAAGAACGCAGAGTAGAGGTGATTTCGTTTGCACCAAAAGAATTGGAACTCAGTTATGAGAATGTACCGATTCCAAAAGGAACAGAAATACAGACAACAGGGGCGGCCGTTACGCTTGAGCCGAGTGAGAAAATTGGTTCTACTGATTATGGAGAGTTTTATAAAGAATAGACAAAAGAAAAATGCAGAGTACGGTCAGACTCTGCATTCCAGGATATAATCGTCCATGACATATCCGTTTCCAATATCCGCTACCTGTGAACGAACCGTCTCAAATCCAAGATGATGATAGACCGCAAGGGTATTCGTATTGTATTTGTTGCACGTAAGCCAGATGGAAGAGAGACCGCGTTTTTGACAGAGAGTTTTTAAATACTGGATCGTTTTTGTAGAGAGGTGTCGGTTTCGCGCCTCTTTTTTTAAATAGAGTTTGCTTAGAAACAGTGTAGTTTCTTCTTGATGAATCCCGCAGTACCCGCAAAACTCTGTATTGTCAAAAATCTGAAAATATTCATATCCGGTTTCCATCTGTTCTTTCAGGGCATGAAAAGACTGGAATTTTTCCAGCATATATTCTACCTGCTGTATGCCGATAATGGGAGTGAAGTGCTCATGCCAGATAACAGAAGCAAGATTGGAAATTTCCTGAATCTGTTTGTCAGTATGCACCGGAGTAAGTGAAAAATTCTGTTCCATTTTGAAAACCTCCTTTTCTTTGGAAAGAGTGAATAAGCTGACAGAATTGATTATACCACTTGACAGGAGTATTTTGTATTTGTTTCTTGTTTATAAAAAGTTTATAGAGTTCATAATTTTATTAGCACTCAACTAAAAAGAGTGCTAATTTTCTGTTGACTTTTAAAACATGGTGTACTAAAATACTTCATAGACAGAAGAAAACCCGCAGGACGGGTGAGTTTGTAAAGAAAGAGGAGTGTTTAGATATGGGAACAAAAAAAGGTAATTTATCTATCGACAGCGAGAATATATTTCCGATCATTAAAAAATGGGTATATTCTGACCATGATATTTTCATTCGTGAATTAGTGTCCAACGGATGCGATGCGATCACAAAATATAAAAAGCTGGATATGATGGGTGAGTGTGAGCTTCCCGATGATTATAAAGGAAAGATTCAGGTCATTGTCAATCCGGAAGAAAAGACGCTGAAGTTCATTGACAACGGTATCGGTATGACAGCAGAAGAAGTGGAAGAGTATATTACACAGATCGCATTTTCCGGTGCCACACAGTTTTTGGAGAAATATAAAGACAAGACGACAGAGGATGAAATGATCGGACATTTTGGTCTGGGATTCTATTCTGCGTTTATGGTAGCGGACGAAGTGCAGATTGATACGCTGTCTTATAAAGAGGGTGCAGCCGCAGTACACTGGGTAAGTGAAGGCGGTACAGAGTATGAGATGCAGGAAGGAAACCGTACAGAGGATTATCCGTTTAATCTGAAAGGAATCCTGTACTTCCCGAAGATCAATACAGAGTATGATTCCATTGAAGGAAAGATCAAACTGTATAACAATCAGGTATTTATTGCAGATAACATCAAAGAAGTGATTCCGGAATTTTTGATGGTATTAAAAGGTGTGATCGACTGTCCGGATCTGCCTCTGAATGTATCCAGAAGTGCACTGCAGAATGATGGATTTGTAACAAAAGTTGCAGACTATATTTCTAAGAAGGTTGCAGACAAACTGAACGGTATGTTCAAAACAGACAGAGAAAATTATGAAAAATACTGGGATGATATCAGTCCGTTTATCAAGTTTGGATGTCTGAAAGATGAAAAATTCGGAGAAAAAGTAAAAGATTCGATGTTGTTTAAGAATCTTGACCACAAATATCTCACTCTGGAAGACTGTATCAAGGCCAATGGCGGAGAAACAGCAGAAGAGACAAAGGCAGAGGAGACAACGGATTCAGAAGAGACGAAAGAGACACCAAAGACTAATATTTTCTACGTGACGAATGAACAGCAGCAGAGTCAGTACATCAATATGTTCAAAGAGCAGGGGCAGGATGCAGTGATCCTGGCACATAATATTGATTCTGCATTCATTACCTATCTGGAGCAGAAGCATGACAATGTAAAATTCCAGAGAATCGATGCAGATGTTCATGAGTCTCTGAAAGCAGAAGTTGCAGAAGAAGAAAAAGAGACATTCCAGAAGAATGCAGACAGTCTGACAGAAATCTTCAGAAAAGTGCTGAATAATGAGAAACTGGATGTCAAAGTAGAAAAATTAAAAGATGAGAATATTGCTTCCATGGCCGTGTTGTCTGAAGAGTCTAGACGTATGGAAGAGATGATGAAGATGTATGGAATGGGTGGTATGGATACCGGTATGTTCGGCGGACAGGCGTCCTTGATCCTGAATGCAGATCATCCACTGGTGCAGTATGTGGTAGAGAACAAAGAAGGTGAGAATGTAGAGCTGATCTGTAAGCAGCTGTATGATCTGGCGCTGCTTGCCCACAAACCACTGAGTCCACAAGAGATGACAGCATTTGTACAGAGAAGTAATCAGATTATGATGCTTTTGACAAAATAAAAAAATATAGGGAGTCCGAAAAAGAAAGGGATTAGAACCATTTCTTTTTCGGACTCCCTTTTATATTGTTTAGAAAGCTTCGCTTCCCTGTCTTTGTCCCATCCGATGCCAGTTGATGAAACCGTAGATGTCATTTACGAAAAAGGCAATAAAATCACTTTGTAATCTTAAGAAAAACTTTCATAATTTTTAAGATTAAAATGTGGATCTGTCTTATATAATGGTATTCGTTGAACTAAAATTACAGATTACAAAATTTCGAAATCCAGTCCTTTTTTCTGGAAAAACTTCTGTACCATGTTGTCCCAGGCGTGTTCCAGCGACTTGTCCATGGAGAAGGATTTGAAAGATGTACCGGTAATGCATTGAAGTCCGGTGGAATCATAGCGGAGATTCAAATAGAGTCCCTGAATGTCATCGGCATTCAGGCCGAGTTCATTCTGCTCGATAAGGCGGGCAATATTTTTCGGAGACAGACTGAATACAAAACGAAATCCAAGCGGAGTCTTTTTCCCTTTGATCAGGGAGAAGCAGTATTCCCGAAGCTGCTTCCAGTAAGCGTATTCAGGGAGTGTGCCCATTTGTTCCAGTTCTTCAGAAGTATAAAAGTTTTTTTGAATAAAACCGTCTATTTTGAACGTATTGAATGTCATGATCTCTCCTTCGATCAGAAGGAATGAATCGAAGGTGTCCATCAGAAGAAGATGAGACATACAGGCTTTGACATTCGTCAGTTTTAACGCGATCATAAGGATGTCCTCCTGATAAAAAATATAAGTATTGATTTCTCTATCATACCATAAAAAAGAGAAAAAAACACAGGCAAAAATATTGATTGTAAGAAAATTGTATAGTATCCTATTATAGACTGTGTAGTCAAAAAGAAAGGATAACAGCATGAAAAAAGAAGAAAAGACAAAACAGACTTGTGAAAAAATTGTACATGCAGCTACGATCGAGTTTGGAAGCAGATCTTACGATGCGGTTTCGCTGAATGCGATATGCGGTAAGTATCAGATTGCAAAAGGGCTGATCTACCATAATTTTAAAAATAAAGATGAGCTATATCTGTACTGTGTGAAGAAAAGCTTCGAAAAGTTGATGAGTTATCTGGAGGAAGGGAAAGAAGAGGCAAAGACAGCAAGGGAAGAAATCCGTATTTTTTTGGAGAGACGGGAAGTGTTTTTTGCTGAAAATCCGTATGACAGAAATATATTTTTTAATGTGATGTTATATCCGGCAGAGCATTTAAAAGAAGCACTTTTTGGTGTGATGGAAAGATATGATGCCTATATAAGAGAGCAATACCGGCATTTGCTGTCCAAGATTCGTTTAAGAGAGGGAATCAGTATGGAAATGGCAGTAGAATATCTGAGTCTGTTTCAGAATATGTACAATGGATATTACCAGAATAAAGCAAGCCGTACAGGAGATTTTTCCCGATTTATAGAAGAACATAATCTGAAGATATCAGAGTTATTGGATATTATTTTATATGGAATCAGTACAGAAGAGAAGGGCAGTTAATATGGAAGAAATGAAATTTGAAGAATTGACAGAGTTGAAAGAACCGGAGAGGCTTTTAGAATCAGCGATGCCGTTTCAGAAGCTGATCATGCAGTATCAGTGTGCACTGCTGGAAGTTAAGACAAAATTTGAAGTGTTGAATCACGAATTATCGATCAATTCTGATCAGAATCCAATCTTATCAATTGAAAGCAGAATCAAGAAACCGATTAGTATCCTGGAGAAGATGAAAAGAAAAAATATAGAGATCAGTGTACAGGCCATAGAAGAAAATATCTGTGATATTGCAGGTATCCGTGTGATCTGCTGTTTTCCGAAAGATATCTATACGCTTGCGAAAAAAATATGTGAGCAGGATGATATCAGACTGATCGAGAGAAAGGACTATATCAAGAATCCAAAACCAAACGGTTACAGAAGTCTGCATCTGATTTTGGAAGTACCGGTATTTTTTATGAATGAGAAAAAACCGATGAAGGTAGAAGTGCAGATGCGTACGATCGCGATGGATTTTTGGGCAAGTATAGAACATAAACTGTATTATAAGAAACAGACGGACGGATTTCCGGATTCTGTTTCAGAAGATCTGGGAATCTGCGCAGAACAGCTCCATACGATCGACATGAAAATGCAAGAGATCAGCGAGAGAATCTATCATCAGGAACGTTGACTTTTAAGCATGGAAAACGTATTATAAAATAAGATAAGATGGTAAGAATAAGGGGACAAAAGATACGGATGAAGAGACAGAAAAAAAAACATGTGATAATCGGAGCCGGTGCAGTCGCAGTGCTTGCTGCAGTTACCCTGATCGCGGAAGGAATCAGCTATTTTTCCGCTGAAACAGTGGATACGAAGGAGGGACTTGCGATCATAAAAGCGACAGAAAAAGAAAATGTAAAAGATATTGAAAAAAAGATCAACAAGCTGGACACGAAAGACAAGCTGGAAAGTCAGGAAGCAAGTGGTGAGATCAACTATAAGAGCTTATTTTCCAGTTCGGTCGTGATGGGAGATTCGATTTCTGAGGCATTTACAGAGTATGATCTTTTGAATGCGTCCAGTGTGGTTGCCAAGATCGGAGTAGAATTGGATGAGCTGGATGATCAGATAAAAACAGTGGCAGACATTAACCCTCAGGTTATTTTTCTTTCCTATGGGATGAATGACGTGATTGCAACAAATGGGGATACGGATTTATTTATCAAAGAGTATAAAGCAGTGATCGACCAGCTGCGTAAAAAATTGCCGGATACAACTTTGTATGTGAATTCTATCTTCCCGGTCAGTGCGGCGAAGCAGGAAGAAAAGCCTGTATTTCAGAAGATTCCGGAGTACAATGCGGCACTGCAGAAGATGTGTGATGAGAATCAGATTGCATTTTTAGATAATACTTCGCTGGTTTCAGATACTTATTATGAAGAGGATGGAATTCATTTCAAGGCGGATTTTTATCCAATCTGGCTCAAACGTATGGCGGAGGTAGCAACTTTATGACAGATAAGATAAAAAATCTCAAAAAAACAGTGGTGATCAAGTATGCACTGGTGGCAGTGATCGTTGTTTACGTGGCACTGTTATTGATTTTCACCAGCGGCAGTACGAAGAGCTTTGCTGCGGTAGAGAAAAAAGTAGAGGCATCTCTGGATACGAAGGCTATGAAAAAAGCAGGAGTGCAGGGGCTGAAGCGTTATTATGGGCTCAACAGTGCAGATTATGAAGGTGTAATGCTCTACACGGCAGAATCCAGTATGTCAGCACAGGAGATCTTACTGGTCAAAACAAAGACCACGGAACAGGCAGAAGAGGTAAAGGCAGCTGTAGAACAGCGCCGTGCGAACAGAAGGAATGACTTTGACGGTTATGCGCCTGACCAGGTGCAGCTTTTGGATGAAGCTCAGATTTCTGTAAGAGGGAAGTTCGTATTTTACGCAGTCTCTCCAAAAGCAGAGACTTATAAGTCTGTTTTTTCAAAAAGTTTATAGAAACGCAGGGGGAACAAAAGATGCTGTTTAGCAGTATAACATTTTTATTTGTATTTCTGCCGATTGTACTGGCAGTATATTTTCTTGTTCCGTATCGGTTCAAGAATCTGGTCATGCTGATCGCAAGCCTTTTCTTTTATGCATGGGGAGAGCCTGTTTATGTCATTTTGATGATTCTATCCATTTGTCTGAACTATGTGTGCGGTCTGGATATTGCCGAAAAGGCAGATGATGACAGAAAAAAACGAAACAGTCTGATTTTTGCGGTGGTTGTAAACCTGCTGCTTCTTGGCTTTTTCAAATATTACGGCTTTTTGATGGAATCCGTGAATGCAGTTCTTCCGTTTGATATTCCATACAGAGAACTGCCGCTTCCGATCGGGATTTCTTTTTATACATTTCAGGCGCTTTCCTACATTATCGATGTATATCGGGGGGAGGTAAAGCCGCAGAAAAAGCTGATGTATTTTGCACTTTATATTTCTATGTTCCCGCAGCTGATCGCAGGACCGATCGTGCGGTATGTGGATATTGAGGAGCAGTTGGAGCACAGATCTATGAACGTGACCAAGTTCGGACAGGGAGCCATGTATTTTATGCGGGGACTTGCCAAAAAGGTAATTCTTGCAAATACGACAGGAGCGGTTTTTGAGCAGATCGCAGCGATGCATCTGGGCAGCTATTCGGTGATGACTGCGTGGATCGGATGTATTTCTTATGCATTCCAGATTTATTTTGATTTCGGCGGATATTCGGATATGGCGATCGGTCTTGGAAAGATGTTCGGATTTGAGTTTTTGGAGAACTTCCATTACCCGTATGTATCTACGAGTGTGACAGAATTCTGGAGAAGATGGCATATATCTCTGAGTACCTGGTTCCGTGAGTATGTGTATATTCCACTGGGAGGAAACCGCAAAGGAGACTCCAGAACGATCACCAATCTTCTGATCGTCTGGATGCTGACCGGATTCTGGCATGGTGCGGCATGGAATTTTGTCGCATGGGGACTGTATTATGGAATTATATTGATTCTGGAAAAATTTGTATGGGGACAATATGTGGAAAAGTGGCCGGGTGCAGTACGGCATATTTATGCGATGGTGCTGATACTGATCGGATGGGTACTGTTCTTTAGCCCGTCACTTGGTTATGCCCTGAAGTATGTAGGTGTGATGTTTGGAATCGGTGCCAGCGGGCTTATGGACAAGCTGGGCTGGTTTTATCTGCTCTCCAACTGGCTGATCTATCTGATGGCAGTGTTGGGATCCTCTTCCATTGGATACAGACTGATGAGAAATATTCAGAGGGCTCCTGGAAGCAGAGTTGGAAAATATACAATGACAGGTGTGATGTATCTGGTCATGTTTGCACTTTCGCTGGCATTTCTGGTGACACAGTCATTTAATCCGTTTTTATATTTTAGATTTTAGGTGAGCATATGTCAGAAAGAAGAAAAACAAGGAAAAGAAAAAGAATCGAATATGTGATCGGGATCGGATTCCTTATCTGTGTATTCGGGATCGGGATCATTAATCTGCTTCTTCCGTCAAAAAAAATCTCAGAAGAGGAAAACCGCGGATTGCAGCAAAAGCCGGAGCTTTCAGTCAGCGCGGTTACTTCTGGGAGCTATATGGATCAGTATGAGAAGTATCAGGCCGATCAGTTTATGGGAAGAAATCTGTGGCGCAGTCTGAAAGTCGGATTCAGCAGACTGGTAGGAAGTAAAGAGGAAAATGGTGTTTTTATCGGGAAAAAAGGACAGCTGCTGGAAGACATTGCAGTTCCGGATCAGGATGTATTGAAAGCAAATATGAAAGCCATCCAGAGTTTTAGTCAGAAATATTCTGATATTCCGGTGAATATGCTGTTAGTTCCGGATGCGGCGAATATTTTAAGTGACAGGCTTCCGTTTACCGCTACAGTTGCCAATCAGAGCCAGTATATCGCACAGGTAAAAAAAGAACTGGGGAACATTGTACAGTGGATCGATGCGGTAAAGCCATTGACCAGACACAGTGATGAGAAGATTTATTATAAAACAGACCATCACTGGACTGCAAAAGGGGCATACTACGTCTTTCAGGAAGCAGCCAGGACATTGAACCTGGAAGAACAGGAGACAGAATATGCTTCTTATCCGATCACAACGGATTTTAATGGTTCATTGGCATCTAAGAGTGGATGCCGTTTGAATGAGAAAGAGCAGATTGACATTTATGTACCAAAGACAGAAGACAATGATGTTGTCGTCAACTATGTGGATGAGCAGAAGAAAACAGCGTCTTTGTATGATTCATCGAAATTGGATGGCAGAGATAAATATGCAGTGTACCTGGGAGGCAATTTTTCCGTAGTGGATATCCGCACGGTATCGGAAAGTAATCGAAGACTTTTGCTGATCAAAGATTCTTATGCGAATTCATTTGTTCCGTTCCTTACACCGTATTTCCGGGAGATCGTGATGGTAGATCCAAGGTATTATTCCGGTACGATCGGGGATATTATGGATACGTATGAAATTACAGATACATTGTTTTTATACAGTGCCAACATATTTTTACAGGACAATAATATAAGCGGGGTATTGAGCAGTGAATAATCGGATTTTGCAGGAATATCAAAAGACGAAGGAAGAGGTTCGCCTGAATAAATATTTAAGCGAAGCTGGGGTGTGTTCCCGCAGAGAAGCGGACAGGCTGATTGAGAGCGGCCGGGTGAGTGTGGACGGAAAGCGTGCACAGACCGGAATGAAGATTGTTCCGGGGCAGGTCGTAAAAGTCGGAAAGAAAGTAGTTTCAAAGCAGGATGAGATGGTCGTGCTGGCAGTGAACAAACCGGCGGGAATCGTCTGTACAGAAGAGCGCAGGGAAAGAAACAGTATTGTGCGTTTTCTGGATTACCCGATCCGGATCACGTATGTAGGGCGTCTGGATAAAGACTCTAAGGGACTGCTTCTGATGACCAACAATGGTGATATCATCAATAAGATGATGCGTGCGGGAAACCGGCATGAGAAAGAGTATAAGGTGACGGTGGATAAAGAAATCACGCAGGAGTTTCTGGAAAAAATGGCATCCGGTGTACCGATCTTAGATACGGTGACACGTCCGTGTAAAATAGAAAAAATCGGAAAATATACGTTTTCGATCATTTTGACACAGGGGCTGAACCGCCAGATACGCAGGATGTGTGAGGCACTTGAATATCAGGTGAGAGAGCTGATCCGGGTGAGGATCATGAATATCCATCTGGGGCGTCTGAAAGAGGGAGAATACAGGAAGCTGACAGATGCAGAATTGAATGAATTGTATGATCAGATTAAGGATTCTTCCAATGAAACTGTGATATAAAAAGTAAAGGGACTCTAAATATGGAAGCAAAAAAGAAAAGAATGCAGGAACTCGTAGAACTTCTGAACCGTGCCAGACGTGCATATGAGCAGGAAGACACGGAGATCATGAGCAACTATGAGTATGACAGATTATATGACGAACTGGAAGGACTGGAGCGGGAGCTGGGGACGACTCTTGCATCCAGTCCTACGGTTAATGTGGGATATGAGGTGCTCAGTGAGCTGCCGAAGGAGCGGCATGAAAAACCGATGCTCTCACTGGATAAGACAAAAGACGTGGAACAGCTGAAATCATTTTTAGGAGAGCAAAAGGCCGTGATCTCCTGGAAGATGGACGGACTGACGATCGTTCTGACATATCAGAACGGGCGGCTTCAAAAAGCGGTCACAAGAGGAAATGGAGAGGTGGGAGAAGTCATCACCAACAATGCGAAGGTATTTCGCAATCTTCCTATTCAGATCCCGTATCAGGGAGAACTGATCCTGCGTGGGGAAGCCGTGATTGGATATAAGGATTTTGAGCGTATCAACGAGCAGATCGAGGATGTAGATGCAAGATATAAGAATCCGAGGAATCTGTGCAGTGGTTCGGTGCGTCAGCTGAACAATGAGATCACAGCGAGAAGAAATGTGAAGTTTTTTGCATTTACACTGGTAAAAGCAGATGGTGCAGAGTTTGAAAATTCGAGAATGCAGCAGTTAAGCTGGCTGGAAAAACAAGGATTTGAGGTGGTCGAGCATCATCTGGCTGACCGTGCATCCATCGAAGAGGAAGTTGCATGGTTTTCGGAGCAGATTGTGCACAATGATTTCCCGTCTGACGGACTGGTATTGGTATATGATGATATTGCCTATGGTCAGTCTCTTGGAACAACGGCTAAATTCCCCCGGGATTCCTATGCCTTTAAATGGGCGGATGAGATCAGAGAGACGACACTTCTGGAGATTGAGTGGAGTCCGTCAAGGACAGGCCTGATCAATCCGGTAGCGATCTTTGAACCGGTAGAGCTGGAAGGAACTACGGTAAGCCGTGCCAGTGTGCATAATATCAGCATTATGGAAGATCTGGAGCTTGGCGTAGGAGATGTCATTCAGGTGTATAAAGCCAACATGATCATTCCGCAGATTGCAGAAAATCTGACCAGAAGCGGTGTAAAAGATATCCCGCAAGTCTGTCCGGTCTGTAGCGGTGCGACAAAGATACAGATGGAAAATGAGACAAAGACATTGTACTGTACGAATCCGGAGTGTCAGGCAAAGCATTTGAAATCTTTTGCATTGTTTGTCAGCAGGGATGCCATGAATATTGAAGGGCTCTCGGAAGCAACTCTGGAAAAGTTCATTGGAGAAGGATTTATCCGGGATTTTACAGATATTTATCATCTGGACAGATATGAAGAAACCATCAAAACACTGGAGGGGTTCGGAGAAAAATCCTATGCAAAACTGATCACAAGTGTGGAAAACTCCAGAAGTACGACTATGCCGAAAGTAATCTACAGCCTTGGAATCGCAAATATCGGACTTTCCAATGCAAAAATGATCTGCCGGGCATTTGACAATGATCCCCAGAGGATGATGCAGGCAACCGTGGAAGAACTGGTCGATATCCAGGGAGTAGGCGAAGTGATCGCCAGAACGTTTGTGGATTATTTTTCAGATGAAACACACAGAGATCTTTTCAAACGCCTCTTACAGGAGGTTAAGCTCCAGAAAGAAGAAGGAGAGGAAAGTGCACAGATTTTTGAAAATATGAATTTTGTGATTACAGGAAGCGTAGAACACTTTGCAAACCGCCGGGAAGTGAAAGAAATCATTGAATCCAGAGGGGGTAAAGTGACAGGAAGCGTGACCGGAAAGACGAATTATCTGATCAATAATGATGTGCAGTCTGCTTCTTCCAAGAATAAAAAGGCGAAAGAACTGAACGTTCCGATTATTTCTGAATCACAGTTTCTGGAAATGCTGGAAACAGGGACGGTTTAGAAAAAGTTAATTTGTAACTGCCGGTATTCTGTATTATAATGTGGACATACCCTCGGTGAATGTACAAAGGGCAAGTAACTGGAAAGAAGGGAAAGAACATGTCAGATAACGATTTTATTATCATAGATGAAGAAAAGGAGACTCCGGTCACCACAGAAGGAAAAGAGTCTTCCGATACAGAGAAAAAGGAAGTCTTTCAGACTTCCACAAAAGAGGAACACGAGGATGAGTATGAGAAGATCTGCTTTATCTGCCATCGTCCGGAGAGCGTGACCGGAAAGATGATCGATCTGCCGAACCATATTACGGTGTGTCCGGATTGTATGCAGAAAAGTTTTGATGCCATGACAAACGGCTCGATTGATTACAGCAGACTGATGAATATGCCGGGTGTACAGTTCTTAAATCTGTCAGATCTGGAGAATATGGCTCCGCCAAAGACACAGAAGATCAAAAAGAAAAAAGAAAAGCCAAAAGAGTTCCAAAAACTGGATATTAAGAATATTCCGGCGCCGCACAAGATCAAAGGAAAGCTGGATGAGTATGTGGTAGGACAGGAGTATGCCAAGAAAGCGATGGCTGTTGCTGTTTACAATCACTATAAGAGGGTAGCGACAGATTCGGTCGATGATATTGAGATCGAAAAGTCCAATATGCTGATGATCGGACCGACAGGAAGTGGTAAGACATACCTTGTAAAGACACTTGCGAGACTGTTGGATGTACCGCTTGCGATCACAGATGCCACTTCCCTGACCGAGGCTGGTTATATCGGGGATGACATTGAGAGCGTCGTATCTAAATTACTGGCAGCGGCAGATAATGATGTAGAGAAAGCCGAGCAGGGGATCATCTTTATCGATGAGATAGACAAGATCGCGAAAAAGAGAAATTCCAGCCAGAGAGATGTAAGCGGAGAGTCCGTACAGCAGGGACTCTTAAAGCTGTTGGAAGGCAGTGAGGTAGAGGTTCCGGTAGGAGCTAACAGCAAGAATGCCATGGTTCCTCTAACGACAGTAAATACGAAGAATATTCTGTTTATCTGCGGGGGTGCATTCCCGGATCTGGAAGGCATCATCAAGGAACGTCTGATGCATAAGACATCCATGGGATTTAACGCAGAGCTAAAAGATCAGTATGACAATGACAAGGACATCCTGTCTAAAGTAACGGTGGAAGATCTGCGCAATTTTGGTATGATCCCGGAATTTATCGGACGTCTTCCGATCATCTTTACACTGAAAGGTCTGGACCAGGATATGTATGTAAAGATCTTAAAAGAACCAAAGAATGCCATCTTAAAGCAGTATCAGAAGCTGCTTGCACTGGATGAAGTCAAGCTGGATTTTGATGATGGAGCACTGGAAGCGATTGCGGAGAAGGCGATGAAGAAAGAGACCGGAGCAAGAGCACTGCGGGCGATTATCGAAGAATTTATGCTGGATATCATGTATGAGGTTCCAAAGGATGAGAACATCGGAGAGGTGACGATCACAAGATCTTACATAGAAGGAACCGGCGGTCCTCTGATCAGTCTTCGGGGACAGGAAGTGCCGAGATTGCCGTAGGAACAGAAAGATTATGAGAGAGTCTGGAAACAGACTCTCTTTTTGTTGTGGATTTGTGCAGAATTATGGTAAAAATTATGTAAAAACGTCATAAAATGTGGAAAATGTATTGAAAAAAGGAATTTAAAGGTGTATCCTTATAGATGTTTGACAAAAAGGGGGCACATTATGGACTACAAGTATTTACTAGATCTCGCAATTATTTTACTTTGTACAAAAGCGCTGGGGCTTTTGACAAGAAGGGTACAGATGCCGCAGGTCGTTGGCGCGCTTCTGGCCGGATTACTGTTGGGACCTGCCGGAGTCGGCATTCTGACAGAGACATCATTTCTGCAGTCTGTAGCGGAGATTGGTGTGGTCGTTCTGATGTTCTGTGCAGGTATGGAGACAGATATCAAAGAACTTAAAGCATGCGGAAAGGCATCCTTTATTATTGCACTCTGTGGAGTACTGGTACCGCTTGCGGGTGGATTTGCTACGGCATATTTGTTCAATCGGCCGGGGATGATCGAGTCAGATGCATCAGCAAGTATTTTCCTGCAGAATATTTTTATCGGAGTAATTCTGACAGCAACTTCAGTCAGTATTACGGTGGAGACATTAAAAGAGCTTGGAAAGCTCAAAACCCGTTCCGGCAATGCAATCCTGGGAGCAGCGATCATTGATGATATTCTGGGAATTGTGGCGTTGACAATCGTGACAAGCATTTCAGATCCAAGCGTGAAAATTGGAATGGTCATGCTGAAGATTGTTGGGTTCTTTGTATTTGCAGCAGTTGTAGGATTCATCTTCTACAAATTGTACAAGAACTGGGTGGACAAAGCCAATAAGGAGAAACATCGACACACGATCGTGGCATTTGTGTTCTGTCTTCTGATGGCATACATTGCAGAGGATATTTTTGGAGTGGCAGATATTACGGGTGCGTTTATTGCCGGTCTGATCATTTCAAACGTACAGCGTTCTACTTATCTGGAGACAAAATTTGATACACTGTCTTATCTGCTTTTATCGCCGGTATTTTTTGCAAGTATCGGGCTGAAAGTAGAGCTGCCGAAGATGTCTGTGGCGATCGTTGGATTTGCAGTAGCATTGACGATTGTTGCAGTATTGACGAAGGTCGTTGGATGTGGATTTGGTGCAAAGATCTGTCATTACAAGAATTATCAGGCAAAACGAATCGGAATTGGTATGATCTCGCGTGGAGAAGTAGCGTTGATCGTAGCCAGCAAGGGCGCAGCACTGGGGCTGTTAGGTTCTGCATTTTTAGGTCCGATCATTATTGTTGTCGTGATCACGACAATTATTACACCAGTCTTTTTGAAGGTGGTATTTGCACCGGGCACGGCTCCGGTACCGGAACAGATCGTACCGGAATCAGAGCGTGTAAAGACAATTTACGAATCCAAAAAGAGAGAATGATTTTTTCAGGGACGCGAGAAGGCGTCCCTTTTTGTTATAACTGACGCATAGCTTCGAATGTATTGTAAAGGTTTAACTGGCCGTATCCCCACTCTCGGTTCGGATATTTCATATCCGGGTTTCTGGTGGCGCCTAACGTCAGCAGACTTTTGATCAAAGCGGTACTCACGGATGGGATCTTTTTCTGCTGAAGGTGCCATTCCACAAGCAAAGCGGCTGCGCCTGCAGTGATGCCGACCGAGGTACTGGAACCGCTCCTGCTCTCAAACTGTCCGCCGGGAAGAGCACCGGTAATGCTGATTCCCGGGGCTGTAAAATCCGGTTTGACCTGCTCCGTACGAGTAAACCCTCTTCCGGAGGAAAGTGCAAGACCGTTGTTGGAAGAATCGTAATAGGAGACGGAGATCGGCTGTACGGAATCAGAAGGGGCAGTCAGTGTATAGTATGGATTGGAGTTTAAAAAATAAACTTCTCCGCTTAAAAATTCCCGCACAGGAAGCCAGATGTGGAATCGCCCGTCAATAATCTGGACGGGTTCTACCACAAGCTTCCAGATTCCGGGAGCAGCATCGGAAAAACGAAAATGAATCAGTTCCGAGGCTGTACTTTCTACAAACAGACGGTAGTCGATGTAGACTGTTGTATTTTCAAAAAGAAAATTGAAAGTTGTGCTTGTTCCCGCACGAATGGGAATGCGGGACGTACTCTCCCCAGACGGAGAGGTCAGGCTGATGGAGAGGATATTGGGGAGTTCGGTCCATAGCTCCATCACAAAACCGCTAGTATTTTCTCCGACACGGATTTCTACGGTCTTTGTATCAGAAGTATTCATGATCTCGCTGTAAAAGTGATGTCTCTGATCTGCTTCATTTCCGACCCCGATAACAGGAATCCGATTAGACAACAAGGTATACTGCTGGGCAATGATCGAGAGTGGGAGAGAGCCGGAGTGTCCGCCCAGATTGCTGCCAAGTGCTAGGCAGAAGATCAGAGGAAGTCCCAGTTTTTCGGCAAGCAGGTGGAGATAGCGCATACCAAGCATGATATCATTTTCCTGAAAAGCAGGGGCTGTATTGGGAATAAAATAGTAGTCTCTCAGATATTGTTTTGCCTGCTTTAACTTTACAACGGCAATTACAGATTCCGGCGCAGCACCGATAAACTGCGCATCGGGATCTCCGGAACCGGCAGCGATACTTGCGAGAAATGTTCCGTGTCCATTATTGTCCACACTTGGGACAAGGGAATACGGATCTTCCGAGGCAAGCGCTTCATTGATCATATCGGGTGTATAATGAGAGCCATAGTCAAAGGATTCCGGAGGGGTGCCGCTTTGGATCGTCTGATCCCAGATGCCTGCGATTCGAGTGGTTTTATCCAGATGTTGAAATACCGGATTTTGATAGTCGATTCCGGTATCCAGAAATCCGATCATAACCTGTTTTCCGCTTAATTGAATGGTGGAGTGGTTCTGGATCGGAAGGATTCCGGCCTGATTTAGCGCCTGCATACTGAGCAGGGAGTAGCATTTCGGAATCGAAAAATAAGAATAATTTTCCAGCGATACAGGTTTTATTACAGATTTTGGAAGGTAAGCACATTGATAAAAAAAGCCGGGGTTTTGAAGACAGTAGTCTTTTTCAAGCATATCTTGAAGAAAGGGCATTCGGATGTCGGAGACAATAAAATCATGATAATCTTCAGAAAGAATTTTTTCCCGGCATAAGTCAGAGTATGGCATGAAATGATCTCCTGGATGTTTTTGAAAGTATATGCCGAAAGCTTCAAAATAAGAAGCGGAAAGAAGAAAACAGAAGAAATCTGGTTGAAGTTATGAACGTTTGGGGTATAATGTATATATGCACGAGAAATTCTGTTGAAAATAACAGATATGTGACAGAAAGGAGAAGAAAGATGAAATCTTTTTTTGAAGACTTAGGTAAAAAAATCGGTGAGACAACAGAAACTGTGACAAGTAAAGCAGGCGAGATGATGGAAATACAGCGATTGAGAGGACAGATCCGAACTCTGGAGCGCGGCAATGAGGCGGATATGCAGGAGATTGGACGCTTTCTCTACGAGAAGTACCAGGCGGGAGAGGTGATGGACGAACAGGTACAGATGCTGTGTGAAAAAATTGATAACAGAACAGAAAGTATCGAGAGACATCAGGCAAAGATCGAGGAGATCAAAGGAACGAGTACTTGTGCAGAATGTGGAAAACAGGTAGAAAAAGAGATGGCATACTGTCCATACTGCGGAGCTAAAAAAGAAGAAGACATTTGGGATGAAACGGAGGATGTGATCAGGGAAAAGGCCGGTCAGGCGGTTGAATTTGTAAAAGAAAAAACAGCACACGCAATGGATACAGTTGCAGAGAAGACAGAAGATGCAGCAGATGTAGTTGTGGAAAAAACACAAAAAACAGCAGAGGCTGCCTGTGAGCATGTCAAAGACCTTTCAGAGGCAGTGAAGGAAAAAGCAGAGGACGCAGCAGAAAAAATCAAAGAATTTACAGAAGAATAGAGGCAGAATATGAAAAATCTGTTTGGAGCCGGGGCGACGGCATTTCTGATGTGTCTGGATATGGCAGTCAAATCAGAAGTGGAAAAGTGGCCGGACGAGGAAGAAAAACCGTTTGCGGACAGCAAAAAGATCGTCCTTAGAAAAGTGCATAATAAGGGGATGTGTATGAGTCTTTTGAAAGAGTATCCGCAGTTTGTAAAGTATACATCTCTTGTTATGGCCGGAATTCTGACCGTCTTGGATATTTTGTGTTTGCGAAAAAAAGGCAGTTATTTGAAAAAAGCAGGGATTTCGCTTGGTGTGGCAGGTGCGTGGAGCAACACACTGGATCGCTGGATGCGGGGATATGTGGTGGATTATATCGGGTTTCAGACCTCTGATGAGAAGCTGACAAAGATCACATACAACCTGGGAGATTTTTTTCTTGCCGCAGGAAGTATTCTGATTTTACTCAGTGAATTTTTGCATAATTTCAAGAAAGGAAGTGAGTAAAATGATCCAGGACATAGCACCGCATCAGTTTAAAAACGAATATAGGCCGGTTTCGCCGCAAAAGAACAGCATTGCATTGTATTATGAGGAACACACAGCATTGATGAGGCGGACACAGACGGGAATAGAGTTTCCGACATTTGGAGAACTGGAACGGTTGAATGAAGAGCTTTATGAGAACAGTATTTACCTGTTTACGATTGATGAGAAGCAGTATTATCTGGTTGATAATCTGAACCGGGCCCCCCACTGCGAGTTTACAATGGAGAATACGGAGATTTTCAGGACAGCAGATCCTCAGTATAGCGCATTTGCGGGAATCACGGGATATCAGCTGTATCGGTGGTATCAGACACGCAGATATTGTGGAAGCTGTGGACATAAGATGCGTCATGATACAAAAGAGAGGATGCTTTTCTGTGAACACTGCAGAAATATGGAATTTCCCAAAATATGTCCGGCTGTCATTATTGGAGTGACAGACGGTAATCGGATCCTGATGTCCAAGTATGCGGGACGAAGTTATAAAAAATATGCGCTTCTTGCCGGATTTACAGAAATCGGAGAAACGGTGGAAGAAACGGTGGCGCGAGAAGTGATGGAAGAAGTCGGATTGAAGGTAAAGAATATCCGATACTATAAAAGTCAGCCATGGGCATTTAGTGATACCCTGTTGATAGGATTTTACTGTGATCTGGACGGTGACGCAGAAGTGACACTGGATGAAGAGGAACTGGCACTGGCGGAATGGTTTGAAAGAGACGAGATTCCGGTAGAGCCGTCCAGAGACAGTTTAACCAATGAAATGATCATAAAATTTAAACAAGGTGAAGTTTAGGAGGTAGCACAATGAGAGCAGAATTTGATGAAAGTTTGGTAACAGGAAACGAAATGATTGATTCCCAGCACAAGGAACTGATTGATAAGATTAACAAATTATTGGACAGCTGTGAGACAAGTAAAGATAAGGTGGTGTCTGTAAAAACACTGGATTATCTCGCAGATTACACAGAATTCCATTTTGGAGAAGAAGAAAAACTGCAGGAAGAGATTACATATCCGGGTGTGGAAAAGCACAAAGAAGAGCATGAAAAATTAAGACAGGTCGTAAGAGATCTCTACAATATGCTGGAAGAGGAAGAAGGGCCGTCTGCTGCATTTGTAGAAGCAGTGAATAAAAATGTGGTGGAATGGCTGTACAACCACATTAAGACATTTGACCGTTCTGTTGCAGAATACAAATTTATGCATGAAAACGGTGAGAGATTGTAAGAAAAAGATTGCGGATAAAAAGTGGCACAGCGGGAAACATCCCGTCTGTGCCTTTTGTCTGGATATTCTTTTTTATCATTTCATTTCCGCATACAGTTTGACCAGTTCGATCATCACCTCTACGGATTTATCCATGCCCTCAGCGGTAATGTGCTCAAATGGTCCGTGATATCCATGTCCACCGGTTCCAAGGTTTGGACAAGGCAGCCCCATAAAGCTTAAGCGAGCGCCATCTGTACCGCCGCGGATCGGAAGGATCAGAGGTGTGACATCTGCTGCAAGGCAGGCTTTTTTCGCATTTTCGATCAGATGCATGTTTCCATCTTTTATGATCTCTGCCATATTGCGGTACTGTTCATCAATGGTCAGTTTTACGGTGCCCAATCCCCATTTCAGATTCATCTGTTTGGAAATTTCTTTTAAGGTTTCCAGACGTGCGGCAAACTTGTCGGTATCGTGATCTCGGACAATGTAATGCAGTTTTGCGCAGGCTACATCGCCGGACATGCTTACAAGATGATAGAATCCCTCATAGTCCTCGGTATCCGCTGGAGTTTCTCCCTCAGGGAGGGCAGCGTTGATCTCCATTGCCACCAGGGCGGCATTGACCATCACATCTTTTGCAGATCCCGGGTGTACATTCACGCCTTTGATCTCAAAGATCGCATCTGCGGCATTGAAGTTCTCATACTGAATCTCACCTTCGGTGTCTCCGTCCATGGTGTAGGCAAAATCCGCATCAAATTTTTCGACATCAAAATGATCCGCTCCTCTGCCAACTTCCTCATCCGGAGTAAATCCGATCGAAATCTGACCATGTGGGATATTTTCAGTCAAAACCCGTTCTGCCATGGTCATGATCTCTGCAACTCCGGCCTTGTCGTCTGCACCGAGGATGGTATCTCCGTTGCTGGTGATCAAAGTACGACCTTTGAGATCCTTTAAATGCGGGAACATGGAGACAGAAAGAACCCGTCCGTCAGAACCGCCAAGAGGAAGGTCGCGTCCGTCATAGTTTTCAGTTACAACCGGAACGATCTTCTTGTCACAGAAGTCAGAAACAGTATCCAGATGTGCAATAAATCCGATCTTCGGACAATTTTCATATCCCGGCGTGGCAGGAATCTGTGCGTAGACATAGCATTTTTCATCCGTCCGTGCCTTTGGTAGTCCCAAATTGATGAACTCCCGGATCAGATCCTGTGCCAGGTCAAACTGGCAGGCAGAAGACGGTACGGTAGTGCTTGTCTCATCACTTGGGGTGCGTACAGTTACGTATTTTAAAAGTCGTTCATAAGCTCTCATAAATAAATCTCTCCTGTTTTGTTATAATGATCTGTGTTTATTATAATTCCTGAGAGGAAGAAAGAAAAGGCAGAAATGGAAAAAAATCAGAAAAGTAACTTGACAATCAAAGCTGGGAAATTCTATAATGAACGTTGTTCAGAATGGAGGTGCAGATTTGAATATGGCAGTTACATCAAGAGAGGAAATACTTGCAGTGTGCAGAGAGATTGTGGCAGAAGAAGGGCTTTCGTCCGTAAACATGAGGCTTGTGGCTTCCCGGTGCAACATTGCATTAGGATCCGTGTATAATTATTTTCCATCCAAATCGGAACTTTTACTTGCGACGATTGAAAGTGTATGGATGGATATCTTTCATATGAATGGACAGGTACTTGTATTTGAAAGCTTTACAGCATGTATTGCCTGGTTGTTTGATACGGTGTATAAAAGCAGTCAGAAGTATCCGGAGTTTTTTAATCTGCATTCCATGAGTTTTGCAGCAAAAGATAAAAATGAGGGAAGGAAAATGATGGAGATTTCCCTGATGCATTTGAAGAAAAATCTGGTTCAGATATTGACAGAGGACCAGAATGTGCGTGAGAATGCATTTGAAAATGAGCTGACTCCGGAAATTTTTGTGGAGTATGTGTTTACACTTCTGATGTCCATTCTTCTGGAAAAGCAGAAAAGCTGCGAACCACTTTTAACGATGATCGCACACAGTATCTATGAATCCCACTTTTAAAAAGTGGGAAATTTTAAACATAAATATGAACAATGTTCATATTGGAGAGGAGAACAAAATGAAAGTAAAAAAAAGAACATTACTGCTACTGGCCAGCATTGTCTGGCTGATTGCGGGGTTCAATATTATTCGAATTGGAATACTCAGCTATACGGGGCATGTGACAGTTGTGAATATTTTGCTCTCAGCGCTGGTTTTTGCTGTATTCTGGTCGATGGTATTTTATAAACTGGTGATCAGACATACCGACAGAATTCAAAACTACGAAGATGAGCTTCAGTTTTTCTGGCATTTTTTTGATAAGAAGTCATTTTTGATCATGGCATTTATGATGACTTTTGGAATTGGTCTTCGAGCCTCCCATTTTGCACCGGATGTGTTCATCGCTGTGTTTTATTCAGGATTGGGAATGGCACTGTTTCTGGCAGGAGTTCTGTTTGGAGTTCATTATTTTCAGCAGGAAAGAAAAGTAAGCAGATAGAAAAGGTGCAAGTATCTGTTTGTTTACGATTTTACGTAAATTAAAATAGATCATAAGGGCAGGATAGGAAGTGCCGCATTCTTTTAAAAGTTCTTTGTCTATGCCATCGACGTCCTGAAAAATTTTTGCTGTTTTACGACCTTCCCCGGAAAGCAGCAATGAGGTGATGGATGAAATCTGTCTGATCCGGAGAGGGAGCGGACATTTGTGGACAGCACAGCTTTTCCCTAAAATAATACCGACCGGTTTTTGGTTTAAGAGGGCAACTCTGGAAAAGGTCTGATTTGTAAGGCAGCTGCACAGGAAAATCTTTGCCAGCTTTCTGGAGGTTTTTGTGCTGCAAAAGTCATCATAATGCCAGGTTTTCTCCTGTAAAATGTTTTGACAATGGACAGGATAAAGTATACAGTTAGTGTAAAGTCAAGAGAAAGAAGAAAAAATGATGAAAAAAGATAGTATGAGGATGACAACAGCTCAGTTTGCAAAATTACATGAAGTAAATAAAAGAACACTATTATGTGACGCAGATAATGATCCGGATCAGGGATTAGTGTTTATAAATTTTTTAGAAAAGAATTAGCACTCACCTCTTGACGCGGCTAATAATGAATGCTATATTACGTGTAGAACAATGAAACAAGTAGTGAGGAGGAGTTGCTATGAATATAAATAAATTTACACAGAATTCAATGCAGGCAGTGCAGAATTGTGAAAAGATTGCGTATGATTATGGCAATCAGGAGCTTGCGCAGGAGCATTTATTATATGCGCTGGTTACGCAGGATGACAGTCTGATCTTAAAATTGTTGGAAAAGATGAGTATTCAGGGATCTCTGTTTATTAACAGAGTAGAAGAGCTTTTGAATAAGCGTCCGAAAGTACAGGGCGGGCAGGTGTTTGTCGGTCAGGATCTGAACAATGCACTGATCCATGCAGAGGATGAAGCAAAGCAGATGGGCGATGAGTATGTGTCTGTAGAGCATATTTTCCTTTCTTTACTGAAATATGCAAGCAGAGATTTAAAGCCGTTATTTCGTGAGTTTGGAATCAGCCGGGAAGGTTTTCTGTATGCACTTTCTACGGTGCGTGGAAATCAGAGAGTGACCAGTGACAATCCGGAAGCAACGTATGATACGTTAAACAAATACGGACAGGATCTGGTGGAGCGGGCGAGAGATCAGAAACTGGATCCGGTCATTGGACGTGACGAAGAGATTCGAAATGTGATCCGGATCCTGTCGCGTAAGACAAAGAACAATCCGGTCCTGATCGGAGAGCCCGGGGTCGGAAAAACGGCAGCCGTAGAAGGGCTGGCACAGCGGATCGTCAGCGGAGATGTGCCGGAGGGACTGAAAGATAAGACGATTTTTGCACTGGATATGGGAGCTCTGGTTGCAGGAGCAAAATACAGAGGAGAATTTGAAGAGCGTCTGAAAGCTGTTCTGGAAGAAGTGAAGAACAGTGACGGCAAGATCATTCTCTTTATTGACGAATTGCATACCATTGTGGGAGCAGGTAAGACAGATGGTGCCATGGATGCGGGAAATATGTTAAAGCCAATGCTGGCAAGAGGCGAGCTGCACTGTATCGGTGCGACGACACTGGATGAATATCGTCAGTATATTGAGAAAGATGCGGCTCTGGAGAGACGTTTCCAGCCGGTCATGGTGGAAGAGCCGAGTGTGGAAGATGCGATTTCTATTTTAAGAGGACTCAAAGAGCGTTATGAAGTATTCCACGGAGTGAAGATCACAGACAGTGCGCTTGTGGCAGCAGCAACCTTGTCGAATCGATATATTTCTGACCGTTTCCTGCCGGATAAGGCCATTGATCTGGTGGATGAAGCCTGTGCGCTGATCAAGACAGAGCTGGATTCCATGCCGACAGAGCTGGACGAGCTGAGACGACGTGTGATGCAGCTGGAGATTGAAGAAGAGGCACTGAAAAAGGAAGAGGACCGTTTGAGCAGAGAGCGTCTGGAACATCTGCAGGAAGAGCTGGCAGGACTAAAAGAAGAATATGCAGGCAAGAAAGTACAGTGGGAGAATGAAAAGACATCTGTAGAGCGGGTACAGAAGGTCAGAGAAGAGATCGAGCAGGTCAATAAAGAGATCCAGAAAGCGCAGCGAGAATACGATCTGAACAAAGCGGCGGAATTGCAGTACGGAAGACTTCCGCAGCTGCAGAAACAGCTGGAGGAAGAGGAAGAAAAGGTAAAGGCAAAAGATCTTTCTCTGGTGCATGAGGCTGTGACAGATGGGGAGATTGCAAGAATCATTTCCCGGTGGACAGGAATTCCGGTGGCAAAACTCAATGAGAGTGAGAGAAGTAAGACGCTGCATCTGGGAGACGAGCTGCACCGAAGAGTCATCGGACAGGACGAAGGAGTGGAGCTGGTAACAGAAGCGATTATCCGTTCCAAAGCCGGAATCAAAGATCCGACCAAACCGATTGGTTCCTTCTTATTCCTGGGACCTACCGGAGTTGGAAAGACAGAACTTGCCAAGGCACTTGCTCAGAGTCTGTTTGACGATGAGAATAACATGGTCCGCATTGATATGAGTGAATACATGGAGAAGTATTCCGTGTCCAGACTGATCGGAGCGCCTCCGGGATATGTCGGATATGACGAAGGCGGACAGCTCACAGAGGCAGTCAGAAGAAAACCGTATTCTGTTGTATTATTTGATGAGATCGAGAAAGCCCATCCGGATGTATTCAATGTCCTGCTTCAGGTGCTGGATGACGGAAGGATTACGGATTCACAGGGCAGAACCGTAGACTTTAAGAATACGATCCTGATCATGACTTCCAATATCGGGGCGAATTATCTTCTGGAAGGAATCCGGGAAGATGGCACGATCGAAGAATCAAACCAGAATCTGGTCATGAATGACTTAAGAGCACATTTCAGACCGGAATTTTTGAACCGTCTGGATGAAATAATTATGTTTAAACCATTGACGAAATCCAATATTCATGCCATCATTGATTTGTTAGTAAAAGATGTCAACAAGCGTCTGGCAGACAAAGAACTCTCCATTGAGCTGACGGATGCTGCGAAGAATTTCGTAGTGGAAGGCGGATATGATCCGATGTACGGAGCAAGACCGCTGAAGAGATATCTCCAGAAGAATGTGGAGACGCTGGCAGCAAAACTGATCCTTGCAGGAGATGTGGGCAGAGGAGATCGGATTGAGATTGATGTTGTTGACGGAAAATTAGAGGCAAAAGTGAAAGGACAGATCGTCGCATGACACCCGTTATTTTCCATATAGATGTCAACTCGGCTTATTTAAGCTGGACTGCAGTTGAACAATTAAAAAATGGTGCCGGAACAGATTTGCGCAAGATCCCGTCGATCATCGGTGGAGATCAGAAATCCCGTCATGGGGTTGTCCTCGCAAAGTCAATCCCGGCAAAAAGATATGGCATCCGCACAGGGGAACCTGTTGCGAATGCCTTTCGTAAGTGTCCGAATCTGGTGATAGAACCGCCGGATCATAAGATGTACCGGGAAAAAAGCCGGATGCTGATGGACTATCTTCGGACATTTACGAAAGAAATCGAACAGGTCAGTGTGGATGAGTGCTATGTGGATATGACACAGGCGATGGAAGGTTTCTGTTCCCCGGTTGATGCGGCTATGTTGATCAAGAACGGAGTTCGGGAGAAGTTCGGTTTTACGGTCAATGTGGGAATTTCTTCGAATAAGCTGCTGGCAAAGATGGCTTCGGATTTTGAAAAGCCCGACAAGGTACATACCTTGTTTCCGGAAGAAATCCGTGTAAAAATGTGGCCTCTTCCGATTGGAGAACTGTATATGGCAGGGCATTCCAGTGTGGAGATCCTGAAAAAGCTGGAAATTCTGACGATTGGAGATCTGGCACAGGCAGATCCCAGACTGATCACGCTGCATTTGAAGAGCCATGGACAGATGCTCTGGGAGTTTGCAAACGGAATCGATCATTCCAGTGTACAGTCACAGCAGGCAGAAGCAAAAGGGGTTGGAAATTCTACGACATTGTCAAAGGATGCAGAAACACTGGAAGAAATCCGTCCGGTCTTTGCACATCTGGCAGCGAGTGTTGGTGAAAGGCTGAAAAAAGCCGGTCAGAAAGCATCCATGGTCAGTATGGAAATCAAATATTATGATTTCCGAAAGATTTCGCATCAGAAACAGCTGATGCGGCCGACATCGGATCAGAATGTTCTTTACGAGAGTGCCTGTGAACTGTTTGAAGAAGTATGGACAGGTGAACCGGTCCGTCTGCTTGGAATCCGGACGGCAAAACTGGTGGATGAAAAAGAGCCTATGCAGCTATCTATTTTTGATATTGAGATCCCCAAGCCTTTGGATGAGAAGCATCAGAAATTAAAAGATGCGATGGAGAAGCTGGATGCCCGTTTTGGAAAAGGGACTGTCATTAAGGCAAGTCTGATGAAAAAAGAACCGGATACAAAAGAGAAAGACGAAAAGAGAAGATAAATGAGACGAAATTATAATCTGGAGATCATACGGATGATTTCCTGCATTTTTGTGATTGTGATCCATGTGACCAATTATTTTTGCAGGGCATATGGAGAAATTACACAGAGTGAGTATTTGTTTGCACTTTTACTGGATACACTGGCGAGAGTAAGTGTTCCCTGTTTTTTTATGATCTCCGGAGCATTGCTTCTGGGAAGAGAAGAACCGTTGAAAAAACACGGGGAGAGACTGCTTCGTTTTTTGATCGCACTGGTAGTATGGAGTGTAGTGTACTATATCTGGAATCGTGCTTTTATGAAGACAGAATATGATCTGAAAGAGATTCTGTATGTACCGACAGAACCTCATTTGTGGTATCTTTATGCGATGATCCCAATTTATATGGTATTGCCGTTTTTTCAGGTCATGTGCAAAGGAATGAGCGGAAAACTGGAGAGAGCTCTGCTTGTTGTCTGCAGCGCTTCCGTAGTCTTTAACTATGTGGTTTCCCTGCAAAATGGGGAAGCGTATTATGATTTGCCGCTGATCGGAGACAAGGTGTATATGCTTTATATTTTTATCGGGCATTTTATTTATAAGTACCGGAGATATATCCGAATCACTCAGAAATGGGCAGCTGCAATTTTTATCGGCTGTATGACCGGCGTGTTTGCTCTGACAGTCTTTCTGACACAGCGGTCAGGGGAGCATTATGAACGGGTTCTGGAATACGGATGTCCGCTCATCGTACTTGCAGGCGCTGCATTTTTTATGATTCTTATTCGCTGGCAGGACTGTGAGATCCGTCTGAAAGAAAGGACAAGAAGACTTCTTGATATCGGTTGCGGATGTTCGTTTGGGATCTATCTGATCCACATTCTTTTTCTGGATGGATATAAAAAATATGCAGAACCGGCTGCTGTATCTGCGTGGATTGCAGTGCCGGTCCTGATTGCTGGAATCGGAGGTCTATCCTTTCTGTGTATTACGCTTCTTCGAAGAAGCCGTATCGGACGGGCGATTACGTAATACAAGAGATGTGATGCCGCATCCTGTCAGGATTCCGATGCTGTCTACAAGTACATCTGTAATCTGGGGAGACCTGCCGGGAATAAAGGACTGGTGGAATTCGTCCCCGGATGCGGAGATGACACAGAATAAAAATAAAGCGAAAAGCAGTTTCTTTCCACGAAGACCATAGGTATAAAGCGGCAGGGCAGCCAGCAGAGTCAGGATCAGATATTCCGTGACGTGGGCTGCTTTGCGGATGGGATATTCGATTTTTTCAGTATAGTGTTCGATAGTTTCTTCCTCCCAATCCTGATGAAAGAGGGTATCACAGACGGTGACGATCTGCCTGCTTACTTTTTGGCTCAATCCCCCGGAAGTTGTTCCGTTCTGATTGGAAAATCCAAAGATGGTACAGAGCATGACAATGACCGGAAGAATGGTCAGTGGTTTTAAAATAGATTTCCATCGTTCTTGTTTCATATCTGAAAACTCCTTTGTATTCAAACTGACACTTATTGTAACATTGCGGATGAGATGTGGCAATGTTTTATCTGCCGGAAAGCCAAACCTTACAAAAACGTAAGACAACAGTTGTGATTTGTAATGTGAATCAATGGAAAAAGCTTCTGTGTTCCAGTTATAATAAACGAGAAGTAAGAAAACGGGAGAAATGAAAGGAAGGAATGACGATGACATTACTGGAAGTAAAGAATCTGAAAAAAATATATACCACACGATTTGGAGGAAATCAGGTACAGGCGCTTTCCAATGTGAACTTTTCGGTGGAGGAGAAAGAATATGTGGCGATCATGGGAGAGTCCGGATCCGGAAAGACAACACTTTTAAATATTCTGGCAGCGCTGGATAAACCAACATCCGGGAAGGTGTACCTGAAAGGAAGAGATCTGGGAGAGATCCGCAATAAAGAAATGGCAGCATTTCGCCGGCAGAATCTGGGATTTGTATTTCAGGATTTCAATCTTCTGGATACATTTTCTCTGGAGGACAATATCTATCTTCCGATGGTACTTTCCGGCAAAAAGTATCCGGAGATGAGTCAGAAACTCAAACCAATTGCACAGCAGCTTGGAATCACTCAACTTTTGAAGAAGTTTCCGTATGAAGTATCCGGCGGTCAGAAACAAAGGGCGGCAGTGGCAAGAGCGCTGATCACGCAGCCCAAGCTGATCCTTGCAGATGAGCCGACAGGAGCGTTGGATTCGCGGGCTGCAGATGAACTGCTTCGCTTGTTTAAGGAGATCAATCAGCAGGGACAGACCATCCTGATGGTGACGCACAGTGTGAAGGCAGCGAGTACGGCAAACAGAGTTCTGTTCATCAAGGACGGAGAAGTGTTCCATCAGTTGTACCGCGGCAATATGAGCAATGAAGAATTGTATGAAAAAATATCCGCAACACTGACTGCGCTGACAACGGGAGGTGAGGACAATGCGTAATGTATTGTATCCAAAGCTGGCTGCGACCAACATTAAGAAAAACGGAAAGACGTATTTTCCGTATCTTCTGACCTGCATTTTGACTGTCATGATGTTTTATGATCTCTTGTTAGTCTCCACCAATTCGGCGCTGGATACCATGCCCGGTGCATCCCAGCTACGTCTGATCCTGAATTTTGCAGTTACGATCACAGGTGGTTTTTCGGCAATCTTTCTCTTTTATACGAACAGTTTTCTGGTTCGTCAGAGAAAAAAAGAGATGGGATTGTATCAGGTGCTTGGAATGGATAAGACGAACCTGACAAAGATGATGGTCTGGGAGAGCATCTATACTGCGGGCGCAGGTATCCTTGGAGGAATCCTGGCAGGAATCGTATTCGGACGGCTCATCTTTCTGGTACTCCTGAAATTGATCCGGTTTGATGTTGCATTTCAGTTTTCTGTGGAACCGGAGGCTATTTTGATCAGTGCCGGTCTATTTGGAGCTATCTTTCTTGTGATTCTGATCTGGAACATTTTCCAGGTGCAGAGAGTCAATCCGGTGGAACTTCTGCAGGGAGGGAAAAAAGGAGAAAAAGAACCAAAAGCAAACTGGCTGATCGCAGTGATCGGAATTCTTTTGTTGGGAAGCGGATATTATATTGCACAGACGACAGAGTCACCGCTTAGTGCGATCACAAAATTTTTTATTGCAGTAATTCTGGTTATTTTCGGAACCTACGCTCTGTTTACGGCGGGAAGTGTAGCGCTGCTAAAATTATTGAAGAAAAATAAAGCCTATTATTACCAGACAAAACATTTTGTTTCGGTGTCAGGTCTGATCTATCGAATGAAACAAAATGCGGTGGGACTGGCAAATATCTGTATTATGAGTACCATTGTACTGGTACTGATTTCTGTGACAGCATCCTTGTATATCGGGCAGGAGAATATAATGAATACACGTTTTAAGACTGAATTTTCCGCAACATCTGATGAAACAACTCCGGAAAATATACAAGCGATGGAACGGATTGCGCAGGAAGAGACGCAAAGCCGGGGGCTGGAGATTATTCATGAACAAAAATACCGGTATGTGCCGCTGAGCGCCATGAAATATGACAATCAGCTCAAGTTTGATACGGATTCAGGAAGTGGATATGATGCAGATGCGATGCGCAGCTTGTATGTGATTCCATTGGCAGATTATAATGCACTGGAAGGAACCGATATTTCACTTGCTCCGGATGAAGTGCTGACCTATTTCCCGGATGAAGAGTTTGACAGCGGAGAAATCGTGTTAGGTAAAGAGACTTATCATGTAAAAGAAAACTTGAAGGAATCCAATCTGCAGAAAAAGAAAGAGGCAGATGTGATAAAGAATATTTATCTGGTAATGGCGGATGATGCAGCTGTAGAGCATGTGATACAGCTCTATGGTCCGACCAAAATTCCGATCACGATGCAGTATCTGTTGAATTTTGATATGAAGGGAAATGACACTGCAAAAAGTGAAGCTCTGGAATCCATGAAAGCGCGGATGGAGACAAGCGGCGAGGTGCAGTCATGCTATGTAGAATACAGAGAAGCTTATGCACAGGAATTTTATGGCGTTTACGGAGGATTTTTCTTCCTTGGAATTTTTGTAGGCTTCTTATTCCTGATGGCGACGGTCCTGATCATTTATTACAAACAAATTTCTGAAGGCTATGATGACAAAGACCGGTATCAGATTATGCAGAAAGTAGGAATGAGTAAGAAAGAAGTCAAAGGATCGATTCACAGCCAGATTTTGACAGTATTCTTTGTCCCGCTTCTTATGGCGATCCTGCATGTGACAGTGGCATTTAAACCGATTACAAAGCTCCTTCTTGTGTTTAATCTGTCAGATACACATTTATCCATGATGTGCACAATTGGAGTATCAGCAGTCTTTGCAGTATTCTATGTGATCGTTTTTGCAATCACGTCAAGAGAATATTATAAGATCGTAAAATAAAAAAGAACAAGTTGCTGTAAATCCGTTATGTATGGATTTTACAGTAGCTTGTTCTTTTTGGTCAATCGTGCTATAATGCAGAAAAGCATAAAATTCTGGTTTTCTAAGCGGAACGATACCGCATCTTTTATTCTTATAGCATATCGGAAG
>PPYE01432670.1_pt1 | contig 36521 bp, 33 predicted proteins | sample 1559881 | NCBI WGS metagenome assembly PPYE01 (sample SAMN08240022, study PRJNA423297) | Human gut metagenome, whole genome shotgun sequencing project.
CAAGAGGTTTTTTGAGATTTTTTTCAAGCTGTTTTTCTCAGCGCCGCTGTCTCTCGCGACAGCTTAGCTATAATACCATCCCTTTCCCTTTTTGTCAACACTTTTTTCGAATTTTTTTGACATTTTTTTGAGGCGTCTTTTGCCAAACCTTTATATAGTTGCATGCATTCTGTGCCTCCTCAATATATAGTTTTCTTTGCTTCACTTTCTTCTTCACCGGCTTTACCGATTCTTTCCAATCATTTTCCTTGCGCTTTTTGAGCGAAAGCCGTATACTATATATACTGTGTACCTATGCGAGGGCGGTGAAGACCATGATGAAGATTTATCAGTCAGCAGATAAGCAGCTGCTGCGAATGCCGACAATTTCTGCCGGCAGTTGGGTCTGTCTGACCGCCCCTGACCAGGATGAGGTCCGTCAGGTGGCCGCCACGCTGGACATCGAGCCTGCCGACCTGCAAGCCGCGCTTGACCCTGAAGAATCCGCCCGCGTTTCCCTGGAGGACGGCTACACCGTCATCATCGTCGATATTCCCGTGCCGGTGCCCGACCGGGGCGAGGGCGTATACACAACCATCCCCCTGGGTATTCTGTTGAGTGATCAGATCATTACGACTGTCTGTTCGGTTGATACGCCGGTTCTTGCGGATTTTGCCGCGCTGCGGGTGCGCGATTTCAGCACCCGCAAAAAGATGCGGTTCGTTTACCAGATTCTCTACCGCGCCGCCACTGTGTACCAGCAGGAGCTGCGGCTGATTGACCGGCGCCGGCAGGAGATTGAAAAGAACCTGGCCGGTTCCAGCACCCAGGACAGCGACCTGATTGAACTGCACGCCCTGGAGTCCACCCTGGTTTACTTTGCAACAAGCTTGCGGGCCAACAGTACGGTTTTGGATCGGTTAACCCGCTACAAACGGCTGGAGCAGTACCCGGACGACATGGAACTGTTGGACGATGTGATTGTCGAGATCCGTCAGGCCATTGAGATGACGAGCATTTACCGCGACGATATTAAAGGCACGCGAGAGCTGTTCAGCGCGGTATTGGATAACCGGCTGAACAACACCATGAAATGGCTGACTTCGGTCACCCTGATTATGGCTGTGCCGACCGTTGTATCCGGCCTGTATGGCATGAACGTCAACCTGGAGGGCATGCCGTTTGCCGAAAACCCATTTGGGTTCGGCATTGTATGCGGTCTGATCCTGGCCATCTGCATCAGCGCCGCCTGGATTTTGCATAAAAAACACATGCTTTGAGCCAAGTGGGGGCCAATACCCCGCTTGGCTTATATTATAGTGCAGCGTGTCGAGAAACTCGACACGCTGCACAAGGGGCAACAGCCTCGCACACAATTTGCTGTAAAATTTCCCTGGTAGTTTATCTTATATGTAACGCGGAGGGCGTTTTGCCGTCATTTATATATAGAAGAAGGAGGTCGCGCGGATGGAAGATCACGAGATCGTGGACCTGTATTGGGCAAGAGACGAGCGCGCCTTGACCGAAACGGCCGCCAAGTTCGGCGCCTATTGCCGGAAAATCGCCCTGCGGCTGTTGGGCAGCGCCCCTGATGCTGAAGAGGTGGAAAACGATACATGGCTGGCAGCCTGGAACAGCATGCCTGAAAACCGGCCGGTCAGGCTGGCGCCATACCTGGGGCGGATCACCCGCAACCTGGCACTGGACCGGTGGGACGCCGCCCAGGCCCAGAAGCGCGGGGGCGGCCAAGCCCCGCTGATACTGGACGAACTGGCCGCCTGCCTGCCCGCCCCCGGTCGGGTGGAGGAACCGGTGGAAGCAGCCGAGCTTGCCAGAACGATCAGCAACTTTCTGCGTGCGCAGCCCGAGCTGGCGCGCGGGATGTTTTTGCGGCGGTATTGGTACGGCGATTCGATCAACGAAATTGCAGCGCGGTACGGCGCACCGGCGGGCCGCGTGCGGGTGACGCTGCACCGCACCCGTGAAAAGCTGCGCCGCACACTGGAGACACAGGGGGTGACGGTATGAATGCACGCGATTTGTTTGATGCAATCGGCTTTGTGGACGACGACCTCATTGAAGCCGCCGACCCGCCGCCGGCGCGCCGGGCCAGCCCCTGGCAACGGCTGGCTGTGCCGCTGGCCGCATGCCTCTGCTTAGCGGCCGGGATCAGGGCCGGGCAGATGCTGGCTCCGGCCAACACAGCAGCGCCTGCGGCTATGGCGGCCGAACCGCCCGCAGGGGAAAGCGTTGCGCCGGAGCTAAACAGTGAAACCGCCCCCGACATTGACGGCCAGGAATCCGCCCCCGAAAGCTATGCCCTGATGCCGGATACGCCGGAACCCAAGGCGCAGACCGCCACCCCGGAGCAAGGCCTGCCCGACGCACTGCTCCAGCTGATTCTGCCCGGCGAAAATACGGGCGGCAGCTGCTATTTTGGCTACAGTGCCGACGACCTGGCCCTGCCCGACAGCCTTGCGGTCCAAGACGACCGCTTGCTGCCCGAGACGCTGCCGGTCTACCCGAGCGCGATGCTCGAGGGCAACGTGCAGGAGGAGCGGATGCGCGCCCAGCTGGCCGAGGTTCTCACCGCGCTGGGTCTGGACGCTGCCTCAGCCGAGACCGCCGCGCTGACCTACGGCAGCGAGCTTGAGCGCGGCATGACGCCGAACAGCGTGATTGGCTGGGCGATGGCCGCAAAACTCTCGCTGACCGTCGATGCCTGCGAGGCCGCCCCCTACGGCCTTGAGATCGAGGTAACCAACGACGGCTGGGTCTGGGCACGGCCGGTCGTCGGCAACGCCGCGGATGCCGCCACTTATGCGAGCCGGGCCGAGGCCGAGGCGGCGGCCGCCGATGCCGCCGTGCGCCACGCCGACCTGATCGGGCTGGCGGGCGGCGAACCGCAGGCGATCTGCTACCACAACGGGCTCAACTACGACGGCACGGACGCCGAAGGCTGGCAGTTCCGGTTTTACGATGCATCCGGCGCAGCGACCGGCAGCGTGCCGGTCGAGACCGGCGATTGGGGCCGGCTGCGGCTGGATCTTGACGCCGACGGCGCACTGATGGGCTTCAGCTGGTTTGACTACGCCTGCGGCGAGCCGGTCGACGCCCCAGTGCGCAGCCGGACCGAAGCCGAGCAAGACCTGCGCGCCGGGCGGTACGCAAGCCCTGGCGGCGGGGCCGGGCTGGCCGAGGGCGAGATCGTCGCGGTACGGCTTGTCTACGAGGCAGCGCGCGGGACGTCCTACTTTGTACCGTTCTGGTGCTTTACGATGGACGGCGGGCTGTATGAGGACTATGCCCCCGGCCTGCACGAATACTTCAACTGCTATGTGCCGGCCGTCCCGCTCGACACCGTGCCCGAACTGGCCGCCGCGTCCGAGTAATTGTCCCCGACGGCAGCCCGCCATCCCGGCGGGTTGAGAAGCTCGGCACACCGCACAAGGGGCAGCAGCCGCATACCGGCGCCGCAGCGCCGTTTCGGAGGCTGGCCGCGCGCAATCGGTCTCTTAGGCCAGAGATTCCGCCGGCGACGTTATTTATACTTTTTTGACAGTCTGAGGCGGCCTTGCGAAAAGGCCGCCTGTTTGTTATGATAGGCAAAAAGCAAAAAGGCAGCCTGCGGCGCCAGCGGCCCAAGGGAACAAGGCGCAAGCCATGTTCCCCCGTGGAATCGCGCTGGAACGGCTGCCCGGGGAGGATGAAACAAACATGGAGGAATGGATGCGGCGGTTGGGCCGCTTTGTTCGGCAGGAAACAGTTTTATGCGTTGCACTGGGGCTGGGGGCGGTTTCCTGCCTGGCTGTGCCGCCCGATGCCGGCTACGCCGATTATGTGGACTGGGATACTTTGGCCATGCTGTTCAGCCTGATGGCCGTCATGCGCGGCTTTCAGGACGCCGGTTTGTTTGAATGGCTCGGCGGGCGGCTGCTGCGCCGCGCGGCCAACACCCGGCAGATGCTGCTGTCGCTTGTGTTTTTTCCGTTCTTCCTGAGCATGGTCGTCACGAACGATGTTTCCCTGCTGACTTTCGTGCCGTTCGGGCTTGTGGTGTTGGGCATGGCCGGTCAGACGCGGCTGGCTGTACCGCTGGTGGCGCTGCAAACACTGGCCGCCAACCTGGGCAGCATGCTGACCCCGATGGGCAACCCGCAAAACCTGTATCTGTACGGGCGGGCCGGGGTCGGGTTTGCTGCATTTTGCAGTTGGATGCTGCCGTATGTGGCGCTTTCCGGGTTGTGCATCGCCGTACTCTGCATGGCACAGCCCGCCGCACCGCTGGCAAACCTTGCGCTGAACACCCCGCTGCGGCGCCCGCAGAACCTGCCGCTGTGCACAGCCGGCTTTGCGCTTTGCCTGCTTGGGGTGTTCGGGGTGCTGCCGCCGGTCGGGCTGGCCGCCGCAGTATTCACCTGTTTGCTCCTGGTTGACCGGCCTTTGCTGGCGCGGCTTGACTACTCACTGCTGCTGACCTTCATCGGGTTCTTTGTCTTTATCGGCAACATCGGGCGGATTGAAGCGTTCCGCAACGCGCTGTCAGCACTGCTGGCAAAAGCCGTTGTACCGGTGGCCGTACTGGCCAGCCAGGTGACAAGCAACGTGCCGGCTGCCCTGCTGCTGGCTGGTTTCACCGACCAATGGCAGGCTTTGGTTATCGGATGCAATCTCGGCGGGCTCGGCACGCTGATTGCTTCCATGGCAAGCCTGATCTCTTACAAACTGATTGTGGCCGCGCTGCCCGAAGCGCGCGGGCGGTACTTCCGCTGGTTCACGGCGAGCAACATCGGGATGCTGGCGCTGCTGCTGGCCGCCTGGGCCGGGCTTACACCGGCATAAGCCGACGATTCAGGCCCGCACCTCGTTCGCCAGCGGTTCGCCGCGTGCAAACGCGCGGGCGTTCTCCATCGTCGTGATCGCAATGCTCTGCAGGGCCGTCCGGGTAAAGAAAGCCTGATGGCTGGTTATGACAACGTTCGGAAAGCTCAGCAGCACCGGCACGACCTCATTTTGGAGCACATCGTCGGAAAAATCCTCAAACACCTGGCCGTCCTCGTCCTCATAGACGTCCAGACCGACACCGGCAAACTTGCGGGCGCGCAGCGCGTCAATCAGGGCGGCGGTGTCAATCAGCGCGCCGCGGCTTGTGTTGACGAGGATCGCGGTGTCCCGCATGAGGGCGATCGTGTCCTTGTTGATAAGGTGGCGGGTTTCAGCGGTCAGCGGGCAGTGCAGGCTGACAAGGTCGGCCGCGCGCAGCAATTCCTCAAGCTCGACATACCGCACGATGCCCTCGAGCGCCGGGTTGCGGTACTGGTCACAGGCCAGCACCGTCATGCCGTAGCCATGGCAGATCCGGGCCATGGCGGCGCCGATCCGCCCTGTGCCGACGATACCGGCACAGGCGCCGTACAGGTTGTGGCCGAGCAGACCATCCAGGGCGAAGTTGTTGTTGCGCACCTTGATGTAGGCCTTGCAGATGCGGCGGTTTGCCGCCTGGGCCAGCGCCATGGCATGTTCGGCGACCGCCTCCGGGCTGTAGCCGGGCACCCGCAGCACCGTAATGCCCAGCCGCGCCGCAGCCCCCAGGTCAACATTGTTGTACCCGGCGCAGCGCATGAGCAGCAGCCGAATGCCGGCTTCAGCCAATGCTTCAAGCACCGGGGCTGAGCAATCGGCATTGACAAAGGCGCAGACCGCATCCCCGCCTTTGGCAAGCGGCGCGGTGTCCGCATCCAGGTTCGCAGCCAGGAACCGGATCGTGCAATCGTAATCAGGGTCAGCCGCGAGCAGGTCAAAATAGAGATGGTCATACTCTCGCGTTCCGTAAAATATGATCTTCATACAAAAACCCTCCTTCCAACGGGTAGTATACCCGGGAAGGAGGGTTTCTTTTTGTTGCTTGTGCAACGTTTTATTTGCCGTTCCGGTCCGCAGCGTTGTCACTTGCGGCGGCGCCGCGCAAAGCGCTGACTTCAACCGGCCGCAGCGCCGCGAGCAGCGCCGTGCGCTGCTGTGCTTCCATATCGCCAAGGTCCAGCCATATTAGGCGGCGGCAGCGGTAGGGGCAGCTTTCGGACGTGCGCCATAGCGGCGCGCGGGGCAGGCCGGCCAGCAAAAGGCGGTCGCTTTCACAGCAAAACAGGGACAGCGGCGCGCGGCGGCAGCAGGCAACCGGCACCGGCAGCCCAAACCGCCCGCGCACCAGCGCCCAAACCCGGCGCCTGGTAAGCTTGAGCGTCAGCTCGGTTTCAGGCGGAGCGAGCAGCGCCCAGAAAGCGGCGCGGATTTCCCGCCCATGTTCCCCAAGGGCGAGCGCCGGCCAGCTGCCGCGCAGGCTGTCCTGCAAGACGGCGCCTGCCAGCAGCCACAATACTACCAGCATCCCGGGCTTCCAGAAAAGCCCCGCCGCAGCCAGCACGGCAAAGGCAAGCAGCATTCCCTTGACCCGCCGCCAATGGGGCCGGCGCGGCCCAAACAGCAGCGCCGGCAGCCCGCGCCGCAGCACACGGCGCGCTTCGCCCCATTCGGCCGGCCGGATGCGAGTGCGCAGCCGCCGCGCCAAAACCGGCGCGTCCCGTCCGCCGTCCACCCGCAGGTGGGCTGCCAGCCAGGCGTCCAGCCGCCCGCGCTGCGCGGCCGAAAGCGCACGCCTGTCGATCACCGCCCCGGCACGCAGCAGAAACCGCACCCACGCCCACGCCCCGGTTGTTGCCTGTACGCCGGCCAGCGTAACCGGCAGCAGAATAACCCAGCTGCCCATCCGCACGGCACGGCTGCGGGCGACCGCGCTCCGCCACAGGGGTTCGGCCGCCCAGCCGGCCGACGTGCGGGCGCGCAGTTCAAGCACACCGTTTTCGGCGCACAGCTGCAGCTGCCATGTACGGCCGAACCCTGCCGGCAGCCGCCGCGCCCCGAAGCCCAGCAAACAGCCGAGCAGCCCGCGCCAGAGCCAGGGCCCGCTGCTCAGCACGGCAAGCGCCGCCAGCACGGTCCAGGTTTCTCCATACAGCAGCAGCCGGTCGGCCGCCACCTGCCGCACAAGCGGGTCGGGATCAGCCAGCTGGCCGACATACCATTGGAGCACCTGCCCCCAGCCCTGTTCCAGCCAGGCAAACACAAGCGCCCCGCCCCAGCAAAGCCTGAGCAGCCAAAGCGGCCAGCGCGGCAGCACGCCGTGCGCGGCCAGCCGGCCCAATGCCAGGCGGCGCCGGATGCCAAACTGCACAGCGCGGATGTTCCAGCTCAGGCATAGGGATTGTTCCGGCATAGGCAGCCTCCTTGGGCGCAGCAGCAATACAAACCCCGTCGCCATCAGCGACGGCGGCGGGGAGATTGGGTAAAATCAAGCAGGGGTTCACGCTTCCTTGCGAACCCGCAGGAAAATCAGGCTTTTTCGCCGTCCTTCTCACGGATCGCCTTGTCAATGGCCTTGGCGGCTTCCTTGCCGGCTCCCATCGCGAGGATGACGGTGGCCGCGCCGGTCACGGCGTCGCCGCCGGCGTAGACAAAGGGCCGGCTGGTCAGGCCGTCGGGGCCGTTGGTAATCAGGCAGCCGTGATTGTCGGCCTCAAGGCCCGGCGTGGTCGAGCGGATCAGCGGGTTGGGGCTGGTGCCGAGCGCCATAATCATCGTATCGACATCGAGCTCGAACTCGCTGCCTTCCTTGACAATCGGGCGGCGGCGACCGGAGGCATCCGGCTCGCCGAGCTCCATCTCGACGCAGGTCATGCCGCGCACCCAACCGTCCTCGTTGCCTAGCACTTCGACCGGGTTGGTCAGCGTCTTGAAGATGATGCCTTCCTCCTCGGCATGCTCGACCTCCTCCTTGCGGGCGGGCAGTTCGGCCATGCCGCGGCGGTATACGATATAGACGGTCTCGGCCCCGAGGCGCTTGGCGCAGCGGGCGGCGTCCATCGCGACGTTGCCGCCGCCGACAACCGCGACCGCGCGGGACTTCATGATCGGGGTGGCGCTGCCCTCCTGATAGGCTTTCATCAGGTTGACGCGGGTCAGATACTCGTTGGCCGAGTAGACGCCCTTGAGGCTTTCGCCCGGGATGCCCATGAACCGGGGCAGGCCGGCGCCGGAGGCGACGTAGACGGCCTCGAAGCCATAGTCGTTAAAGAGTTCGTCGATGGTCAGCACCTTGCCGATGACCATGTTGCACTCGATATCAACGCCGAGCGCGCGCAGGCCGTCAACCTCCTTCTGGACGATGTCCTTGGGCAGACGGAACTCGGGGATGCCGTACATCAGCACGCCGCCGGGCACATGCAGCGCCTCGTAAATCGTGACGGCGTAGCCCATCTTGGCCAGGTCGCCGGCGACGGTCAGACCGGAGGGGCCGGCGCCGATGACCGCGACCTTGTGGCCGTTCGGGGCCGGCTTTTCGGGCGGGGTGGCGTTGTGCTCACGGTGCCAGTCAGCAACGAACCGCTCCAGCCGGCCGATGCCGACGGGTTCGCCCTTGATGCCGCGGATGCACTTGCCCTCGCACTGGGTTTCCTGCGGGCAGACACGACCGCAGACGGCCGGCAGCGCGCTGGATTTGGCGATGACCTGGTAGGCGGCTTCAAAATCGCCCTTCGCGACCTCGGCGATGAAGCCGGGGATATCGATATCAACCGGGCAGCCCGAGCGGCAGGGGTGGTTTTTGCACTGCAGACAGCGCTGGGCTTCGGTCACGGCCATCTCGGCGGTGTAGCCGAGCGCGACTTCCCTAAAGTTTTTGTTGCGGACGTTCGGGTCCTGGCTCGGCATCGGGCATTTTTTGGGGTCCATGTTGGGCATCTCACTCAACCTCCTTCTTAAACAGGTTGCAGGCCGCCTCGCGGGCATGGGCCTCAAACTCTTTGTACATCGTGCCGCGGTGCATGGCTTCGTCAAAATCGACCTCAAAGCCGTCGAAGTCGGGGCCGTCGACGCAGGCGAATTTGGTCTTGCCGCCGACGGTCAGCCGGCAGCCGCCGCACATTCCGGTGCCGTCAACCATAATCGGGTTCATCGAGACGACGGTCTTGACGTTGTGGGGCTTGGTGGTGGCGACGACGAACTTCATCATGACGAGCGGGCCGATCGTGATGACTTCGTCAAAGGTTTCGCCGGCGTCGAGCTTTTCGGCCAGCGGCACGGTCACGACGCCCTTGCGGCCGTAGGAGCCGTCGTCGGTCATGATGATCAGCTCGTCGCAGCAGGCGCGGAACTCATCCTCAAGGATGACGAGGTCTTTGTCGCGGAAGCCGACGATACCGGTTACTTTGGTGCCCTGGGCATGCAGCGCCTGGGCCACCGGCAGCGCGATCGCACAGCCGACGCCGCCTCCGACCACGCAGACCTTTTTGAGCCCTTCGATCTCGGTCGCCTTGCCGAGCGGGCCGACAAAATCATGTACATAGCCACCTTCGGGCAGGGTGTTGAGCTCCATCGTACCGGCGCCGACCACCTGGAAGATGATCGAGACAGTGCCCGCCTCGCGGTCATAGCCCGCGATGGTCAGCGGGATGCGCTCGCTGTCCTCCTTGGCGCGGATGATGATGAACTGGCCGGCCTGGGCCTTCTTCGCGATGAGCGGCGCTTCCAGCACCAGCTCGGTCACGGTAGGGTTCAGTTCGCGGCGTTGGATAATCTTGAACACAGTGGAATCCCTCGCTTCTGTCCTGCGAGGCGGCCGCGGCCGCAAAGCCGGGCACACCCCCGAATTTTCGTACCGGCCACAGCCAGCCGGCCCATATACAGTTTTATTGTACGGCATTTTGGGGGCGTTGTAAAGCGGAAAATTTGGCGGCCGGCGTGCGGAATCAAAGGGGCGGGGTGCGAGGGCGGCGGGAATGCCCGCCGCCAATCGGTAAGCCTTGCCATACGCCGTAGGGGCGGACGCTTGCATCCGCCCGCGCAGCTTTTCGGGATGGCGGCCAGCGCGAGGGAAACCGCCGCCCCCCTGCCCGCAGCAGCTGCAGTACGGCAAGCGTTGCCGTTATTTCCAGCAGACCACGCGCCTTCACCTGCGCCCGCCTTTCCGCAGCTGCCTGCGCCCCCAGGCAAGAAAGCCGCACACTGCGGTGCCGGCGAGCAGGGTGTTGGCGGCAAAGCGGTAGCCCCCAATGGTATCAAGCAGGGCGCTTATGTCGTTGGCGGCCATGCCTTCGAGCGCGGCCGGCACGCACCAGAGCGCAAGGGCGCAGAACGCAAAGCTCAGCACGCTCGGCTTTGCCCGCACCACCCCGGCCAGCCCGAACCCCCAGGCAGCCAGCCCGGCCGCCAGCGGCAGGATCGATTCAAACAAAACACTGCGCATCGCGCACCTCCCTCAGGTATCCAGTTCCATCTAGTACAAAATCCGCGCATCCGCGTCATAAACAGCGGCCGTCCAGTTCATTGAGGGCCGTCCGAGCACCGCTTCGGCGCTCAATTTTTCTCCCTGCGCCGCCTGGCGATCCTGAAAATACCAGTACCCGTGCGCCACCGGCGGCAGCAGCGGGTTGCCGGCCTCGTCATGCAGGTAGGGCCCACGGCTGGCGGTTTCCGTCGTTTCACCATATAAAAGAACCGCCGCATTGTGGTCAAGCGGCAGCGCCGACCAGCCGGCGCGGTCGGGCAGGTCGGCTGGCAGGCTGTTTTCAACCAGCTGCAGCGTGATGAAGGTCTGCCCGTCGCCGTGAAAGCCGCCGTGGTCGTCCTGCTCGGTCAGAACCGTCGCCGTATCGAGCGCCAGCCCCAGTGCCCGGCCGACCCGTGCCTGTGCGGTGGCCGGCGTCTGCGCTGGCCAGAGCAACCAGACCGCCATCAGCAGCAGCCCGACCAGACAGCCGCCCGCAAGCCGGCGCTCCATCTTCCGTTTCATCTCGCACCTCCCGTATATTCACCTGTTATAGCTGTCATCGATCATCCACGCCTGTTCCCACAGCAGGGCCTGGTCTTCCGCCGAGAGCGGCAGGTCGCGCAGGGCTTCGGCGGCAACGGGGGCCAGGCGGTCCTGGTCAACCGTGACGCAGCGGTGTACCAGGTCCCAATCGACCTGTTCTGCCACACCGGTTTCGAGCCGATGCAGGTGGTCGCGCAGGCAGACGCCTTCAATATCGGCGCAACAGAGCAAACTGAAGGAAAGCGCAAGCGCCGCGATCAGAATCCGCGCGGCCGGGATGCGCCGGAACAGCCGCACCCCGGCCAGCACACAGCCAAGCAGCAGCACCGTGATGACCCAGGCTGAGAGAATCCGCCGCGGCGTCAGACCGTAGAGTTCGGTATATACCCCAAGCTTGACCGCCGCCAGCACCGCAAACCCAAGCCCAAACACGCCGAACGCCGCAAGCAGCACCCGCTGCCGCCCCGGCGCATCTGCCGGGCGCGCACCGAAGAAATGCACCGTCGCGAGCACCGCAAAGTTGAGCACCAGCACCCGGCAGAGCGACCAAAAGCCCTCCACCGCAAAGCCGGAAGCCACGGCCGGCGCAAGCGGCAGGCCAAGCGCCGCCGCATATTCGGCAAGCTGCACGGCAAAGAACAGCGTATACACCCCGCACAGCCCCGCCACCGCAATCTGGCCGGTCAGAGCTGGCAGCCGCGGGGCCAAGCCTAGCAATTCATACGCCTTTTGCTCGGTCACCGGCGGGGTTTGCCGCCGCAGCGCGCCGCCGGCCAGACCAAACAGCCAGGCGCTGACCGGCAAAGAGAAACAGAACCAGAAAACCTGCCTGAAAGCCTCTTCCCAAAAAGCCTGGCCGAAAGCCGGCCAGTGGAAAAAGCGTCTCCATTGATCGAGCAGCGCCGCAAAGTTGGCATCTGCGCCGCGCAATTCGCCGGCGGCCAGCAGCGCAAGCCCGGCGGCCAGCAGCACACCAAACGCCAGTTCAGCCGCACGCCGCCGCATCGCTTTGGAAAGGGAAGCACCGGTTTTGGCCCGCCAGCCGCCAACCGCCGCAGATACCGCGCCCCACATGATCCGCAGCCGCAGGAAAAACTGCCCGAACGGCAGCGTGATGAGCCCGGCCACGCCGTCCAGCAGGATCATCGCATTGGCCTTACCGGCCGTTTGCATCCCGGTACGGGCCAACACCCAGTAGACGGCGGTCAGGTGCCAGGCCAGCACCTGCCAGATATCCCAGTCGCTGCCGTGCGGGTTCCAAAGCGCGAGCGCCGCGCTCTGCGCCAGCCAGCAAAAGGCCCAGAAACGCGCGTTTCGGCTGCCCGCCCGGCCAAGCGCCTGTGCAAACGCCGAAACGCCGAGCAGAAACGCCGCGGCAAACAGCGGCCAGAACACCCGCGCGCTCCAATCGGCGTTCAGCCCCGGCAGTGAGCGCTGCACATAATAGTAGCCGTAGAGATAGCTGGCCGCAGCCGCCGCCAGAAACACCCGCTGGCGCGGCAGGCTTTGCCAGAAAGACGGGGTTTTCCCCTCCGTTTCAGGCTGTTTGGCCGGCAAAACGGGCGCACTTGTATAGAGGGGACGCCCCGCGCCCTCTTTGGGTAGCTGATTCATTGTTGTCTCCTTATAAATCCATCGTTATGCCGTACTCAGCCGTTTTCCTCCGGTTCATACTGCAAAATTTCGCCGGGCTGGCAATCCAGCGCCTGGCAAAGCGCTTCAAGGGTGGAAAACCGCACAGCCTTCGCCTTGTTATTTTTGAGGATGGACAGGTTCGCCGGCGTGATTCCGATCCTTTCGGCCAGCTCACCGGCGCCTATGTGGCGCTTGGCCATCATAATGTCCAGGTTCACCCGGATGGGCATCGCAGCGCCCCCTTATCTTAAATGGTAAAATCGAGTTCGTCCTTCATGCTGACCGCCTGCTCAAACGCGTTTTTGATAACCCTGACAATCAACGCCATAAACCCGGCGCCAAGCCCCAGTGCAAAGACAAACGGCAGCCGCAGCCACAGCCCGACCGGCAGGCACATCGCCGCGGCCCCGGCGCAGCACCAGCTGATGCGGCGCAGCGCCGTCACATTCTCCCGCACGAAAACCGCCCCGCGCCCGATCCGCCCCAGCAGCCGGAACAGCTGCCAGACCGTCGCGAGCGCCAGCGCCGCGCACAGATACCCAAGCCCGAGCAGCAGCGCCCGCGGCAAAGCCGGGTTGGGGCCGGTGTAATCCCGCATGGCCCAGCCCACAAGCTGCGGCCCGCAAAACACCATGACCACGCAGATCACCCCCATCGCGAGGGTGGCAAATTTGCTGAGGGCGATGCTCTTGGCATCGTCCCAGCCGAATGGACGTTTGTTTTTTGACATGGTTGCCTCCCCTTTGCGGCGCCGGCCTGCCGCTTTGCGCTGCGCGCAGGCCGGGCCGCCCTTTCTGGATGCTGCCAGTATACCACATGGCATATTGTTTTGCAATATGTTTTTATCGTTTTTCGATAAATTTACAAATTCTTCCGATCCGCGTCCGCCCGCCGGGGCGGGATTGCCGCTTTTTTGCACAACGCGGCGGGCAAATTTTTGTGTATTCCGCATGGCGTTCCCTGCAGGACAACCGGTCGGCTTCTATGGTATACTGATAGAAAATCACGCAACCATTGATACACAAGGAGGTCTTTCATGAAACGCAACCCCGTCACCCACGACCCGAACCTGAAGGACGGCTACATCGCCCCGCCCTATGTGCTGGAGGAGGGCGAATCGATCACCGATTTCTATCTTGAGCCCGTCTATTTCCACAACAAAAACGGCCCGACGATCGGCGTGACCACCTGCGGCGTCATCGTCAAGGACGGGCTCTATTTCAAGGATATGGACAACGACGGGGTGCTCTCACCGTACGAGGATTGGCGCAACGACGACGAGACCCGCGCGCGGGATATGGTCGCGCATCTGCGGCTGGACCAGCAGGCCGGCCTTGTGCTGAACACCCTCTGGAACACCCCCGAAGCACCCACCCGCGCCGAGGCCACCGGCCCCGACGGCAAGCTGCGGATGGACCGCATCTTTAAACGGCACGACCCCGACGCCCCGGTGCCGCCCTCAATTTTGCCCGGGATCAAGATGGTCTGCGATGACGACGACGTTCTCTCCGCCAAGATCACCGGCGGCGTCTACCGCGGCGATATGCGCTGCGAGGCCGGCATGGTCGCGCTGTACCACAACGCCGGCACCCAGATGCTGGAATACGAAGCCTGCCGCGGCGGCGCGGCGATCCCCTATTCGCTGCACACCAACCCGATCAACATCGGCTACCCCGATTTCCTCGGCATGGGCGCGGCCGTGCAGGGGGACGGCAACTTCGACCTCGTGTTCGAGATGGCCGATACCGACCGCAAGATGATGAAGGCCGCCGGGCTGGACATCATGTACGGCCCGCAGGTCGATGTCGCCACCGACCCGCGCTGGCCGCGCAACTCGGGCACCTATGGCGAGATCCCTGCCGTCACGGCCGGCATCACGCGGGAGCTCGTGCGCGGTTACCAGAACGGCGAAACCGGCCTGAACGAGGGTTCGGTTGTGCTGACGGTCAAGCACTTCCCCGGCGACGGCCCGGCCGAAAACGGCTTTGAGCCGCATATGCCGATCGGCCAGTGGCGGCTTTACCCGACCGAGGGCTCGATGGAAACCTACCACCTGCCCTCCTTCCAGGCGGCGTTCGATCTGCACGCCTCGGCCATCATGCCGGATTATTCCCGCATCGCCCTGGATGGCCGCACCCGGCCGCAGTATTACCGCGGCCACCTGACTTCGACCGAGAGCGTGCCCTCGACCTATTCGAAGGAGCTCATCACCGATCTGGCCCGCAACGTCATGGGGTTTGACGGCTATGTCAACTCCGACTCCGGCGTGATCTCGGTGCAGATCTATGGCGTTGAGGATCTCTCGGTGCCCGCGCGGTACGCCAAGTGCATCTCGGCCGGCACCGATGTCATCGGCGGCAACGCCGACGCCGAGAACATCATCGCCGCGGTCGAGCAGGGCCTGCTGCCCAAGGCCGATCTTGACCGCGCGAACTACCGCCGGCTGCTCAGCCTTTTCCGCCAGAAGCGGGTGGACAACCCCTATCTCGACCCCGACGAGGCCGACCGCGTGCGCGCCGCGCTGTTCACCGGCGCCAAGCAGGCCGCCTACCGCGCCTGCCAGAAGGAGGTTGTGCTGGCCAAAAACCACGGCGCCGTGCTGCCGATGCCGCAGGGCGCCCGGGTGTTCATCGCGGTGTTCGCCGGCGACGACCCCGGCGCCGCCGTGGCCCAGGCGATGGGCGCCGGCGTGGCCGGCGAGGACGACAACGAGCGGCTGCGCGCCAAGCTGGCCGCCATATTCACGGCCCGCGGCTACACCGTCGTCGATACGCCCGAAGCATGCGATTATGCCTATCTGCATGTCTGGCCGAAATCCAACGGCATGGTGTTCCGCCAGTATGCGATGCCGGTGATCGAGATGGTGGACGGCGACCTGTTTGACGAGCGCGAAACCAACAAGAGCCAGAAAAAGACCGGCAAAAAGGTCGCGATCCACACACTGCGCGGCGTTGGCAAAATTCCCGCCCTGGCCGAAACCGTCCACGCCCACGGCGGCAAGGTGGTGGCCACCTGCGTTGTCTGCAACCCGTGGCTGCTTGACAAGCTCGAGCCATATGTCGATGCGCTGACCTTCCAGTACACGGTCAGCCCGGTCGCGATGGACAACGCCCTCGGCGCCCAGCTTGATGTGCTGTCCGGCGCCTTCAACCCGACCGGCAAGATGAGCCTGACGATGGTCTCCTGCCCCGAAGTCATCGCCATCACCGAGCGCGAGATCGACGGCGTTCTGCGGGAGGTCTGCGCCTCGCCCAACGATGTGCCGGGCTATGACAAGGACCGCTACATTGACCCGGCCATCCTGGCCAAAGTCCCCGGCGGCAGCTACGCCTACTGCGACGCCGACGGCAACCACTACCGCGCCGGCTTCGGCCTGCACTATGAGGCATAAAGGCCGGGCCGCGGCGCTGCCGTGCAGCCTGCGCGCCTGTTTCGTTTGACATTTCGCCGCGTTGCGTGTAGTATCTTAATGAACGTGAGGGGGGTGCCCGCTTCCCGCTGTGCCGGGGTTCTCTGCCGGCGCGGCGGGTGCCTGGCCCGCCTTTGCGCCAAAGAACGGGGCGCCTGCCACCCCCAAGAGAAAGCTGGTATCCGGATGATTTATGCTTTAATTCTGTTTGCGATCACCTATGTGCTGATGCTGACCTTTACGAAGTATCGGCCGTACATTGCGCTGGCTTCGGCGGCGGTGTTCATTGTCACCGGCATGCTGCCGCTGGATCAGATCATCGGCGCGATCGATTTCAACGTCCTGCTCATGATCGCCGGCACAATGGGCCTTGTGCAGCTGTTCATCGACAGCCGCATGCCCGCCCGCCTGGCCGACATGATTATGGAAAAGGTGCCCAACGTCCAGATGGCCGCCGTGGCGCTTGCGCTGTTTGCGGGCATCATCTCGGCCTTTGTGGATAACGTCGCCACCGTGCTCATGGTCGCCCCGATTGCGATGGAGATCTGCAAAAAGCTCAAGACCAACCCCGTGCCCTTCATCATCGGCATCGCGGTGTCCTCCAACCTGCAGGGCGCGGCGACGCTGGTTGGCGACACAACGGCCATCATGCTGGGCAGCTATGCGAACATGAGCTTTTTGGATTTCTTCTGGTATAAGGGCCGGCCCGGCATCTTCTTTGCCGTGGAGCTTGGCGCCGTTGTCTCGGCGCTGATCCTGGCCTGGCTGTTCCGCAAAGAGAAGGCCCCGATCCCCCAGACCGGCGAGCGCACCGAGGTCAACGATTATGTGCCAACCGTGCTGCTGCTCGGCATGATTGCGCTGCTGATCGGCGCTTCGTTCATCCCGAACAAGCCCGACATCACCAACGGCTGCATCTGCGTGGGGCTGTTTGTCATCGGCATGCTGTACACCTTCGCCAAGACCCGCCAGGCCACGGCCTTCACCCATCCGCTCAAATCGATCGATTTTGAGACGATCGGCCTTCTGTTCGGGCTGTTCCTTATCATCGGCGGCATCACCAACATGGGCGTTGTGGATGCGGCGGCCAACCTGCTGGCCCAGATGGGCGGCGGCAACGTCTTTATCATCTACACCGTCATCGTCTGGGCGTCGGTGCTGTTCTCGGCCTTCATCGATAACATCCCCTATGTCGCGACGATGCTGCCGGTCGTGACCGGCCTGGCTTCGACGCTTGGCATCGATCCGACGCTGCTGTACTTCGGGCTGCTGTCCGGCGCGACGCTCGGCGGCAACTGCACCCCGATCGGCGCTTCGGCCAACATCACCGGCATCGGCATCCTGCGCCGCGCCGGGCACGAAGTCAAAACAAGCGACTTCTGCCGCATCGGCATCCCCTTCACCCTCGCGGCCATCATCCCGGCGTATATTTATTTCTGGGTACTGTTCCGGTAAACTTCATTCTTCCAAAAATTACCGCCCGCCGCCCCTGCATACAGGGCGGCGGGCGGCGCTTTATACGCTTTTGTGCAGCCAGCCATCTTGTTCCGCCGCAATACGTTACCGCTCCACCCGGTTCAGTTCGCAGATGACTTCCAAATGTTCGGTATGGGGGAATAGATCGACCGGCCGGAAGCGGGCGGGGCGGTAGGCGTGGCGGGCGAAGGTTTGCAGGTCGCGGGCCAGGCTTTCCGGTCCGCAGCTGATGTAGATCACCTTCCGCGGGGCCATCGCGGCGATGGCGGCGATCGCCTCCGGCGTGCTGCCGGCGCGCGGCGGGTCGAGAAAGACGACGTCGGGGCGCAGGCCCTCGGCGGCCGCGCGGCGCATCCAGGCCGTGGCGTCGGCGCAGAAAAACTGCGCGTTGGCCACCCGGTTGGCCGCGGCGTTCGCCTTGGCTGCCCGCACGGCGGCCGGCGTCTGCTCAACCCCGATGAGCCGCCCAGCCTGCCCGGCCGCGCAAAGCCCGATCGTGCCGATGCCGCAGTAGGCGTCAAGGATTGTCTCGCCGCCGGTCAGCCCGGCCGCAGCAATCGCGGCGCGGTAGAGCCGCTCGGTCTGGTCGTGGTTGACCTGATAAAAGCTGCCCGGCGTGATGGTGAACCGCAGGCCGCAGAGCTCGTCCTCGATGCTGCCGGGGCCGAACAGCACCCGCACATTCCGCCCAAGCACCGCGCTGGTGCGGCGCGGGTTGTGGTTGTGGATGAGGGTGGTCAGCCAGGGGGCTTCGCGGCGCAGCGCCGCCACAAACTGCCGGCTGCCGGGCAGCCGGTCGCTGGCCGTGACAAGGATCGCCATCACCTGCCCCGTGCGCACCCCGACCCGCACCAGAATGTGGCGCAAAAGCCCCGTGCCGCGGTCCTCGTCATAGGCGGGCCAGCGCACGGCGCGCGCCGCGGCCACCACCGCCGCGATGGTTTTATCCAGGATCGGCGCCTGCAGCAGACAGCCGGCTTCGGGCAACGGCAGCACCCGGTGGGTGCCGACCGCATAGATGCCGGCCGCAAGCCGCCCGCGCTGCATCGTGAAGCTCGCGATCGCCTTGTTGCGGTAATGCCAGGGGTTTTCCGCGCCGAGAATCGGCGCAACCGGGGCCAGCCGGGCGAAGAGTTCCTCGGCCCGGCGCTGTTTTTCGGCCAACTGCTGCGGGTAGGGCATGCCGAGCATCGGGCAGCCGCCGCAGCGCTGCCGCTGTAACGGGCAGTGGCGGGGTTCCTGCGGTGCCTTCGCCGGATATGTCTGTTTTGTGGGCATGAGAAGATCCTTTCAAGGGGGATTGGTAGGGGCGAGCATCACTCGCCCGCGGGGGTGGATATGGAATCCGCCCCTACGGTCTCTGTACACCGTTTCCCCCACCTTTGCGGCGGGGTTGCGGGGTGTGGTATACTGGATGTGGACGGGTTACAGCGGCGGCAGGGTGACGCCGGTCACAACCGATTCACCGTTTTGAACTTCGCCGTCCGCACGGAATGTATACCATTCCCCGCTGCCGTCCTCCATGAAATAGCCGACTCTATAAACGCTGCCCGGTTCCACTTCCACCGGGAAAACCGAACAGGGCAGGTACACGCCGTTGGTTTCCAGCTCTTTTACATCTTCGTAGGCGTTAAAAATCTCGTAAATCCGCAACGCCTGTACGCCGGGCAGGCCCGGATTTTCCACCGTGCCGATCGTATTGGCCATATACGGCGCCACCCCAAACAGGTACAGCGTGGTGCCGTCGCCGCCAAAGTTCAAGTCCTCGATCTGCACAGCGTCGCCGTACTTCTGCATCAGCTGCGCGGCAAAGCGCAGCGTGTTCGGGTCGGATATGGACGCCTCGTTTTGCGCATGATAGCTGCCGCAGATCACCATAACGCTGGCGCCGTCCAGCGCTTCAAACTGACGGGAAAAGTTTTCCACCATGCAGTTTTCCCGATAGGGCGCTGTCCCGTCCACGTCGTTTTCGTTGCGGTAGACCTCGTACTGTTCGTTGTTGTTCTGGAAAAGGGCGTATTCCTCCGAATCCGTTTTTCCCTCTTCTTCCAGCAGATTGCCATACTGCGCCGTTATGGCATCATAGCCAAAGCTGATATCATATCCATGAAACACCGTCTCGGGGCAGGTTTCTTTGATTTGGCGGCAAAACGCCAGCGAATCCTGCGTATGCCAGGCCGCCCCCGCGCTCACTTCATAAAGTCTTTCCAGAATCGCGTCATCCTCCGCCTGCATCCAGAGGTTCAGCGTCTGTGCCCACGCATACGGGAACTCCAGAAACAAATCCCGCATTCCCTGCGCGTAATAGTCCTGCCAGACCGCCAGTTCGGTTGCGTAATAATAGTTGCGGCCGTGCCCTTCGCCATAGATCGCGATCTGCCCGGCGTCCGGCGTAATCGGCAGGGTGGTTGCGCCCACGATCGGCTCGCCCAGCATTTTGGCGTCGGAGATTGGCGTGGCTGTCGGGGTTGCAGCCGGCGTCGCCGTCGGGGCGGCGGTCGGCGTCGGGGCAGCCGTTGGCTGCGGCGTCGGGGCGGCGGTTTCCTTGGGGGCTGCGCAGGCGGTCATGGTCAGGGCCAGCGCGCCGGCGGCCAGCCCGAGCAGCGTATGCCGTTTCAATTGTGTGTTCATCCGGCTCTCCTTTCTGTCAGGTTTTACCTGGCGACCCAACTTTTTGCCAACATCACCCGTGTGGTGATGCCTATATAACAGAAACAAACGGAGGTAATGTTATGAACGTTTTGCTGATTAACGGCAGCCCGCACGCGCATGGCTGCACCGACGCGGCGCTGCGCGAGGTGGCCGGCGCGCTGAATGCCGACGGCATCGAGACGACGATCTACCACATCGGCCCCAAGCCGGTGGGCGGCTGCGTGGGCTGCGGCGGCTGCGCCAAGGCCGGGCGCTGCGTGTTCGGCGGCCCGCCGGCCGATGTGCTGCCGCTGGCCGAGCAGGCCGACGGCTTTGTGTTCGGCGCGCCGGTGCACTATGCGACGGCGGCGGCCGGGATGCTGGGCTTTCTGCACCGGCTGGCCTACAGCGCGGGCGGCCGGGTGCTGCGCCGCAAGCCGGCGGCTGTGGTAACCAGCGCCCGCCGCGCCGGCACGACCACCGCGCTCGAAGCGATGGAAAAAGTGCCGCAGATTCTGGAAATGCCGCTCATCAGCGGCACCTACTGGCCGATGGTGCACGGCGGCAACGCCGAGCAGGCCGCCCTGGACGAAGAAGGGATGCAGATCATGCGCAGCGTCGGCCACAACATGGCCTGGATTCTGCGCTGCATCGAGGCGGGCCGCGCCGCCGGCATTACCCCGCCGGTCGGCGAACCGCCGATCCGCACCAACTTCATCCGCTGATTTTCCGCAAACACCGCCCCGCGCCGCCCTTTTCCGGGCCGCTGCGGGGCGGTTATTTCATCAGCATATCGCAAAAAAGACAGCGAGCCCCAGCCCGGACGCCGCCGCGCCGAAGGCAAGGCCGGCCAGCACGTCGGAAGGGTAATGCACGCCGGAAAGCACCCGGCTGATCGCGATCACGCAGCCGAGCACGCCGAGCACGGCGGCCAGCAGCGGGCAGGCAAACCAGGCCGCCACCGCGATGCAGGCCGCTGAAAAGCAGTGCCGGCTCGGGAAGCTCTGGCCGCGAGTGTCCTTGGGGAAAAGCGGCGCGAAGCCGAGCGTCTCATACGGCCGCGGGCGGTTGATAGCCTTGCGCAGCACGCTGCCCGCCACAAAGACGACGGCCGGCACCAGCACTTCTCCGGGCAAAAGCGGACTGCGCTGCCAGAGCAGCCAGCCGAGCAGCCCGGCGTACAAAACGTACACCGCCGCCACCGCCCCGGTGCTTGCGATGCGCAGCGCCCGCCGCGCCGCCGGCCGCGCCCGGAACCAGCCGAGCATCGCGTTGTACTGTTCGGTCTTCATGCGTCCGCCCCTTCCCTGCTTTTCATTTCAGCATACCACCCGCTGCCAGGCTTGTCAAATCAGGGCAGGGGGCGATATAATAGAGCTTGGAATTTAGAGTTGAGTGTTGAAACCGTAGCGGCGCTTTGTGCGCCGCAGGCAGGCGAGAGAGTTCGCCCTCCGCTGCAAACTTTTATGGCTTTCCTTGTTTCTAACGGCTATGACGCACAAAGCGCCGCTACATTCTCTATAATTTTGGAGTCTTCATCATGATTGCTTTAAAAAAGCTCTAAATCTCAGAAAACGCCGCGCGGCTTATCGCTGCGGCGGCTTCACCCGTGGGGAGGTTTTCGATGTTTGGTTTTGCCAATGCTCTGCTGCTGACGATGGTGCTGGCGGCGGGGGTGGATGCGGCGCTGGCGCTGCGGGCGGCCGCGCCCGGCCGGGGCCGCTGCCGGCGCGCGCTGGCCGGGCTCTGGCACACGTCGCACCTGCTGTTCGGCCCCTGGGGCACGGCAGCGCGGCTGCGCGCCGGGGAGGTTCTGTTCACGGTCGGCCTTTGCTGCTATGAGGTCAGCGTCGCCTTCTGCAACAGCATGGCGCGGGACGCCTGGCCCTGGGTGCAGGGGGTGCTGGCCCCGGCGCTCGACTGGACGGCCTTCCTCTGCTGGGGTGCCAAGATCCTGCTCGGCACCCGCTACACCTGGCGGGAGCTGACGGTGGCCGGCGCGCTCTACTTCATTGCGCGGTGGGTGCATTTCAACAGCCACAACATCTTCTGGATCGGGCTGGTCGTGGCCGTGCTGGCCGCCAAAGACCTTGATTTGCGCCGCGCGCTCGACGCGTTTCTCGCCGTCGGCACCTCGACGGTCGTGCTGGTCATGCTGCTGAACGCCGGCAATCTGCTGCCGCCGGCCCCCGATCTGGCCGGCGAGCGCAACGTGACCGAAATCCGGCTGACGCTTGGCTACGGCCATCCCAACACCTTCGGCGGGCTGGCCTTCGGGCTGGGGCTCGGCTATACGATGCGCCGCGCGGCCCGCCCGCGCTGGGGCGATGCGGCGGTGCTCGCCGTGCTCGGCGTGCTGATTTGGGCAGGGCCGGCCTCCCGCACGGCGGCGCTGGCTTGCCTGGCGCTGGCAGCCGGGCTCGCCTTCTGCCGGCTGCGCGCCGGGGCGGCCATTCCCCGCGCGGCGGCCCGGGTGTACGCGGCGGCGGTGCCGGCGCTGGCGGCGGCGAATTTTCTTTTGCCGCTCGGGATGTACAAAAACGGGCCGGGCTGGTCGGATTTTGGGCCGGCGTGGCTCTCCGCGCTCGACAATTTATTGACCGGGCGGCTCTCGATGGTATGGCTGGCTTACCGGCTGCTGCCGGTGAAGATCGCGGGCCAGATGCTGCCTGACTGGCCCGCGCTTGATTGCAGTTTTGTCTATGCGCTGTACCAGTTCGGGCCGGTCGTGGCCGTGCTGCTGGCCGCGCTGCTCATCGCGGCGCTGTGGGGCTACGCCCGCCGGGGCGACCGGGTGCTGGTGTTCTGCCTGCTCGCAATGCTCGTCTACGCCTTTATGGAAAGCCAGAGTTTCCACCTCACCACCAACCCCGCCGCCCTGCTGCTCGCCGGCGCGGTGTTCGGGCAAAAGCCGGAAAGGTGGCTCGACGGTAAGCAGCAGGCGGAATCGATTTGACTGCGGCGGTCTATCGCAACAACTTTGACGGAGGCTCATAAGACGGCGAAAAAGAAATCGTCCCGCAAAAAGGCTCGGAACCAGCGCGAGATCGACAACCGGCGAGACTGGCACGCCCTTCTGCAGTGCATCACGGTCATCGCCCAAATGGACCCGTGGGATATGCTGGCGGAGGACGATACCTGCGCCTGCTTGACAGCGGACGGCAGCCAGATGATTTTCTTCAGCTGCGTGGAAGGCGACGAGCAGGGGCTGATCGTCTTTCCCTCTGTGCGGGAGTATCGGCGCGCCAGCGTTGAGCCGGGCTCGACGGCCGAAGAACTGCACAATTTTATCGAATCGGAAAACTATAGTGGGCTGGTAGAGGTGTACCACTATGGCAAATGAAATCAAAATCAAGGTAAAGCCCGCGCTGCGGGGAGACGACGGCTACAAGGTTATTTCGGTGCGGATGAAGGAAGAACTGGTGACAAAGCTGGACGAACTTTCCGTTCAGACCAACCGCTCCCGCAATCAGCTCATCAACCTGCTGCTGGAGTCTGCGATTGACATGGTAAAAATTGAAGAGTGACAAAAAGCCCGCCCCGGCTGTCAGCCAACTCGGGCAGGCTGCATGGCACAGCAAAAGGACCTCCCTGCTCGGGAGGCCCTTTTGTTCATGGTATCGCGGTTAGTCCCTTTCCGCATCCCGAATCAGTTTTTCCACATCCTTTTCCGCGATTGTCCCGTGCAGGCGGGCGCGGAGGCGGGTTTTGGCTTCTTCGGGCGGGCCGTCCCATTCGGGCAGGGCGGCGGCTTCCTCCCACCGGGCAGCGGTGCAGTACAGCATCGAGCTCCACTGTGGGTTCAGCTCTTGATAAGGGGCCCAGGCCGTGACCGCCATCGTTTCCAGCAGCGTTTGCCAGGCTTTCTGGAAGGTTTTCGCGGCCAGTCCGCTCGACGCTTTCAGCTCCTGCATCGTGCAGGGTTCGCGCTGTTCGAGCAGGTCGAGCAGATGCCGGGCCGGGTACGGATAAAGCGGCTCCCGCCCCTGCCGGATGCAGCGCAGCAGCGCATAGACCTCCGCCGAAAGGTACACGGTTCTGTGCCGGTACACCTTGGTATAAAACAGCTTGTGCGCCGCAATCAGCGACATTGCCGCCTGCCAGGAGCCGCCGATCTCATCAATCGAGCGAAGATACGGGCAGACGTTGCACCCCGCCATTCCCAGCCGATTGACAGCTTCCAAAAGTTTTGTTGCCTCGTCCATTCCAGTTTCCTCCCCGGCTCACCGCCCCATAAATGCCGGCGCAAGCATCCCGACATTCCTCCCCTTTTACCAGCATATCCCTCCGCCGTCCGCCTGTCAAGGCAGTCGCCCTGCGCTTTCAGGGCGCCTTCTGTTTTTTCTCCCCACCCAAAAAAAGTCCTAGATTTTAGAAAGTTTTTCTTGTGTAAAAGAAAATCTCCTTGCATATCCCAAAGTTTTTCGATATACTTTTAATAGAATCCTTGGAATTGGAGGTGTTTTTGATGATTATACGACCGCAATACCTGGAGCAGTTGCGAACTTACCGCAACGTTCCGCTTGTCAAAATACTGGCCGGCATTCGCCGATGCGGCAAATCCACAATTTTAGATATGCTGCGGGACGACCTAAAGCAAAGCGGAATTGCCGCAGATCACATCCTTTGTATGCGTTATACATCGGAGGATTTTGATCACGGCATGACCACTCAGGATATGTACAACGGCATCAAAGCGCAGATGACCGCCCCCGGGCGTTACTATCTTCTTCTGGACGAAGTGCAGGAAGTTGACGGCTGGGAAAAAGCTGTCAACAGCCTTTTAGAAGGCGCAGATACCGATATCTATGTGACGGGCTCCAACTCGCGGTTGATGGCAAGCGAGATTTCCACCTACCTGACAGGGCGGTATGTTTCCATCCCGGTCTACACCCTGTCCTTTTCCGAGTATCTTTCCTTCAAGCAGGGGGACCCCCGCTCCTCCCGGGAACTTTTCAACGAATATCTGCGTCTGGGCGGTTTTCCGGTTGTGGCGCTCGGAAAGTTTGACGACCGCACGGCATACCAGATTGTGGAGGGCATCTATACTTCGGTCATTACCAGCGACATCGCCAGGCGGCACAATATTACGAACTATGACCTGTTCAACCGCGTCGTCAAATACATCGTCGAAAACGTTGGCAAGACCTTTTCTGCCAACGCCATCGCAAAGTTTTTGAAAAGCGAGGGCCGCTCACTCTCGGTTGAAACGGTTTACAACTATCTGAGCTGGCTGGAAAAAGCGTTTGTGATCTACCGCTGTCCGCGGTATGATTTGCAGGGAAAATCCGTACTGAAAACGCAGGAAAAGTTTTATCTGGCCGACTCTTCCCTGAAATACTGCATCATGGGTTTTAACCCCAAATCGATCGCCGCCATGCTGGAAAACGTCGTCTATTTTGAACTGCGCCGCCGGTGGTACGACGTCTATATCGGAAAAAACGCGGCGAAGGAAATCGACTTTGTGGCAACGCGCCGCGATGAGCGTCTCTACGTCCAGGTCTGCCGTCGCCTGCCGGAAGAATCCGACCGTGAAATCGCCAACCTGCTGGAAATCCGCGACCATTACCCGAAATACGTTGTCACGCTCGACGAACTTGCCACAGGGAATGTCGATGGCGTCAAGATTATGCATCTGGCAGATTTTTTGCTGAGCAGCGCTTATTAGGGTGTATCAGATACACCCTAGGTCATGGCTGCCCGCACGTCACCCCTATACAAACCAAAAGGGCCTCCCCATACAGGGAGGCCCTTCCTTCGTTCAGTTCAAAGTTCAGTTCAAACGAACAATTTCGCCCAATCGATATACCTGCGCGGATTATTCGGCGACCTGCGCGGCGGCGACGGCGCAGGCGACGGTCATGCCGACCATCGGGTTGTTGCCGGCGCCGATCAGGCCCATCATCTCGACGTGAGCCGGGACGCTGGAGGAGCCGGCGAACTGGGCGTCGCCATGCATACGGCCCATCGAGTCGGTCAGGCCATAGGAGGCCGGGCCGGCCGCGACGTTGTCCGGGTGCAGGGTACGGCCGGTGCCGCCGCCCGAAGCGACCGAGAAGTACTTCTTGCCGTTCTCGATGGCCCACTTCTTGTAGGTGCCGGCCACGAGGTGCTGGAAGCGGGTCGGGTTGGTGGAGTTGCCGGTGATCGAAACCTCGACGCTCTCATGCTTCATGATCGCGACGCCTTCGAGGACGTCGTTCGCGCCGTAGCACTTGACGGCGGCGCGCTCGCCGTCGGAGTAGGGGGTCTCGCTGACGATGGTCAGTTCGCCGGTCTTGAAGTCAAAATCGGTCTTGACATAGGTGAAGCCATTGATGCGGCTGATGATCATGGCGGCGTCCTTGCCCAGGCCGTTCAGGATGACGCGCAGCGGGGTCTTGCGGACCTTGTTGGCGGTGCGGGCGATGCCGATCGCGCCTTCGGCAGCGGCGAAGGATTCGTGGCCGGCCAGGAAGGCGAAGCAGTGGGTGTCCTCATGCAGCAGCATCGCGCCGAGGTTGCCGTGGCCCAGGCCGACATGGCGCTGTTCGGCGACCGAGCCGGGAACGGTGAAGGCTTCGAGGCCTTCGCCGATGGCGGCGGCGCAGTCGGCGGCGTTCTTCAGGCCGCGCTTGACGGCGATGGCGGTGCCGAGGGTGTAAGCCCAGACCGCGTTATCAAAGCAGATGGGCTGCACGCCGCGGATGATCTTGTCACAGTCGATGCCTTTGGCAAGGAGCATTTCGTTGCAGGCGTCCAGAGATTCGAGGCCGTTGGCTTTCAGGCACTCGTTAATTTTGGGCATGCGGCGCTCCTGAGATTCAAAAGTAGCCATGGATGATACCTCCTTCTCTTATTCCTCGCGCGGGTCGATCCATTTGACCGCACCCTGCTCGGCGCTGAACCGGCCGTAGGTGCCGATGTTCTTCTCGTAAGCGGTCTGGGCATCCACACCGTGGCGGATGTCTTCCATCATCTTGCCAAGGCGGACAAACTGGTAGCCGATGACCTGGTCGTCCTTGTCGATGGCAGTCTTGAGGATGTAGCCCTCGGTCAGTTCGAGGTAGCGCACGCCCTTCGCCTTGGTGGAGAAGATGGTGCCGGTCATGCTGCGCAGGCCCTTGCCCAGGTCGTCAAGACCCGCGCCGATGGGCAGGCCGTCCTCCGAGAAGGCGGTCTGGCTGCGGCCATACACGATCTGCAGGAACAGTTCGCGCATCGCCACGTTGATGGCGTCGCAGACAAGGTCGGTGTTCAACGCTTCAAGGATGGTCTTGCCGGGCAGGATCTCGCCGGCCATAGCGGCCGAGTGGGTCATGCCGGAGCAGCCGATGGTCTCAACAAGGGCTTCTTCAATGACGCCGTTCTTGATGTTCAGGCTGAGCTTGCAGGTGCCCTGCTGCGGGGCGCACCAGCCCACACCATGGGTGTAGCCGCTGATGTCCTCAATTTTGTACGCTTTTACCCATTCGCCCTCTTCCGGGATGGGCGCCGGGCCGTGCTTGGGGCCTTTGGCGATGGGGCACATAGCTTCGACTTGTGCAGAATACGTCATAATTTTCTCTCCTTTGCCTGTAGTAGTGCCCCGGCGGCCGTTGCGGCAGGGGGCGCTTGTGAAGGGATTCACAGCCAGTTCTATTATAAAGCCCCGCGTGCTATTTTGCAAGGCAACTTTGCACCTTTTTCGACACAGACCCCACAACTTTTCATCCCGCGTCAAAAATTTTGCCGCGGCAACAAACAAAGCCGTTTTGCCCTGGTATACTGAATCCATCGAAGCAAAGCGCGCAAGCGCACCGCATAGATTCGGAACATTTCACTCAGCAATACATAACGGAGGGTTTTCCATGAAGATTTATCGTTGCACCCATTGCGGCAACATTGTCGCATTCCTGAAAGACGCCGGCGTGCCGCTGTTCTGCTGCGGCCAGAAGATGGAGCTGCTGGTTCCCGGCAGCGTTGACGCCGCGCAGGAGAAGCACGTCCCGGTCGCCAAAGTGGAAGGCCGCGCCGTCGAAGTGACCGTCGGCGCCGTCGACCACCCGATGGTCCCCGAGCATTTCATCGAGTGGATTCTGCTCGAAACCGACAAGGGTTACGCCGTCCACCGCTTGGCCGCCGGCGAGGCCCCCAAGACGACCTTCGCCCTCGCCGAAGGCGAGACCCCGAAAGCCGTCTACGCCTACTGCAACCTGCACGGGCTGTGGGTGGCGGAGGTTTAAGAACGTTTCGCGTTCTTGCGTCACCGCGTTTTAAGCTGATATTTCCATATTTCTATCCCCAATAATATCCCGCAGCGCCCGCCCCTGCATGAGCAGAGGCGGGCGCTTTACTGTGCGGGTGCGTTGACAGGGTGGGACAGAGTTTTATATAATGGCGGTGAGGATGGTTGCGGGGTTTCCGCGGTAGCAACGGGCCGCACCATCGTGCGTAGGGGCGGGATTTATCCCGCCCGGGGTGCTTGCGGTGGGGCGGGGTTCCCGGGCCGGAAGAATCCGGCCCCTACGAATGAGGGGAAACGCCATCACATCCCCGCTATGTTGGCGGCGAACCTTACGCTGGAATTTCCGAATAACCGGCGGGCCTGCCGGAATCTCAACGGGCAGCAAATCCAGCCAAAACCACCGATGGAAGCGAGGGTTTTCTATGCCGCGTCTCTCCCCTTCTCTGCTTCGCAAGATTTTGGTCGCCGCCGGGCTGTGCCTGGGCGTTGCGTGGGCGGCGGTCGGCCGTTTTTGCTACGGCGGCGCATACCAAGCGCCTGTGCTTTGGCTGCTGCTTGCCGCCGCGTTGGTTCTGGCGCTGCGGGCGATACGGCGGCGGTGGCTGGCCGTGGCGGCGGCCGGGCTGTGCCTGGCGGCCGCGCTGTTCTGGCTGAATGCGCCCGCCTACACCGTCGATGCTGCGGCCCGCAGCCTGCGGCGGCAGTTCCCGGCCAGCGTGGTGCAGTTTGCCGGCTGCGTCACGGCCACCCCGCGCCGCCCGCTGATCCGGTACGATGTCTACTGCTTCTTTGTCGGCGACCGATACGGCTACTTTGAACCCGATTCCGGGCAGTATATCGAGATGGGCGCAAAGGACGTCTGGCAAACCGCTTAGCGTACCTTTTTCTCGGAACAGCAAACGCCCCCGCCCGGGAGGTTTGCTGCGTGATGCGCTTCCTTGCGCCTGTCGTCACGGCGTGGTATACTTTTAGAAAATTCTTCCTGAAAAGGGCGGGTTCCGTATGTTTATCTCTGTTCGCCATGCACAGGAAATTGTGATGGAAATCGGCAATGTTGTGGGGCAAAACATCAATCTCATGGACGAGCACGGAGTCATCATCGCCAGCACCGATCCCAACCGCATCGGCAGCCATCACAGCGCCGCCAACGAAATCTTGACGCGCGGGCTGGAAGAGCTGTATGTTTCCCCCGAAGAGGCTGACGCAACAACCCGTCCCGGGCTGAATCTGGCCGTGAAGGACGGAGACAGCACCGTGGGTGTTGTGGGCATTTCGGGCGATTATGGCAGCGTTTACGGCTACGGGCGCATTGTAAAAAAGATGACCGAAATTTTGATTCGGGAACGCACAGAAGAAGATAGTCGCCGGGCCGACCGTCGGATTCTGCATCGCTTTTTGGAGGAATGGGTGCTGGAAGACGGCTTTCGCCGCGGCGGACAGGACTTTGCCGAGCGCGGCCAGGCTTTGGGAATCGACATTCGGCTGCCCCGCCGCGTCCTGGTCGTCAGCCCGGCGATCGAGACGCACACCCTGGCTCCCGAAGCTGAACAGCGTTTGTCCGCCGAGCTTGAATCCCTGCTGACAATGCGCCGGCAGGCGTTGACGTTTCGGTCTGCCGGGCGGCAAATTGTTTTGTTGCAGACTCGACGGGAGGCCGAACTGCTTACCTTTGCCCGCGAAATTCAGCACTCGGTTCGCCAGGCTTACGACCTGCCGCTGATTGTCGGCTGCGACGGTGACGCGCCGGACGTCCACACGGCCTACCGCCAGGCCGAACGAGCCTGGCAGGCGGCACGCCTTTTGCCCGAGCGGCTTGCGCTGTACCGCCAGCTCGCGTTGGAGCTGTTTGCCGATGAGGTCAGCGCCCACACCAAGCGGGAATACCTGCGCAAAGTATTTCCCGACCAGGACGAAGCCCAATTGACTGATTGGATGCTGTTGCTAGACGCTTACTTTGCAGCGGATGGTTCCCTTCTAAAAGCCGCCGCGCAGCTCTACATCCACAAGAATACCCTACAATACCGGCTTCTGAAACTGCGCGAACTGAGCGGCTATGATCTGCGCCATCCCGGAGATGCCGCTGTTTTTTATTTGGCCCGTGTGTTTTATTCGCAGCTTCGCGAGATTTCTCTTTTATAATCATCACGCAAAATTTTCCAAGCGGCCTGCCGGCCGTTTTCTTTTGTCTTCTGTTTGGTCTTTGCACCATATTATGCTCATTATATTTGTTTTTCAGACCATATTCTTTTGCTTTCACGATCAGTATAATGGAAACTGTAAAAACTGCAGTTTTGAATGAATACACGGGAGGCGCCCATGAAAATCGTAATCGCCTGTGACTCTTTTAAGGGCAGTGCCAGCGCCATTCAGGTGGCTTCCGCTCTGGCCTCCGGAATTCGCGAGGTTTGGCCCGCGGCCGAAATCGCCTGCGTCCCGGTGGCCGACGGTGGAGAAGGCACCATCGACACATTTTTGTACAGCCTGCCCGGCCGTCGCGTCACCGTGCCTGTAGCCGGTCCTTTGGGGGAACCCGTTCAGGCGGATTACGCTTTGCTGGAAAACGGCACCGCGGTTATTGAGATGGCGGCCGCCAGCGGTTTGCCTCTGCTGGCGCAGGATGCGCTTGATCCGCTGCGCGCCACCACCTACGGCACCGGCCAGCTGATTACCGCCGCGATGGACGCCGGCTGCAAGCGGATTGTGCTTGGTCTAGGTGGCAGCGCCAGCAACGATGGCGGCGCGGGCATGGCGCAGGCTCTGGGCGCGCGTCTTTTGGATGCTGACGGGGCTGAGCTGCCCCGAGGCGGCGGCGCGCTCGGCCGGCTTGCCCGCATTGACACAAGCGCGCTTGACCCCCGGTTGGCCGAAATGCCGATTTTGGCAGCCTGCGACGTCACCAACCCGCTGTGCGGCCCGGAGGGTGCTTCCGCCGTTTACGGCCCGCAAAAAGGCGCCACCCCCACCGCAATCTGCCAGTTAGATCATAACTTGGCGCATTACGCATCGATCGGTCTGGCCTGCACCGGCCGGGATGTCGCCGCACATCCCGGTTCCGGCGCGGCCGGCGGCCTGGGCGCCGGGCTGCTGCTTTTCTGCAACGCTGCGCTCTGTTCGGGCATCACCACCGTGCTGGACACGCTTGATTTTGACCGTCGTCTGGAGGGCGTCAACCTGGTTATTACCGGGGAAGGCCGCCTGGATGGACAATCCGTCCAGGGTAAAGTTCCCGTAGGGGTCGCCCGGCGGGTCAAGTCGCAGTTGAACGTGCCGGTCGTCGCGATTGTAGGCGGCGTCGGCCCGGCGGCCGAACGCGTGTACGACTGCGGCATCGACGCTGTTTTTCCTATTGCGCCCGGTCCCATCACGCTGGCGCAGGCAATGGAGGAAACCCAGCCCCTGCTGCGCGCCGCTGCCGAGCGGGTTGCGCGCCTGATCCACGCGGTGCGGCCGGATTTATGTTAAAAATCCCAAAGGATACATCCCCACCCCAAAGTAAGTCTACCTTGTCAGGAGGATATCATGTCTGCCCAAAGTACAAAGAAAAAACCAACTTTTCTGTTGGTCTCCATTCTGATCGTTGTTCTTGCCACCGTCTTGATCTGGCTGCTGGATTCCAATTTTGGACGAACCAAAATCCAACGGATGACCGTGCCGGCCGGTGACGGCAACACACTGAGTTATGTTGCCTTTGTCCCGGACAACGCCACCATTGAAACCCCGGCCCCCGCTTTCATCATCTGGCCAGGCCGCAGCTCCAATTCCCACCAACTGGATATGTGGGGCGTGGAGATGTCCCGCCGCGGTTATGTGGCCGTCACCGTAGACTGGAACGGCAACGGCGAAACCGACGTGCTCCCCAACCAGGATGATTATGTCACCGCATTGATGGACAGCGTTCTGGATATGCCCTATGTGGATGACCAGAACATCGTTGTTTTGGGCAACTCCGCCGGCAACTCGGCCGCCACCTCCGCCTGCAACCTGTATGCCGAGCACATCGTCGCTTACATTGCGGACGTCCACCCCCAGCTGCTCACCGAGCAGCCCCCAGTCAACACGTTGGTCATCGAGGCTATCTCCGATCAGTATGTAAAGCACTTCATCGGCGATCAGGATGCCGTTTTCTCCTATCTGACCGAGGCATGGAACCTGCCCGAAACCGTAGTGGAGGGCCAGTTATACGGCAATCCTGACGACGGCACGCTGCGGCAGTTTGTCATCACCCCGACCATCCATCAAATTTCGGCGCTGAATGCTGCCGGTATGGCCGCTGCCGGGAATTTCCTGGCCGAATTCATGCCAGATACCGGCTCCAACAACCTGCAGGGCACCATCCTCTTATGGGTACAGCTGCTTCAGGTCGTCGCATACGCGGGCATCATCCTGTTCGTCGCCGCCCTGGGTTCCTGGATGTACGATAGCATTCCCTATTTCCACGCGATCGGCAATGCCCCCACCGCCAACAACGGCCTTCGCGGCGCGGCGCTTGGCCGCAACATCTTTGTCGCGGTGGCAATCCCTCTCATCACCTTCTTCCCGGTGTCCTGGCTTTTCCACAACGCCGAGTTTCTCAACGGGCTTTTCCCCTCCCGCAATCTGCGGGGCATTCTGGGGTGGCTTGTCACCAACGCCGTCATCACGCTGGCCATGACCGCTTTCAGCAGTGCCAAAGCCAAGCGCAGCGGCCACCCCAAAGCAGCCGCCGATTACGCCTTTGCCGGCGAGGGTGAAACCCTGCAGCTGTATAAAGTCGGGCGCGCGTTCGTGATGGGCGTTATTATCATCGCCACCGTATACAGCTGGGTCTCCTTTGTTGAAGAGATTTTCGGCATCAATTACCAGGTGTGGAATCTGCTGAACATCTCGGCCATTCCCGGCAACCGGTTCTTCAAGGCCATTCCCTTCACCTGTGTCGTTTTTGTCATCCTACTTGCCGCCAACATCGGCATGAACACCTCCCGCCGGCTGCCGGATACCGGCCATCCGGCCAAAGATATGGCCAAACAGATCGTGCTCAACGTACTGGTATCGGCCGGCGTCATCACGCTGCTGCTTTTGCTGCAATACGGCGTAGGCTGGATCACCGGTTTCTATATGATGCCGCAGCTTGAAAACCTCGGTGGCGGCGGCACCAGCAGCGGCTCACTGGACTTTTCGTTCGGCTTCCCCCTGATTATGGGGTTCAGCGCCGGTATCAGCACCTATTTCTACCGCAAGACCAACAACATCTGGATTGGTCTGTTTACCAGCACCATCCTGGCCGGCTTTGTCGGCGTCGTCGGCGCCACGTTTATCACCGGTCATGCGGTTATGTAACGGCTTTCCTCCCCTTTTGATACAGTTGACGCCCGCCAAGGTTTGCCATGCCTTGGCGGGCGTCTTCGTACTTATTTTACCACGCCGCCTGCGACTTCGGGCAGTGCATATCGTTGCGGGCGGCGCGCATTTCCACATAGCAGCCGCAGGCCATGCAGGTGCCGTTGTCAAGCTCCGGGCAGGCGCGGCAGGCTTGCAGGCGGGTTTCGTATTCTTCGTCCGGCGTGCGCTTATTTTTGGGCATGGTGGCGCGGTAACGCTGCACACTTTGGTAGTAGTCGTTCTCCTCGTCCAGGTCCCGCAGCAGGCAGCGGCGGCAGATTTTGGGCGCGCTCATACTGCGCGCCCCCGGGCGCAGGCAACAGCAAAGCTCTCCATCGACTTACCCCTCTTGTTTGTGCTGGCCGTAATAGGCATTGGCGCCATGCTTGCGCTGGTAGTGTTTGTCCAAAATGTGCTGGGGCGCCGGGGCGGCGTCGCGGTCAACAAGGCGGGTCAGGGCCGCCATCTTGGCGACCTCTTCAAGCACAACGGCATGGTAAACGGCCTCGGCTGCATCTTTGCCCCAGGTAAAGGGGCCGTGGCTGTGGCACAGGCACCCCGGCACCGCAACAGGGTCAAGGTTGCGGCCGCGGAAGGTATCAATAATAATCTTGCCGGTGTTGCGCTCATAGTCTTCCTCGAGTTCGGCCGGGGTCAGGTGGCGGGCACAGGGGATGGCCCCATAGAAATAATCGGCATGGGTGGTGCCATAGCAGGGGATGTCCTGCCCGGCCTGGGCCCAGGCCACCGCATAGGTGCTGTGGGTATGCACAACGCCGCCCAGCGCCGGGAAGGCCTTGTAGAGTTCGAGGTGGGTCTTTGTATCCGAAGAGGGGTTGAGATCGCCTTCAACCGTGCGGCCGGTTTCAAGGTCGATCACAACAAGATCGTCGGGCGTGAGGTCGTCATACTCAACGCCGGACGGCTTGATGACAACCAGCCCGCGTGCGCGGTCGATGCCCGAGACATTGCCCCAGGTGTAGGTGACAAGGCCGCGGCGCGGCAGCTGCATGTTGGCCGCATAAACCTGTTTGCGGAGTTGTTTGAGCATAATAGTCCTCCTGGTAGAGATTTGTTTCTCTTATTGTAACGCAGCGCGCTGCGTTTTTCCACCCGGCAGCCCCTGTTTTGACAGGATTTTTTCATCCGTCCATGCCGGTATCGCCTCGCTGCTGCTCCATAAGCCACCAAAGCGCATCGTCGTCGGGGTGGGGCCGGGTATTCAGAAGCAGCATCACACGGCGGTCGGCCGCACTGTCGCCGTATTGGCGCATCCAGTCCGTCTCGTGCGGGCCGTCGCCCTGCATTCGCAGGAAGGCCATGAGCGCCGCGCAGAACCGGACAGTCTGGCGCAGGTCAGTCTGACATTCGTTTTCATAAAAACCGACCCATTTGCCATGTTCGCGTGCAAACAGCGCTTCGACCGAAGCCGCATACGCCCGCTTGGCCCGGCCTGCCGCATAGAAGGCGTCGGCCCAGCGCCCTTCGAGCCCGGCGGCCAGCGCGCAGCAGACGCTGAGCGCGCCTTCAGCCCAATTGGCGCAGAGCGCGGCGTTGAGACCGACGCTGTCGGCAAAAAGCACAGCCGGCGCACCGGTAAGCGCCGCTTCAGCCGCTTGGCACTGGCGTTCACAAGCCGCATAGTTGTCGGCGGCTTCGGCATAGAGAACCGCGCACCAGGCGACCTGGTCGCCCAGGGACGGCAGGTCGCATAACCAGCGCAGCCCTTCGGCCGGCGCTGCGCGGTCGGTCATAAAGGCATGGATCAGCATACGCGGCACATGGTGGTAGAACTGGTCTCCGGCGCGGGCGTCCTCATGCGGCGCATAGGCAACAGCGGCTTTGGCATACCCTTCGAGGCAGGCCGCGACGGCCGGGGCCGCCGCCTGGCCATAGTAGTCGGCAGCGTAGCCCTGTGTCGCGGCCGCGGCGTCAGCCTGGCCGTCACGCCAGATGCGGGCAATCAGATCAAGGAACCGGGTGTGCGGTTTGACGTTGGAGGCATTGATGACCCAGTAATCCCTGACGCCGGCCTTGAGAGCCGCCGTAAGTTCCTGCACGACAAATTCAGCGGTATTGGCCAGCGGGGTCAGGTGGCTGGCGGCCTGCAGATCATAAAACGAAACATGGTAGTACAGCCCGTGCGGGCCGGGCTGACCGGGCTCCGGCAGGGCGGGCAGGCGCGGGTCATGGTTGCCCTGGCGGCGGCTGACCATCTTGCCGTAACCGTTATCCGCCCAGATCTTGATAACGTCTTCCGGCAGAGCAAGCAGCCCCTGCCGCCAGAGTTCCATCGTCTCGCCGTAGAGATTGGTGCAGCAGGGCGCACCGGGGTCAGCTGCGCGGACAAGGTCGTACTGTTCGCGGATCAGCGCGCTGATGAGCGCGCCGCGTTTTTCCGGCGTGTTGTACTGGGGATCTTCCTCCCAGAAGGGGCGGTCGCCCTGGCCGCGAAAGCCGAGGTTCCAGACCACCCGCAGCCCGCGCTGCTCCTCAATCGCCTGCCGCCAGAGCGCGCGGAACGCATCGGGGTGGGCGTCAAACGAAGGATCAAGATCGGGGTAGGCGCGGGCGAACATCTCAGCGCCGAGCGGCTCGGCGTGGTGGTGGGTGATGGCCAGGCCCATCCGGGCCGCCGTATCACGGTAACGGCGGGCATCGGCGTCGGTCCCCGGGATGACAAGGTTCCCGCCAAGGCGCAGCAGCGCTTCAAACGCCATTTCCCAGGGGCCTTCAGGGCGGCGGTCAAGCTGCCAGCCCATCAGCAGCGTTTCATCGTTCAAAAACCAGCCGCGCCAACGCACCTTGAACGGGGCGCTCGCAAATGAAAAGTCCTCCGCCACCGCGGCGGCCGCGCGCGGGGCAAACGCCTGGTCAAGCCAAAACCAAAACGGCTGCACGCCGAAAAAGCGACGGCTGATCTCATACAGGCCATAGACAAAGCCGAGGTCATCCCCGGC
>PPYE01454170.1_pt1 | contig 36510 bp, 33 predicted proteins | sample 1559881 | NCBI WGS metagenome assembly PPYE01 (sample SAMN08240022, study PRJNA423297) | Human gut metagenome, whole genome shotgun sequencing project.
GCAGTCTGACCGACATTTCCATCCGGGTTAAGCGGCAGCACACCTTGTGTAACCAACAGTACCATCCCCCAAAGGAACCAAAATAGATTTACCACCAGCAAGGCTCTCAAAAACTGTTTCCAGTTCATCTCCTCATTGGGATTGATGCCACTCAGTTTGAACATAACCCGTTCAACGGGCTTCATAAAATCCGACCAAGTCTTTTCACCTTTATAAACTTTAGCGATATATTTGCCCAAAGGATAGCTGAGCACTACCATTAAGACAATTTGCGCTATAACACCTAAAACTTCAGTATTCATAACTCTTTATTTCTTAACTTACTTTTTTAAAACTTCTCCGGCTTGATGAGAACATACATCATATAGCCGAACATAATCAAACTAACTACAAATAATGCTGTGTACATAACTTGTTTCTCCTTTCTTTTTTTAGATCTTCTCGAACCAGTCTATGCATTTAAAGAAAAGCCAAAAGCAAGCTATACCGCTCAAGGTACAAACCACAAATCCGATTGAAAATAAATCCATAATTCCTTTTTTTAATTAATACTATTGTTAACTGCCACGCTATATGCCAATAGTGTGCCATTACCGGCAAACAGGAGATAAGTAACTGATTTATATACAGATATAACAACAAGAAAAAAGAGGGAGCAAAAGAAGATCTTTTCAAAATGAAAAGGGATGAATATCAAAACAGGAGAATAATTGATTTATTTGCTGCCAAACTGCATAATTCCCCAATTTATTATATAGCTTTGTATAGAGGTTTTAATACAGAAAAACAGAAAGGAAAAATGAAGAAGATAAATGTTACCGTAGCCGATATCACTACTTTAAAAGTCGACGCCATTGTAAATGCAGCCAACTGCTCGTTGCTGGGTGGCGGTGGTGTAGATGGAGCTATCCATCGGGCTGCAGGCCCGGCGTTGTTAGCGGAATGCAAAACATTGGGCGGTTGTCCGACGGGGGAAAGCAAGATAACCGATGCATACAACCTGCCATGCAGGAAAGTGATTCATACCGTAGGACCCGTATGGCATGGGGGAACGCATGGAGAAGCCGAAAAACTTGCATCATGCTATCATACCAGTTTCATACTAGCGAGAGAGAACGGCATCCAAAGCATTGCATTCCCCTGTATCAGTACCGGCGTATATCATTATCCCAAGGAAGAAGCGGCACGTATCGCATTGAATGCCATCGGGGAAGAAATGGCACATGGCTATGAAGGAGAAGTGATTGTATGCTGTTTCTCGGAGGAAGATGCCGAAGTATATCGAAAGCTCTTGTCTTGCTGAGGAAAGTCACGGATCATTTCTATATCCGGAATGTATTGATTCCGTAGCCATCTTTGCTGAAACCATCTTGCAATAATGCTGCCTATGGTCTTTCGTGAAGCAGTAGAATTTGAGTGGGGCTGTTTATCCGTAAGGAATACATAAAAGACTTGGGAACCGGATTCGTCATTAAAAGGTTTTATCCGTATCCCTAACCCTTTCCTGCCCTATGGTTAAGGGTTTTCTTCTACTCCTCTATCTTTCTATATAAAGTAGTCAAACCTATTTTCAATAAACGTGAAGCCTCGGTCTTGTTTCCTTTAGTATGTTGCAGAACTTTAGCGATATGACGTTTTTCCATAGCGGCCAGTTCAAACTCCGAATAATTCTTGCCGGAATAATCTTCCTGCCGGGCATTCTGTATTTCAATGGGAAGATCTTGTAAGGTGAGCTGTTTGTCGCAGACAATCATGCTGCGTTCTATCACGTTTCGCAATTCACGGATATTTCCTCTCCAGTCGGCAGCTTTCAAAGCTTTCAAGAACTCCGGAGCCATCCCTTCCACCTGTTTCCCCAGTTTCTTTGAAAAGAGTTGGATAAAGCTTTCCGCCAAAAGTTCGATGTCTTCTTTGCGCTCACGAAGAGGAGGGAGGTGTATCTGAAAAACAGAAAGACGATAATAAAGATCTTCACGGAAATTACCTTGTTCTATTTCTTTTTTCAGGTCCCGATTGGTGGCGGAGATAACGCGGACATTCACTTTCGTCGGTTTCGTGTCGCCTATCTTGATGTACTCTCCCGCTTCGAGCACACGAAGCAATTTGGCTTGCAGCTCGAAAGCCATTTCACCTATTTCATCCAAAAAGATGGTTCCGTTATCGGCCACTTCGAACAGCCCCTTCTTATCTTTCATCGCTCCGGTAAACGAACCGGCTTTATGACCGAATATCTCGCTTTCAAGCAGATCTTTGCTAAAAGCAGAACAGTTTACAGCCACAAAAGCATTCTCTTTGCGAAGACTGTTGCGATGGATGGCTTGTGCAAAGACCTCTTTCCCCGTGCCTGTTTCTCCGGTCAGCAAGACTGTAACATCCGTTGCCGAAACCTTTCGGGCCAATGCTACGGCTTGTTGCATACCCTCCGACTTCCCTTTTATAGCGTCAAAAGAGAAACTTTGGGTCTCTTCTGTTTTCACTTTTTCCCCTACATTCTTTTTAGCCTGAGCCATAGCCCGGCTGATTAACGGAATAATTTTATTATTATCATCCCCTTTGGTGATATAATCAAAGGCTCCATTCTTGATTGCCTGCACACCATCCGGAATGTTACCGTGGGCGGTCAAAAGTATCACGAAAGAAGTTTGCGTATTTGCGGTTCATCATCAATAATTAAAATACTATCCATATATTTATTCTGTTTTGCGTGACAAAGATAGAATAAAATGAACGCTCGACAAAAGGATAATACTTAATTTCTGTTTTATAGAAAACGCTTTCTGATTAGCTTTTTTTAATCTCGGACTTTCTGAACCACTCCCGTAGGGAGTAAACAATAACAAGCTGTAAAAAAACATATTTACTGATCAATAAAACTCATCTTATGATGAACCTTTTTATATTTTGTTTCGTTAAATATACCGGATGACATCTCAATTTACTTCCGTCAATTCCTCCCTATTCTTAATTAATTTAAACTATTATAGACTATGAACAAAATAGAAATAAAAGACTTGTATCTTGTTTTCGGTCCGGAAAAGCAGAAAGCGTTCCGGATGTTGAAAGAAAGAAAAAGCAAAAATGAAATTTTAAAGGCGACTAATTGTACTGTAGCAGTTAAAAACGCCAATCTGACAATCAAAGAAGGAGAGTTCTTCGTAATCATGGGACTGTCGGGCAGTGGCAAATCAACTTTATTGCGCTGCATAAACCGGTTAATCAAACCCACAAAAGGACAAGTACTGATTAATGGAACAGACATTACTGCCGCATCTGATAAGGAATTGCTGGAAATGCGTCGCCGGGAAATAGCTATGGTGTTCCAAAATTTTGGTTTGTTACCTCATCGCAGTGTTTTAAGCAATATTGCATTCGGGCTCGAACTCCAAGGAGTTCCCAAACAGGAACGTGAGAAAAAAGCCATGAAGAGTATGGAAATAGTCGGGCTGAAAGGATATCAGAATCAGATGGTCGGACAACTTTCCGGCGGAATGCAGCAACGTGTGGGATTGGCACGCGCTTTGGCAAATGATCCGGAAATATTACTGATGGATGAAGCCTTTTCCGCTCTGGACCCATTGATCCGCGTACAAATGCAAGATGAAATGCTGGCACTGCAATCCAAAATGAAAAAGACCATCGTCTTTATCACGCATGATTTGAGCGAAGCAATTAAACTGGGTGACCGCATTGCCATTATGAGAGATGGAGAAGTGGTGCAAGTCGGAACTTCAGAAGAAATTTTAACTGAACCGGCCAATGACTATGTGGCAAGATTTGTAGAAAATGTGGACCGGAGCAAAATCATAACGGCAGGAAGTATTATGATAACCCGTCCCGCCGTAGCCCGTCTGCGTAAAGAAGGTCCCGAGGTTCTGATCAGAAAGATGAAAGAAAGAGATATTACCGTGCTTCCTGTGATAGATGAAAATGACAAGCTGATAGGAGAGATTACATTGGAAAGTGCCGCCATTCTTCGGCGTAAAGGTATAAAATCAATCCAGGAAGCCGTACAAAGTGAAGTACATTCCGTTACGGAGGACACAAAGATTGAGGATCTGCTTCCCTTAATCACGAAAACCAATTCTCCCATTTATGTGGTAAATGAAGAACGCGAACTGAAAGGCTTGGTTCCTCTATCGTCCATCGTAGTAGAGATGACCGGAAAAGATAAAGAAGAAATTAATGAACTTATTCAAAACGCTATCGAATTATGATAAACATAGGAAAATATATAGAAACAGCCATCAACTGGCTCACAGAAAACTTTGCCCCTCTTTTCGACGCCATCAATGTTGGAATAGGCGGGTTCATAGATGGGTTCCAAAACATATTGATGTGGATACCTTTTTATGTAACAATAGCATTGCTGGCCATCCTGGCTTGGTATAAATCGGGAAAAGGAGTCAGCATTTTTACCATTTTAGGATTATTGCTGATTTGGGGAATGGGATTTTGGAACGAAACCATGCAGACTTTAGCATTGGTGCTTTCGTCTACCATCATCGCTCTTATCATGGGACTTCCCTTGGGAATATGGAGCGCAAACAGCAAACGATGTGATAAAATTCTGCATCCTATCCTCGACCTGATGCAAACGATGCCTGCTTTCGTCTATCTGATTCCTGCCGTACTCTTTTTCGGGCTGGGAACCGTTCCGGGAGCCTTTGCCACCATTATTTTTGCCATGCCTCCCGTAGTGCGTCTGACCAGCCTGGGTATCAAGCAAGTACCGAAGAATGTTGTAGAAGCTTCGCGCTCTTTTGGTGCGACACCTATGCAATTATTATTCAAGGTACAATTACCGCTGGCATTGCCCACTATCATGACCGGTATAAACCAGACAATCCTGATGTCGCTCTCCATGGTGGTCATTGCCGCTATGATTGCAGCCGGAGGGTTAGGGGAAATCGTACTGAAAGGTATCACGCAGATGAAAATAGGTTTAGGTTTCGAAGGCGGTATCGCAGTAGTCATCCTGGCCATCATTCTGGATAGAATAACACAAGGACTTGGAAAACAAAAGAAAGGGAAATAAGCATGAAGAAAATACTATATTTTTTGTCTTTCCTCCTGCTGCTTACCTCTTGCAGCGGGAAAAAAGATGATAAGACAATAAGCATTGGATACATAAACTGGGACGACGGCATCGCCCTGACCTATTTGACGGAAGTGATTCTTGAACAACAAGGTTATCATGTCGTTTTAAAGAATGCCGATCCGGCTCCTATCTATGCAACAATGGCCCGTGGCAAAGTAGATTTGCTGATGGATGCTTGGTTACCGGCTACACAGGCCGATTATATGAAACAATACGGAAAGAATCTGGAAATCTTAGGCAAGATCTATCCGGATGCCCGTATCGGTCTGGTAGTCCCCGATTATGTGGACATTCATTCCATTGAGCAATTAAATGCCAACAAAGAAAAATTCGGAGGCGAGATTATCGGCATTGATGCCGGTGCAGGGATTATGCATGCTACAGATATGGCCATAGAAAAATACAATCTGGATTACAAATTGCTGGAGTCTAGCGGACCGGCCATGACCGCAGTACTAAAAAGAGCCGTTGACGAGCATCAATGGATTGTGGTGACGGGATGGACTCCCCATTGGATGTTCACCCGCTTTAAATTAAAATTTCTGGAGGACCCGAAAGGTATTTTTGGTAAAGCGGAAACAATTACGGCCATTGCCCGCAAAGGATTTGGTGAGCAACACCCGTTTGTGGCAAAACTGATAGAAAACATACATCTGAGCACCGAAGAAATCAGCAGCCTGCTGGATGATGTATCACAAAATGAATATAATGAAAAAGAAGGAGCGGAAAAATGGGTAAAAGAACATCAGGAGCTGGTAGATTCCTGGATTCCCCGGAAATAGAAATATCTCACTTACCTTGAGGGCCGCGCCCAAGGTAAGTGAGAAAACAAACGAACTTTGTATCAGCTCAACTATGCCATATATTTTAATAAGTTTCTCGAAAACAAAACCTATCTTTGCAACATAATAAAACACATATAAATTATGAATGTTATCAAATCAAGGTTCGTCTATCACTTAATGGCAATAATCACAGTAGCTATCTGGGGAACTACTTTTGTTTCTACTAAGATTCTAATCCAACATGGATTAAGTCCTTCCGACATCTTCTTTTATCGTTTCACTCTGGCCTATCTTTGCATGTGGTGTATTTCTTATAAAAAACTATTTGCCAACAGAGTAAAAGATGAATTGTTACTTTTATTGGCCGGATTATGTGGAGGAACTATTTATTTCATTACTGAAAATACGGCTCTCGGCATCACATTAGCCTCCAACGTGTCTCTGATAGTATGCACATCACCTGTTCTGACCACACTGCTTTCTTATTTGTTCAGAAGAAAAGAACCTTTCACCCGCCATCTTGTTTACGGATCGATCATGGCTTTGATAGGAGTGGGGCTGGTTGTTTTCAACGGCAGTTTCATTCTGAAAATTAATCCTTTGGGAGATATTCTTTCACTGACCGCTGCATTGATGTGGGCATTTTATTGCCTTATTCTCAAACAATTGGATAATCATTATTCTATCGTATTCATTACCCGTAAAGTATTCTTCTACGGAGTGCTGACCATTCTGCCCATGTTTTTATTCCGTCCGTTAAATTGGGACAATGTCTTGATGATGCAACCCATCGTGTTTGGAAATCTTCTCTTTTTGGGATTTGTCGCCTCCATGCTCTGCTTCATAGCCTGGAATGCTTGTGTCAAGGAATTGGGAGCCGTAAAAAGTACAAACTATATTTATATCGTCCCTTTGGTAACTCTTCTTACTTCAGCGGTCATTATTAATGAAAAGATAACTTGGATAGCCCTTACCGGCTGTTTTCTTATCTTGTGTGGTGTATATTTGGCAGAACGGAAAACAAATCCTACATTTGAGGCGAAATCTTAAAGCCCTTTAATTATGAACGAGATAGACAAAATGCGTAACAGTCAGCTGGCCGATATGGAGAAACCGGAAATACAGGCCAGTTTCATACACGCCAAAAAACTAGTGGCCCAATTACGGATGATGAGTACATACGATGATGGTTTCAGGGAAGTGCTGGAAGAATTAGTGCCGGGTATCCCTTCCACTTCTGTCATCTGTCCACCATTTTACTGTGATCATGGACACGGCATCCGCTTAGGAGAGCATGTCTTTGTGAATGCCAACTGTACATTTTTAGATGGTGGATATATCACCATAGGAGCACATACATTGATAGGGCCCAATGTACAGATCTATACTCCACATCATCCGGTAGATTACATAACCCGACGCGACCCCAAAGAGTATGCATATCCCGTAACTATCGGAGAAGATTGCTGGATAGGAGGAGGAGCTATTCTTTGTCCCGGAGTAAAAATAGGTCATCGCTGTATTATCGGAGCCGGAAGTGTCGTAACTAAAGACATTCCCGACAATTCCGTTGCTGTAGGTAATCCGGCCAAAGTGATTAGAAAAGTTGATTAAAAAAAGAAAACAGATAATTATGAAAGTTTTGGCCCCACATAATTATCTGTTTCTCGTATTCAGCCAATATAAACATTGACGCTCAGAAACAGGCAATCGTCTCCGTTAGAACATTCAAAGTCTATTTTATTCTCTCTGGCCAGCCAACCTATAGCTGCATTCAAATCTCTGTCAGACAATTCTGAAGCTCTTTTTAAATCACAATAACTCCACCGTTTATTGTCATTCAGCAGTTTCCAAACTTTTCCTGCGTTTACTCCAATTTGATGTTTATCCATTTTGATGTTCAATTAAAGAAGTTAATAATAGAATGCTTAGTTTTTTGCGGTAAATATAACCTTTTATTAAAATAAAATAGACTCTCCTACATAAAATTCATGTAAAAGACATGATTATTTAACATTTGTTTCTGTCAAATTTCATGTAAATTCTCTTTTTATGAAGATATTTATTGCCGGATGAGCCATTTTTACAAATATTTCCTCTAACTTTGTAAGTCAATTAATCCTTTGATATGAAAAGAAATAAAATAAACTGGAGAGTTCCCAAAGGTATGGAACTCACAGAGTTAGATAAAAAGGTTCTCTATTATCAAGATAGAGGTCATTTAGTACCTTCACGTGAACTGATCAAGACACCGGAACAGATTGAAGGAATACGCCGTAGCGGTATTGTCAATACCGGAGTGCTAGACCTTGTAGAACGTGAGATCCATGCAGGCATGAGCACATTGGAAATAGACAAGCTGGTTTATGAATATACGAAAGATCACGGTGGCATTCCTGCAACCTTAGGTTATGACGGTTTTCCCAAAAGTTGCTGCACCTCTATCAATGAGGTTGTTTGTCACGGTATTCCCAATGAATTCGATATTCTGGAAGAAGGAGATATCATCAATGTGGATTGTACTACCATTCTTGATGGTTATTATGCCGATGCATCGCGTATGTTTACCATTGGAAAAACCACACCTCAAAAAGAAAAACTGGTACGAGTAGCTAAAGAATGTCTGGAGATAGGCATGGAAGCTGCGAAACCATTTGGTTTTGTAGGGGACATAGGACATGCCATTGAAAAACATGCTAAAAAAAATGGATTCTCAGTAGTGCGTGATCTCTGCGGACACGGAGTAGGCATAGAGTTCCATGAAGAACCGGATGTAGAACATTTCGGGAAAAAAGGAACTGGTATGCTATTGGTGCCGGGAATGGTTTTTACCATTGAACCAATGATCAATATGGGAACATGGGAAGTCTTCATTGATGAGGAAGATGGCTGGACTGTAGTCACCGAAGACGAACAGCCGTCTGCACAGTGGGAACATACTTTCGTTATGACAGATAACGGACTTGAAATTCTGACACATTAATATATATAATAAGGTATAGAAATATGGATACAATTATATTAGGTATAGAATCTTCCTGTGACGACACATCAGCCGCAGTTATCAAGAATGGCGTATTGTTGTCCAACGTAGTGTCCAGCCAGGCTGTTCACGAAGCTTACGGAGGGGTGGTTCCCGAATTGGCGTCACGTGCCCATCAACAAAACATTGTACCGGTGGTGCACGAAGCCTTAAAAAGGGCAGGAGTTACCAAAGAGCAACTAAGCGCCGTTGCATTCACCCGAGGACCCGGCTTGATGGGATCATTACTGGTCGGAGTATCTTTTGCGAAAGGTTTCGCACGTTCATTGAATATACCAATGATTGATGTTAACCACCTGCAAGCCCATGTGTTAGCCCATTTCATTAAAGAATCGGAAGAAGACAACAACCAACCTAAATTCCCTTTCTTGTGCCTGCTGGTGTCAGGAGGAAACTCACAGATAATATTGGTAAAGGCCTATAATGACATGGAAGTTTTGGGACAAACTATTGACGATGCAGCAGGAGAAGCTATCGACAAATGTTCTAAAGTAATGGGCTTAGGTTATCCCGGAGGTCCTATCATTGATAAACTGGCACGTCAAGGCAATCCAAAAGCGTTCACTTTCAGTAAACCACATATTCCGGACTATAACTATAGTTTCAGCGGATTAAAGACTTCTTTCCTATACTCTTTGCGTGACTGGTTGAAAGAAGATCCCGATTTCATCGAACATCATAAAAACGACTTGGCAGCTTCATTGGAAGCGACCATTGTAGATATTTTGATGGACAAGCTGAGAAAAGCAGCCAAAAATCTCAAGATAAATGAAGTGGCAGTAGCCGGAGGGGTATCAGCCAACAACGGGCTTCGTAACTCATTCCGCGAGCATGCCGGGAAATATGGTTGGAATATCTATATCCCGAAGTTCAGCTTTACTACGGATAATGCCGCAATGATCGCAATTACCGGTTATTACAAGTATCTGGACAATGATTTTTGCACTATAGACAAGCCCGCTTATTCACGGGTAACTATTTAATATTAAAAAACCGTTTTCAACATGTCAGTAGAAGGTAAATTTTTAAGTAAAGAGATTAACGATTTGTTTTGGAGAGAGGGCCTGACACTCGTTACTGCCGAGAGTTGCACGGCAGGAAGTGTGGCGGCCGCTATTACAGCCGTTGCCGGAAGTTCACAATTCTTTAAAGGTGGAATTATCGCCTATTCCAACGAAATAAAGGAAAGTCTGTTAGGGGTAAACCACGAAACTTTAGAAACTCACGGAGCTGTAAGTGAAGAAACCGTTATCGAAATGGTAAAAGGAGCGATGAAATCGATGAATTCTGATTGTGCTGTAGCAACTTCAGGTATCGCAGGACCCACAGGAGGTACTCCCGACAAGCCGGTAGGTACCATTTGGATTGCTGCCGGATGTAAAGACAAAGTGATTACACTGAAATTGGAAGGCGACGAAGGAAGAAACAAAAACATTGCAAATGCAACCCAAAATGCACTGCAACTGCTTCGAAAGTTGTTCCAAAACGAAGAAAATGAGCAGTAATTGCAGAATTATTTGCAAAAACTCTTGTTTTATACAAATAAAAGTGCTTATTTTGCACTCCGTTTGAAATAAGTATTGAAAAAAACTATAAAAATAAGATAGCAATGTCGAAGATTTGTCAAATTACCGGAAAGAAAGCCATGATTGGCAAGGCTAAAGGTAATAGAGTACAGGTAATCCTTGAATGCACAGAAATGAAGGATAGTGGTATGCCGGGAACTTCTCGTTACATTACAACAAAAAACAGAAAAAATACCACTGAAAGATTGGAACTTAAGAAGTACAATCCTATTTTGAAAAGAGTAACAGTTCACAAAGAAATTAAATAATTATAACCCATGGCAAAGAAAACAGTCGCAACCCTTCAGACAGGTAAAGAAGGACGTTCTTACATTGTGACACTTTTTTTTGTCCGTGTAAGAGATTAGTTATATCTTTGTAGCATAAACAGATAAATCAGACTCCAATATGGGATTTTTTAATTTTTTCTCAAAAGAAAAGAAGGAAACTTTAGACAAAGGATTGTCCAAAACCAAAGAAAGTGTATTTAGTAAGATTGCCCGTGCCGTAGCGGGTAAATCAAAAGTAGACGATGAAGTATTGGATAATCTGGAAGAAGTGCTTATCACTTCGGATGTAGGCGTTGAAACAACTCTGAATATCATCAAACGCATTGAAGAAAGAGTTGCCAAAGATAAATATGTAAACACTCAGGAACTGAACAAGATTCTCCGTGAAGAGATAGCGGCATTATTGACTGAAAATAACACGGTGGATTCGGATGATTTCACTGTTCCGGAAGGTAAGAAGCCCTATGTCATCATGGTGGTAGGTGTAAACGGTGTGGGTAAAACCACAACCATTGGTAAATTGGCATATCAATTTAAGAAGGCGGGCAAAACCGTCTATTTGGGTGCCGCTGATACATTCCGTGCTGCCGCCGTAGAACAATTGGATATTTGGGGAGAAAGAGTAGGAGTGCCTGTTATTAAACAGAAAATGGGATCAGATCCCGCATCTGTAGCTTTTGATACCTTAAGTTCCGCCGTAGCTAATAATGCAGATGTAGTAATCATTGATACCGCAGGCCGTCTTCACAATAAAGTAGGTTTGATGAACGAGCTTACTAAAATCAAGAATGTGATGAAGAAAGTTGTTGCGGACGCACCTCACGAAGTATTATTGGTTTTAGACGGTTCTACCGGTCAAAATGCATTTGAACAAGCCAAACAGTTTACTTTGGCGACAGAAGTTACTGCTATGGCAATTACCAAATTGGACGGAACAGCCAAAGGGGGCGTTGTAATTGGCATCTCAGAGCAGTTCAAGATTCCCGTAAAATATATTGGATTGGGCGAAGGCATTGAAGACATGCAGGTATTCCGCAAAAAAGAATTTGTAGACTCACTATTTGGAGAGACTGAATAATAAATGAAACGTAACACAATAGATATCATCACCTTAGGGTGTTCCAAAAACTTAGTAGACTCAGAAAAGCTGATGCGTCAGCTGGAAGCAAACGGTTATAAAGTAACTCACGATTCCGACAAACCGCAAGGAGAAATCGCAGTTATTAATACATGTGGTTTCATCGGTGATGCCAAAGAGGAATCGATCAATATGATATTGGAATTTTGTCAGGCCAAAGAAGAAGGGAAGCTCAAAAAACTATATGTGATGGGCTGCCTTTCAGAAAGATATCTAAAAGAATTGGCATTGGAAATTCCTCAAGTAGATAAATTCTATGGTAAGTTTAACTGGAATGAGTTGCTGGCAGATTTAGGCAAAGCATACAAGTCGGAATTTGCCTTTGAACGGACATTAACCACACCCCATCACTACGCTTATCTGAAAATATCAGAAGGCTGTGACCGTAAATGCTCTTATTGCGCCATTCCTATTATTACAGGACGCCACATTTCACGGCCGATGGAGGAGATTATTGATGAAGTGAAACTACTTGTATCCGAAGGAGTAAAAGAGTTCCAAATTATAGCCCAAGAATTGACTTACTACGGCGTAGATTTATATAAAAGTCAGAAATTGCCCGAACTCATCGAAAGAATCGCCAATGTTCCCGGTGTAGAATGGATACGTTTACACTATGCATATCCGGCCCATTTTCCGGAAGAATTATTCCGTGTTATGCGCGAACACGATAATGTATGCAAATATATGGATATTGCCCTGCAACACATTAGTGACAATATGCTGAATAAAATGCGCCGGCATGTAAGTAAAGCGGAAACCTACGAATTAATCGAAAAATTCCGTCGGGAAGTACCCGATATTCACTTACGTACAACATTAATGGTAGGACATCCCGGTGAGACTGAAGAAGATTTTGAAGAATTAAAAGAATTCGTCAAAAAAGTACGATTCGACCGGATGGGAGCCTTCGCTTACTCGGAAGAAGAAGGAACATTCGCCGCTAAAGAATACGAAGATTCCATTTCTCATGAAGTGAAACAACAGCGTTTGGATGAATTAATGGCACTTCAGCAGGAAATAGCCGGCGAACTGAGCCAAACGAAAATAGGTAAAGAATTTAAAGTCATTATAGACCGGAAGGAAGGAGATTACTACATAGGCAGAACCCAGTTTGACTCTCCCGAGGTAGATCCTGAGGTCTTGATAAAAGCTGATGACGAGTACTTAAAAATAGGTGAATTCTATAAAGTGAAAATAACAGCCGCTGATGATTTCGACCTATACGCCAGCATTTTATAGACCTTTTCCCTTATAAAGTTTGGATAATGTTTGTTTTTTTACTAATATAGCAACCAAATTAACACTTTAAGCTTTGAATAACAAAGAATTTATATCTGAATTATCACGTAAACTAGGATATACGAATAAAGATACATCACAATTGGTATCCTCAGTCATTGGTGTTATGACCCAGGAATTGCAAGATGGCAACAACATTGCAATCCAGGGATTTGGTACGTTTGAGGTTAAGAAAAAGCTGGAAAGAATTTCTATCAACCCGGCTACTCAACAACGTATGCTGATTCCCCCCAAGTTAGTGCTGACTTACAAACCCAGTGTAACTTTAAAAGAAAAGTTTAAATAAAATAGCCCTTATTTATAATATTATCATGAGCGAGAAAGTAACCATACAAGATATCATCGAACTTTTGGCTGAGAAACACAGCATGACTAAAAAAGATGCTGAAATCTTTGTCAAAGGAATGTTTGAACTGATAGAGGAAGCTTTAGTTACTGAAAAGTATGTAAAGGTTAAAGGACTAGGTACGTTTAAACTTACAGAGGTGGAGAGTCGTGAAAGTGTAAACGTAAACACGGGGGAAAGAATTGAAATACAGGGCCATACAAAAATATCTTTTACTCCGGATTCCAGTATGAAAGATTTAATAAATAAACCATTCGCTCATTTTGAAACGGTTATATTAAATGAAAACACCAAACTGGAAGATACCGAAACAGAAATAGAAGGAGAGGAGGAAGATACCTTTGACGGAAACGCGCCTAAGCCTAAACAAACAATTGCGGCTAAAGAGGTTGAGTTCATAGAAGCGGAAAATACAGAAGATTCTCCAAATGAGAATGCCATTGCCGCTGAAGACACTACTCCGGTTATTGAGGAAACAATTATTGAAGAACCTGCACCTTCTGTTGAAATTACAGAGGAAGAGATACAAATTATAGAACCGGAAAAAGAATCGGAAGATATTGTCACTGAAGCAGAAAAGGATATTGTTGCTGAAACAGCTGTTCCCCAAACCGTTTCCCCTTTAGCAGAGACAATAGAAGGAAACGAGGTAACAGACAAACCTCAAGAAGAAGTTATGACTATCGCCGATGCAGCCATACTGGCTGCTCGTAAAGCTTGTGAAGAAAAAACATCCTTGGAAACAACAGCGTCAGAAGAGGCAACCCCGTCAGAGAAAACAGTAATAACTCCTGTTACTTCTGATTTTGAAAAAGAACAGAAGATAGAGGAAACAACAGAGACACAAGAAATCTCAGAAGAGAAAAAGAACAGAGTTTCCCGGGGAGTTATTCTTGCTATCATTTTGATTGCCTGCATTGCAGGTGGCATATATTGGTATTTGCAATCAGATAAAACTTCGGATTTACAATCGCCGGCTACAATAAAAAACACCCAAGAACAATTGGAAGAGGATATTCCTGCAATTCCGGTTAATGACTCATTGATGCAAGGTAAAGATACCGCAAACATATGGACGAATGTTGCCGGAAAAGAGACCATCAGTCAATCACAACAGACTGTATCTCCTAGTACGGAAAAGAGTTCAGGCGTTGCGACAACCGCAAATGTTGCAAAAGAAACTTTAGCCGATACTGTAGAATATGACATAACAGGGACTAAAACTAATTACACATTACGAGAAGGAGAGAGCCTGGTAAAATTAGCTGTGAAATTCTATGGTACAAAAAAGCTATGGCCCTATATCGTGAAACATAATAAAAACATCATTAAAGATGCCGACAGAGTACCCATAGGGACTACTCTGCGTATTCCTGAACTAACTCCTAAAAAATAAGCCTTCTTGCATTTTGCCTGCTTTCGGCATAAATAAAGCAGGCAAAATACAAGAAGTAAAAAAAAGTGCGTTCAACTGATATTCTCACTCTACAAACCTTATCTTTGTATTTTAAAATTCTTTAGCCCAATAACCTTTAAAAAGTAGAGATGCACTTTACTTTTTTAATAAAAATTAGTTGCCGCTGTTAATTAATTAGCGTAATTTTGGCTGCGTTAAATGAACAAGGCTATTTACAAGCCCGTTATTAGATCAATAAAGAAATTTATAGTCAGAAAGACGAACAATTCATAGCAAAGAAAGGTCCGATTTTTGCAAATTTCGTATTGGCCGATGAAATTAACCGTGCCCCGGCTAAAGTACAGAGTGCTTTGCTGGAAGCCATGCAGGAACGTCAAGTCACACTGAGCAAGGAAACCTTTATGCTACCCGAACCTTTCCTTGTAATGGCTACTCAGAACCCGATTGAACAGGAAGGTACCTATCCGCTTCCCGAAGCCCAGGTAGACCGTTTTATGCTGAAAGTTATTATCGACTATCCGAAACTGGAAGAAGAAAAGAAAATCATCCGCCAAAATATCACCGGAGAGAAAATCGAAGTTCGCCCCATTCTGAAAGCAACAGATATTATGGAAGCCCGTAAAGTGGTGCGCCAAGTCTATCTGGACGAAAAGATAGAGCAATACATCGCTGATATCGTATTCGCAACCCGTTTCCCTGAAAAATATGACTTGAAAGAACTGAAAGACATGATTGGTTTCGGTGGTTCACCGCGTGCATCTATCAATCTGGCATTGGCAGCACGTAGTTATGCATTCATCAAACGTCGCGGTTACGTGATTCCCGAAGATGTTCGTGCAGTTGCTCACGATGTGCTTCGCCACCGTATCGGCTTGACTTACGAAGCAGAAGCCATGAACATGTCTTCTGATGAAATTGTAAGCAAAATCCTGAATAAAGTGGAAGTACCCTAAGGATTGTGTTCTGAGGCAGTTCTTAATTGCTTGACAGTTAGGAAGAAGACTTGGAAACAAAAGGTTGAGTACAGAGTTCCACATGGGTGGGACCGCCATTCCACCCATGTGGAACTCCCGTTTCATCTATGTGCTTGATTGATGTTTCGAACAGCTTGGATTTCGGTACGGTGAAGCAGTTGAAGAAGGATATGGTGACCGAGATTGCCGCTACATTGGCATTCTCGGCCATTCAAAATAACGATAAAATAGGAGTTATTTTCTTTTCAGACCGGATTGAGAAATTCATTCCGCCTAAAAAAGGCCGTAAACATATTCTTTATATCATCCGTGAACTGCTTGATTTCAAGCCCGAAAGCAAGCGTACAGATATAAAGATGGCTGTGGAATATCTGACCAACGTAATTAAAAAACGTTGCACCACCTTTATGATAAGCGACTTTATAGATGAAAACGACTTCCGCAATGCTTTGACCATTGCCAACCGGAAACATGATATCGTAAGCTGGAGTTTGTGCAATTATGCTGATAACAGCCGGACAGGCACAGGCACAGCAGGTTACGGTAGACGCCAGCATTGACTCGCTGCAACTTCTCATTGGCGAACAGGCTAAAGTGAAGCTGGAAATCAGCATGGATGCCAAGCAAAAACTGCAACTTCCGTTCCTGCGCGATACATTGGTAAAAGGAGTGGAGATATTGGATATAGCCAAGCCTGATACCCAGATGCTGAACGATGGAAAACGTATGCTGATAAAACAGGAATATACAATAACCTCTTTTGACTCGGCACTTTACTATCTCCCCCCATTCGAGGTGATGGTAAACGGAGAGCCTTACCGGTCCAAAGCATTGGCCGTAAAAGTATATTCCATTCCGGTAGATACGCTGCATCCCGAACAATTCTTCGGACCGAAGACCGTTCGTGAAGTACCTATCACCTGGGATGACGTATCGGCCATCGTATGGCTTACCTTGCTGATGCTTGCTTTGGGCGGACTGGCTTACTATCTGTTTGTACGCTACAAGGATAACAAGCCTATCATCAAGAAGATCAAGATTGAACCGAAGTTGCCGCCACACCAGCAGGCGTTGAAGGAAATAGAGCGTATCAAGGGAGACAAAACCTTGCGTACAGCCGATCCGAAGACCTATTATACCGAGCTGACGGATGTACTCCGTACTTATATGGAAGAACGATTCGGCTTTAACGCTATGGAGATGACTTCATCCGAAATTATTGATAAGCTACAGGAAATCAACGACAAAGAATCTATCAAGGATTTGATGTATTTGTTCCAGACTGCCGACCTGGTGAAATTCGCCAAACATTCTCCGTTGATGAACGAAAATGATATGAATCTGGTAAACGCAGTAGACTTCATCAATAATACAAAAGTGGAACCAGACCCGAATGCAAAGCCCGAACCTACGGAAATCACCGTGGAGGAAAAGCGAAGCAAACAGGGCAGAATGATTCTGCTGGGCAGCATCAGCATCATTGTTATTGCTATTGTGGTAATTCTGTATAAGGTGCTGAGTGGTGTATATAACCTCTGGTTTTAACAAATAAATACTAGGAACAATGATTTTTGCAAATATTGAATATCTATTTCTGCTGGTTCTGCTCATACCTTATATAATATGGTACGTCATGAAGCGGAAGAAAACCGAGCCTACGCTTCAGGTTTCTACCACACGCATGTATATGAAGGCACCCAAAAGCTGGAAGATTTACTTGCTGCATGCTCCGTTCGTACTCCGTACGGTGGCTATCATCATGGTAATCCTGATCTTGGCACGCCCTCAGACCACAGACAACTGGCAGAATACCGAAATAGAAGGAATCGACATCATGCTGGCAGTGGACGTTTCTACCAGTATGCTGGCCGAAGACTTGAAACCCAACCGACTGGAAGCTGCCAAACAAGTAGCTTCCGAGTTTATCAACGGCCGCCCCAATGATAATATCGGTCTGACCATCTTTGCCGGTGAGAGTTTTACCCAATGTCCGCTAACGGTAGACCATGGGGTGCTGCTGAATCTGTTCAACAGCATCAAAGGCGATATCGCCCAGCGCGGACTGATTGAAGATGGTACTGCCATCGGTATGGGCATTGCCAATGCGGTGACCCGTCTGAAGGACAGCAAGGCTAAATCGAAAGTGATTATTCTGCTGACGGATGGTAGCAAACTGGAGAAAACGAAGTTGAACGTGAAGGAATTCAGCAAACGCGAAGAAGAATATCAGGTATTCGCCTGGATTGCTTTCTTCTGCATTTTGCTTGAACTCTTGTTGCGTAACTCAGTATTAAAGAAAATACCTTAAAAAAAGAAAGTCATGTTTCGATTTGCAGACCCGAACTTTTTATATTTACTCATCCTATTGCCGTTTTTGGTGGCGCTGTATTTGTATTCCAATTATCACCGCCGCCAAAATATTCGCAAATATGGTGATCCGGCATTGCTGAAAGGGCTCATGCCGACTATTTCCAAGTATCGTCCTGACATCAAGTTTTGGCTGATTTTTGCTGCGTTGACATTGGTTATACTGATGTTGGCCCGCCCACAGTTCGGCTCAAAGATGGAAACGGTGAAACGAAGTGGAGTGGAAGCTGTCATTGCCTTGGACATTTCAAACTCCATGCTGGCAGAAGATGTGACTCCCAGTCGTTTGGACAAATCAAAGAAATTGATTTCCAGACTGGTAGATACGTTCAATAATGATAAAGTGGGATTGATTGTTTTTGCAGGTGATGCTTTCACGCAATTGCCCATCACAAGCGATTATGTTTCCGCCAAAATGTTCTTGGAAACCATTAATCCGTCATTGATAACCACACAAGGTACGGATATCGGTGCGGCCATCCGCCTGGCAATGAAGAGTTTTACTCCGCAAGAAGGAGTGGGACGTGCAATTATTGTCATTACCGATGGTGAAAATCATGAAGGTGGGGCAGTAGAAGCAGCCCAAGAAGCAGCCGAAAAAGGTATGCAGGTATTTGTATTAGGGGTAGGTTCACCGGATGGTTCTCCAATTCCAGCTGAGGACGGTAGCAACAATTTCCGTCGCGATAAGGATGGAAATGTTATCGTCACCCGCTTGAATGAGCAGATGTGCCAGGAAATAGCCAAGGCTGGCAATGGAATGTATATTCGCGTGGATAATACCAACTCTGCCGAGAAGGTATTGAACAATGAAATCGCCAAACTGTCAAAAGCTGATGTAGAAAGTCAGGTTTATACTGAATTTGATGAACAGTTCCAGGCTTTGGCATGGCTGGTGCTTATCCTGCTGGTGGTAGAAATGCTTATTTTGGAACGGAAAAATCCGCTTTTCAAAAATGTCAGACTATTTAAATAAGGAATGCTTATGTTACAAAAAACCTATATCACTCTGTTATTCTTACTTGTGGCAAGCAGTGCCTTCGCCCAAAAAACAGAAAGAGATTATCTGCGCAGCGGAAACAAGCTGTATAACGACAGCTTGTTTATCAAAGCGGAGGTAGATTATCGTAAGGCATTGGAAATTAACCCGAAATCAACAGATGCCATGTTCAATTTGGGAAACTCGCTCTTGATGCAGCAAAAAGCAAAGGAAGCGATGGAACAGTTTGAATCTGCTTCTAAGGTAGAGAAGGACAAGGATAAACTGGCACAGATTTATCATAACATGGGAGTTATCCTTCAGTCGTCCAAGCAGTATCCACAGTGTATAGAGGCTTATAAGGAATCTTTACGGAATAACCCGAAAGATGATGAAACTCGTTATAACTTGGCTTTGGCGCAAAAGCTGTTGAAAGACCAACAGCAAAATCAAGACCAGAATCAGGATAAGAATCAAGATCAAAAACAAGATCAGAAAGACGACAAAAAGGATCAGAACAAAAACCAGCAAGAACAGGATAAGAAAGACCAACAAAATCAAAATCAGCAGCAACAGCAGCAAAATAAGGATGAAATGTCCAAGGAAAATGCCCAACAATTATTGAATGCTGTGATGCAAGATGAAAAGAATGTGCAAGACAAAGTTAAAAAACAACTGCAAATTCAAGGAAAGAAGTTGGATAAAGACTGGTAATTTCTTAATTTTGGCAAATAAAAAAATAATTAGATAGCAATGAGGAAAGTAATTCTCTTATTCATATTAATAACATCGGTGCTCGGAGCATGGGCAGACGGAAATGTGACGTTTACCGCTTCTGCGCCTGATGTAGTAGTAAGCGGGGATCAGTTCCGGCTGACTTATACGGTCAACACTCATAAAGTCAGGGATTTTCGTGCACCTAATATCAAGGGGTTCGATGTCTTAATGGGACCAAGCCGTTCACAGCAGAGTAGTACACAGATTATAAATGGTAATGTTACTTCTACCAGCTCCATTACTTTTACTTATATTTTGATGGCTGATAAAGAAGGAACTTACACCATTCCTGGTGCTACTATTGTGGCAGACGGACAAAACAAAACTTCAAATTCCGTACAAATCAAAGTATTACCGCCTGATCAAACAAATGGTGTTGGAGGTGGAAACAATAGCGGTGGAAGAACTTCTTCACGCAGTCAGGTTGCCGGAAGCAAAATAACCAATCAAGATTTGTTTATTACCGCAACAGCAAGTAAGACTACTGTTTATGAACAGGAAGCCATCTTATTGACATACAAGGTCTATACTTTGGTAAATCTGAGACAGTTGTACGGGAAAATGCCGGATTTGAAGAATTTCCATACACAAGAAGTAGAACTTCCCCAACAAAAGACATTCTCTTTGGAGCATTATAACGGAAGAAACTATAACACTACCGTGTGGAGTCAGTATGTACTTTTCCCTCAGCAATCAGGTAAAATGGAAATTCCGTCTATTACCTTTGAAGGGGTTATAGCTCAACAAGTTGCCTCAGACGATCCTTTTGATGCTTTCTTTAATGGTGGAAGTAACTATGTGGAAGTAAAGAAAAACATTGTCACTCCTAAGCTGACCATCAATGTGAAAGCATTGCCCGATGGCAAACCCTATTTTGACTTAAAAAGCAATAGCTATAAAACAATAAAAACAGAAGCTTACAACCTAAAAGTGGAAAAAGGTGCAGGAAATGCAGATCAAGTTATTGCAGACTTTACCAACAAGGAAGATTTGAAAGTATTGGGACAAGACATCCGCTACATCAAAATGGGGGAAACTAGTTTAACTCGTAAGGGAGATTTCTTCTTTGGCTCAACAACATATTATCTATGGTATATCATTCCATTGGTTCTCTTCGTTGTTTTCGTAATTGTCTATCGTAAAAAAGCTATTGAAAATGCAAATGTAGCAAAAGTACGTACTAAAAAAGCGAATAAAGTGGCTGCCAAACGCATGAAAAATGCAGGCAGATTATTAGCTGAAAACAAACAAGAAGCATTCTATGATGAGGTGTTGAAAGCACTTTGGGGATACATCAGTGATAAGTTGAATATTCCGGTTTCTCAATTGTCTAAAGATAATATCGAGGACGAATTGACCAAATATGGTGTTGCCCCCGAACTGATTAAAGATTTCATCGGAACATTGAATGAATGCGAGTTCGCCCGCTATGCTCCGGGTAATCAGAATGAAGCTATGGATAAAGTATATTCTTCGGCTGTTGAGGTCATCAGCAAAATGGAGAATAGTATAAAACACTAAATCAAAGGAGATTATAACAATGACAAAAATATATTTCATTTTGATATTCCTGATAAGTTTTGTCACAGTCTACGCACAGAATGAATCAGACTCTGCACAGGTTACCGCCCAAACAGAAATGCCACAAAGTGCTGCTGTGCAAACTTTCCCAACAAAGACAGAAGCCGATAGTGCATATATAAGAAACGACTTTGCAGCTTCTGTAGAGATGTATGAGAATATATTAAAAAACGAGGGGGAATCTTCCGATATTTATTATAATTTAGGTAACAGCTATTATAAAATGAATAACATTGCCAAAGCTGTCCTTAATTACGAACGTGCCTTGTTGCTAAACCCAGGAAATAGTGATATTCGTTTCAACCTAGAACTGGCTCGAAGCAAAACTGTAGACAAGGTAATCCCTTCTAGTAAAATGTTTTTTGTTACCTGGACTCAATCACTTATTAATACAATGAGTGAAAAGGCATGGGCACATACAGGCATTATCATGTTTATTCTGATGATATTGGCACTGTCTTTATTTATTTTCGGAAAACGAGTAGTCTTGAAGAAAGTAGGATTTATTTCAGCAATCTTTTTCTTTCTAGTGACCATTTTAGCAAATATATTTGCCTCAGAACAAAAATCTGAATTAATTAATCATGATAACGCTATTATAATGGCTCCTAGCGTTACAGTCAAAAGTACTCCTAACCAAAGTGGAACAGACTTATTTATTCTTCATGAAGGTAGGAAAGTAATAATAAAAGATAATACGATGAAGGAGTGGAAAGAAATTAAACTGGAAGACGGTAATGTGGGATGGGTACCTACCAATGTTATTGAAATCATTTAAAACATAATCAATGGATATACAACAGTACATAGCAGCAGATAAAGAATTACTACTGAATTTGAACGGAAGCCAATCCTTATTTTGGGACGGATTCATGTGGGTAGCTACCAGTACAATTGTATGGGTACCTGTAGCTGCTATGCTGTTATATATCATAATTAAAAATAACAAAATTCAAGAAGCATTATTGACTATCGTTATGATTGCCTTAGTCATAACTTTAGCAGATCAAATAGCTTCTGGTTTATGCAAACCGTTTTTCGCACGTTTCCGTCCAACACAAGACCCCAATATTATGTATATGGTTGATATTGTAAACGGATATAGAGGAGGACGATTTGGCTTCATATCCAGTCATGCTGCCAACACATTTGCTATTTCTGTCTTTTTATCTTTACTAATTAAAAGGAAATCTCTTACTTTTATGCTTCTTTTTTGGGCCGTACTCAATTCCTATTCTAGAATCTACTTAGGAGTGCATTATCCGGGAGATATTCTTTTTGGTGCTATAGAAGGTTGTTTCATAGGATATTTGATTTATCTCCTTTATAAATTTATTCAAAAAAAAATCTTTTATAAACCACGTTGCATTTCTAATCAATACACTGCCAGCGGTTATTTGATTAGTGATATTAATTTATTCTACATAATTCTCATTTCTACTTATTTCTTCATTATTATAGCAGGTATGATTGTGACTCATACACTCAATCTATAATCAGCAAATTAACCATTATAAATTTACATATAGTCAAAAATAGCACAAAAAGATTTGTTTTATGCATTTTTTTGATTAAGTTTATACCATGATTTAAGTACTCACTTTTATAACTAAATTTAATACATCATGAGAACAATAACATTTAATGAACTGCGCAGAATCAAAGATTCATTACCTAGTGGGAGTATGCACAGAATCGCAGATGAACTCAATATGACCGTAGAAACTGTACGTAACTTTTTTGGTGGACACAATTTCAAGAATGGTAAAAGTGTTGGAATTCATTTGGAACCGGGACCAGATGGGGGACTAGTAATGCTAGATGATACAACAGTTCTTGAAAAAGCCCTTCAAATATTGAGAGAAACTGAAGAAAAAGTAACGCAAGAAGCGTAATATAAAATCCCGGTTGAATGCAACATTCAATTGGGATTTTTTGTTTAACCTGAAAATCACTTAAAATATAGAATTATGGAAGATAAATTGGTAACCTTAGCAATCCTCACTTATGCTAAAGCACAGATTTTAAAGAATGTACTTGAGAATGAAGGAATTGAAGCGTACATTCACAATGTGAATCTTATTCAACCTGTCATATCTTCTGGAGTAAGGCTAAGAATTAAAGAAAGCGACCTGCCTCATGCCTTGCAGATTATAGAAAGTTCTGCATGGCTTTCAGAAGATATAATCAAAGGTAAGGAGAGCAGCTCAGAAAGAAATAAAGAAAAAAGAAAAGTACTTATCCCGATAGACTTTTCAAACTATTCTCTTAAAGCCTGCCAATTTGGTTTTTCTTTTGCTAATGCTATTAATTCAGAAGTTGTGCTTCTACATGCTTATTTCAGTCCTATTTATGTGCCTACAATTCCTTATGGAACTGATAATTTCAATTTTCAGATCGAAAGAGAAGAATCTGTAAAAAGTATGATAGAAACAGTGCACAACGAGTTGAATAAACTTTCTGATACAATCAAAAAGAAAGTTGAGTCGGGAGAGTTTCCTAATATAAAATATACTTGTATTTTGCGTGATGGTATTCCCGAAGAAGAAATCTTACGATATGCTAAAGAATATAATCCTCAGATAATTATAATGGGAACAAGAGGGAGAAGCCAAAAAGATATAGACTTGATTGGTAGCGTTACAGCTGAAGTTATAGAAAGAAGCAAATCCTTTGTATATGCTATTCCAGAACATACACCACTAAAAACATTCAATGATATAAAAAAAGTAGCTTTTGTGACCAATTTTGACCAAAGGGATCTAATAGCTTTTGACTCCTTGATAAATGCTTTTAAATCGTTTCATTTTGCTGTTTCCTTCATTCATTTAAGTACAGATAACGATGCATGGAATGAAATAAAACTAGCAGGTATTAAAGATTACTTTCAAAAACAATACTCTAAATTGGAACTATATTATAATGTAGTGAAAGAAGATAACATACTGAGCAATTTGGACAACTATGTAAAAGAAGAAAATATAGACGTGATTTGCATCACAAATTATAAACGAAACATATTTGCTAGATTGTTTAATCCTAGCATAGCAAGAAAAATGATATTTCATGCTAATACACCTATATTAGTAATAAAATAAAGAATCAAGAAGGGTAGCACAAGCAAATCACAATGTGTTACCCTTCAACATATTAATGTTCACTTAGTATTTAATTAAACATAATACTAATTATATATCAAAAATGGCTCGCGTAAATAGACTTGAAAAAGGGATTGGTTGATTAATAAAGACGAAAATAAATTTTGCCATAACGCAAAAAACTAATATCTAAAGATACATAAACTTTAGATAATAACAAAGCCCAGACTGGAAAAGTCCGAGCTTTGTGCATAAATAAATAGAAAGATCGTATTAATATCCTAATTCTTTTTCCAAAGAATCATATTCAGCTCTATTTAACTTCCAATAAATATTTAGCAAATAATTTCCCCACAAAGCTTTATTATCAGGCTTTAATTCTTTTGCCTTCTCATAATATGGTTTAGCTTTCTCATACAACTCTTTAATCTTATTTTCGTTTTCATTGTATTTGGGATCATCAATAGCTAACTTTGCATTTTCCTCAACAATAATCTGGGCTGGGAAAAAATAACAATCACCAATCTTTGAATATGCTTCAGCAACTAAATCTCCGTTGTTTGAAATAATTTTATTAAATATAGCAACTGCATCATCATACTGCTTTTTCTCATACAATAAGATACCTTTTACATAAAGATAGTACGGAGTTTCACTCGTAGCAAGCAATTTATTAATTTGAGCCAAACCCTCATCAACCATACCTTTTTGAATATAATAATCCATAATATTACCAACAAAGTATTCTTGCTTAGGAAACAATTCAGTACCTTCTTTGATTACTTCAAGCCATTTTGCAGAATCACCACCTTCTTTCTGACCATATGTTTCAGCCAAGCACATTAATGCTCTATAACCTTCTTCTTTATGATTCTTACCTATATTGCCATATTTGATGACAGCTTGATTGTCTTTCAGCATATTAGCAGCTAAAGTTGCATAACAAGCATATAATGCATTCAAAGTGTCAGCCTTCAACTCATCATCATCAGCAAACATAGGCTCGTTTACTACATCAACAAATAATCCAAAATATTTTAGAGCATCAGCATAATCTCCTTTATTGTAAGCATCACCACCACCATTAACTAGGTTTAAACGCAAAGTCTTCAAAGCATCTGCATTCTTCTTTCTGAATTTGGGTTTCTTTAACTCACCACTTTGGACTTTAGCCTGCTCTATTTCATCGCATTTCAAGTAGAAGTCATACATCTTAGCTAAGCTGTTATAAAGCTTAGTTGTATCTGCCTGACCTCCGGGTAAATAAAGTTTCATGTTTTCTTCATCATAAATTGCTTTCTGAAAATCTCCAGCTAATTTCCATGTTTCCGGATCATTAGCGGTTTCAGGATTAGTTAAAGCCGGTTCGATAGCTTTTGCAGCTTCTTCAGGTTTGCTTTTCAAGGATTTAGCCTCCTTAACAACACTTACTTGTGCAGACACAAAGCAAGCTGTTAACAATAAAGCCACTGTAAATAATACTTTTCTCATGATTTTGTGGATTTAATAATACAATTTATTTTATTCTTCACTATTTGCTTCGGCAGTTAAATCTGAATTAGTATCAGAATTAGTAGTACCACCACTCTCTCCTTCAGTTATATTTTCAAGATCTGTATTTGAATTTTCATCTGTAACCTCTTCTTCAGATGTCACCTTACATACAGAGCCTATTTGGTCATTACGTTTCTCCAAATTTATCAATCGCACACCTTGTGTTGCACGTCCCATGATGCGGACTTCAGCGACTTTTAAACGAATTGTAATACCAGATTTATTAATAATCATCAAGTCATTCTCATCTGTAACAGACTTGATAGCTACCAATTTACCCGTTTTATCTGTAATATTCAACGTTTTTACACCCTTACCGCCACGATTGGTCTTACGATAATCTTCGATATCAGAACGTTTACCGTATCCTTGTTCAGAAACTACCATAATTGATTCAGCTTCAGGATCTTTTATACAAATCATACCGATAACTTCATCGCCACCATCTTCATCCAAAGTCATACCACGCACCCCTGTAGCCGTACGTCCCATAACACGAACCGCACTTTCGTGAAAGCGAATTGCACGCCCGTTACGGTTAGCAATAATGATTTCATTATCACCGTTAGTCATACGAACTTCAATCACTTTATCATCCTCACGAATAGTTATCGCATTAACACCATTCTGGCGAGGCCGTGAGTATTGTTCCAACAAAGTCTTTTTAATGACGCCATTCTTTGTACAGAACAGCACATAATGGCTATTAATGAACTCGGTATCATTAAGGTTTTTCACACGTAGATATGCTGTAACCACGTCATCGGAATCAATATTCAGCAAATTCTGAATAGCGCGTCCTTTAGCATTTTTAGTTCCTTCGGGAATTTCGTAAACTTTCAACCAATAGCACTTACCTTTCTGAGTGAAGAACATCATAGTATTGTGCATTGTAGCCGGATAAATATGCTCTACAAAGTCTTCATCACGGGTTTCACTTCCTTTTGATCCAACTCCACCCCTATTTTGGGCACGGAATTCTGATAAAGGAGTACGTTTGATATATCCCATATGAGATATCGTGATAACCATCTGATCATCAGCATAAAAATCTTCCGGATTAAATTCTTCTGAAGAATAAACTATTTCAGACCGACGCGCGTCCCCATACTTCTCTTTTACCTCTACTAACTCATCTTTGATTACTTTTTTACAAAGTTCATCATTTGAAAGAATTTCTTCATAATAAGCAATCTGTTTCATCACCTCTTCATATTCTGCGTGAAGCTGATCTTGCATCAAACCTGTTAATTGGCGCAAACGCATTTCTACAATAGCACGTGCCTGAATTTCACTCAGATTAAAACGTTCTATTAACCCTGCTATGGCATCATTAGGGGTTTTTGCAGCACGAATAATACGGATCACTTCATCAATATTATCAGAAGCTATAATCAATCCTTCAAGAATATGAGCACGCTCCTGTGCCTTCCGTAAATCATACTGAGTACGACGAATTACCACATCATGACGATGTTCTACAAAATATCTGATTAAATCTTTCAGATTCAACATTTTGGGGCGACCATGGACCAGAGCGATATTATTTACTCCAAATGAAGTTTGCAGAGCTGTCATTTTGAACAATTTGTTCAGCACCACACTAGCATTTGCATCACGTTTAACATCAATAACAATACGCATACCTTCACGGTCGGATTCATCATTTACATACGAAATACCATCAATCTTCTTGTCATTGACTAAAGATGCGATATTTTCAATCAATTCCTTCTTATTTACATTATAAGGAATTTCATTAACTATGATCTTGTCATGTGTAGTATGAGTTTCTATCTCAGCCTTAGCACGCATCACTACTCTACCACGTCCGGTTTCGTAAGCATCGCGTACCCCGCTTATACCATATATATATCCACCTGTAGGGAAATCCGGTGCTTTTACATATTGCATAAGCCCTTCAATATCAATATCATTATTGTCAATGTAAGCAATACATGCATCGATTACTTCAGAAAGATTATGGGTAGGCATATTGGTTGCCATACCTACAGCAATACCGGATGCTCCATTTACCAACAAGTTAGGAATCCGTGTTGGCATGACAGTCGGTTCCTGCAACGTGTCATCAAAATTATTCTGAAAATCAACAGTTTCCTTATAAAGATCCTGCATCATCTCTTCACCTATTTTCTTTAATCTTGCTTCCGTATAACGCATGGCAGCAGGGCTGTCACCATCAACAGAGCCGAAGTTACCCTGACCATCTACCAACGGATATCTCATAGCCCAATCCTGAGCCATTCTGACCAAAGCTCCATACACGGAAGAGTCACCATGCGGGTGATATTTACCCAAAACTTCACCTACAATTCTTGCTGATTTCTTATAAGCTTTATCGGAGGTATTTCCCAGTTCAATCATACCATATAAGATACGTCTATGAACCGGTTTAAAGCCATCGCGAACATCCGGGAGGGCGCGCGCAACAATTACTGACATTGAGTAATCAATGTACGACGACTTCATTTCCTCTTCGATGTTAATCTTTATAATTCTGTCTTGTTCTAGCATTTAAACAAATATTAATTATACATCTTTTTGGTTTACCAAAAACCACGCTAAAGTACTACTTTTATACGACATACGAAACAAAACCCATAAAAAAGTTAAGTCCATTAAATGTTTTTACTTATATAAGTAAAAAGTATCCCTATACCTTATTTTATAGTATATAGTGATTATCACTCCCACTTCTCATTTACTTTGTGAATAGTTCGCTATAACCCTTATTTTTGTTTAATCCATTTAGCCTGTCAAAGCTTGGCATACATTTTGTTATGCTAATATAAATAAGAAAACAATGGTATGCATTGTTATTATGTGTATCTTTGCACACTGGGAAATAAATACTATACTTTAGGAGGACGATAAATTTATGAACAATCAATTTACACAAAGAGTGTCCGATATCATCATGTATAGCAAGGAAGAAGCCAACAGGCTGCGAAATAGCTATATTGGTCCCGAACACTTGTTGTTGGGACTGATACGTGAAGGTGAAGGAAAAGCTATCGAGATTTTGTTTAATTTGCAAATAAACTTACAGGACATAAAAAATCAGTTGGAGGCCATTGTGAAAAACAATGCAGAAAATGACACCACCTATGACGAGAATATTAGCTTTAATGACAAAGCATCCAAAGTGTTAAAGCTATGTATTCTAGAGGCTAAGTTATTGAGAAACATTGCGGCTGACTCTGAACATATTTTGTTAGCAATTATGAAGGTCAAGGATAATGCAGCTTTCCACGTCTTGGAAAGCAATGGCGTAACATACGAAAAAATCAAACTCACTTTACAACCAGACACCCATGCAGGTCTGGGGTTCAGTGAGGACGAGGATGAAGACGAAGATATACGTCAGAGTCCAAGTGGCAATAAATCAAATGCAGCACAACAGCAGGCACGCCCGGCACAAAAAAAGCCGGCTAATGACACTCCTGTACTCGACAATTTCGGCACAGACATGACAAAAGCTGCCGAAGAAGGAAAACTAGATCCTGTAGTTGGCCGGGTGAAGGAAATAGAGCGACTGGCACAAATATTGAGCCGTCGCAAGAAAAACAACCCTATTTTGATTGGCGAACCGGGAGTCGGCAAATCTGCCATTGTTGAGGGACTTGCATTACGGATTGTGGAAAAGAAAGTATCACGTATCTTATTTGACAAACGAGTGATAGCTCTTGATATGACTGCCGTTGTCGCAGGCACTAAATATCGTGGACAATTCGAGGAACGTATTCGTTCTATCTTAAACGAGTTGAAGAAGAATCCTAACATCATTCTTTTCATCGATGAAATCCACACTATTGTGGGAGCAGGTTCTGCAGCGGGCTCAATGGATGCAGCCAATATGTTGAAACCCGCATTGGCCAGAGGCGAGATTCAATGCATCGGAGCGACGACGTTGGACGAATACCGCCAAAACATTGAAAAAGACGGTGCATTGGAACGTCGGTTCCAAAAGGTTATTGTAGAACCAACAACTGCAGAAGAGACACTTCAGATATTGAAAAATATCAAGGATAAATACGAGGATCATCATAATGTGAACTATACAGATGCAGCCCTTGAAGCTTGTGTGAAACTAACAGACCGATATATCACAGACCGTAACTTCCCCGATAAAGCGATAGATGCTTTAGATGAAGCCGGCTCGCGCGTACATCTTACTAATATCACTGCTCCTAAAGAAATAGAAGAACAGGAAAAACTGATTGATGAGATGAAATCTCTTAAAAATGAAGCTGTCAGGCTACAGAATTTCGAACTGGCCGCCAGTTATCGTGACAAAGAGAAAGAATATACGAATCAGCTTGATACCCTGAAGGAAGAATGGGAAAAAAGTCTGAAGGAAAACCGGGAAACGGTAGATGACGAACAAATAGCTGAAGTCGTTTCCATGATGTCAGGCGTACCTGTACAAAGAATGGCACAGGCTGAAGGAATGAAATTATTAGGAATGAAAGACGATCTGCTTTCTAAAGTTATCGGTCAGGACAAAGCAATCGCCACACTGGTAAAAGCTATTCAAAGAAGCCGTGTAGGCCTGAAAGATCCTAATAAGCCGATTGGTACATTCATGTTTCTAGGTCCGACAGGTGTCGGCAAGACTCATTTGGCCAAGGAGTTAGCGAAACTAATGTTCGGTTCAGCAGATGCACTTATCCGCATTGACATGAGTGAATATATGGAAAAATTCACCGTATCCCGTCTGGTAGGAGCACCTCCCGGATACGTAGGTTATGAAGAAGGTGGGCAGCTGACGGAGAAAGTAAGGCGTAAACCCTACTCTATCGTTTTATTGGATGAAATTGAAAAAGCGCATCCCGATGTATTCAACATATTGTTGCAAGTGATGGATGAAGGTCGGTTGACTGACAGTTATGGCAGAACTGTAGACTTTAAAAATACCATAGTCATCATGACATCTAATATTGGAACCCGCCAACTGAAAGAATTCGGAAAAGGAATCGGATTTGCCGCCCAGGTCCGTACTGATGACAAAGAATACTCGCGCAGCGTGATTACAAAAGCTTTGAATAAGTCTTTTGCGCCCGAATTCATCAATCGTTTGGACGAAATAATAACTTTCGACCAACTCGATCTGGATGCACTGACCCGGATTATTGATATTGAACTTAAGGGCCTTTACAGTCGTGTGGAAAACATTGGTTACAAGCTTGTTATTGACGAAGATGCCAAAAAGTTTGTAGCCACCAAAGGTTACGATGTACAGTTTGGAGCACGCCCATTGAAACGTGCCATCCAAAACAACTTGGAGGATGGCATCTCCGAGCTGATACTTGGATCAGAAATGGCAGCTGGTGACACGATCAAGGTAAGCTATGACAAAGAAAAAGACCTCATTGTCATGACTGTGGAAAAGTAAAGAGTCCAAAGTTATTCAAAAAATAACAGACAAAATGTCAGATATCACTGTATCTGGCATTTTTTTTGCCCATCATCCAACAAAAAGACGATTCAAACGTATATATAACATAATAACTTAAAACCATAAATAGTATGCAAAAAGGAAATATTGGGGTAACCACTGAGAACATTTTCCCCATCATTAAAAAGTTCTTATACAGTGATCATGAAATATTCCTCCGTGAATTAGTTTCTAATGCAGTAGATGCCACACAGAAGCTGAAAACCCTTGCATCTAAAGGTGAATTCAAAGGAGAGATGGGAGATCTTACCATTAAAGTAAGCTTAGGAAAAGATACCATCACCATTTCCGACCGGGGTATCGGACTTACAGCCGAAGAGATCGACAAATATATCAATCAGATAGCTTTTTCAGGTGCTAACGACTTCCTTGAAAAATATAAAGATGATGCCAATGCCATCATCGGACACTTTGGTCTGGGATTCTATTCTGCCTTCATGGTAGCCAAAAAAGTGGAAATCATCACAAAATCCCACCAAGAAGGAGCACAAGCTGTGAAATGGACTTGCGACGGAAGCCCTGAGTTCACTATCGAAAACGTTGAAAAAGAAAGCCGCGGATCGGATATTATCCTTTATATAGATGATGACTGCAAGGAATTTCTGGAAGAAGCACGTATTTCTTCATTGCTGACTAAATATTGCCGCTTCCTTCCTATCCCCATTGCATTCGGCAAAAAGAAAGAATGGAAAGATGGAAAGCAGGTTGAAACAAACGAAGACAACGTAATCAACGAAACCTATCCTTTATGGACACGCAAACCGGTAGAGCTGAAAGACGAAGATTATAAGAAATTCTATCGGGAGTTATATCCTATGGCAGACGAACCTCTGTTCTGGATCCACCTGAATGTGGATTATCCGTTCAATCTGACAGGTATTCTGTACTTCCCGAAAGTGAAGAGCAACATTGAATTACAAAAAAACAAAATCCAACTTTACTGCAACCAGGTCTATGTCACCGACTCGGTAGAAGGTATTGTTCCAGACTTCCTGACCCTGTTACACGGAGTGATTGACTCACCGGATATCCCGTTGAACGTATCCCGTTCTTACTTGCAGAGCGATTCCAACGTGAAGAAAATCTCCACTTATATTTCTAAGAAAGTATCAGACCGCCTGCAAGCCATTTTTAAGAATGACCGCAAAGAATTCGAGGAGAAATGGGATGATTTGAAGATTTTCATCAACTACGGCATGTTGACTCAAGAAGATTTCTACGAAAAGGCTAATAAATTTGCTCTGCTGAAAGACACAGATGACAAATATTATACTTACGAAGAATACCAAAGCTTGATCAAAGATAACCAAACAGATAAGGACGGCAACTTGATTTATCTGTATGCTACCCATGCAGACGAACAATACAGCTACATTGATGCGGCCAAAAACAAAGGCTACAACGTATTGTTAATGGATGGTCAGCTGGATGTAGCCATGGTAAGTATGCTCGAGCAGAAATTTGAAAAGAGCCGCTTCACCCGTGTGGACAGTGATGTAATTGACCACCTGATTGCTAAAGAAGAGCGCAAAGATGCCAGTTTGGAAGTTGGCCAACGCGATATTCTATCTTCCGTATTCCGCAGTCAGTTACCACAGATGAAGAAAGTGGAATTCAATGTGGAAACACAATCTTTAGGCGAGACAGGAACTCCTATCATGATTACCCAAAGTGAATATATGCGCCGTATGAAAGAAATGGCCAATATCCAGGCAGGTATGAGTTTCTATGGAGAAATGCCGGATATGTTTAACTTGGTTCTGAATGTCGACCACAAACTGGTGAAACAAGTTTTGAATGATGCGGACAACTCTTGCAAAGCTGCTCTTGAACCTATTGAAGCTGAAATGACCAGTCTGAATAAACGTCACGACGAACTTCACAAAGCACAGGAAGGTAAAAAAGCCGATGAAATACCTCAAGCAGAAAAAGATGAATTAAGTGATGTTGAGAAAAAGTTGGCCGATGAAAAGACCAAGAAAGAAGCTGTTTTAGGTGAATACGCAGGTGGTAACAAAGTAATCCGCCAATTGATTGACCTTGCTCTGTTACAAAACAACATGTTGAAAGGTGAAGCTTTGACAAACTTTGTAAAACGCAGTATCGAACTGATTTAACAAATCTATCACATTTTGCTATCAAAAGCGTCGGGAAGTTCATTTCCGGCGCTTTTTTATTCTAAAAAACGATTGGAAACGAAGATTTCTTTCTATATTTGGAGCGACACATACAAAGATTCGACATCCATGAAACATTATCTATATATACTTTTTCTTCTCTTTTTACTACTTCCTCCCATCCATGCACAGAAAGTGGGACTGGTACTGAGCGGAGGAGGTGCCAAAGGCCTAACCCATATCGGCATTATCCGCGCATTAGAAGAAAACGGTATCCCCATAGATTATATTGCAGGCACATCCATGGGATCCATTGTCGGTTCACTTTATGCCATGGGCTATTCTCCCGATGAAATGGAGGCTTTACTCAAATCCGATGACTTCAAACGCTGGTATTCAGGTAATGTGGAAGAGAAATACATCTATTATTTCAAGAAAAATCCTCCAACACCCGAATTTATCAACATCCGTATCTCCTTAAAAGACTCGCTGAAGAATGTCAAACCTCAGTTTTTGCCTACCAGCATTGTAGATCCCATTCAGATGAATATTGTATTTCTGCAATTATTCGGTCAGGCAACAGCTGCAAGCAAGGCCAATTTTGACAGCCTATATATTCCCTTCCGCTGTATAGCTTCGGATGTGTACAACAAAAGACCACTGATATTGAAAAAAGGAGATCTGGGAGATGCCGTACGTGCCTCCATGAGTTTTCCTGCCATGTTCAAGCCTATCGAAATAGACTCGATACTGGCATACGACGGTGGCATTTACAATAATTTTCCAGTGAATGTAATGCGTGATACCTTCCATCCAGATATCATTATAGGAAGTGCCGTATCCGCCAATCCGGGCAAACCCAAGGAAGGTGACATTATGGGGCAACTGGAAAATATGATTATGCAAAAGACAGATTACTCTTTACCCGATTCCCTCGGCATCCTCATGACCTTTAAATATGATGATGTCAATTTAATGGACTTCCAGCGCTTTGACGAGTTGCATGACATTGGTTATAAACGTGCCATAGAAATGATGGACTCCATAAAAAGCCGAATTCATCGAAGAATCACCCCCGAACAAGTGAAAGTTAAACGACTGGCCTATAAGAGCAATTTACCGGATTTCCGTTTCAAAAGAGTTAATATAACCGGTGCCAATGAACAGCAAAAGCAATATATACAAAAAGAGTTTCATGAAAACGACTCCGATGTTTTCACTATGGAGGATGTCAAACGAGCATATTTCCGTTTGTTGTCCGATAATATTATATCCGAAATCATTCCTCATGCCGTTTATAATGAGAAAGACCAAACCTACGACTTGAATCTTCAGGTCAAAATGGAGGCCAATCTCTCCGTTCGTGTCGGTGGAAACGTGTCTTCCAGTGGCTCCAATCAAGTCTATTTTGGTGCTTCTTATCAAAACTTGAACTATTATTCAAAAGAATTTAATTTTGACGGACAGTTAGGTCGGGTCTACAATAATGTACAACTTGCAGCACGAATCGATTTTCCAACCAAACTGCCTACATCTTATAAATTCATAGCCTCGATCTCTACCTTCGATTATTTCAAAGAAGCCAAATTCTTTTCCAACAAAGACAATCCGGCTTTCAACAAGAAAAGGGAAGAGTTTGTAAAATTGAAGGTGTCATTACCGTTTCTAAGCCGTAAAAAAGCTGAATTCGGTATGGGTATAGCCCGTATGGAGGACAGGTACTTCCAAACCAATATCATCGACTTCAGCGAGACAAAACATGATGAAAGCACTTATTCTATCTTCGGAGGCTCTATCGTATTGGAAGGAAGTACCTTGAATGCCCGCCAATTTGCCACACAAGGAAGTCGTGAAAAAATGGCTGCACAAATTTTCACCGGCACAGAACATTTCAGATCAGGTGTATCCAAAGTGACTAAAGGCACACCGGAGCCTTATAAAAAAGTACAATCCTGGCTTCAAGTTTCATATCAGAACGAAACATACCATAAGGTAAGCCCTAAGTTTACTTTGGGAGCGTATCTGGAGGCATATTACTCATCCCGAAATTTCTCCAACAATTATACGGCTACATTAATGCAGGCAGGAGAATTCACTCCGACAGCCCATAGCAAAGTAACCTATAATGAGGCTTTCCGTGCTAATCAATATGCCGGAGTCGGCACCATGCCCATCTACCAGTTAAGCGAGTCTTTTCAATTACGCGGAGAATTTTATGGATTTATACCCATCTTTCCTATCAAGAAAGATGAATATGGACAAGCATATTACGGGAAAGCTTTCACAAAATTCGAATATCTTGGAGAAATTTCATTAGTCTTTCAATTATCGTTCGGTTCTATCAGTGCCTATGTAAATCACTATAGCTCACCGTCTAACGATTGGAATGTAGGTTTAACACTAGGCTGGCAGCTGTTTAATTCCCGTTTCGTCGAATAATTTTTAGAAAAAAGTTTTAGTAAAACGCTTGCATTTTCAAAAAAAGTCCGTATCTTTGCACCCGTTAAAACGAAAGAACAATAAACAATGGCCGCGTAGCTCAACTGAATAGAGTAGCTGACTACGGATCAGCCGGTTACAGGTTTGAATCCTGTCGCGGT
>PPYE01432671.1_pt1 | contig 36505 bp, 33 predicted proteins | sample 1559881 | NCBI WGS metagenome assembly PPYE01 (sample SAMN08240022, study PRJNA423297) | Human gut metagenome, whole genome shotgun sequencing project.
GCGCCGGTAGCTCAGCTGGATAGAGTGTCTGACTACGAATCAGAAGGTCGGGGGTTCGAGTCCCTTCCGGCGCACCAAGATGAGGTTTTGCGGAAATGCAAGACCTCATCTTTTTTTGTTGCTTTCATCCGGCGATGGTGGACGGAGCGCGTTGCAGAATAGAGATCTGCAGCGCGCCGTTTTGCTGTGAACAAATACGTTGAAGAAGAGAGAAAAGCAAAAAGGTAGGCAGCGCAACCCCTTTTCGGGATGTGCTGCCTGTCTTTTTGGCTTTTGGCTTGGGGCGTATCTGAAAAAACCCGGCGCTGTTCAATTCTACTAAAAAGCAGCGCCTGCTGCGTTGCTTAACCTTGGAATACGCAATATTTAAAGTATTCCTTCGGTTTCGCGCCTTGTATTCGGTATCTTTTCGCGAATTTTCCAGCACTTTGGATTTATCAGATACGTCCTGGAGTTGTTTTGCAACACGCCCTTGCCGGTTGTTAGGACTGGCCGGCGAAGGTTTGCAGGATTTTGAGCAGGCGGGCCTTGACGGCCTCGTACTGGAAGTCTTGCAAGCGACAGTTCTGGCTTTCGATCACCTGGGCGCGCAGCGCTTTGTCCTGCACAAGGTGGTGGATTGCGAGGGCGGCGCGCACCGGGTCGTTATCCGGCAGGAGCACGCCGGAGCCGTCCAGCGTGCCGGGAATGGCTGAGGTGGCCCGCGCCACAATGGGCACCTGGAAATGCATGGCTTCGGCAAGCGGTACGCAGAAACCTTCGTGCTCGCTCATGCAGACAAAGACATCGGCCAGGTGGTAATAGGCAAGGATTTCATCGAACTTGATGTGTCCGGGGAAGATGACATCCTGTACGCCGAGCGCTTCAACATAGGCGGAAAGCCGCTGGTTGTAGCGCTCGGTGTTGCCGCTGCCCACAAGGAACAGCCGGCTTTTGGGGTTCAGGTGCTTTTTGTACCAGGCAAAGGCGCGGATGATATCCTCCTGGTGTTTGTGCGGCGCAACCCGCCCGACAAAGATCAGGTTAACCCAATCATCGCGGTAGCGGTCCAGCACGGCCTGGTTGGGGGCCTTGTCGTAATCTTCAAACGGGATCAGGATGGGACAGACTTCAATCGGGCAGGTGAAGCCGGCTTCGCGCAGGTCCTGCTTGTTGTAATCCGATACTGCGATGCAGAGCGCGGGCTGGCCCGCCATGGCGCGCAGCTGGCGGCGGCCCCAGGCGCAGATCGAGTAGGAATTGAAGTCATACGGCAGGAAAAATTTGGCCGGCGTGATGTTGTGGTATTGAACCACAAGCCGCCCGCCGAAGCTGGGCAGCCGGTCATTGAGTTCAGAGCCGATTGCCATGTGGTAAAGAAGGATATCCTCTTTGCCAAGGTGACCCATCTTTTTAAGCGGCAGCACGGCGCCTTTGGGCAGCCGCTTGTCAATATCCAGGGCGTAGAGGCCGGTTTCATACCCGCTTTCGCGCAGAATTGTTTGAATGGCCAGGGCGTTGTTGCCCACGGCGTCACCGAACGCGGCCGAAGGAAGAAGCTGTACAATCCTCATTTCTGCGCCTCCTTCGCTTGCTGCAGCGCCTGGAGCTGGGCTTTGAGCGCGGCGACAGTCTGTTCAAGATCTTCAATCCGCTTGGCCTGCTCTTCGGCCTGGTAGCGCTGGTCCACGGCTGCGTTGCGAAGCTGGGACATTGCAAGGACGCAGGAACGGTGAAAATCGGTGATATCCCGGGTAATCGGCTCGATGTAAAATTTCATGAGTTTGCGCAGTACCCGCTTGACCAGCAGTTTGAGGCCGTGGTTGGGCAGCGGGCGGAAAGCTTGAATCTCCTCACCCATCTGCAGGCAGGCAAGCTGTTCTTCAAGGACATCGCGGGAAAAGGCCTCCACCGGGATGGCGTTTTCGTTCTGCGGCAGCGGGATGTCGCTGAAGCTGGTGAGCTCGCAGGTATAGCCGTTGGCGGCGATCTCCCGATCCCACTGGGCCAAGAGTGCCTGGCTGTCAATTTTGGCTTGGACGCGCATCGGTGAACCTCCAATCGATTGTTTCGGATTCGGCGGCGGGGTATACAACAGGGAGTAAACCGCTTGAATTTACCAGGGGTATAACCCGCTTGTCTCAGTATATTCTTTCTGGAAATGCTTGTCAAATCCGCGCCGCCGGTTTGGTCGGAAACAAGGCAGAAACCCCTGCGCGGAGAAATTCCTAAATTTTCCGCGTGCAGGGGCTTTTGTTTTGATAAGGGTGGCAATTGACGAACGATATACCCCGTGTTATACTGAAAATATTCTCTCTATTATTAGGGTGTATCTGAAAAATCCCCGGCGTCGTCTAATCCTGTAAGGAGGCAGTGCCTGCTGTGTTGCCCGACCTGGGAATACTGCAGTATTCCTGCGGCTCCGCGTTCTGCATCCGCTGCCTTTTCGCAAATTTTCCGGCACGTTTGATGTATCAGATACGCCTTAGGAGTGTGCGGTTTCTTACCCCCGGCAAATGCGCAGGGGCAGCCGCCAGCCCGAATGGGAGCAAGATTGCCCCTACCCCCGCGAAAGAGGTTCGTGTATATGAAATTGATTATCCAGATTCCCTGCTATAATGAGGAAAAAACGCTCCATGTGGCGCTGGAACACCTGCCCAGGCAGATTGACGGCATTGATGAGATTGAAACCCTGATTATCAACGACGGCAGCAGCGACGGCACCGTGGCGGAGGCGCGGCGCCTTGGGGTGAACCACATTGTCAGCTTCAAGCGCAACAAGGGGCTGGCACGCGGCTTTATGGCCGGGCTGGACGCCTGCCTGCATCTTGGGGCGGACATCATCGTCAACACCGACGCGGACGACCAGTATTACGGCCCGGACATCGCCAAGCTTGTCCGCCCGATCCTTGAAGGGAAAACCGACATTGTGATTGGCGAGCGTCCGATTGATGCGACGGAACATTTCAGCTGGAAGAAAAAGAAATTCCAGCATTTTGGCAGCTGGGTGGTGCGCCAGGCATCCAACAGTGATATCCCCGACGCGCCGAGCGGGTTCCGCGCCTACAGCCGGGAAGCGGCGCTGCGCCTGAATGTAACCAATGAATATACCTATACGCTGGAAACGATTATCCAGGCGGGGCAAAACAAGATCGCCATGACAAGCGTGCCGATCCGCACCAACCCCGAACTGCGGAAGAGCCGGCTCTTCAAAAGCATGTGGGCGTACATGAAACGCAGTGCAACGGTGATTATCCGCAGCTTCATGATGTACAAGCCCCTGCGTTTCTTCTGCACCATCGGCGCGATCTTCTTCCTGATCGGGGTGCTGATTGGGCTGCGGTTTGTGGTATTCTATCTCGGCGGGGACGGCAGCGGGCGGATTCAGAGCCTGCTGTTGGCCGTGGCACTGATGATTATCGGGGCTCAGACGATTTTTATGGGCCTGCAGGCGGATATGATTGCCCAAAACCGGAAACTGCTGGAAGATATCCAGTACCGTGTGCGCAAGGCGGACTGCGAGCGGCCGGACGCGCCGGACCTGCTGCGGGACACAGACAGCAAAGGCGCGGCGGCCGGCCGGGCGGAAGATGAGCAAAGGGAGAAAGCGTTGGTATGAAGATTACGGTTGCAGGAACCGGCTATGTCGGTCTGTCGATTGCGGTGCTGCTTGCGCAGCACCATACGGTGACGGCGCTCGATATTGTGCCGGAAAAGGTGGCGTGCATCAACGAGAAAAAGTCTCCGATCGTGGATGCGGAGATGGAAGATTATCTTGCAAACAAGCCGCTGCAGCTGCATGCCACGACGGATCAGAAGGCGGCTTATACCGGCGCGGACATCATTGTGATTTCAACGCCGACCAACTATGACCCGAAATTGAACTACTTCGATACTTCAAGCGTGGAAGCGGCGCTGGGCATGGCGCTGCAGTATGCGCCGGACGCGACCATCGTGATCAAATCGACGGTACCGGTTGGCTATACCCGGTCGCTGCAGGAGCGTGCGGGGCACAGGAACATCCTGTTCAGCCCGGAATTTTTGCGCGAAGGGCATGCATTGTATGACAACCTGCATCCGAGCCGCATTGTTGTCGGCTGTGATGGCAGCGACCCTGAAATGCTGCGCCGGGCCCGGGAATTCGCCGGCCTGCTGGCCGAAGGCGCGCTGGACGAGAACGTGCCGGCCCTTTTCCCCGGCCTGACCGAGGCGGAGGCGATCAAGCTGTTTGCCAACACCTACCTGGCGCTGCGGGTCAGCTATTTCAACGAGCTGGATACCTATGCCGAGATGCACGGCCTGCGCACCCGCGATATTATTGAGGGTGTCTGCCTGGACCCGCGCATCGGCAACTTTTACAACAACCCGAGCTTTGGTTACGGCGGATACTGCCTGCCCAAAGATACCAAGCAGCTGCTGGCCAACTATGCCGATGTGCCGGAAACGCTGATCCGCGCCGTGGTGGAGTCCAACCGAACCCGCAAGGATTATATTGCCGAGCGCATCCTGGCGGCCAACCCGCAGCGGGTTGGCATTTACCGGCTGACCATGAAAGCAAATTCGGACAATTTCCGCCAGTCGAGCATCCAGGGGATCATGAAGCGGATCAAGGCGAAGGGGGTCGAGGTGCTCGTATATGAGCCGACTCTCGAAGAGGAAACCTTCTTCCATTCGCCGGTCACCCATGACCTTGGGTATTTCAAGGAAGCCTGTGATGTGATTGTGGCCAACCGGTTCAGTGCGGAACTGTCTGATGTGCAGCACAAGGTCTATACCCGCGATCTCTATGCCCGCGATTGAGGTTGCTTCCCGCAGCCGGGCTGTGCCCGGCCGCCCCCAAGGCTGCGGGCTGTGTCTGGAAGGAAAGGAGATCCTATGGCCATCCTGTGGGCGGCGGTCGCGCTGGCAACGGTCTGCAACGGAATCTGGTTTGCCGCATCTGCATCGGAAAACCGGCGCCTGACATGGCGGCCGGTTTTCCTGGCGGTGGTGTGCAGCTATCTCTGGATGGGGGCCAATGCGACGATACTGGCTTGCCTGGGGGTATACAGCCTGCCTGCACTGACCATTCTTCTGGCGGGGGAGCTGGCGCTCTGCCTGCCGTTTCATCATCGTCATACCGGCGTCGGGGCCAAGCTCCGTGCGCTGCTTTCGGTACCGCTTCCCGTCGGGCTGCTTGTCCTGCTCGGCGTGGCAGCGGTATTGTATTTTGGCTTCCCGACGACCTATTTGTCCGGTGGGCGGGACCCGGGGCTTTACCTGATCAATGCCATCCATATTGCTGAAACCGGCTCCTTCCAGTATGCATCCGACCCGTATATGGTGCAGCACTATGCCGCGCTGTCCGGCGTTGCGAGGCTGGATTACCCGGCCCTTTACTCTGCGTATGAATACGGGCTGACAAACGATGTCGGCCAGGTGGTGCCGCAGTTCCTGCCGGTACTGCCTGCCATGCTCGCCGTGGGGTATGACCTGGGCGGGATCGGCGCGGCGGTGCGGGTTAACGGCGTCACCGGGCTGCTTTGCCTGGCGGCGGCCTATGCGCTGGTGAAACCGCTCTATGGCGGCAAGGCGGCCACCCTGTTCACCGCGTTTTTGCTGGTGAACCCGGCCCAGCTCTGGGGGGCGCGGATCACCCAGACCGAGTTGCTTTGCCAGCTGCTTTTGTTTGCGGCGCTCCGGGTACTTTGGGAAGGCTGGCGGGCCAAACGGCCGGCTGACGCCTGGCTGGCGGGCGTTTTACTTGGCTACGGCACCTTTGTGCGGATCGACACCTACCTGTTGGGGGCGGGCTTTTTGGTGTTTGTGCTGTACGAACTGGCCTGCCGGCGCCCGCATGCCGGGTATCTGGCGCGGACGGCAGCGGTCTACGCAGCGTTCACGGCAGGGTCGCTGGCATATGGGTGGGTGTTCTCCTATCCGTATTTCTTCGAACACTGGCAGGCCGGCGTACTGGCGCAGGTGGTGGTCTGCAATCTGGTTTTGCTGGCGCTCTGCCTGGCGGTGTGGGCGGTGCAGCGGGCGTTTCCCCGCGCCGTGCTGCCGAACGTCTACCAGAACATTGCCGACAGCCCGCGCGGGATGCGTGTGTTTTGCGCGGCGCTCTGCGTGCTGTTCGTGTTTGCATACGGGGTTCGGCCGTTGCTGAACCCGGAGGATTTTAACCACCGCGCGGCGTTTGAATTCTGTATGTATACCTCCCTGCTTGCGATCCCGCTTGCGCTGTACGGGCTCTACCGGACCTTTGTGCGGCAGGGCGCAGCGCGGGAGGCATGGCTGCCGTTTTTCTTTATCGGCGGGTCGAATCTGTTTGTCTATTTGTGGCGGCCGAGCATCTCGGCCGACCATGTCTGGGCGTCCCGGCGGTGGGTGACCGCGGCCATTCCGTTCATACTTGCGCTGGCAGCCCATGGAATTGCCGAACTGCCCCGGCTGCTGCGGCGTGTGGGCTGCAAAATGGGCGGCGCCTGCCGCTGGACGCAGCGGGCCTGCGCCGGCATTGTCGCAGCGTATATGCTTTTTCAGTGCCGCGGGTTCCTGCTGACCCCGATGTGGGCCGGTATAGAGGACACCTACGCGGCAGTGGCCCAAACGCTGGACGACGATACGCTGTACCTGACCACCAACACCGAGACGGCTTCGGTTTTTAAGGTGGTGTACCACAAAAATGTCCGCCTGCTGGAGGATGACCCGGCGGCGCTTGTGCGCTATCTGCAGGAAAACGGGTCGCTCCACTATCTTGGCAGCGAGCGCGACCTCAAACTGCTGGAGCTGGACGCGACCCTGCTGGCGGAGGGGGAGGTGGGCGGCAGGATGCTGCGCGAAACCTACGGCGAGGTGCCGGATTCCGCTGAAGACAGGGTTTATACCTGCAACCAGTACGAGGTGACGCTCCGCTCGCTGGAGGAGCCGCAGCCGATCGAGTTGACCAGGTTTTTTACGACGCCGGAGATTTCAACCTACCAGGAAGGACGCGGCATTGTAGGCACGGGCGCTGAAGGGCATCTGCTCTATGGCCCGTACTGTACCTTGCTGCCGGGGGAATATGAAGTCTGCTTTGCGCTGGAAACAGCGCCGGATGCGCAGCTGACACTGGAAGCGGTGGCCGGCAACCAGCAGACCCTTGCCGCTGAAACCGCCGCCGGCCCGACCGAGATGCGGCTGCGGTTTACAGTGGAGGATACCTTGCCGGAGGTGGAATTCCGGCTGCATGTAGACACCCCGGCGCAGGTGACCTGCACGGGGGTGTGGGTGGAGAAAACGGTGTAAGGAAACAAGGACGCGCCTGTGGCGACCGAGAAGAGAGGGGAGATTTGGATGGAAAAGAAGAAATTGCTGGTGACGGCTTCCACTTTCCCGCGGTGGGAAGGGGACACGGAACCGCGTTTTGTCTATGATTTATCGCGCGCCATGCTCAATCAGTTTGATATTACGGTGTTGGTGCCGGCGGCGCCCGGCGCACAGGATCATGAGGAAATGGGCGGGCTGCATGTGGAGCGGTACCACTATTTCCCTGTCCATCGGTGGGAAACGCTGTGTTACCCGGGGGCAATTGTGCCGCGCATCAAAGAAAAGAAGTTGCGTGCGCTGTTGGTTCCGTTTCTGTTTGCGGCGTTGTGGTGGAATATTTTCAAGCGGCGCAAACAGTTTGATGTGGTGCACGCACACTGGTTGATTCCGCAAGGGATTGTGCAAAGCTTTTTCAAGATGCCGTATCTTGTGACCGGGCACGGCGGCGATGTGACCAGCCTGAACCAAGGGGTGCTCAAGGCGCTCAAGCGCCGGTGCCTGCAGCGGGCGGGGGCGGTGACGACGGTGTCGCAGCAGCTCAAACAGGTGATCGAAGAAATTTGCCCGGGAAAGGCAGTTGAGATTGTGCCGATGGGGTGCGATACCAGGGAATTTTCTCCTTCACACCGAAAAGAAAATTTTTTTGGGCAGAACGGCAAGCCTGTCGTGTTGTTCGTAGGGCGGTTGGCAGAAAAGAAAGGTGTTACCTATCTGATCGAGGCAATGAAGCAGGTGGATGCGATGTTGGTCATTGTTGGCGACGGGCCCCTGCGCGAGCAGCTGGAAGAACAGGCAAAGCCGCTGGGGAATAAAGTGCAGTTTTTGGGCGCCAAAACGCATGACCAGCTGGCAGAAATCTATGCTTCGGCTGATGTGTTTGCCGCGCCGTCGGTGCAGGCGAAAGATGGAGATGTGGAAGGTTTTGGCCTCGTCTTTCTAGAAGCAATGGCCAGCGGATTGCCTGTAGTAGCAAGCCGTTCCGGCGGTATCCCGTATCTGGTTCATGACGGGGAAAACGGATTGCTTGTGGAGCCGGGGAATGTGGAGGAACTGGCGGGGGCGATCAGGAAGATGATAAGTATGGAAGATCTGCGAAATGTTGTTTGTGCAAATGGAATGGAAAGAATACAAAACTTTACCTATACGTCGGTAGGAAAAAAGTATATTAAGTTACTGGAGAATCTTATACGATGAACAACCCGAAAGTCAGTTTCATTATCCCGGTATATAATGTTGCAATGTATTTGGAAGCTTGCATCGAAAGTGTATTGGCGCAAAGTCTTCGTGACATTGAAATCCTGTTGATTGATGATGGCAGTACAGATGGGTCGAGTGATATCTGCGACGAATACGCGGATAAAGATGGTAGAATTCATGTGGTACACCAACACAACAACGGGGTGAGTGCGGCGCGAAATACAGGAATATCTCTGGCCAGAGGCGAGTGGATCTGCTTTGTCGATGGCGATGACATTGTTGCAAGCCAGTATGCACAGTATGTTGAAACATATAAAGGAGACAATGACATTCTGTTATTCCTTTCGGCAAAGGAAAAAGAATTGCTGGCAGTGAGAAAGCCGGCAATTTACGACTTTTCAAAGTATGAAATTCAAGGGTTTCAATGTGCGACATTAAACAAATATCAGAAAGAAAAGACAAGCAGATTGGTCTATAAGCAATTGAATCCGACAAGTGCGTGTATAAAGGCGTATAGAAGCAAATGGTTAGTAGAACACAACCTATCCTTCCCGAGAGGAGTGATAAGCGGGGAAGACACATTTTTTAATCTTCTCGCATTTGGAGAAGCAGAAAGGGTTCGGGTTGTTTATGCGCCGGTGTACTATTACAGGGATAATCAGGGGTCGGTGACCAAGAGATACAATCCGAACCTGAAAGACAATTTTCAGAGAGTGTCCAAACTTATAGAAGAGTATGTGGTCTGCTGTGAGCGTGCAGAACTTAGAGAAACACTGTCGCTGTACGAAGTTTCGACGTTTATGTTTATTGCTTTGCAGGACTTTTGCCATCCACAAAACCCCGAGGCCTTTCGAGAGCGAAAAAGACAATTTTTGGCGTTGAGAGAAAACCCTCTCTATGCAAAAGCGTTCCGAGAAGCCAAAATACAGGAGTTCTCGCGATCAAAAGCATGTGTGTGCCGGTTATGCAAGTATCATCAGTTCGAATTGCTCTGCTTTTTGAATTGTCTGCGCGTAATGTGTAGTACGTGGAGAAGCAAAAAGGCGCATGAAGGAGAATCAGTATGAAAGTCGCGATTATCGTTGCGTGCGACCTGTTTACCAAGCATAGTTATGGTGGTAAGCAGTGTGCACTGGGTCATGTGAAACTTCTGGAAGAGCTGTTCGGAAAGCAACAAGTGAAAGTGTTTTCGTTTACAGCGGTTTGGCCGCAAAAATCGAATATACAGCACAGAGGAATGCAAATTTATCCGGCGCCTAAGAGCCAGATAGAAATGGCAAAATTAGCATTACAGAGACGCAAGGTGATAAGCAGGGCTGTTGAACGGCAGTTGATTAAAGAAATTGAAATGTTTTCACCCGATCTGCTTTGGATTGACAGCTCACAGTTGGGGCGGCTGTTAAAGTACAATTGGGCAATCCCAACGATTGTGTTTTATCACAATATTGAACAGCTATATGCTAAGAATAAGGTTGTACATGAGGGACCCATCTATCTACCATCGTACTGGGCGTCGAAATATAATGAAAGGCTAGCCGCAAAAAAAGCTGGGAGTTGTATCTGTCTGAATCAAAGAGATGGGGATCTTTTAGAAGAACTGTATCAGCGAAAGGCAGATATGATTTTGCCTATCTATTTGGAAGATTGCGTAAATCCATCCGTGCTTGAGAGAGAAAGGACAAACCGTGGGGGAAAAAAGCTTTTATTCGTAGGCTCTAAATTCCCGCCCAATGTGCAGGGAATACATTGGTTTATACAAAATGTAATGCCGCAATTGCCCGAGTGCGTACTTGAGATCGTTGGCAAAGGGTTTGAAGAGCTGAAAAACCAATTGACCAGAAGCAACGTTAAAGTTATTGGCGGTGTTGATTCATTGGAACCATATTATGAAAATGCCGCCGCAGTGGTAATGCCAATCTTATACGGAGACGGCATGAAAGTAAAGACGGCAGAGGCGATGATGTACGGGAAGGTGATTTTTGCGAGCGAAGAAGCGTTGGAGGGGTATCGTGTTGAGAAGCTCGAAGGCGTTTTCTGCTGTACAACGGCAGAGGAATTTGTTCGAAAAATTAGAGAAAACGTACTGCTAAGAGAGTCGCCCCATTATAACAATGAAATCAGAAAATACTTTTTGGATAATTGTGAACTGGGAAGTCAAAAGAACAGGCTGGCGACACATATATGTTCCCTGATAACACAAAAATCGTTATAAATGTATGACGGAGGAATTTGGCTGATGAAAGTACTGTTTTTGACAACGAACAATTTTTTCAAAGGAAGCGACGGAGGAAACCAGTACAATTATCAGAACTTTTCTCGATTGCAAACAATATTCGGTCAGGAAAGCGTTAAAGCAATTTGTTTTGTGAAAGAGACGGAAAAGCAAGAAATTAAAGAAAATGTACGATATTTTAGAGAAAATACGGCGCGGAAAGTCCGGCTTCTAAGTGCGCTAACACAGAGAATCTATTATGATCGGCAGACAGAAGAGCAGGTTCTTCAATATTTGCGAGCGGAAAAATTTGATTGCATTGTATTGGATAGTTTGGGCGGACGCTGGGCGAGAATTGTCAAAAAAGATAATCCCAATACAAAGATTCTAATGATTCCACACAATTGCGAAAAAATGTATTATCGGGCAAGGATGGAAAAAGAAGGTCTGCATTTACTCCCGCTGTATTTAGGAGTTGTAAAGAGTGAGCGGGATGTAGTATGTTATGCTGATTGGATGTCCGTCATTAACGAGCGGGACCAGAAACAGTTCGAGCATGAATATGGACGCAAAGCGGATCTGATTTTGCCGGTATCTTTTGCGGATACTTTTGAAAAAAGCAAAATACACACAGGGGCCACCAAAAGGGAACTGCTTTTTATTGGATCTTTATTTGCCCCAAATCTGGATGGGATTCGTTGGTTTGTGCGGAATGTGATGCCAAAACTCCCCGAGTATAAGTTAACTATTGTAGGAAAGGGTTTTGAGAAAGAAAGGGACGCTTTAGAATCGGACAATGTCCAAGTGGTTGGAACAGTTTCGGATCTTTCAGAATATTATTACCGCTATCCCGCGATTGTGGCGCCGATTCGGTATGGAAGTGGCATGAAGGTTAAGACATGTGAGGCTCTCATGTACGGAAAGACGTTATTTGCGAGCGATGAATCACTTGAAGGGTACGAAGTAGAAGGTGTAAAAGGCATATACAGATGCAATACACCTGACGAGTATGTAACAGAGATTCAACATTTTTATGAACAAGAAAACGTGCCGTTTTTTCAGCCTGATGTTAGGGCACTTTTTATGAAAAAATACGCAAATGAAGTGGTGCAACAGAAACTACAGAAAAGTTTGAAGGAAAGGGTTTTCCATGACTATGAGTGACCAGATGAACATGTTAGTCAGTATTATTGTTCCTGTCTATAACGTTGAAAACTTTTTGGAGCAATGTTTGAAAAGTATTGAAAACCAGTCGTATACAAATTGGGAAGCGTGGCTGGTGGATGATGGATCGACAGACACGTCGGGGAAAATATGTGATGATTATGCAGAAAAAAATTCTAAATTTCATGTCATTCATAAAGAAAATGGAGGACAATCCAGCGCGCGAAATGTGGCATTGGACCATATAACAGGGGATTTGGTGACTTTTTTAGACAGCGATGACTATTTTGCTGCGGATGTGTTGGAAAAGATGATCCAGACAAAAGTAGAGACGAAAAGCACAATCGTTTGTACAGGTATCAACATTTTCAAAAACGGGCAAGTTGTCCAAACGAGCTATCCGAATTCGTTTGATGTATCTGGCCAAGAGGCCTTTCGGCGTATGCTGATTTGTGATGGGTTGGACAGCAATGTGTGGGCCAAGCTGTATGAAACTGCGTTGTGGAAAAACATGCGGTTTCCGGAAGGTTGTCAGTTTGAAGATGTCCCGGTGACATACAAGATCTTGCTGGCGAGCGAAAAAGTGGTGCATTGCGGAGAAGTAGGATATTGGTATCGCAGAGATAATTTGACCAGTACAACCCAACAGTTTAGTAAGAAAAGAATGTGTTACACATCCTTCACAAAAGATGTTTTGCTGTTTGCCCAGAAGGAATATCCACAATATCTGGAGGAAGCAGAGCATTTTTACAGAAAATCTCTGGTTGTCAATCTGACGGCTTTGGAAAAACATAAAAAACGGAAAGAAAAAGATTACGATATAAAGGTATATAGAAGAAGCGTCAGGAAAGAGGCGTGGAAAAATGCGGCAGCGATTATTCACTCAGGATTTTTCAGTAGCCGAGAAAAAATGGATTTTGTGCTTTGCTTGGTGATGCTGTATCGTCCGCTATGGCAAGTTGTACATACAATCAGGGGAATAAAATAGGGAAGGAGCAGATATGAAGCATTCGGAGAAAAAGCAGGAACCATCTCTAACAAAAAATTTTATTGTATACTTTGTACGCACGGTTGTTTCTGTTTTGGTGCCAATTATTACGTTTCCCTATGCAAGCCGAATCTTGGGACCATCGGGTATTGGACGCGTTCAATATGCGCAAACATGGGTGACCTATTTCCAGCTTTTCGCCTGTCTTGGAATAAATTCTTATGCAATCCGGGAAGGAACACGCTGTAGAGACGATAAGGAAAAATTGGGGAAGCTATGTACCGAAATATTTAGAATTAATTGCATGACGACAGTGCTTGCTTATGCGGCCTTTTTTATCTTTTGGCACAGCTTTGGACCGATTAAAGATTATAAGGGGCTCTTGTTACTGTTTAGCCTTTCCATTGCGGCCAATGCTTTGAGCATAGAATGGGTATATTCAATTTTTGAGGATTACACATACATTTCTATCCGTTCGGTTCTATTCCAGATCCTTTCATTACTTGCACTTTTTCTGCTTGTGAATGACCAGCAAGACTATTACATGTACGCAATTGTATTGATGTTGCCCGCAATTGGTACCGCGATGACGAATATTGTCCATGCGAGGAAGCTGATCTCGTGGGGAGGAAAGCGTGAATATCATTATTTATACCATCTAAAGCCTATCATCTTGATTTTCGGCATTACGATAGCTTCAAATCTATATAACAGCCTGGATACAACTATGCTGGGACTTCAGATGGGAGATACGGCAGTTGGTTATTACACGAGTGCGGTTAAACTGGCAAGAAATGTTCTGGTGATTGTAACCTCTATGTGTACTGTGCTTTCACCACGTGCGTTTTATTACGCGGGGCTTGATGATAAAAGCAAGTTCCTTGAATTAACCAAAAAGGCGACGAATGTAATTTTGGGATTTGCTATTCCATGTGGAATCGGGTTGATTGTACTGGCGCCGCAACTGATTTCCTTGTTCAGTGGACCAGAATTTGGAGCCGCTGTACAACCTATGCGGGTTCTATCCATCAACCTTATTTTTTCGGCCGTTAATGGTCTGCTGGGATGGCAAGTTCTAGTTACGCTGAACAAAGAAAAATGGACGTTTGCCGCAATGATTGTGGGTTGCGTGATTGATTTTGTGCTGAACAGCCTTTTTATCCCGTTGTATGGGGTGACGGGCGCGGCAGCTGCTACACTGCTGACAGAGATGAGTGTATTTGTTGCGTATATGCTTCTGGCAAAAAGGTTGATGGCGATTGGGCAATGCTTTGTAGAGGTGTGGCAGTATTTAGTTGGTGTGGTGGCATTTTTTCCAATTGCATTTTATGTCAACTGCGTAGTAGGAAAAAACGAGGTTGTGACCGTTGCCGTAACGGTGGTTCTGTGTGCGGCTGAATATGCGATTGTGCTGATAACTTTACACAACCCGCTGGTAGAGAGGGTTAAAGAGAAAGTGGCCGGAATAGTGTCCCATAGAGGCGGGTGATGGCTTTTATGCGAGATACATGACGGTGATACAGGGCTTTGACTAGAGGGAAATCGTTTGTAAAGGAAAAGGTAGAAAAAACGGCTTACTTATAAGGGAACGATTCACGGTTTATATGGAGGGGTTGAGAAAGAGTATGGCGGTGTGGAAATCCTCCAAAAATGTACTAATAACTTGTGTGCTTGGTGTATTTGTCCTGGTATTGGGGACTATAGGGATTGGAGAACGTTTCTTCCCCACAATCGTACCTGATGAGGTAGGATATTGGACGTTTGCTGCGTTTCTTCATGGGGACGATTGGTCAAGCGTGATGCAAAACTCCCCAACCTATGGCATAGGGTACGGTATCTTGTTGGCACCGATATACCTGATTGAAAACCCGTTGCTGCGATACCGTGTGGCACTCATTTTGAACGTGCTGATGCTGTTGGGCGTATATCTCCTTGCGCTGCGAGTATCGCAAAAGCTGTTTGGATCGATAGCTTTCCCGATTCGCGCGCTGGCGTGCTTTCTGGTTGCAATTTATCCGTATAATGTATTCTATACAAAATATACGATGACAGAAGTAGTACTGACCTTTTTTTATTGGGTCCTTCTTTATCGGTTTGTTTTGTACTTGCAAAAGAACACATACCTGAATGCGATCTGTTTATCGGTAAGTGCGGCATACCTTTATATGTTACATATGAGGTCTTTAGGCGTGCTGCTTGCAATGGCAGTAATTCTGCTTTGGAATACAGTGCGCAATCGGGGAAACAACTGGGGGCAGACCGTAGTTTTATTTGTCACGATGGCAGGTCTGCTTTTTGGAATCAGCTTACTAAGGGATGTGTACGTTCAGACAGAGTATGTTTATGAATCAGCGGAAACAATAATCAATGAAGCTTCTACAGGAATAGAGGCACTGGAAAATGTAAAAGAAGATGTAAATGGTTTTGGATCGCAACTTTCGAAAATGCAGAAGCTGTTTTCCCTGCAGGGAATGCTTCATTTTTTAACGGGGATGGGAGGAAGGTTCTTCTATTTGGGAGTTGCGACGTTTTCCTTGTTTTATGCTGCACTTGCATTTGTTTTAGCCAGTGTGAAGAACTTTTTCGAATTGCCCAAGGAAGAAAGAAAGGGTCTGTTGGCGCATAATATTATGACGCTGGTGTTTTTGTCACTTTCCGTACTGTTTTCATTGGGAATCAGTACAATATCTATGATTGAACCAGCAAGAATGGATACCGTAATGTATGGAAGATACACGGATTCATATATAGGGCCGCTCCTGCTGATAGGAATCTTGTATTTCTGCCGCTTGGCAGGAAAGAAAAAGGCAAACCTGGTGGCAGTTGCGTGTATAATCCAGGTGTGCTTTTCCGTAGTTATATATTTTTATATTAGAGATAATAATATTACACAAATGAGCCCCAACAGCATTATTGGCATGTATGGGCTTCCCACAATTACGGGAATCTCTGATGCGGTTTTTTACACATTTATTGCAGTTGCATGGGGAATAGCGGGAACATGTATCTTGGCGTTGTGCGCGGGTAAAGAGAAAAAAAGTCAAACCGCCTTTTTGATCGTCATGTCTATTATGTTTTCATATGTAGGATATCATGCATTTGCAAAAGGGGCTGTAAGTGTTCCGGAAGAAAAAGCAATGATGCAAGACGTCGAAAATGTTACAGACGTTCTTAAGCAGACAGAGGCAGCCGGTATCTGGTTTTTGTTTGATGAAACACTACAAGAAATGCGTGAGTCTAATGCAAGGTACACAATGTACGAATTACAGTTTGCATTTGCAAAAGAAAAGTATCATACAGTTACGCTGGAGAAAATTGAACAAATACCAGCCACAGATATTGTTATTGCACAAAATGGCTGGCAAATAGCTAAGAAATTGGAAAAATTGGGTTTTTATGAATATGAGAGCAATGGAACGTTCGTGACATATTTACATTATACGAATCCGTCATTTGGTACGCAGCAATCGAATACGGTGGACTTGGAGGACATGCTTATACAAAACAGAACCAGCCGATTGGAAAAGGATGGCACGGAAACATATATCCTGGCAGGATCCAATGAGGGCGAATACTGTATAAGTGGCCCCTACATTACGCTTGAACCTGGAACTTACCAGCTCTATCTGACGTTGGAATGCATAAAAGATGGCGGCGATATGGCAGAAGTAGAAGATGACGGCCGGTTAGGATACTGTGACGTTAGCGCGGCAAATGGAGAAATGATTCTGGCTACAGAAACATTGACAGAACAGAACTTTGCACAGAATGCGAACGCGCAAACGGTTACGCTTGAGTTCAGCAGTTCGGCTTTTGCTTCTTTGCCTGGCGTTGAATTCCGGCTTTTTGTCGAGCCGGGCGTGCAGTTCCGGGTGACGGATATTTCGTATCAGTGCGTGAGCTTGGAGCGGCAGGCAATGTTGCCGGAGTCGGAAGATTATCAGCTGCTGCGCGGCGTGTTGGATCGGGACACGGATGTGTTGCCGGTGCGGATTATAGCGGAGGATGGCCTGGAACCGCTGCTGTCCTGCAGCCAATTGCAGGAGGCGCTGGCGGATACGGGGCGAGAAGTTTCGATTGTGAAACGCAGCGAGCTCGGCCGGGACCCGGCGGTGCTGCTGGTGCCGGCTGAAGATACCGACCTCCTGTTTGATCTGCTGCCTGATTTCACGGTGCTGGTTCGGATGGAAGAGTATGCCCTGCTGGTGCCGAGCGGCTACAGCGTGGAGACGGCGTTCCGCGATGTGGGCGGCCGACCGATGAGCGAAGGAAATGCGCTCAACCTGCGCTATTTCCTGGGTGCCGGGGAGGCAAGCTACGGCAATCTGGCCGTCAACATCCCGGCGGGGGACTATGAGCTGCGCTACCGGTTGTCGCTTAATGGGACGCCGCTGTGGAGCGAGCTGGGAACCCTGACGTTGTCGGGCGGAAACCTTTCCGAGCAGGAAAGCCTGACAGCGGAGCTTTTCGATGACGGGTATGGTACCTATGAAAACAGCCGGATGCTTTCCCTGGAGGAAAGCGGTCAGCTGCGCGTGGGGGTGTCGGTCCACAGCGGGGTTAGCGTGGTGGGACTGGAAGCCTACCTGATTCGCCAGTAACCATCGCGCCGCAATCTTCATAACAAGAAAAGGCGGTATGCGTTCCGCGGAGAGGGAGCATACTGCCTTTTCTTATGAGGGCCCAAAAGGGCAACGGTAGCTGGTCTTATTGATTCCCGATGAAGTTTTCCACTGCCATTCGATATAGAAATTTTCTCTGTCTGTGTTTCGGTGCGCTCTTTCATCAGGCCGGACGGGGACAGCGGTGCCGTTTCGATAAACTGGTTTTGCGCCGTGGTTCCCTTTGCCGCTGCTTGTATTGAGTAAGGCCGTGGCAGCGGTAAAACCAATGTACCGTACATGTATGGCAAGGTCAACCGATTTTTTGCGGGATTGCGAAATCAATAGGCTGCGGAACGCAGAGAACCGGCTGGTGAGCGCGATGCTTAAGGCTGTTGGAAGGGCTGCGATGGAACGGGAAAAGATGTGCGCCCGCCTTGTATGGCGGGCATTGCTTTTTGATGGGAAAACCGGTATAATAAGATATACATGTGTACAATTATCTGCCCGCTGAGGGCGGGAAAGGAAAGAGGGCGACGGTGATGCGTGATCTTTTGGTGGGATCGACAGGCTTTGTCGGGGGGAACCTTATGGCGGCGCATCCCTTTGCGGCGGCCTGCCATTCCACCGACATCGCGGCGCAGTTTGGCAGCGAACCGGACTTGTGCGTCTATGCCGGGGTACCGGCGGCGATGTTTTTGGCCAATGCCGACCCGGAAGCCGACCTTGCCGTTATGCGCGGCGCGCGGGAAAACCTGCGCCGCATTGCGCCGAAAGCCGTTGCACTGATTTCTTCGATTGCGGTTTATGCCGACAGCCGCGGCAAGACCGAGGAGGATGACCCCGAGGGGCCGGGCCTTTCCGCCTATGGCCGCAACCGGCTGCAGCTTGAGCGCTGGGTGCGGGAAGATTTTCCGGATGCGCTGATTGTGCGGCTGCCGGCGCTGTATGGCCGCGGGCTGCGCAAAAACTTCCTGTATGACCTGCATACGATTGCCCCGTCCATGATAAAACCCGATAAATACCAGGAGCTGGCGGCCAAAAGCCCGCTTGTGCGGGAGGGTTACACCCTGGCTGACAACGGCTTTTACAAGCAGAACGGCCGGGTGGATGCGGCTGCGCTGCGCGGCTTTTTTGCAGGCAATGATTGGAACGCGCTCGCCTTTACCGATTCTCGCAGCCGCTACCAGTTTTACCCGCTGGCCCGGCTTTGGACGGACCTTGCCCGCGCACGGGCGGCCGGGCTGAAGCTGCTGAACCTGGCGCCCGAACCGGTTGCGGCGGCCAAGGTATATACCGCCGTGACCGGCCGGGACGACTGGGAAAACATACTGCCTGCCCCGCCGTTTGACTATGATCTGCGCAGCCGGCACGCTGAGCTGCTGGGCGGGCAGGGGGGCTACCTTTGCACGGCCGGGCAGGAACTTGACGAGATTGTGCGGTTCATGCATGCCTGGCGGGACTGACAGGCCGACATAAGGAGGCTGACGATGCCGTTTTTGCTTTCGGCCAGCAACATTGGCTGGCCCAAGGAATACGACGAGGCTGTCTATGCTGCGCTGCAGGCGGCCGGTTTTGCCGGGGTGGAGATTGCGCCGACCCGCATCTTTCCGGCGCCGCCGTATGACAACCTCAGTGCGGCCGTGCTGTTTGGCGGCTACCTGCACCAAAAATACGGCCTGGCGGTGCCGAGCATGCAGAGCATCTGGTACGGCCAGACCGGCAATATCTTTGTGCCGGAGGAGGCCGAGGCGCTGCTTGCCTACACCGAGGAGGCCTTCGCCTTTGCCCATGCGCTGCACTGCCCGAGCCTTGTGTTCGGCTGCCCGAAAAACCGCCGCCGGCCCGAAGGGGCCGACCCGGCCGCAGCCGAAGCTTTTTTTGATAAAGCCGGCCGGCTTGCAATGCGGTACGGCGTGCGGCTCGCGCTGGAGGCGAACAGCCCGCGGTATACGAATTATCTGAACACGACGGCCGAGGTGTTTGCTCTGGTTAAAAAGCTTGGCAACCCCGGCCTGGCCGTCAACCTGGATCTGGGCGCCATTCTGGACAACGGCGAACGGCTGCGTGACTTTGCGGCCGACCTTTCCTGGGTCAGCCACGTGCATATCAGCGAACCGGGGCTTGCGCCGATCCAGCCCAGGCCGGAGCAGGAAGAACTGGCGCTGATGCTCGGCGCGGCAGGGTACCGCGGGTTTGTCTCGATCGAGATGAGCGCCGGCGAGACCGATGCGCCTGTGCTGAGCGCGATGCAGCGGATTGCGGAGGTGTTTGCATGAGCCGAAACAACCAGAATTTTGACGTGCGGTACACGATCGCCGAATTTGCGCCCCGCCGCAGCGACTACTGCCTGCTGATTCCTGTGATCAACGAAGGCGCGCGGATTTTGACCGAGCTCGGCCGCGCCCAGAAAGCTGCGGTGGACAGGCTGGTGGATATCATCCTGTGTGACGGCGGTTCAACCGACGGCAGCATGAAACCCGAGACCCTCAAACTGTACGGCGTCAATACGCTGCTTATCAAGGAAAGCGCCGGCAAACAGGGGGCCCAGCTGCGGATGGGGCTGCACTTTGCGCTTGGCCGCGGCTACAAAGGCGTGTTGACCATCGACGGCAACAACAAGGATTCGATTGAGGATGTGCCCCGTTTTATTGAAAAGCTGCGCGAGGGGTACGACTTTGTGCAGGGCAGCCGGTTTGTCAAGGGAGGCAAGGCGATCCACACCCCGCCGGCCCGCTGGCTGGCCGTGCGGCTGGTGCACGCGCCGATCATCAGCGCGGCGGCCGGCCACTGGTATACCGATACGACCAACGCTTACCGCGCCTACAGCCGCGAATACCTGACCCACCCGGCGGTGCAGCCGCTGCGGCCGATCTTTATGGGGTATGAACTGCTGGCGTATCTGAGCATCCGGGCCAGCCGGCTGGGGCTGAAAACCTGCGAGGTGCCGGTGACCCGCGCCTACCCTGCAAGCGGCCGCACCCCGACCAAGATCAGCGGCATGAAAGGCAACAGCGAACTGATGCGGGTGCTGCTGGAAGCGGCGCGGGGAAAGTATGACCCGGAATAGGGCGGCGCGATATTTGAGAAACGGCTTGTTGAAGAGTTGAGAGTTTCTTCGTTACAGACTCTATCTAAGGAAAGGGGCGGCGGCGTGAGCAGGGCGCAGACCTTTGACAAAATCATAGTGGGCGCGGGGCTGTACGGGCTGTATGCGGCGCGGCGCTGCGGCATGGCCGGCCAGCGGGTGCTGGTGCTTGAGCGTGACCCCGGGCCCTTCATGCGGGCTACCTATATCAACCAGGCGCGGGTGCATATGGGGTACCATTACCCGCGGTCCTATTCCACGGCCATCAAGAGCGCGCATTACTTTGAACGGTTCTGCAAGGATTTTTCGTTCTGCCTGCGCACCGACTTCGACCAGGTGTATGCGACGAGCGCGCATTTTTCCTGGACCGACGCGGCGGCCTTCCGACGGTTTTGCGCGGCGGCCAAGATCCGCTGCGACGATGTGGCGCCCTCAAAATATTTCAACCCCGGCGTCTGCGACGGCGCTTTTTTAACGACCGAATACACCTACGACGCCCAGGTGCTCAAGCGCTGGTTCTTGGAAGAGCTGGCCAAGCTGCCGGGCGTGACGATCCTGTACAGCCACAAGCCTTCCCGGATTGAGAAGGCGGGCGGGGCCTGGCGGGTGACGGCCGGCGATGTGACGGCCGAGGCGCCGTTCCTGCTCAATGCGACCTATGCAGGCGTCAATGACATTCACGCGATGCTGGGGCTGCCGCCGTTTAAGATCAAATACGAAAAGTGCGAGATGATCCTGTGCGAGGTTGGCGAGAGCCTGCGCAATGTCGGTATTACGGTGATGGACGGGCCGTTTTTCAGCCTGATGCCGTTTGGGCAGACAGGGCTGCACAGCCTGACCAGCGTAACCTTTACCCCGCATGAGACAAGCTACGACGCGGTGGCAACCTTCCCCTGCCAGAAGGAGAGCGGCGGCCGCTGCGCGCCGGGCAACCTGTACAACTGCAACGACTGCCCGGCCAAGCCGGCTTCGGCCTGGCCGTATATGAGCCAGCTGGCACGCAAGTATCTGCTGCCGGAGTATGAGTTCCGGTATGTCGGCAGTTTGTTCAGCATGAAGCCGATCTTGAAGGCGAGCGAAATTGATGATTCCCGCCCGACCGTGGTGCGGGTGATGTGCCAGGAGCCGACGCTGGTCAGCGTGCTTTCGGGCAAGATCAACACGGTCTATGACATTGACGAGGTACTGGAGCTATGAACGAGGCGGAGCTGAAGCAGACGCTGAGCAAGGAGAAGAATTTTGTTTCGGCGGTGGTTTACCTGCGCCCCGGCCGCGAGAACGCCGAAGGCGCGCTTGGCTTTTTCGGCAAGCTGGCCGCGGAGCTTGAGGCGCATTTTGCCCAGTATGAGATTGTCGCGGTGGACGACGCCGCCCCGGCCGGGGTGGTGGCGGCGCTGCGCAGCTGGGCCGCAGACTGCCCCAAGCCGCTGACCATCCTGCACATGGGGCTGCGCCAGGGGCTGGAAGCCGGCATGAACGCCGGGCTGGACGCTGCGATCGGCGATTATGTGTATGAATTTGATTCAACCGAAATGCCCTACGACCCGGCGCTGATCTTCCGCGCGTATGAAACGGCGCAAAAAGGCAACGACATTGTATCGGTTTGCCCGACCCGCACCCGCGGTTCGAGCGTGCTGTTCTACAAAATTTTCAACGCAAACTCCCACGGGGCGGGGCGGCTGCGCACCGATGCGTTCCGGCTGGTCAGCCGCCGGGCGATCAACCGGGTGCATGCCTCCAGCCCGCACCTGCCTTACCGCAAGGCGGCTTATGCGGCAAGCGGCCTTGCGATGGCAGACCTGGAGTTTGACGGCAGGCTGACCGACCGGGCGGCCGGGCGGTTCCGGCTGGCGGTGGACAGCCTGGCGCTGTATACCGACGCCGGTTACCGGCTGAGCGCCGGCGTGGCCGTGGCGATGATGCTGGTGGCGCTGGCAGAGCTGGCATATACCCTGCTTGTGTTTGCAACCGGGCACCCGATCCAGGGCTGGACAACAACGATGTTTGTGCTGACGCTGGGGTTTGCGGGGGTGTTTGCGGTGCTGGCGATTGTGGTCAAGTACCTTTCCCTGCTTGTGGACCTGGTGTTCAAGCGCCAGAAATACCTGATTGAAGGGATTGAGAAGATCCAAAAATAAGCCGGCGTGCTGCGGGCCGTGAGGGGGGAGACAATGAAAGCGCTGCACAGCCGTCGGGCCAGGTTTTGCCTGGTGCTGGCGTTTTTGGCCGTGATGCTGGGCAACCTGGGGCGCTACCTGGTGCTGGACGGGCTGTACCTGTGGGATACGCGGCTGCGCTGGCAGGAATGCGCCTATGTGCTGCACGGGCTGGACCCGTTCGCCGTGATGCGCGGCGAGACGCCGGCGCTGCCGGCGGTGGGCGCGGTGGATGCGGCAACGGGCGGCACGGTGCCCTGGGCGTATGTGCTGGGGAACCTGATGAACCCGGGCTTTTTGCCGTTTGCGGCGGTTCGGGTTTGGATTTTGGCATTGGACCTGCTGTTTGCGCTGGCGGCGGCCTGGGGGCTGCGCGGGTATCTGCTGCGCAGCGGCCATTGCGACGACCCTGCCGTGGCCGCGCTGGCCGGGGCGCTGGTGCTGGCGCCGAGCATGTGGGCCAACGCGGTGCTGTTCGGCAACCAGAGCGGTATTGTCTGCTGCTGCCTGGTGCTGGTGCTCTGCTGTTTGGACCGGCACCCGGTGCTGGCCGGCGTGCTGCTGGCCTTTGCGATGTGCAAGCCGCAGATCGCGTTTGTCTTTTTCCTGCCTTTGTTCTGCCGGCGGCGCTGGCAGCCGATTGCGGTGGCCGGGGCGCTGGTGCTGGGGGCGTGGGGCGCCGCGTCGCTGGCTACCGGCACCGCCCCGCTGACCATGCTGTGGGATATGCTGAACCAGGGGCTGGGGTACACATCCTCCTACTTTGGGCTCTTCAACTTTTTGCTTGGCTTCGGCGCGCCGACCTGGCTGGTGCTGGGGCTGGATATTGTGGCCGGCATGGCGGTGTTTGCGGCGGGCGCGGCGCTGCTCCGCCGCCGCGGCCTGTGGCAGGACTGGCTGGCCTGGTTCGCGCTGGCGGCCGTTGTTTCGGTGCTGTGGTTTTACAAGCAGAACCATGATTACATCATCCTGCTGCTGCCGGCGGTGGCCATCTTCTGCCGCCGGGCGCTGCGGCCGGTGGACCTGGCCGCGATGACGATCTGCCTGATTAATGTGATTTCCTATGGGCTGCCGTGGCTGTTCGTGCTGCTGGGCGGACGGCGCGGGGCGGCGATGCCCTGGGGCCGGCTGGTTGAGGCGATTGCGCTGGTGGCCGCGCTGCACCGCGTGATGGCCGCGCTGTGTGAGGAGGACGGCTTGCCGGCAAAGCCTGTGCCGCAGGGCCGCCTGATGGAGCGGTGAAACGCCGTGCGGCCCCTGCGCCCCAATAAGAAGCCCTTACCAACCAAGAAAGGATTCCCGCCATGACCCTGCCGCACAAGAAACTGAGCCTGCCGCGCCGGACATTTTGGGCTGCTGTGGCGGTGCTGACCGCGCTGCGCCTGTTTGTGACGGGGTTCCAACAGGCGTACACCTGGGTGGGGGGCGCCCCGCTGGATGATGAGCTGATGTTCCGCGCCGCGAATGCGATCAGCGCGGGGCAATGGCTGGGGGAATATGATTACCTGACGCTGTCCAAATCGATGTTCTTTCCGGTTTGGCTTGCGTTGCTGCATGCGCTGCGCATCCCGTATTTGCTGGGGGGCGTGGCGCTTTGGTGTGCCGCGGCGCTGGCTGCGGCGTTTGCGCTGCGGCCGCTGTGGGAAAAGCGCGGCGAAGATGCGGCCCGGCTCTGCACGCTGGGGCTGTATGCGGCGCTGTGCTTTTTGCCGTCTTCCTGGGCGGCATATACGCTGCGGGTGTACAGGGACAATATCTTCCCGGCGCTTTGCCTGCTCTGCTTTGCCGGGTTTGCCGGGGCGCTGCTGCGTGCCGGGTGGGACCCCGCGCGCAAGCCGAAGCTGGCCGGCTGGGCCGTGCTGGCCGGCGCGGGGCTGGCGGCCGGCTACCTGAGCCGGGAGGACGCCGGCCTGTTCCTGCTGCCGTTTGCGCTGGGGGCCAGCGCCGTGCTGGCTGTGCGGCTTGCGCGCCGGCGGCGCTGGGGGGCTCTGGCCGGGCAGGCTGTGCCTTACCTGATGCTGGCGGTGGGAATCCATGTTTTTTGCCTGCTCAACTATACCCACTACGGGGTGTATACGCTGTCGGATTTTTCCTCCGGTGCATTTGCCGACGCGATGGGCGCGATGAGCCGGGTGGCGACCGACAGCGACGAGGGGATGCTGAGCGTGCCGGCCGATGCGCGCCAAAAGCTGTATGACGCGGTGCCAGCGCTGCAGCCGCTGGCCTACTGGCTGGAGGAAGACCCCCAGATGATCAACGATTTCCGAGACCCTGAGCTGGAGGACTACCGCGCCGGAAGCTTTTACTGGGCAATCCGCCGTGCGGCCCAATTTGAAGGGATCTATGATTCGGCCGCCGGGGCCGAGGCCTACTGGGCCGAGGTGGCCAGCGCGGTCAACGCGGCCTGTGACGACGGTACGCTGCCGACCAGGCCCGGGGATTCCGGGGCGCGCAGCGGCACTACCCAGCCGATCCGCGCGCGGTATGTGCTGCCGACGCTGCGGGAAGCCCTGCACAGCCTTGGCTGGGTGCTGACCTTCCAGGACTGCGCGCCGTATGAGAGCCTGCGCTCGATCGGCACCGAGGAGGACTTCGCAGCCTGGTCGGGGTATCTGCACTGCGGGTTCAACGGTGCGGCCGAGGCCGGGCGGGATACCCCCTATTACAGCCCGCAGCAAAAGCTTGTGTTCGGCGTGCTGGGCGCGGTGCGGTGGGTCTGGGCGTTTGCGCTGCCCGTCGCCTTTGTGCTGGCCGCCGTGCGGATGCTGCGGCTGCTGATCGCCCGCGGCGGCGTGCGCCGCGGCTGGGCGGCCGGGCTTGGGGGCTGGCTGCTGCTGGCGGCGCTGCTTTTCATGGCTGCGCTGCGCTGCGGCATGATCGCCTTTGTTGAGGTATCCAGCTTTGGCATTGGCACTTCAACGATGTACCTGGCCACCGTGCACCCGCTGCTCCTGCTTGTGAGCTTCGGTGCGCTGGCCGGCACCTTTGGGACGTCCGGGAAAGGAGGCGGGGGGCATGCCGAAGAATGAAACCGGCGCACCCGACCTGCTGGTTGTCGGCGGCGGTGCGGCCGGGCTCATGGCGGCAGGCGCTGCCGTGCGGCGCGGCGGTACGGTCACGGTGCTGGAACACAACCCCAAGGGCACCGGGCAGAAGCTTCTGATTACCGGCAAAGGCCGCTGCAACCTGACCAACGACTGCGATGTGCGGGAGTTTTTGCGCTATGTGCGCCGCAACAGCAAGTTTTTATATTCAAGCCTGTATGCGTTCCCGCCTTCGGCGGCAATGGAACTGTTTGAAACCCTTGGCGTGCCGCTCAAGACCGAGCGCGGGCGGCGGGTGTTCCCGCAGAGCGACCGTGCGGCCGACGTGCTGGCTGCGCTGCGGCAGTATGCGGCGGGGGCCAGGGTGGTGCAGGCCGAGGCGACCGGTCTTGTGATGGAGGAAGGCCGCTGTACCGGTGTGGAGGCAAACGGGCGGCGGTTCGGCGCGCGGCGGGTCCTGCTGGCAACCGGTGGGCGCAGCTACCCGGCCACCGGTTCGGACGGCAGCGGTTACGCGCTGGCCCGGCAGGCGGGGCACACAATCCTGCCGACCCAGCCGAGCCTGTGCAGCCTTGTTTCGGACGACGGCGACTGCCGCAGGATGATGGGGCTTTCGCTGCGCAACGTCACGCTGACCCTGCTGCGCGACGGCAAGCCGATTTTTACAGAGCAGGGGGAGGCGCTCTTCACCCACTTTGGGCTGTCGGGGCCGCTGGTGCTGTCGGCCTCAAGCTACATTGACGACCTGGGCGCCCACCGCTATGTCTGTGAGTTTGACCTGAAACCGGCGCTGGATGAGAAAGCGCTCTACGACCGGCTGACCCGGGATGTGGCGGCGCTTGGCGGCAAGGCGGCGACGGCGCTGCTGGACAAGCTGCTGCCCCATTCCATGCGGCCGGTTGCGGCGGCGCGGTGGGGCGTGGCGCCGGGGCTCAAAGCCGCCCAGCTGACCCGGGATCAAAAACTTGACCTTGTGCGGGTCTGCAAGCACTGGGCGGTGCCGATCCGGGCGCTTGGCGACCTGGACCACGCGGTCATCACGGCCGGCGGGGTGGACGTGCGGGAGGTGGACCCAAAAACGATGCAGAGCAGGCTTTGCCCGGGGCTGTATTTTGCCGGGGAAATCCTGGATGTCGATGCGCGTACCGGCGGGTATAACCTGCAGATTGCCTGGGCCACGGCGCAGGCGGCGGCGCGCGGCTGTATGGAGACAGAGTAAGGAGAGATGACGATGATTTCGATCGCGATTGACGGGCCTTCAGGCGCAGGCAAATCAAGCCTGGCCAAGAGGCTGGCGGCCGAGCTGGGGTATGTGTATGTGGATACCGGCGCGATGTACCGCGCAATCGGGCTGTACGCACTGCGGGCCGGCGCCGATACCAAGGACGCGGCGGCGGTGACGGCGCTGCTGCCTGGTATCCGCCTGGATATCCGGGCCGGGTCCGGCGCGCAGCAGGTGCTGCTCAACGGGGAGGACGTTTCGGCCGCCGTGAGGGCCGAAGCTGTCGGTATGGCGGCCTCGGACGTATCGGCCCACCCGGCGGTGCGGGACTTTTTGCTCAACACCCAGCGCGAATTGGCGGAACGCCAGAACGTGCTGATGGATGGGCGGGACATTGGCACCGTGGTGCTGCCAAACGCGACGGTCAAGATCTTTTTGACGGCGAGCGCAGAGGCGCGCGCCGACCGGCGGTACAAAGAGCTTTGCGACAAGGGCGAGGCGGCCGACTATGAGACGGTGCTTGCCGATATCCGCCGGCGTGACGACCAGGACACCCACCGCGCCGTCGCCCCGCTGCGCCAGGCCGAGGACGCGATCCTGCTCGATACCAGCGAGATCGGGATTGAGGAGAGCTACGAATTGCTGAAGCGGACGGTGGAGGAACGCACCGGAAAGAAAAAGTAGGAATTGCGGCGGATCGCGTGCCTGGCGGCACGCGCGAAAAAACGCAATCGCAGGGGTCGATTTCATATCCACCCCACAATCGCAGCATGGAGGGCGCATGGGGCGCCATAGAACTAGGATGTAAGAAAGGCGGGCCGGACCGGCCCGGGAAACGGTGGCTGTTATGATTCTTTACTACATTATCCTGCCCATTGTCTGGGTGCTCATCCACATTTTGTGGCGCATTGAGGTGATCGGGCTGGACCGTGTGCCCCGCGACCGGCCGGTTGTGCTGGCCCCGAACCATATTTCGGACCTTGACCCGGTGTTTGTGCTCGGCATGATCTTTGATTTTCACCGCTACCGGATCCTGGCGAAGAAGGAGCTGTTCCAGAACCCGGTGATCGGCTGGTTTTTGGGATGCCTGGGCGCGGTGCCCATTGACCGCGGCGCCGGCGACACCGAGACGGTGAACCGGGTGATTGCCGAATGCAGGGCGGGCACCAGCGTGCTGATTTTCCCCGAAGGCACCCGAAGCAAGGACGGCAAGCTCGGCAAGCTCAAGAGCGGGGCATTTGTCATCGCCGGGCAAGCGGGGGCCAACCTGCTGCCCTGCCGCATCATTTATGATACGCCGGACCAGCGCATGCACCTGTTCTGCCGCATGCGCATCTGCTTTGGTGAAGAGATCCCGGTGGCCGAGGTGACGGCCGCCGGCGACGATATGCGCAAACAGGCCCGCGCCGTGCGGGGGCTGCGCAAACAGCTGACCGAAGAACTGGAAGCGCTGTATGCGGCGCACGCATTCCGCCCTGCGCTGACGGCCGACGAAACCCCGGCCGCCCGCCCGGAGGCAGACGAAGCATAAGAGGTACCCTGCCATGAAAGTTCTGCTTGCCAAAACCGCCGGCTTCTGCTTTGGGGTGGACCGCGCGGTCAAACTAACCTACCAGCTGCTGGCCGAGGGCCGCAAGGTGGCGACGCTGGGGCCGCTGATCCATAACCCCCAGGTGGTGGCGGATCTGGCCGAGAAAGGGGCGCTCACCTGTGAGGACTTGGACGATGTGCCGGACGGCTATGAGGTTGTGATCCGCAGCCACGGGGTGCCGGCGCGGGTCTATGAAAAAATCAACACACGCGGCCTGGCGTTTCACGACGCCACCTGCCCGTTTGTTTCAAAAATCCATAAACTGGCAGAAGAAGCGGGCAAAAACGGTGCGCTTTTGCTGGTGGCGGGGGATGCCAAACACCCCGAAGTACAGGGAATTGTAGGCCATACAACCGGGCCGGTGCTTGTTTTTGCGGGCGAGGAGGAGCTTGCCGCCCTGCGCCCGAAAATTGCGCAACATGAATCCATAACTGTCGTCGCGCAGACGACCTTCCAGGTGCAGGCGTGGGAAAAATGCAAGACGGCTTTAAAAAAATGGTGTACAAATGCCCAAATATTTGATACAATATGTAATGCAACGTGGGCGAGGCAACAGGAAGCGGAGGACCTCAGCCAAAGATGCGATCATATGATCGTTATTGGCGGTCATCATTCCTCCAATACCCAAAAGCTGTTGCAGGTCGCCGCCCGGCATACCACAGCCATTACGGTCGAGACAGCTGATGAACTGGACCGTACCTGGCTGCAAGGGGCCGAGACGGTGGGCGTGACGGCCGGGGCTTCCACCCCTTCGTCTATAATTGAGGAGGTACTTAACTGTATGAGTGAAGAAATCCGTGACGACATGAGCTTTGCCGAGATGCTCGAGGCATCCGAGGCCAAGCCCCTGTTCGCAGGTAAGATCGTAAAAGCCAAGGTCATCAGCGTCAGCCCGACGGAGTGCGTCGTCGGCATCGACGGCTCCAAGCACACCGGCATCGTCAAACTCAACGAAATGACGCATGACCCCAACGCCAAGATGGAAGACCTCGTCAAAGTGGACGACGAGCTCGATCTCGTGGTTGTCAAGACCAACGACCAGGAAGGCGTTGACACCCTCTCCCGCGTTCGTTTCGAAGCCCAGAAGGGCATGAAGGACGTCTCCGAGGCGTGCGAGAACGGCACCATCATGGAAGGCGACGTCATGGAAGCCAACAAGGGCGGCGTTGTCGTGAATGTCAAGGGCGTGCGGGTCTTTGTGCCGCGCAGCCAGGCCACCATGCGCCGCGATGAGGATTACACCAAGCTCGTCGGCCAGCATGTCCGCCTGTATATCACCGAGTGCGCCGGCCGCAAGATTGTCGGCAGCATCAACAAGGTGACGGCCGAGGAAAACAAGGTCAAGCGTGAAGAGTTCTGGCAGAATGTTGAAGTCGGCAAGCACTATGCCGGCGTTGTCAAGAGCCTGACCTCCTACGGCGCCTTTGTTGACATCGGCGGTGTGGACGGCCTGTGCCACATCAGCGAGCTGAGCTGGCAGAACATCAAGCATCCTTCTGAGGTTGTCAAGGTTGGCGACAGCATTGACGTGTATGTCAAGAGCTACGACCCCGAGAACCAGAAGGTTTCGCTCGGCTACAAGAAGGAAGAGGACAACCCCTGGGAGCAGCTTAAGACCGATTACCCGATCGGCAGCGAGTTTGTCGCCCCGGTGGTCTCGATCACCAAGTTCGGCGCGTTTGTCCGCATTCTGCCCGGCGTGGATGGTCTGGTTCACATCAGCGAGATCAGCAACGAGCGGGTCAACAAGGTCAGCGATGTGCTGAAGGTTGGCGACGAAGTGCGGGTCAAGCTCATCAATGTCGATTTTGAGCGCAAGCGGATCAGCCTGTCGATGAAGGCCTGCGAAGGCGAGCAGCCGATGGCTGAAGAGGCTTCGGACGAGGGCGACGCGGAATAATTTCCGCCCCTCACGGCAAAACGATCCATCAAGGGGCCTGCCTGGCTTCAGGCGGGCCCCTTTTCTAGTGATCACAAGGGGCAGCGGCCGCGCACGCGTCACTTCGTTCCTCGCACGCAATTTTGGGCAAAATTTCCCTGCCGGCGTCGCCGCGGTCGGCGCATCTCCGCCGATGGCGACGGATTTGAGAAAAATTCACAGGTATTTCCATGCAGAAACTCAAAGACCTTTTTCATAAGTATTACGAGCAGATCTCCTACCTGTTTTTTGGCGGGCTGGCCACGCTGCTCAACTTTGTCATCCTCAACATCTTGCAGGCGACGGCCGGCGTGGCGTTTGCAGCCGGGCTGGGCAACGTGCTTAACAATGCAATCTGCATCCTGTTTGCCTACTGGACCAACCGCAGCTTTGTTTTCAAGAGCAAGGCGCAGGGCGCGGCGGCGCTGCAGGAGTTCACGAAGTTTGTCGGCTGCCGGATCTTCACGGCGGTGCTGGACCAGCTGATTATGTTTTTGGGCGTTACGGTGCTTGGGCCTTCGGTCGGGTTTGTGCCGGCGGCCATCTGGGCCAATCTGGTCAAACTGTTCAGCCAGGTTGTTGTGGTTGTTTCCAATTATGTGTTTTCGAAGATCCTGATCTTCCAAAAATCCAAGTGATCAACGATCCAAAGGAGGGTTCCGTATGAACAACAAAGTCAGAGGCGGAGGGCTCCGTCTGGCCGGGCTGATTTGCGGCATTGTCGCAACGGCCTGCGGTATCACGGCGGTGGTGCTTTCGGCCGTGGGGCTGCGTCAGGCACACCTGTGCAAACACTGCAAGAAAGGAGCCGAGTTCCAATGAGCCGCTATACAAAAGAAGAGATCCTGGCCAAGGTGGACCACACCCTGCTCAAGCCGGAGGCAACCTGGCCCCAAGTGCAGGCACTTTGCGATGAGGCGATGCGCTGGCACACGGCTTCGGTCTGCATCAACACCTGCTATGTGCGCCAGGCGGCCGAGTATATGGCCGGCCGGGTGCCGGTGTGCTGCGTGGTTGGGTTCCCGCTTGGCGCGATGGACACCGCGAGCAAGTGCTTTGAGGCGAAAACGGCGGTTGAGAATGGCGCCGAAGAGGTTGACATGGTCATCAACATCGGCCGGCTGAAGAACAAAGAGTACGACGCTGTGCGTGAGGACATTGCGGCGGTCAAGAAGGCGATTGGGGACAAGGTGCTCAAGGTCATCATCGAGACCTGCCTGCTGACCGAGGAAGAGAAGATCAAGATGTGCGACATTGTGCCCGAGGCCGGCGCCGACTTCATCAAGACTTCGACCGGTTTCTCGACAGCCGGGGCAACCTTCCACGACATCGAGCTGTTCGAGAAGTATGTGGCCGGCCGCTGCAAGATCAAGGCGGCGGGCGGCATCTCGACGGTGGAGGATATGGAAAAATTCCTTGACCTCGGGGCTGACCGGCTTGGCACTTCCCGCGCGGTCAAGCTGCTGACGGCCGAATAAGAGATATGTTATAGAGCGAGCAAAACCGCCGCCCTCCTGAAATAGGGAGGGCGGCGGTTTTGTGTTTCGGGCGGGCGCTCAGCCCTGGCTGAGGATCAGCGCAAAGCCGGCGGCTAGGAGGGCGAGGGGCAAAACAAGGCAGAGGCAGGCCCGCTTGGCGCGGCCGGGGCGCCGGGGTGCGCCGGTTTGCAGCAGCGCGGTGCCGGCCCAGAGCAGCCAGGGGCTTGGCGCGCAGAGGAGGAAATAGACACCGAGGGTGGCCGGCGTAACGGCTGCGGCGGCTTCGGCGCCGGTGGCGACAGCTTCGGGCGCGGCTTCGGCGGCCATTTCCAGCGCGACGGTGGCGAGCACCGAGACGCTGTTGTTGCACAGGTGAATCAGCGCCGGGTAAAACAAGTTGCCGGTGCAGACGGCCGCCCAGCTCAGCGCGACGCCGAGCAGTGCGGTGGAACCGAAGCGGGTGACATCGAGATGGAACACCCCGAACAAAGCCCCGCAGAGGAGAACCCGCGCCCAGGGCGGCAGCACCCCGAGATGATGCAGGATGAAACCGCGGTAGACGGCTTCCTCACAGATGGCGGGGGAGACTGCGACGATCAGGAAGCGCAGCCAGAGCGGTACGGTGGAGATCAGGCCGGTGATGCCGGTGCTGACTTCGGCGGTGTGCTGGGGCAGCAAAAGCTGCATGAGGATGGCAACGAGCAGCACCGGCGCATAGATGCCCAGCCAGAGAACCACGGCGCCCGCGGTGGGGCGCAGCCGCGGCCGCGCAAGCGGGAAAACCGTGCGCAGGGGTTCGCCCAGCAGCTTGGCCCCGCCGAGCGCAAGGGCCAGCAGGCCGAGTTCGGTCAGCAGCAGGCCGGTCATGCCGAGCGCGGCCTGCACCGGCGAGGCGATGAAAAGCAGAAAGACGAGAGAGACGGCGCACATGCCGCCGGCGGCCAGCAAGGACTGCGGACGCGAGAGGGGGGAACGGGACATAGGGAAACCTCCTTGATGGATGCGGGAAGGCGGGCGCAGGAAAAGCCTGCGCGCCAGCGGGTTAATACTTGCGGCTGTAATACAGGCGCAGAAAGCAGAACAGCAGGCCGTAGGCGATGGCGCCAACCAGGCAGAAGAGGAAGAGCACCGGCGCGAAGAGCCCCACGACGAATACCCCGGCGTACAGCAAAACGCAGAGCGCGAGCCCGGCCGTACGCAGCGCGCGGTGGGTGATCATCGTGTTGCGCTCGTCGGTATGTTCGGTAAAAGCGCGGCGCAGGGCGGTTTCATCCCGCAGCGTGCGGCGGATACGCCAGAGAAACTTGGCCGAAGCGGCAACCAAACCAAGGCCGCCCCCGCAGTAAAACCCACAGAAGAAGTCCTGGCGGTGGCTTTCGGGCAACAGGCGCGGCACCCCGAACAGGCCGAACAGGCAGGTCAGCGCGCCGAGCACAGCCAACGCGCAGAAGAGGCTCTGCAGGCTTTTCATGTGGGCGCGAAAGGCGGTCAGATCCGCCGCATGGCCGGACAACAGGCAGGACAACAACATAGCTTACACCTCCAGATGGCTGAAATCAAAGACCTGTTCGATCGGCAGGCCGAAATAGTGGGCGATCTTGTAGGCGAGTTCAAGGCTGGCCGTGTACTTGCCCACCTCAATGCTTGTGATGGTCTGGCGGGTGACACCGACGGCGTCGGCAAGTTCCTGCTGGCTCATCTTGCGGGACTTGCGCAGTTCGGGAATTTTAGTCTTCACGCGGCACAGCCCCCTTCAGCGGCGCAGGCCGGGATGGATCAGACATAGCGGCTCTCCTTTCTGAAAGGATGCAAAGCTTGCTTTGCGATTTTAGTATAGCAAGCTTTGCATAAAATGTCAAGCCGGCTTTGCAAAACTTCTGCGTCTGGCCGAAGTACGGGTTATGGGATTCAAAACGGAGGTTGTTGGATTGACAACTAATGGTTGTAACTGTATACTGAGATCACAGCCCGGGCAGAACCGGGACGCCAATACGCAAAGGAGGAGAACAATGACAAGCCGAGAAAAGATTGGATGGTTGGGGCGGTATGGCCGTGAGAAAGCCCGCGCCCGGTTGCTGGCGCAGGAGGTGGAAGCGCTGCGCGCCGAAGCGGCCCGTGCCCGCGAGGCGCTGGGCCCCGGCGCCAGGACCCCGCAGCTGGAACAGGCCGGCGCTGAGCTCGAGGAAGCCCGCCGCCGGCTTGACGCCCAGGCCGCGCGCTGCCTTTCGCTGCGGCGGCAGACCGTTTGGGCGATCAGCCGGCTGGATGATGAGCGCCAGCGCGAGGTGCTGCTGCGCCGGTTCGTGCAGGGGCAGAGCTTGCAGCAGGTGGCCGACGCGCTCGGCGTAGTGGTGCGCCGGGTGGAGCAGCTGCAGACTGCAGGGCTGCGCACGCTGCAGCCCGCGCCGGCCACGGTACGGAAAAGCCGCGCTGCGGCGCGCAAAAGAAAGGAGGAAGAGAGCCGGTGAGGGCTGCGGAAAGTTTTCGGGAGAATTTCGCTGCGTTTTCGTTGCAATTTCGGCAGCTGGCATGCTATTATTTTTTTGCCAAGGACAACAACCAAAGGTTGTGAAAGCGGTTGTTGAACCGGGCGGGAAAGGAGGCGAGGCCTTGCGCCGTAAACCAGTTACCCCGCAGCGGGTGCTCAACGAGCTGGCCGACATCGCGTTTGCAGACCTGCAAACCGAGGCGCTACCGATCAAGGCGAGCGACAAGCTGCGGGCGCTGGAACTGATCTACAAGCATCTGGGCATGGGCGATGGCGCCGGCGCCGAGGAGGGGGTGGTGATTGTCGAGATTGAGGATAAGCAGGAAACGGAGGTGAAAACGGCATCGAAGTCCATCTGAGCAAGCTGATTGCGCCGGCGTTCTGGCCGGTGCACCGGGAAATCCGCGCCGGCGCGCTGGCCGAGGTTGTGGCCAAGGGCGGGCGCGGCAGCGGGAAATCGAGCTATCTATCGCTCGAGCTGATTTTGCAGCTGCTGCGCCACCCCGATTGCCACGCCGTTGTGCTGCGCAAGGTGGGCGGCACGCTGCGCGCAAGCGTCTATGCCCAGGTGGTTTGGGCGATCGGGGCGCTGGGGCTGGGGGCCAGGTTCCGCTGCACGGTCAGCCCGATGGAGTGCACCTACCTGCCCACCGGGCAGAAGATCTACTTTTTCGGGTTGGATGACGCGGGCAAGCTCAAAAGTATCCGCGCGCCGTTTGGGGCGATCGGGCTGGCCTGGTTTGAGGAGCTTGACCAGTTTGACGGGCCGGAGGAGGTGCGCAGCGTGGAGCAGAGCCTGTTCCGCGGCGGGGCGTTTGCGCTTGCGCTTAAAAGTTTCAACCCACCGGCCACGCCGCGCAGCTGGGTCAACCGGTACGCGCTTGAACCGCGGGCCGGCAAACGGGTGCTGCACACAACCTACCGCGACCTGCCCGCCGCCTGGCTGGGGCCGCGCTTTCTGGCCGATGCCGACCACCTGCGGCAGGTGAACGAACTTGCCTACCGGCACGAGTATCTCGGCGAAGTTGTGGGCTGCGGGGCGGCGGTCTTTACCAACTTGCGGTTGGAAACGATTGCGGACGCGGCCTGCGCGGGGTTTGAGCGGCGGTACCACGGCGTGGACTGGGGCTGGTACCCTGACCCCTGGGCTTACAATGCGGCCGGGTATGACGCGGCGCGGCGCACACTCTACATCTTTGACGAGCTGACCCGCCGCCGCGCCCCGAACAGGGAAACCGCCGCCCTGCTCAAAAGCCGCGGCGTCTGCGCCGGGCCGGACGAGACCCTGACCGCCGATGCGGCTGAGCCCAAGAGCTGCGCCGACTACCGCGCGCTTGGCCTGCCCTGCCGTGCGGCCCGCAAGGGGCCGGGCAGCCTGGACGCGGGCATGAAGTGGCTGCAAAGCCTGGATGCGATTGTCATTGACCCGGCGCGCTGCCCCGACACGGCGGCTGAATTCACGGGGTATGAGTATGCGCGCGACCCGCGCAGCGGAGAGGTGCTGCCCGGCTACCCCGACCTGAACAACCATCATATCGACGCTGTGCGCTACGCCGTGGAGCGGCTGTGGCGGCGGCGGGAGACAAAGGAAGGTGATCTATGAACCCCTACACAAGCTATCTGGAGCAGGCGTTCGGCCGCGGGGATGTGACCGGCCCGAAGATGCAGGCGGCGATCCGGGAGTGGTTCGACCTGTATTTTGGCCGGGCTTTCCCTGGCGAGGACCCGGCCGACAGGCTGCCGGTGCTGATTGTCAGCAAGCTGTGCCGCGCTGTCTTTGCCGAATACGAGAGCCGGCTTGCCCCCGGCGGGGCCAAGGCCGGCTGGATGGCCGGCAACCTGCGCGCGCTGGACGCGGTGAAAGGCCGGGCGATGCAGGCGGCCCTGGTTGGCGGGGAATGCCTGCTCAAACCGGTACCGGCCGGCAAAGGCTTTGCCTTTGTGCCGGTGCGGCGGGATTGTTTCGCGCCGCTTGGCCGTGACGCCGAAGGAAGGCTGCAGGCTGTTGGCACGATGGAGCTGCTGTCCGGCGCGGGGCGGCACTATATGCTGCTTGAACGGCGCAGCGCCGGTGCGGACGGGCTGACAA